>Ga0209630_10002369_pt1 | contig 18286 bp, 14 predicted proteins | sample COG_01_FD_184745 | JGI IMG/M metagenome (GOLD analysis project Ga0209630, IMG submission 184745) | Pelagic Microbial community sample from North Sea - COGITO 998_met_01 (SPAdes) (version 2) | ecosystem: Environmental > Aquatic > Marine > Neritic zone/Coastal water | place: Helgoland, sampling... | reverse complement strand
ACCATGCGGGGGGCTATGCCGACACACCTGGGAGCGAACCCACGCAATCACGTTAATCACGACTACTCCTGTTCCTCCCTGGAGAATTTTTATTATTATTATTAATAGACACAAATATATTATTGTCAGACACTCACTAGCTAATAACGTCGTGTATAGATATGTATGATTAAGAAGATAAGAATATTCACATACAGATGAAATAAAGAGGCGGCCAGTTTTTGTGCAAAAATTGTATCGGCGGGTGGCGGCGCGTGGAGATGGACGCTCCCAACCACCCCAAGGAGCATCGTGCCCAACGCGCCGGTTCCAAAATAAAAAAGAAAAAGCAAAATGAAAAGTACAACAAGGATCAAGGCAAGAACCCGCGTGCATTCATATTCAAGTCTTCTGCGAAAGCGAAGAAGGCCAGGACCATCGCAGCGGAGAAACAGCAGCGAAAGCTCCGTGCGCCTATCATCGACAGGCAGACACAGGAACCCCCTCCTTTTGTTGTGCTCGTCCAAGGCCCCCCAAGATGCGGGAAGACTACGGTAATCCGCTCGCTTGTCAAGCATTACACGCGTCACGCACTGTCGGAGGTGAAAGGTCCCGTCACTGTGGTCAGTGGCAAGAGGCGACGAATTCAGTTTCTCGAGGTTGGCAACGATTTGAACGACATGGTTGACGCGGCAAAACTCGCAGATTTAGTTCTTCTTATCATAGATGGTAGCTATGGGTTCGAGATGGAGACATTCGAGTTTCTCAATGTCCTTCAGGTGCATGGATTTCCAAAAGTCCTCGGTGTCCTTACACATCTTGACCACTTCAGCGATCCTAGGAAGTTGAAGAAGCAAAAGAAGACACTCAAGTCTCGCTTCTGGTCGGAGATCTATCACGGCGCAAAGTTATTCTATCTCGGCGGCATACACAATGGACGTTACATTACGCGCGACACCTTGAACCTCGCTCGGTTCATCTCAACTTCAAAGTTCAAACCTCTCACATGGCGCAGCACCCATCCATATGTTGTGGGTGATAGGTTTGAGAACATAACACAAACAGGCCCAAACCGAGACGAAGCAAATTTGGAGTGCGATGTTGCCGTATATGGCTGGTTACATGGATGTAACATGCGATCCGGGCAACTCGTGCATATTGCGGGTGTGGGTGACTGCGCTATTGATGACATACAGGCCCTTCCGGATCCATGCCCTCTTCCAGCATGTGACAAAAAGCAGCGAAAACTTGCTGAGCGGTCCAAGCTTTTGTACGCGCCAATGTCCGACGTTGGAGGGCTACTTTTTGATAAAGATGCGGTGTATTTGAATGTAGATGATAGAAAAGTCAACTTTACCAGACGCGACGAGAAGGCTTTTGGGAAGTTCACTGAGGAAATGGACGACAAAGGGGATTTTTTCGAGAGTCCAGGGGTGGAAATGGTACATGGTTTACACGATGCGCATGTAACACTGGATAAAAAACTGACTTCATCGCGTATACGGTTGCTGACCGGTCGTGGGTTGCTAAAAGAAGATGATAATACGAACGTATTCGGGGACAAAGTTCGTCAGCATGGTACGATTAATGCAGGTGAACAGGGCATGAATAGCAATATCCACTCAAATGTTGCAGCTTCCAGAGCGCGGCGTGCAGTTGACTTCGAGTGTGCTGTCTTGGATCGCAATAGGTCCAAAGTTGTCAACCGTGTGAAAGATATTGGCTGTGCTGGCTCGGGCCGAGATAATACCAGCGGTCATGCTGCGTGTGGATTGGAGTCCACAACAAAATTTGCAGGTGCAGATCGGAAAAGATCTATTATGAATTCAGTTTATGGGAAGGACCCACCTCTAGGAACAAAGGAGAAAATTAGGACCACCGACCACAATGCCCTTTTTACGCAGGCAAGGGAGAACACACATACCTTCATTTATGATTCTTTTGATGCATCAAAAAGTATCTGTACTGTTCATGTGCTAGATTACAGCAACTCTGGATTGCGTAGCCGATTCGTGACTGGTGACTGGACAATCGCTGCAGGCAGACATGAAGGGCGCTCAGCGTGCTCAACATTTGAGAATGAACCGAATGCTGAGAAACATGATGGCCATGATGAAATTTATGGCAACTTTGAAGATCTGGAGACTGGCGAAATGTTTTGCCCTTTCGCAGGGAAGCACGACATACTCACAAACGAGAAAGAGTCTCGTGAAGAGGAGGTCAATATGGAGGAACGTCGACGGGATGAAAAAATCTTGAAGAAAAACGACTTTCTAAGCTCCCCGGATGCTGAGATAGCCAAGGAAAAAGATAGAGATCGAACTAACGCTGGCATTGACATCGATACTAAGGAACCTTTATCATACTTTGATCTTGTTAAGAGTGAGCAGCAGGAACAAATCGAAAAGACGCACAGAGAGCTTGATGGATTAAACGATGTTACGCGTAAAGCTGTTGAAGGTTTCCGTCCAGGGTCTTATCTGAGGCTAGTTCTGAGGCGCGTCCCACGTGAATGGGTCTGTCACTTCAACCCCGCGAGGCCACTCCTCATCGGCGGTTTACTTCCTTCAGAAGACTCTTTCGGATATCAGCATTTACGTTTTAAAAAGCACCGATGGTTCGGAAAAGTGCTTAAAAATCAGGACCCTCTCATTTTCTCCATTGGTTGGCGCAGATTCCAATCAATCCCTATTTATTCTTTGCTCGACGCAAATGGGCGACATCGCATGATCAAGTACACCCCACAGCACATGCATTGCCATGCAACTATTTACGGCCCAATTATTCCACAGAACACTGGTGTTGTGGCTTTTCACTCACTTTCTGGCAAGCTAGCATCATTCAGAATTTCGGCAACAGCAACAGTCCTCGAGTTAGATCACTCCATAAAAATTATGAAAAAGCTAAAACTAACAGGTACACCGATTAAAGTGTACAAGAACACAGCATTCATAAGTGGTATGTTCAACTCAGCCTTGGAGGTAGCAAAATTTGAGGGCGCTGCCCTGCGAACTGTATCAGGGATCCGTGGTCAGGTGAAAAAACCAGTAAAAACTGGTGAAGCCGTGCGAGGATTGTCAAAGCATGGGAACGATAAATCCAGCGTTGCAGAGGAGGGAACATTTAGGGCTTCTTTTGAAGATAAACTTCTTCTCTCTGATATCGTATTTCTCCGGAGCTGGGTACGTGTGGAAGTGCCACGGTACTACAATCCAGTTACATCATTATTGCTGGACTCAAGGCATGTTTGGGCTGGTATGCGGACAGTCGCTCAAATTCGATACGACAGACAACTTGCCATACCAGTCAATGCAGATTCGATCTACAAACCAGTCCCACGAGCTGTGCGGATATTTAACCACCTGCGGGTGCCTAAAACTCTCCAACAAGATCTTCCTTTCAAGTCAAAGCCAAAGCTAGAAACAACTAGAAAGCGGCAGACGCTTGAAAGGAAACGCGGAGTTATTGTGGAACCAACGGAGAGGAGACTAGCCACAGTTATGCAGCAGCTGAACACGATCCGTAATGATCGCGCAGGGATCTCTCGAGAGAAAGCAGCCCTCAAAAGGAAAAAACGCGCAGAAGATCTTTTCAAAGAAGAAGCATGGCGCAAAGAACATGACAAGTTGGAAAGAAAAAAACGTTATCGCGACCAGGGAAAATTAAAAATGCGCCAAGCTCCAAATTGATGAGCTTGTATAATGTATTACACTCTAAAAAAGAGAAACAGCTGAATAGATGTAGGGTTTGTTGAATCTAAATGTGGTACCGGATTGTACGGGTCGGGTTCTGCGTAGTTTTCGAGGATCTACGCGTGGATTATGTCGGTCTGAGGTCGAGGACGTGCGCGGACTCGTCGTCGACGTGTTGGTTGCGCGCTTTTGCGATGGTTCCGATGCACCACTCCATGTTCTGTCTGTGGAGTTGGAGTTGAGCTTCGGCGACGTTGTAGTGGTACTTCTTGATGGCCTCGGGGTTGTATGAGCCTTGCTCGTTGGTGGCGGTCTCGGCGGGGAGGTGAAATATTTAGACCAGAAACGACAGTAAACGGGTAACGGGAATGAATAGATTTATTAGTGGAGATTAGCAACCCGCGCTGATCGTAGCCCGATTTTATAGGTTCAAAACGGCCGTGACAAGCAGTTTTTCTACTTTTACAGCTAAAATCGGCTCAGCTGATGTGCACATCAGTGTATGTTCAACCTTCTCAAGGACGTGTGTTGCGGTGGTCGGCTCTCGTGCATACATGTCTTGAACCGCTTGAAATGATGGATGAGTGCGTCGCGAAGTGCTCGACCCGACCCCAGTACTTCGAACGGAGAGATTTTTGGACCGGGAATCGGCGGCTCGCAAAAAATCCATAAAAATCCCAAATCTGATTCTATTTTTATATGAGACAATCGTCGGTCTGTGACTCAAGACGATGATTAGTTATGGCGCATAGAGATTGTTGACAACATTTGGATAACGTTTCGAAAATAATTCAGAGCATGCCTTCATAGTCTATAAAAAACAAGGCCGGGATCCATCGCGAATGCATGACGAATCAAAAGCCCGAAGGAAATCGCGGAACAGTTTCCTCCAATCTGATTGGCCAATGTGGCGGGGAAATCGCTTGCTGCAAGCGGGAATAATATATGACGCTTTCAAAGCCTCGACCCCAGAACCACCGTCCGTAAGATCACGGTCGAAAGATGTCTGCCTTTTTAACCGATCGGGCCCTTATGGCCAGGTGAGCCGCCCGAAACATCCGTTCGTCATTATTTCCGTGCAAAAGGCTCTGCTGTATCCCCGCGAACTTGAAAAGTTCCGGCAAATAACAACCATCCGGGCTTGTTTTGAGAGACGACGGGCTTTGCTGACCACCACCATCCATCCGCCGACCATATTCATATAGACTGAAGCCCAACTTTGCGAACGCTAGAACGTCGGGGCGGACTTCGCGAGCGCGTTTTGTATCGGTGGCCGCCGTAGCCCGGCCGAACTTTTTCCCCGGTTCGACCCCACCCAAACACCTCGACGGCACGATGCCTGGCGACTACGGCTTCGACCCACTCGGACTTGGTAAGATACGTTTACAAGCGAAACCGAAATTTCCTTTTACAACTCATACATCGTCCCTGTTCGCCTCTTACATTCACGTGAGGCTTCTTTTCGTCATTGATCTTTTTATCACCACTGCAGGTGAGGACAAGGCAGCTTTGGAGTGGTATCAGCAAGCTGAGCTGATGCATGCCCGGTGGGCAATGCTTGGCGTTGCCGGCATGGCAGCTCCTGAGATTCTTGGCAATCCGCTCGTCGACGGCCCTCTGCCAAACTGGGCTGAAGCTCCCTTCTTTGATGGCTATGTAGCCGACGCCAACACCCTCTTCGTTGTGCAAATGTTCATGATGAATTGGGCTGAAGTCCGCCGCTGGCAAGACATAAAAAATCCCGGATCCGTCCACGCCGATCCATATGATGAAAGCCGCAGATGCACCGGAACTGATGTCGGATACCCAGGGGGAGGGCTGTTTAATCCCATGGGCATGGCCAAGAGTGCTGAAGAACAGAAAACTCTGCGCGCAAAAGAGATCGCTAATGGCAGGCTCGCCATGGTGGCTGCCATGGGTTGCTTCATTCAGCATGACGTGACCGGTACTGGCCCCGTCCAGAACCTGAAGGCTCATCTCGCCGATCCGTCTCATGTCACCATCTTCCAAAACTTCCACCCGTTCGCGTTCTAATGTTTTAATATAAACCTCATTATCTTTATTATACATCCGCCAGTGAGCACTACACCAGCCAGTCGTGCCCTATGAATAATAAGCATCCCGAGCCTTGATACCTAGCTAGTAGGAGGAGGTTGTGTGATCTGGTCAGGCGAAGACTACATCCGTCCAAATAATTTTATATCACGGTTGAATAACGGTTCGTGACTGTCACCAGTTTCGATCCGAGTAGAAACGTTTCCGGTCCATTCAGTAAGAGTAATAATAAGATCGGCAACATTCGTGATCTATCGTGAACGTTTGGTCGGTTGTAACATTGCGTAAGTGCCTCCCTTTTGGACGAGCCACGATTTATGACTCAGAAATGACGACGCGGTCGGCTAGTTCGGGACTAAGTTTTTAGACGATTTGATCGATGCAGCTTCGATGAAGAAGTGCACATAGTTTAGATTTGAAGCTGAATTTTCATCGATGCTCGGTCAACTTCGACGTCGACCACCGCCTCCTAGGAAGACGCGTTAGCGTCGTGCTTCGTGGGGTGAGCCAACGGGTATCTGCGTCGATGTCCACGTGCACCGCATATCAGAGCGTCTTGGGTGGGTGTCGTCTGTGTCATTGAAGAAAGATGGAACGCCGAAGACCAGGAGGACCCCGGAGGACACGAGAAAAACGCTTGAGGCATGGTTACCACGAGGCATGGTTACCACGAGGCATGGTTACCACGGGATGAGTGAATCGGCATCAATCCACTGCTCGTTGGCTTCGGGGAGCTGACGTGCACACAACAGAGGCCGAGAGGCAAGGAGTGCATTGTCAAGCGATTGTGCCCGAGTGCATTTCAGCATGGGTCCTAACTGAAAGCACATGCAGTGTAGGGGCGCAGAATGTTATACCACCGGAAAACGAATTGTGTTGGCTTTCTGGACCTCCTTAAGATACAAATTTTCAAGGCCCAAAAACTGTCCAGAGCGAGGCACCACTTGCTCACAACATCGATGTCCTCGCTTGTCATCAGGCCTCGATGGAGAGTTTCAAATATCTCCACACACTTCAGTGAGAAAGGCGCAGCTGTAGTGAAAATGCAGGAGAGATGGAAGGTGGATACGCAGACATGCATGTTGCGTATATTGGATAAGCTATATATGCGGCAAAATTTCTTGTTACAAAGTATTGCCTTGCTGCAGGATACCACCCAAGCGACCAGCTAAAACACCCGCGTACCGCGATATGCAAATTTAAGCACGATGTTGCTTAGTTGTAGGCCTTGGCCAGGATCACACCCTCGAACTTCGATTGGAAGAACTTCATGGCGTCTGTTTTCTTGAGTTTGTGAGGTGCTCCGATCTTTGTCTGGCACTTGCGGCGCTTGGCAACACGGAATCCAGGACGTTCAAGGACGACGAAGAAATCCATGCCTGAAAACAAGATGGTGAATCATATGTGAGTGTTTCGCCTTGAAATTGTATCGACACAGAGAAAAAGGATTTGCCGCTTGATGCTCCGCCCGACCACCGATGGGAAGATTTCTATGGTGGTCTGGAGTACAGGCGGGCGGTGTAGCATCAAGTTCATACTCGAGGGGCACATTGCATGGTAAGTCCGCCCGGTAATCAGCATTGTTGATGCGTCGAGAAAGGGTTTCGAAGGGGGATTGGAATGTCGCCGGGTGTCACTCACCATAGATGCCAGTAGAGGGGTCGTACTTGATGCCGAGGTCAATGTGCTCAGATATGCCGAAACCAAAACAACCGGTCTGGGAGAAGTTGCTCTTGATAAGCTCGTACTCTTTAACCTTCAGGCCAGACTCCTGTTGGCGTGGATGTGCAAATGGATGACAGAAGGTTAGGTTGAGACCGATGATGCGAATCAGCCAGGGGCTGCAAGACAGGTGAAAGGAGTCCAAATTTGTCAGTGTACGCACCAGAATCTGCATCGCTTTGTCCCTGTTACCCACGGTCACGTGTGTGGCGATCTTTTCGTTGCGGCGGATACCGAAAGTTCGTACTGTGTAGCGGGCCTTCGAGAACACAGGCTGTTGGCCGGTGAGCTGCTCAAGAACTTTGGCAGCCTTGGTGAGGCGGTCGCCGGATTCACCGACGGAGATGTTCAGCACCAGCTTGTGGATGCGCACCTCCCTCATGGGATTCTCCTTCTTGTCGGCCTGCAAAAAAAACGCGAGAGAATGCAATCGGTGAGCGAAGGAGAAGAAGATACAGGATCCCCGAAAAAAGAACTGATGCTGAGGCCCTCAATTAGGCGCTTGACGCGCGGGCCGAGTGCTTGAAACGGAGAATTTGATCGGTAGTGAACACTAAAAAGAGCGATTGTGATCACAAGAAAAAGTGGACTTCGTTGTGCGTCCGGTCGCTCGACCTGCCGTTCGCAGCGTCCGCACTGACGCAGCCGTGGCGACGGCGTCCAGGCTCAAACCCTAAAAATCCGTACGTCCGGAAAGCTTGGCGACATTAACGAAACGCTGTGCTACCTCAACGTGGTAACACACGCATACGGTAGATAGGCCGGGTAGCTACGCACCATGCTGGAAGGTTGCCTGCAAGCGTGAGTGGGGTGCGACGATGCCGCTACGGAATGCGGCTCTTCAGGAACTTCTCTGGGTCTTAACCAAAAAATTTGCAACTTTCATAACAACAAACGATAGCTAGTTCAGCATTCAGCAACCATCCTTGATAATTAATACGAAGGTAATAAACATTCGAAGATAATATTAAATAATATGATAAATATCATCTATCATATATATATTAATAATAAGAACTTTTAATTGTATTAATAATATGATAATATTTATATTATGATATCATAGATCTTATTTTAGGTTTAATCTTAAAAAATAATTAAAAAAATTCAAGGAGGAACAGGAGTAGTGTTTAACGTGATTGCGTGGGTTCGTTCCCAGGTGTGTCGGCATAGCCCCCCGCATGGTTATTAAATCATGATAGAATTGCGGGTATTCTGAATTTCATCAGGGAGTGACCATTTTTTTTTGCATAACGATTTTATAATAACGTAAAGACTTTATCACGATCCACACAATCACTCCTGTGGGCAAACAGTCTAAAGATTCCGCTTATGTTCACGTAAGCGACTTATCCTTAACTATAATCATGTTAAGTTATATATGTTGAAATTGTCACACCCTGATAAAATTCAGAATACGTACGTATTTATACATCGTATTACGTACGTACACGCACGTTTACATGTCATATATGTTGATTATTTTGGTTGTTTGGTCGGTTGGTATTATTATGTATGTGTGTAATTTAACAAATGTGAAATAATGGTTTATAATATAAACGCCCTCACGTATGGCAAACACCTTCGGACAATTTTTTCATACGTGACTCAAGAAAATTGGTTTATTCCGTCCGATGAAGGAACCAACTGTAAGTAACGCTAAACCAACGATTATGAGTTAACGATGCATGTCAAAATGTGTGACAATGTACGGGGAAAATAAACCTTCGACCATGATTAACGATACCAGGTGAGGCGAGATTTTTTTCAGGAAATCCCCGTGCCGAATAAGATCGAATAAGATATGAAGATAATATTATTAATATCATAAATAAGATGTAATAATAAGCATAAAAGATTATTTACCTTCGAAAACTTAATGATTAACTACAGATAATTAGTGCCCCCCTTCCCTCACTTAGTCTATGTTATTATCCCTGTTTTAATATGTTTTATGACGTGATGATGAGGTCACACATCACCAAATAAATGATTAACATTTCGTTTGAGTTCGCAGGATAATAATTAATCGAAGTTCCATCCTTTTAGGGCTTTGGTGAGGAACAGCGATAACACAAGCCGCGCACTCCTTCAAGGCGTCTTAAGGCGACCAGTCTGTCCTAGTCCCGAACAGGTGCGCGCACGGTTCACACCTCAAGCTCGAATATTATCTCGAAGGCTGTCATCATTGCGCGACCGCTCCAGAACGGCGGAAGCGAGACCCTCTTTTCGCCTTTTTTGCTTCGAAGTAGGCGGATCTATCGCCGTCTCTTGTCGAGCGTTTGCGTTCACCGTTACAGCGAACATCTATCCGAGGCACAATTCTAACCATTTTCTGCTTCTCACTCTTACAAAGTAGGATGCCACCCAAATTCGACCCCTCTTCCGTCATCGAGGTCTTCCTCCGTGCCACCGGTGGTGAGGTCGGCGCTGCCTCCTCACTCGCCCCAAAAATTGGCCCACTAGGTCTCTCTCCCAAAAAAGTTGGTGAAGATATCGCCAAAGAGACCAAGAAGGATTGGAATGGTCTCAGGGTGACTGTAAAACTCACAGTGCAGAATCGTCAGGCAAAAGTTTCTGTGGTCCCATCCGCATCCGCGCTTGTCATCAAGGCACTAAAAGAGCCTCCACGCGACCGAAAGAAGGTAGGTTACTTGTGCTCCCTCGTTTGCTTGAAGATCTCTTTGTTCGTCGATCGTCGCACGCATCCCAAGACACTGCTCAACATCATCTGATCCACGATGTGGAAAGCAGCTGTTTAGCTGAATAGCTAAATGTGTTCTAGAACTTCACTTTACTTGTTCGCTTTAGGGCTTTTCAGAGCTCATTTTCCTCACGAATCGATTCCCTTGATATGTCCTCTTTTTTAGGTGAAACACATCAAGCATTCCGGCAACATCAGTCTCGACGACGTCATTGAAATTGCGCGAATCATGCGCCCTAGGTCAATGGCCAAAGAGCTCAAGGGAACTGTTAAGGAAATTCTTGGCACGGCAAAATCTACAGGCTGCACCGTTGAGGGAGAAGATCCCCAGGACGTGCAACAATCTATCGAAGATGGAGACATTGAGGTTCCCGACAAGTAGTTGGCGTGCATTTCATGCGACGGGATGTTCTCTTTGCTTTTAGAAACATTTAATATTGCGGCATTCGTTGGATGATAATACCTGTCTACTCAGTTGTTGGTTCCTCGTGCACTTTTGTCCTCAGCTGCCTTCTTTTGAGCAGGCTGCAAAGTTCCGATGCCCCGTACTCAGTTGTTGGTTCCTCGTGCACTGTTGTCCTCAGCTGCCTTCTTTTGAGCAGGCTGCAATGTTCCGATGCCCCGTACTCAGTTGTTGGTTCCTCGTGCACTTTTGTCCTCAGCTGCCTTCTTTTGAGCAGGCTGCAAAGTTCCGCTGCCCCGCGTGGAAGAAGCACTTTCCGAAGCATCATTTACCTTGTGTGTGTTTTTCCGTTGCTCTTTTCCCGCCTTTCTTGTTGCGATTGCATCATAATTGCGACCAAAGAATTCCTCATCGTCGTCTGAAGATTCCTCGGTGCCTGTCTCTTCTGAGGGGTAGTCACCGCCATATGCCCCTGCGGAACCGCTATGCTCTGAGTCTGACGAATCAGATTCCGAGACACCCTCGTGTGCGTTTTTCTTCAGGTCAATGTTTCCCTTTACTGCGCTGCTGACTTTCTTTGTAGACTTCCCTTCATTGGCCTCTTTGCGAGAAAGTAAAATTTCTTTTGTGCGCTTCAAAACCTTGATTTTGACTGCTAGTTTGGCATCGGCACCAATCCAATAGTCCGATAACAGAATGACCTGCAGTGAATAATTACCGGGATTGCCGACCGGAAATGTGAGTTGCAATGTCCTCCCGTTTGGCATGAGTTGTGCCTGTCGCAGTATGTCAGCATCGAGCCTCTGATGGGACAGAATGGAGTTTGCTGCTGTATCTGCAACTATAAGCCACCACCCTTCAGTTCGTTCACAGTGCAGACAAAAGGGCAGAGGAGGAAGATTGCCTTCGGTCACGACGACGCCTTCCGTGTCATCGCCGAGTGCTCCGCGGCGTAGCCTAAGGTTTATAGTGCATGTCACGATGTCCATGCTGCAAATCTCTTCCTGCCCAACGGTCTCAAGTGATGCAGCAAACAGGTCCACCTTTGGTACAAATAGCAGGAAAGCCTCTAGATCGACCACCTGACCATCAGAGAGGCCGACTTGCGTAAAGAGATCTCGTCGCGTGTCAACCCCTCCCGGAAACGCGAGGAGTTCACCAAGCGATCGACATTTCTTGCGAGACAGGAGCAATGCTGTCTTTTCGTCAACGTGTGGTAGCTGAAGCAAAGAAACGAGTCCCTCTGAACTATCTCCCTTGCGAGTGGAAGGAGACACTGCTTGCGTAAAGCACTGCGCGAACTCAAGAAAACTCAACGTGGGGCGAAGATAGCAGTATCCAAGTTGGTTGTATGGCAATAATGTCAATTTAAGAGCCTCATCCCACAACCTCGGCATCATGGCCAGCACCATTTTGAGGTCCTCCTCCAGCAAAGAACTGACTTGATCAATCTTCCTACACGCTTGCGCAAGGAGTAGCATATGTGCTTTGATGACTGAGGGATGCCGTCTCTGGAACTTCGGGTCTTTAACATCATATTCACCGCGTAGTGCCGTGAGCAATCGACGCACAGGCTCCACCTGCTCACGCCTGTAAGGGATAAGGATGAACTCTGCCGCAACAGAAATTAACTTGGGAACTTTAGCAGTAGATAAGTTTGGCCTCAGTTCGCCAGCAAAATGGCTAATACTCTGTTTCAAGACTCCGCCACTGCTCCCACCATATCTGTTCAAATTCAGGATTGCGACAACAGCCATCGCAAGTGGGAGAAGAATTCCGATGCCGACGAGAAGGCACAGAATGAGAGGACCCGTGCCATCCTGACCAAACATCCACTGCGGCAGCGCGACACCGAGCCTAACAGGTTGTTTGCCATCCGGGTGCCCATACCTTTCGAAATTTTCACGAGCTATATCATTCGTCAACGCCTTATATGCAGGAGTTATAGAGTCGGTAAAGAAGAGGTGCGCCTCTGGATCCGGATTTTTATCAGGATGATATTGTAGTGAAAGCCTTCGATATGCCTTCTTAATAGTAGTTGCGTCCGCGCCGAGTGGAACGCTTAAAATGTTGTATGGGTCAAAAACAGTTGTCTCTGGACCTTGCGTGCGTGCGATATGAACAACGAGTAGGGCGGAGAGAGTCCAACCTATAACGAGTACAAGATTGAAACCGCTGAGGAGCGCGCGAAGTTTACGACCAACTGATGGCCTGGCGCGCACGGCCCGGGCAGCTTGAGCCTTGCCCCAATCAGATGTAGTATCTGTCGGCATGGTAGTTGCGATCGACACAATATTCGATTTGTCGTCGATTTCTCTACGAAACCGATCGGCCTGCCAGCTTCCGACCCGGCCAATCGTGATCGGGACAAGAAAGAACTGGAAGAGGGATAGGAGAAATATGGGGAACAGGTTTCCGTGGCTTTCTGTCGGGTCACCCATATTCTATGTTGACGGCGATGTTTTTATATTCCTTCCGATCTTAACGACTCAGTCGAAATGTCGTCCCGTTCCACTCGTTTCATGAACGAGCCTCTGGCCCTGGAGCGTGCACTTCAGCGATTAATAATAAGACTCTCAACGTCTTGTCTTATTAAGACTTACGAAGGTGACCAATTCCGCGAGTCGATGAAGAAAAATCGCCAAAAACCTGCCGCAGGATTTAATCCATTATACGATCGATCACAATCACGTGATTTCTGACTGATTCCCATACAAAAGTGACATCGCCGCGCACGGCTAGGAAAAAAGCTGCGCAAAACTTCAAACTCAACGGCAAATGCGTTATTCCAGGAGATCCAGAAACATATTCTGTCGCGTTGCTCATACAACATGTGTCGGTCGGCATAGCCTCAGAGGGATAGATGGTTAATTGTAGTATGCGTTGAACTAGTCTCGTAATAACGTGAAGTAAACTAAACTAGTCTATTAAATTTAACCAATCTACAGTGCTTAACAACCGTGTTTTCCTTGGAACCAGTGTGAAAAACGTACTCTTGGATTCGGTGATAGTGGGAAAGCAAAACCATGATTTACAAAATAAAAAAAAATTAGAACTCTTGGAATGGGTGAATGTATGAAGGTCTTAACCAAGATTTTCGAGTTATAAAAAAATAAAAATGTCATCAATGTAAGGAACGAATAGACCGTGATGTTTGATAAACGATACCAGGTGAGTGTGACATTTTTTGAGTGAGACATTTTTTACAGTCAAACATTTTCCGAATAGTGTAGATGCGGCTATGCCGAATATGCAAGATGTAGAAGTAATTAAGTTATATTTTGTACGTTGCGAAACTTATACGTACGAAGGCAGATTTTGTTGGTTTCGTACAATAATAATATTGATAACTTAAAAAGAATATTATTATACCATATTTAATATACCTTCGTAACCGCGTTATTAGGGTTCGTTCTTTCGTTCTCTTTATTTATTTTTGTACAGATGTATCTTTTTTCTAAGTTCCGTTTTATTTTATTTACCTCGTTCGTTTTTGCCCGGGGGCGGACCAATGGTCCCTTCGGTATTCGCGAAAAGATTCTTTCCCTTCACAAACCTTCGTTCTCGAAAGTGTAACCCCGTGTCCCGCGGAGGACGACACGAATAGCTCCACACGCAAGTCGATATGTTGGCGCTCACTTCCATTCGCCTGGAAACTTCCAGCTCAACCTTGCGTGCAAGGAACTACGTTAACAACCGTCTCAATCAGGCTCAGTTTCATCAAATCTTGATGCGCAACTGCCAACGTCCTCCTTGTCGCGTTCGCCAGTGCCGGAGAGCGACCCCTGAGGATAGCGAAACACGTAACTTGATTATGTGTGCCAAACGATATACTGAAGACCTGACCGAGTTGGGCATGTCCTTACAGACAATCAGGAGAAATGTCGCTGGTGCGCAGAACAATCTTGGAGCCTTAACAGTGTATCAGAATGCACTTGATGGAACTGCACCAGACAACATAGATGACATAGCCCAACTGAAAAAGATTCTCGAGAACATGAATGACTTACGACTTGAGAAGGCCGAGGAAGAGTTGTTCTGGGCTCAACGCGAAGGCAGAGTTGTCTCACCGATAGTCGACAACGTCGCGGGTTTGAATGATGAAGAAAAGGTTGAAGTTGGCAACGTCCTGACAAACATCACTATGTATGGGGTGCAAGGTGCAGCCTGGAATGCCATCATTCTCCTCGTCATTTTTATTATACTTGTAACATTCGTTTTGAGATAAGGTGGAGAAAAACGCTAATCTATACTGCGAAACCTGCAAGACCTAGCATATTAAGTAGCTTGTACATCACGCCTTCACAAATGCACTGGACTTATCCACCAATGCAGAAATAGAAGTTCGCCCACCGCTTTGAATGAATGCCGAAACATTCTCCATTTCCCTAAGAGATACAAAGATGAACTTACCTCTGTCATCCATGACCCCAGTGATTCGTCTGACAGCTTCCAGCTCCTGAATGCATCTAACTGTGTCTTGGGTCCGTAGTCGAAACTCTTCTGCCAATTCTTCCAATACCAATGCCTTCTTGTGCACTATGTGATCTATAAAGTCGGCAAGAAGATCTTGTGATTCATGCGCAATGTCCGCTTTCACGGTGCCATCTTCTTTGATTTGAAACGAAGCCTTCCACATGTCTAAGTCACTAAGTCCTGTCCCTTGCTGCTCCTGGTACTGCTTCTCACCCGTCTCAACAAATACGTTATCCATGCCCCCTTGGCACAGTAGATTTGTTACGTTTTGGTGTACATAGACGGCGGACCTCGTTTCGAACGCATGGGCGCGTATAATGTCCCCAGGTTTACCGGCCTCGACAGCAACCAAGCTGTCTGCACCTCTCTGATACCTGTTTTTGAAAATAAGTTTGTCGCCATTCAGACACGTCTGTCGTGTTCTTTTCCAAACAACAAAAGAACAAGTCGATTACAAGTACGCAAGAATGACTTGTCACGGGGTGTCTACCTGCAAGCTTTCCGTCTCATGCACGACGCTTTGTCAAGTTTGACATGAGCTCGTACTCCCTCCTATGTGGACAAGTCAGCAACTGGCGACACAAGAACAATGATCCACTCACCTCAGACCCAGAGCCGACAACACCAGATTTCCTACGGAAGACTGATGCTGCCACATTCTGGCTGAACGAAATTGCAGCCGGACCGCTAACGAGCAAAACTAAGAGAAAGGTACATACAAAAGCTACCAAGGTCACGCTATCAACCATTTTGTTTGTGATTCAAATAAGTGAGCGTCAGCGTGGCTGAAGCACTCACTACGTGCGGGCGCAGGAAGATACAAACCGTTGGTTAGCCTACGACTAACTACCTGGCGCGCCCCGCTACTCTCAATGTGCAGTATACCATTGCGCATCATACGCTTACACGTGCATGAATAGCTGTCTTCAACGGTGCAGTATCTTCCAGCTTTAAGTGCACTATCTAATGAGCAACGAACGTAGAAGTAGCTTCCAATGTTTTAATGCTCGACTTGCATGATCGTGGATCATAGTGTCGTGTTCGCCTCACATACATGCCATATATAGTATTTTTAAAATGTCAGACATCACGACAGGGGTCTCACGAATTAGTCTGACTCTCTTTTGGTGCTAAGGTACCTTCGAAGGACTTTTTAGCCGCACCATGTGTTTGAATACCTGAATGAAAGCTAATTTCGAACCGAAGTGCTCGGTTTTAAAGTTATCGACGCCCATCCCACACACATTGACGCTATCAGCTAGATGAGCTTCCAATGAACTATCCGTTTGGTTCAACGTTCGCTTCAAAATTGTCGTTAGCCTGAACTGTTCAGATGCAAACTCATCTTCCAAATCAAAGAGTTCTATGCGTGGTACATTGGGTTCACGCAGTGACGGAAGAAATACGGAAGGTCGAAGCGAGACCATGGGAATGAAGAACTTTGGGTCAATTAGGCCTAGCGTTTCGTATTTTAGGCTCAATACGAAGTGTAGATGAACAGCCTCTTTGCCCAACACATTCCGTAGATGAAATAAGCTTCCGTCAAATAGTACTTTGAAATCTTTAGGAGGCTCCTCAATTTCCTGAAGGCAGCATCTCGTCCGCTCTGCGAGCCCAAATATATGGGACACGAACTTTGATTCGTTAATATCGGGTACGTCCGTGTTCAAACCATGTATATGGAATGAGGATGCAGTTGAAAGCCAACTCACGATAGCGTCAAGAAATTTCGCATTGCCTGAGCAGTTCAGCCAATCATCCGCAGCCATGCCGGCAGAGCCTAATACAGCCAAACGCCCCGTCTTTCCCTTTCGATTCGAATCTTCTGACCATACTGCGCCCAAAGAATGTTGCATGGGGTATGCAATTCGACCAGTTGAAAGGACAGATGTCGCCGGCTTTTGCACTGTAAGAGTTGTAGCAAGAGGCATAATGACGGGTGTTTGTGTAGAATGAAGGGCGCAAACGGTTCCGTCATCGAATTTTCGACGAGTTACTTCTAGCGCGTCTTTCCCAATTCGAGAAACAACAGTGTCAAATGTTCGATCAAAGCTTTGGGTGTCTGTGCTATTCAGCGTTCCCCGCGATACAATACCTTCTTTTGGGTGATGAGGTGCTCGGTTTGACGTACAAATCGCATGGGTACCATTGATAGTGATGCCAAAATATTCTGTGAAAGGGTTCATTACCGTGGATAACATGCCCTCGTTGCAATGATCGCACAAAATCAAAACACTGCCGCCGTCAGTAATGAATTCTTTGAGAATATCAACCTCAGGGATGGAGAACATATCTTGAGGTGCTCCAAAAACCAACACATCAACATCCTTCAGGCTAGCTTCAGATAACTCATCTCTCAGCAGTTCAAGGTGATGTGTCGCCCTGAGATGACGACACCAGTTCTGATACCCCGTCGATTTTGCGTGATACTTCTCACACTTTGAGGTGTTGAACGCTATGCGGGTCAACTGTCGTCCTTCGCCCTGCATGTTTTGACTGGGCATCAACATGAAACAACTATGGCGACATTTGCCTCAAAATACGCGAAAATATGACAGTATCGTCCAAAATTAGCACAGGCAGACAAACTCACCGTAACAGCGTGGTAGAATATAGAGGGCTCCCAGCTCATGTTGCCATCAGAAAGCTGCGTTTCAACTGTCACTGAATGTTAGGAGGTTCAGATAAGGAGGTTCAGATGGTACCAGGCATGAAGGCGAGCTGACAGAAGTGGGAAACACATACAAGCAATCATGAAGCGAGAGCGTTAGTATCGAAAGATAGCGGCAAGCTTAAGCGATCTTTACCAACACTTGGAAGTTGCGGTGGTCGTGACGTTCAGTCGAATAAACTTACTCGCATTTTTTAAAAAAAAGCAGCACCAACTTGTCTCCAGCAAGCGACGGCACGCAAGAATCCGAGATGGGCTGAGGCGGAGCTTTGAGGTTTGCTGCGGCGAGACTTTTTTTGCGTTACAAAAGGAGCGAAGTGCAAAATGCAGCTATACGTCGCCTCGTACACACAGCTGACACTTGGAGCAGGAACGAAACTTCGTATATGAACGGAACGAAGAATCTTTTAATTTTGGTTTTTACGAAGGTACTTGTATATAATAGATACAAGATTATTATTACGAAGGCACGGACCAAGCAATAATCAGGTATTTTTATATTCCTTCGTACGTTTCGTTCGAAGGTATAGCTAGTAGATAGCTAGCTAAGCTAGCTAGCTAGCTAGCTAGCTAGATATAACAAT
>Ga0209630_10002367_pt1 | contig 18299 bp, 20 predicted proteins | sample COG_01_FD_184745 | JGI IMG/M metagenome (GOLD analysis project Ga0209630, IMG submission 184745) | Pelagic Microbial community sample from North Sea - COGITO 998_met_01 (SPAdes) (version 2) | ecosystem: Environmental > Aquatic > Marine > Neritic zone/Coastal water | place: Helgoland, sampling... | reverse complement strand
ACTTACAGAGCAAAAATAGATACAACAGCCGGTCAAGCTCCCGCTGACGGTACAGATAATACTCAATGGGCTCTTTATGTTAAAGGTGCACCATCTGGTGTATTCACTACACAAGGTGATATTGTACAAAGAGGGGCTACAGGTCCAGAAAGATTACCAATTGGTCGTCAAGGTGACAGACTAAGAGTTAATGCTGCTGGTACAGGATTAGAGTATTATGAAGAAAGTTCAGGTAACACTTTACATGTTTCACCAGAAGGATTAGACACAAATCCAGGAACAGAAAGTTTACCTTTAGCAACAATTAAAAAGGCTTGTCAACTTGCAGGTTCATTAGGTATTTCTCAAATATCTAACTTAGCAGGTGGTACAGGCGGAACACCAGGTACATATAGAAATATTGCTATTACAGGTGGTTCTGCTTCAAATGCTACAGCAGACGTAATTACAGATGGTTCATCTATAGCAACAGTTAACATCATTAAAAATGGTGAAGGTTGGGCAGAGGGTAACACAGCTACAATAGCAGGTTCAAGTTTAGGTGGTGCAACAAATGTTACCTTTACAGTTGAAACTGTTACAGGCGGTGACACAATTCGTGTACAATCAGGTACTTTTGAAGAAGTATTACCGATTAGAGTTCCCCCAAGAGTTACACTTTTAGGTGATTCTTTAAGAGCTACTAAAGTAGAACCAACAAGTGGTTCTGCTACCTCAGTTGCTACAGTAAACAATATTAGTGCCAATGACGCTTCAAGAACACCAGGAACATATTCAAATGTTCTTGCTACAGCAACAAGTGGTGATGGTCAAGGTTTAAGAGTTACAGTTGTTGTTGATGGTTCATCAGCGATTACAGTAACACCAACTCACGGCGGTTGTTACTTTGCAGTCGGCGATTCTTTAAGTGTTGCAGATAACTTATTAGGTTCAGGTGGTGGAGCTGCATTAACTTTTGATGTTGCTACATTACACAATAACAATGCAACTTCTATGTTACTTCTTAACAACGCTAACTACGTTTCATTCTTTACATTCCAAGGTATGACTACAGGCGCTAATGTTTGTTCACTAGACCCTAGTGGTGCAATTACAAGTGCTTCACCTTACATGCATAACTGTACCTCTGTTAACACAGGTACGACAGGTATGATGATTGACGGTAATGCTCACACATCAGGTAACAAATCAATGGTTGCCAACGACTTTACTCAAATCAATACAGATGGTAAAGGTGTTTCAGTAATTAACGGTGCTCGTGCTGAGTTAGTATCAGTCTTTACATACTATTGTGATAAAGGTTTTAACGCAGAATCAGGTGGTACAATTCGTGCTCTTAACTGTTCAAATGGTTACGGAGAATACGGAGCATTTGCAGACGGTGTAAGTGCATCTGAATCACCAGATGAAGTTCAATTAAGAGGTTCACAAATTCGTTTCCAAAACTTGCAAGGTAACATTGCAAGTGCTACGGTTGCTGAAGGAGACACTTTAACAGGTGCTGTTTCAGGTGCAACAGCAACAGCAATTGCAGTTGTACAAGCAACTAGAAAATTAAAAATAGAAGCTGGTAACAGTAGATTATTCTCTCCAGGAGAAACAGTCAATGTTACAGGTGGTTCTTCATATAACTTTAAAGTATCTACGGCAGATGCTGATTTAGTTGACGCTGCTACTAAAACAATTACAGGTGCAACAGCGGCCAATCCAGTTGTAATTACTTCAAACGCACACGGATTAAATAACGGTAACAAAATTGTTATCTCTGGTGTTGTAGGTATGACTGAGTTAAATACAAATACTTACTATGTACAAAATGCTACAGCTAACACATTTAGTTTATCATCAAGTACAGACCCAGCAGTTACAACAAATGTTGACGGTTCTGCTTTCACAGCATACACTTCAGGCGGTACAATTACACCTAAAACACCAACAACTGGTCAAACAGGTTTCTTATTTGAAGTAGATAGTACAAGTTCACTATTAACAAGTGCAACGGCAATATCAGTAGGTTCTAACTTACAGTTTGCTGGTGATTCACAATATTATCGTGTAACTTCAATATCAGAAACAGATACAACTAACAAACAAGCTAAACTTGGTATTACACCTGAAAGAACGGCTTTTGCCGCTGATAATATAGAAGTTGATATTACTAAAAACTTCTCAAATGTTCGTCTAACAGGTCACGACTTCTTGTCAATTGGTACAGGTTCATTTACAGACACTAACTATCCAGACGCTGTAGGTAATACACAACCTTATGACCAATCAAGAGAAACTACTGAACAAAACGGTGGTCGTGTGTACTACACTTCTACTGACCAATTAGGTAACTTTAGAGTTGGTTCGCAGTTTAAGATTGACCAGGCAACTGGTACTGCTACACTAAACGCAGATGCTTTTGACCTTTCAGGTTTGACTGAGTTACAACTTGGTTCGATTGGTGCTGCTATTGGTGCAACAATTAACGAATTTAGTACAGACGGTACACTAGCAGGTAATTCTGATACTGCCGTCCCAACTGAGCAAGCGGTTAAGACTTACGTTGATGTCAACTCTTTCTCAACTGGTAAGGCGATTGCAATGTCAATCGTTTTTGGATAAATAAATATAGATAAAGAAAAGGTAATAAAAAATGGCAAATCCAAATATAGTAAGTGTCGCAACGATTAGAGGTAAAACTGATAGTGGTGAACTTGGTACAACATATACAACTGACTTAGTTGCAAACGCAGCTTCTTCAAGTATTGTTTACAAGATTAACAGTATTGTAGTTACTAATAAAGCTGGTACTGACACTACTTTTAGAATCGCTTTTTATAACGGTTCAACAGACAGATTTTTAGCTTATAACGTAAATTGTCCGGCAAACACGGTAGTTATCGTTACAGATAAAAACTCATCTCTATACCTTGAAGAGGGTGATAAGTTAAGAGGTGGCGCAGCTACAGCGAGTCGTTTAGATTACGTTATATCTTACGAAACAATAGCTTAGTAGAGGTAATAAATGTCTGGACCAATAATCGGTAGAAGGCTCGGTAGACGACAAAACAATTCAGAAATAGGTTCACTTGAAACTATCCATGATGCAGGCGCAAGCAGTCCGTCTAACAGAGCAAACACCTACGAAGATAGTAGAGCTTTTAACTATGGTATTCGTACTATGGAACAGGTTACTCGTGGGGTTTTCAATTCTACATACAGAGATTTAGCTTCTGGCGGTGGCGGAAGTACCGCTAACCACCAAGTTTTTTCTAATACGGTTAATGGTAATGCCGAAACTTTTGGCGGCGGTGCAGTTGGTGAAGACCTCAATCTTTCAAGAGGTGCAAACGCATTAAGAATTTATGATGATGGCCATAGAAATCAAGGTAAATATCCCTACTATACACCTTTCTTTACAAGTAACGAAATTTCTACATTAATGCAACCAGGTGGTTATGTGGGCTCAGATGGTTATGGTGGTCCTAACAACCAAGGTTATAGAGATTCATCATCAAGAGCTGCTCAATGGAAATTTAGACAAATAATTAATGTTGCATATACAGGTGGTGGTTATAAAGACGGTTCACCATGGAGACAAGTGCATAGAACAAATGCGGCTACACACCAAACTACAAACTTAGGTATTCAAATGGACTATCCTGGTTCGTACATTTCAGGTGCTTGTAGTGATACAACTCTCTTCTTATGGTCAACACCTTCAGATAATTCACACTTTACACCTAGTGCAAGAACATCAGCGTTTCATATGTACACCGAAACAGGTAAATCACATAATAGTGTTTTTGATACTTACTCTGATAGAAACGACTCAGGTACATCATTTAAAGAAACATTTTTATCATTCCACGGTGGTGGCGATAGAAATGGTATGGAAGTATTTAATCTTTCTACAGAGGCAAGACAATCAAATAATAGTGGAGATTTACGAGGTGGTAGTGCCACAAACTCAGCATTTTCTGATAAAGACCAAGGATATCATTGGGGCGATACAGCAGGTTGGAAAGTTAATCACCAAACATTTTCTGTTTCTAGTACGACTCATTGGTCTGCTCACGGACAACAAAAAGGTATGTCTTCAAAAGTAAGAGTAGGTTATTGTGGTAACGAAGGCAATTATAATGGTGGATATAACTTACGAAGATGGAATTTAACTAGCGATACTAACACAGGTACTTTCTCAAAATATAGAGCAAACTGTGGAGAAGAAAACTTTACACTGGGTCAAGATTGGGGTTACATGATTGGTAACTATGACGGCGCTCAGAATAACGGAACATGGCAACAGTATTTCAGCACAGATACAAGAACAGACCATAGTGGTTTACAACCAACTGCTAACGCTGGTCAATCTTCAGGACATTGTGGCTGGAGAACATAATAAGTTTACTTATAAATATACTTGATTAATAAATTATATGGAGAATGATATGAAAAAAGATAATCTAGTCATAGAAAATATGACAGATACAGAAGTTATTGAATTTGCTAACGAAAAGGTTGACAATTCTGTCCCTAAATTTAAATTAAAATACTTTGTTGGCCAATCTCAAATTACACCTTTTCACCACTTAAAACAATTAATGAATGAATTAAAAATTAGACAAGATTCATTCTTACATATTGAATGGGAAATTAAAAGAAAAGAATTAGAAGAACTTGTTGAGAGAGAAAAACTTTCTTTAGCAACAAATGAAATTGAAAAGAAATACATTGAAATTGATTTAATGCAAATCGTCAAAGATAAGAAACGACACATAGACGCTCAAAAAGGTGCGTTATTAGAAAAAGATAGAGTTTTAGAATGTATTAGAGAAATATGTGATGGACCTCAAGGTGTTCTACCAGACGGTACAAAGTTGATGGACGTATTTGGTAATAAAGAATTAGAAGAAGAATTAGAAAGACAACATTGGGTTACTAGACTAGCAAAACAGGCAGGCATGGAAATGTTAGCTTATGGTAAAATCGGTACAGGTAACATGGATGCTATTGCTATGATGGCACCACAAGAAATTGATGAGTGCTTAAAACTTACTAGTGATTATGTTGTAAGAGTAGGCACAGGTATGGGTATGTTAACTGAGAAGTCTATTAATGACTTAAAATTAGGTTATATACCACCAGAGAGTAAAAAAGCAATGGAACACATGGGTATTAGTAAGGAATTTATCGCCGAAAATATGTTAGAAAGTGACGTAGATAAGAACAATACTCTTATAAATAATAAGTATAAAGACTTAAAGGATAATTCAGATGGCTAAAATACATGTACTACTAAAAAACCAGGACGCTTCTGGTAAAGGTTGGTTAGAAGCATATACTAGTTACGGTGCGTATGGTGTATATTCTATTGCTGATGAACACCAAGATATGAGATTAGATTTGGATGTAATTGGCGCAGAAACACTTACTGCTGCCGAAGCAAGAAATTCAATTTTTGCAGATTCATATAGAGGTTATATCAAAATTAAATCTGGCACAGCCATCACAGATGCTTTTCCAGAAATAGAATCAGACGAAGCTGTACCAACAAGTACAAGATACGATATGACAGCAGATGATATTGCTGATGGTCTTGCTTTTAATAAAATTGTTTTCAAAAAATATATTAGAGATAGATTTAACGATAAAGAAAAAGCTATCACAAGTGCAAGATATGGCAAATTAGAACAAAAGTCTTTTGAACAACAAAAGAAAGAAGCAGAAGCATATGATGGTTCAACAGCTACACCAATGTTAACTACTATGGCAACGGCTAGAGGAATTACAGTACAGGCTTTAGTTAACAAAATTAATGCTAAAGTTTCAGCTTACAACTCTGCTATTGCAACACTTTTAGCTGAACAAAAAGTATTAGAAGACGAAGTGGATGCTTGTACTACAATTGCTGAAGCACATTCTTGGAGACACAGAAAATTAGGTCTTACAGCAAGTACATTGCAGTTAAGTGAAGATTCTACTTTAGGTGCACCTGCTACAAAAATTATTTTTTAATTAGTTTCTTTTTAGAAACTCTGAGTTTATATTATGTTTAGTGTACCCTTAAATCCCAAATTGTCTCCGGACCAATTCGATTATTTTTTAAATTTTCTTAAAAAATATAAGCATCTAATCTATGATGTTTACTTTACTAGTAGAATACCTCCCTTTACACAAGACGCAATGGGAGATGTCTTTAACGAAAGTCAATTTGATTTATTAAACGAAAATGCCTTCATCATACCAAAGATGACAGGTATTCCTTTGTCTGCTACTTTTAATAATATAGAAGTACCACCCACAGACGAAAATTTAGATACATTTATTACACATTTTAAAAAACTATACGATAAGGGAGTCCGTATAGTTACAATACCTCACACTCTTTGGATGTTAACAGGCCGTTTTCAAAAGGCCTATCCAGATGTGATGGTTAAGAATACAATATTACGAAATACACAAAGAGCTAATGAAGTCATTAAACAAGTGGAGGCAGGATTTCATTACATAAACTTTGACAGAGATTTAATGAGAGATGAAGATACTTTAAAACGTATGCAAGACGTAAAGAAGTATTGTAAAGATAAACTTGGCGTTGATGTCAAGTATAGCTTACTGGCAAATGAGGGCTGTTTTGGAAACTGTCCTGTACAAGACGAACACTTTTTATATAATAATACTAGAAGTCAAGGTAATGACCCTACATATTTTCAAACAAACATTAGTTACTTCTCATGTCCTAAATGGGAAGAACAAGACCCAGCATATCATTGGCGTATAGCAAACTTTCCACCATTTAGAGATGAGTGGGATAGATTACTAGGTTACATTGATGTTGTCAAAATGCATGGTAGAGAAAGTGTTTCTCGTTTGTTTGAGACTATGAAGATTATAGAAAAGTTTGATAATAATGATGAAATCTTATATACTGATTATGAAAACTTTATAAAAGATAATAAATTTGCAGAGAAGAGAATTAATGTTTGGAAAACAACCATTAGAAACTGTAAGTTTGATTGTTGGGATTGTAATATATGTGACAAGATAACAGAAAAAAACAATAGTGTAAATTTAATTGACACTGTTAAAAATGCATTAATCAAGTCTAAGAAAGAAGAGTCTAAGTTGAGTAAGACTACACTTGATATACCTGGTCTTACATCACACAAAGTAAAACATTTTATTAATAATATGTGTGAGTTACCAGATTGTAAGTATTTGGAAGTAGGAGTATATCAAGGTGCTATGTTTACCTCTGCTATAGAAGGCAATGATTTAGTTGCAAGTGCTGTAGATAATTGGTCAGATACACATAATGTACCAATGAGAGATATTGATATTAATGCTGAACAAGAAGATACTAAACAAGTATTTTTAAAAAATATTAGACCACATACTCTTAATAAATCTATTACTATAATAGACTCGGATTCGGAAGATTCTTTGAGTAAAATACCTGTGAAAGCAAATGTTGTACTCTATGATGGCGAACACACTGAGGAAGCTCACTTTAATTTCTTGACTAAATATAATAGTAAGATTGATAATACTTTCTGTTTAATTATTGATGATTGGAACTGGTTGCAAGTAAGAATAGGCACAGAGAAGTCAATAGAACAATTAGGTTACAAAGTATTATATAAAGAAGAGATATTTACAAAGGGTGAAGACCCTACTGATTATTGGAATGGATTGGGCATTTTTGTTATAGACAAAGTTGTCTTGAATAGAATATGAGAAAAATAGAATTTTTTAGTACAATACCAGGAGTTGCAGAAGCATTTCCTATTATCGAAGCCAAAAACTTTAAACCTGATTGGACAAAATCAGCAATAAAAGATTTGGTTGATAAGAAAAGTAAGTCAACTAATAATGATACAGGTCGTTTTACACACTTAGCCTATTGTCCTGGAATATTTGATTTATTCAAAACAGGTTATATTGTACCTATGTGGTATGATATTAATATAAAAACTCAAAAGAATACACCTGGATTTTCTTGGACTATGGCAGATAAATCTTTTGGTTCTTTGAGTGATATTAAGTTTATTGATACTCACAGTGATATAATAACTGATTTCATACCAAAAAGAAAAGGTACAATAGATAATATTGTTAAAATTAATACACCTTGGAATGTAATTGTTCCTGATGGCGTAAAATTTATTTGTTTGCCTATAAGTTATCCTGATAATTTTGATTATGAATCAACAACTGGCATCCTAGACCCTAGCCAATCAAGTGAGATAAATATACAGATGAATTGGAATGTAGAAGATGGTGAAAGAATGATTAAAGCAGGCACACCTTTGATGCATGTAATACCTTTATCTGAGGAAACTTTTAACTTAGAAGTTAGAACTGCTAATGAAAAAGATTTACAATGGGTGAAGATTTCCAAATATACAAAAACTTTTTCTTTTTCCACAACAAGACATATAGCACAAAAATTATATAAGAGGTTCTTTAGATGATATCAGCCGTTTTTGCAACACCTGTTTGGAAGTCAGATAATAAGTATGATTTAACAAAACAACAATTAGATTATCTAAAAACACTTGAATTGATTAAAAATAAAGGTGATAACTTTATTACACCTAGGAAAGATATATTAGATGATGTGATTATGGAAGACTTTAAGAAATGGTGTTTACTTAATGTTACAGCATTTGCTAAACAATTAGGTGCCAGTGATAAGACAAGTTTTTACATAACACAATCTTGGATGAATAAAAATCCACCACATTCTTATCATCATACTCACATGCATCCTAATAGTATATTCAGTTGTATATATTATTTAGAGGGTGATACATGTCCTACTTTCTTTTATAGATATGATGATAGAACATCTTTTGGTAATTTTGCTTTTTATGATGGCGATAAAGGAAGTAATCCTTATACGGCCACAAAGGTTGGTGTGATGAATGAAGTTGGAAGACTAGTTGTATTTCCTTCATCTATGGTACATGATGTTGACAAGAATTTAGGACAAAAAGATAGAGTAACAATATCTTTTAACACTTTTATAAAAGGAGAAATGGGTGACCCCGAAAATAGTAATCACCTAATTATTTAACATGGCAAGATATAGAGAACAACGAGGAATGCCCAACATAGTCAAAGTGTCTGATAAAGCTAAGTGGGAAGTTACTAACGAATTTAAAAGAGATGGTGGTAAAAGTTATTGTGTTCTTCAGAAAACTGATAAACCATATGAGTACACTTTTCACTTTTCAAATACAAGAAGAGTTACAGATTGGTTGATAGATGTTAAAGGACCAAAAATGCCTAGATGGCTTCTAACAAATGAGATATATCAAGAAATCAAATTTAAGACATTGGACTTAAAAGATATTTTATACACCAGAATACTATATGTGAGGAACGCTGATAATTATGAAAAGTAAAAACTATACTATTATAGATGACTTTCTACCTGAAGAAGATTACAAAAAGATTTATGAAGTAATTACTGATACAGGTTTTGATTGGCACCTTGCAGATAAAATAACTTTAGAACAAGAAGATAAAGATATTTTCTTTTATCTTTGTCATGTATTTTATAATCAAACTTCATTATATCAAAGTGGTCTTTTTGAATTAATATTTCCTTTATTAAAAAAAATAAACCCTAAAGCTTTAGTAAGAGCAAAAGCAAATCTATATTTAAATCAAGGTTTAGGTGTAAAAGAACATGCAAGTCACACAGACTATCCCTTTCCACATAAGGGTGTCTTATATAGCCTAAATACTTGTGATGGTTATACTAAGATTGGTGAAGATAAAATACCGAGTGTTGCAAACAGAGTAATATTCTTTGACCCCTCTGAACATCACTGTAGTACATCTTGTTCAGATACCAAGACTAGGATAAATATTAATATAAATTATTTTTAGATTGAGATATACATTATGCACAAAGAAAAATTATTAAACTTATTTCCAAAACCTCTTATTGTAATGGAAAATGTTTTTTCCGAAAGACTAGATTTTTTAGAAGGTTTTTTAAAAGAAGACTTACTAAAGACAGGTCACAAAAGAACACCTACTCAAAATGTGGATTCAACATTTCATTTAGACACCAATCTATTTGAAAAAGAAGAGGTAAAATTTCTATCTGATTTTATCTTTCAGAAAGCTATAAACTTTTTAACACATCTACAGTATAGTGATTCATATATTGAAAAATGTAAATACAATGAAATGTGGTTTAATATCAGTGAAGAAAATGATTTTTTATTCCCACATCACCATGGTTTTTGTTTAGTATCAGGAGTTTATTATGTAAAAGCACCTCAAGATTCAAAGATAACTTTTTATGACCAATCATATTTTTACCCTAATCACATAGAAACTAAAACTCCCAATATATACAATCAAAAAGATATTAAAGTAGGTTGTAAGGCAGGTAACTTACTTATGTTTAAAGGTGACCAATTGCATGGTAACACATTGCAACCAAAAGGCGAGAAAATAGCCATATCGTTTAATTTAGGAATATAATAATGTATAAAGTAATTGATGATTTTTTAGATAAAGAAGATTTTATTTTTGTTCATAACTTAATTATGAATGAACCTTTTCCATGGTTTTATATGGATTCTTACAAAGAAACAGGTTTAGATAAAGATAAAACAAATAACTTTTCTTATTACTTGCATATGTTGTACGACCATGATGCACCTACCTCACCTCATTTTGAATCTATTATGCAATGTATTTCAAAAAAGATAGATATTAAATCTTTAATGAGAGTTAAATTAAATAGTTATGCAAGAGAAGATAAAATTGTTGAACATGATATGCATACAGATTATAATTATATAAACAATGGTGCTGTTCTTAGTATTAATACATGTGATGGATATACTAAATTTGTAGATGGAACAAAAGTAGAAAGTGTCGCAAATAGAATAGTAATCTTTGATGCTTCAAAATTACATGGTAGCACCAATACTACTAATCAACCTAGGAGAGTTAACATTAACTTTAATTATTTTTAAATGATAGATTTAATATTTAACGGACAACTATATCTATTTCTAATTGTATTTGTTATGATGATAGCAGGTATGATTAAAGATAATAAATTATTCAAAGACTTATATTGTTTCTTTGAAAAAAATATAAAAAGTAAAAAGGCTATTGTTGCTATTGTGAGTGCTTTGACAGGTCTATTGCCTATTAAAGGCAGAGTTACAGTAAGTGCTGGTATGTTAGATACATTAGCACCTAAGAAAGGAACAACAGGCAGAGAGAAATTTGGACCAATTGACTTTATGTCAACACATCATTATTACTTTTGGTCGCCATTAGAGAAAACTGTTATCTTGCCTATGGCTGCATTTGGTTTATCTTATGGTGCATTTATAGGAATGATTTGGCCGTTACTTGCAGTTACTATTGCTTATATCTTATTCTATTTAATCTACATGGTAAAAGAAGATGAAATAGAAATAGGTGAATGTAAAACAGAAATTAAAGTAAGTAGAATTACAAGATATGTATTACCATATGTTGCAGGAGTGAGTGCCATTATTGCAGGTGTAAACTTCTTATGGGCATTTGGATTACTAACTTTATATTATATGGTTGTTACAAAAACATTTGACTATAAAAAACTTCTAAGTTATGTTGATTTTAGATTGATAGCTTGGGTTGCATTAATTATTTTTGTTGCAAATATTGTTAGAGAAAATACAGACGAAATCAAAACATTTATTGGTAACACAGGTATAGATATTGTTGACCCTATTGGATTTAGTATACTTTCTTTAATTGCTTTTACTTTTTCATGGTTGTTAGGTTCATCATCTAGGTTTGGAGCAATCACAGTTATTCTTTCGTCTATATATGGTGTTGCTTACTTGCCATGGTTCTTTGCCGTTGACTTTGCAGGTTATATCATGTCACCTATGCACAAATGCGTTGCAATAGGTAAGATGTATTTTGGAACAAAGATTTCATATTACTTTAAAATAATTTCAATTTGGGTAGCCTTATTGATTACAACAGCAGGAATATTATTATATGCTTGATATAAAAGAACTAACAATGGAGCATCACAAGAATGCCGAAAGACAGGCGTTTGTAAAGATACTCATGTCAGGTGAGATTGACCATAAGTTATATGCGACATATTTGTATAATCAGTTTCAATGTTATTCAGTATTAGAGAAATATGGTTTGCACAATTCTTTATTCAGAGATACACCAAATCTATTAAGAGCTGAACACATACTACATGATTTTAAACACTTTGAAATAGATACACCAGAAATTACACAAAGCACACAAGATTATATTGAACATATTGAATCTATACAAGATGAAGCTATGAAGTTATATGCACACATCTATGTTAGACATATGGGTGATTTATCTGGTGGTCAGATGATAAGAAGAAAAACACCTGGTCCTAACAGATACTATAAGTTTAGGGATAAAGAAGTAAGTGATTATAGAAGAATAGTAAAAGAAACTATTAATACATATTTAAATGTATATGAACATTCTGTCTTACCAGAGGCTAATTTCTGTTTTGAAAGTGCAACTAAACTATTTAAAGAGATGAAAGAGTTAGACGATTTAAGTTATAGAGATACAGAAAATGACCCTTTCAAAGGAACTAAAATGGAGGGTAAAGACTAATGATTTGGGATAGACTAATACAGAATAGCGAAACTATAATAAGTAAATTAAATTTCTACTTAGAGGAATATAATGAACCTGGTATGGAGAGATTTAATAATGATAAGTGGACTAATAGAACATGGAACAATGCAGGAATAAGACGAGCTCATGTTGATATAGTAGATGTTAGAGAAGAAAAAGGATTATGGATGATGCATGTATGCATTTTTCCCTCATTAAAAAATGGTGGACCTATCTTTGGTTGGGACGTTATTGCAGGTGAAAAGAAAGTCACTGGTGCATTCCACGACTTCTCACCACTTCTTAAAAAAGAACATCCTATGGTAAATGCTTTTGGTGACAAAGTGTCAAATTTTACACCGTCTAAAGCTAGAGAATTGCCTGAGTGGGCATTGAAGATTTTTAGTCCTCATATGGTGGCTGCTGGTAATATTAGAGAACTTAAAGAGTTGAATGATTTGTGTTTTATGGTTGAAAACAATCTATCATTTTACCTTGATGCAATCATAGATTTTCATAATGATAGTGAAGAAAATGATGTAAAAGAGGCTCAAAATTACTATTGTGAACATCAACAACAGAATCCACACACACCTAGAGTGATGCAATCACTAGGTTTGCCTGAAGATGACATTAAATTGTTTTGCCAAGATAATCTCTTCCCTAAGATATAATAAATCTTATAAATATACCAGAAAAGGTAGACAATTATGGCAGAACCAGCATCAAGAGAAAATTTAAAACAATATGCTTTAAGAGCGTTAGGTAAGCCTGTTATTGAAATTAACGCAGATGATGACCAGTTAGAAGATAGACTGGATGAGGCATTACAATATTTCGCACAGTACCACTATGATGGTATTCAAAGAGTATATTTAAAGTATCAATACACTTCAGCCGATAAGACACGAATGACTGCTGATTCTACAGAGTCAATCACTAAGAACGGTGTCACTACATCATGGAAAGAAGGTAACAACTTTATCGTTGTACCTGAAAGTGTATTATCAGTAATTAACATATTTCCGTTTTCAAACAAATCGAATATGAATTTGTTTGATGTAAGATATCAAATGAGATTAAATGACTTGTATGATTTTTCATCTACAAGTGTTATCAATTATGATGTGGTTTTAAGACACTTAGATTTCTTAGACCATGTTTTAGTTGGTGAGAAACCATTGAGATTTAATCAACATGACAATAGATTATATATTGACATGGATTGGACAAATGATTTGCAAGTCGGTGAATACATTGTAATAGAAGCATATAGAAAAATGGATCCAACAGTACACACAGATGTATTTAACGATATATTTTTAAAGAGATATGTTACAGCATTATTTAAAAAACAATGGGGTGCTAACCTATCTAAGTTTGATGGTGTAGCAATGATTGGTGGAGTTACATTAAATGGAAGACAAATTTATTCAGAGGCATTATCTGACATTGAAAAGTTAGAACAAGAGATTAGAAGTACCTTTGAATTAAATCCAGCAATGATGATTGGATAAAAAATCATGGCAGTAAATCACTATTTTCAAGGCGGTAGAGGAATCGGCAATACCTCTGAAAAGAGATTGCATGAGGATATTATAATCGAATCTTTAAAGATATTCGGTCAAGATATCTATTATTTACCTCGTACACTTGTCAATAGAGATTTAGTTTTAGGCGAAGATACATCTAGTACATTTGATGATTCATATTTACTTGAAATGTATTTTGAAACCACTGAAGGATTTGCTGGTGAAAATGAAATCATTAATAAGTTTGGTTTAGAAATTAGAGATGATACTACACTTGTATTATCTAAGAGAAGATTTGAAGACCATGTAGCTAGTAAAGCAACACTTACGGCAACTGGTCGACCAAATGAAGGAGACATTGTTTTTGTTCCTTTATTAAATGCATACTTTGAAATTCAATTCGTAGAAGACCAAGAACCATTTTATCAATTAGGTAACTTACCTGTTTACAAATTAAAAGTAACTCGTTGGGAATATGCAAACGAACAAATCAATACTGGTAATGAGATACTAGACCAAGTAGAAGACAAATATACATTAGACCAATTACAACACAAAGTAACATTAGAGTATGGTCAAGAAATACTAACAGGTGCAGGTTCAATCGTATTAGAAGATTATCACGATTATTCTACAGGTCAACCAGCATTATTAATGCAAGAAACATTTGTTGAAGCTAATATACAAACACAGTCGCCATATGCAGGTAACTTAGATATGAATACTGAAGCAGGCTATGATACTGTAACTACAGCAGATGATATATTAGACTTTACAGAAAGAAATCCATTTGGAGAGGTTGACGAATAATGTTTGGAACTCATTTTTATAACGAAGGACTTAGAAAGTTAACTATTGGATTTGGTCAAATATTTAATAATGTAATAATTCAAAACACTAGTAGTACAGGTGCAGTAACAAAAAGAATTAGAGTGCCTTTAGCCTATGCACCAAAGGAAAAGTTTTTAGTTAGACTAGAACAACAATCAAATCTACAATCAGATAGAGAAGTTGCAGTCACATTACCTAGAATGGGTTTTGAAATAACTGGTTTATCTTATGATGCTAGTAGAAAAATTAATAAGATGCAAAAAACTATTAGAGTAAAATCAAATGAAGATGGTAAAGTGCAAAACTTTAATTATGCACCAGTGCCATATAATATCAATTTTAGTCTATATACTTTTACTGCTACTGCTGAAAATGGTTTGCAAATCATAGAACAAATTTTACCATTCTTTCAACCAGAATTTACAGTTACAATGAATGTTGTACCTGAAATGGATATAAAAAGAGATGTGCCTATTGTTTTAAATAGTGTTAACTATGAAGATTCATATAACGGCGAATTTACTCAAAGAAGAGCTGTGATTTATACATTGAGTTTTACTGCTAAGACATACTTATATGGACCTATGTCAAATCAGAAAGTTATTAAAGAAGCACAATCAGATTTATATTCAGATGTAGATACTACATTAACAAGTTTTGAACAGAGAATTGTGATTACACCAAATCCTACTTCAGCAGATGCAGATGATGACTTTGGATTTACAACTACAATTACAGACGGATAATGAAAGTTAACAATGAGCAAATTAGAAGATAATGTGAATGAGATTTTAGGTATAGAAAAAAAAGAAGAAAAGATTTCTATTACTCAGTTTGAACAACCAGCACCTGTGCCTAGAAAGATGGACGAATCTAAAGATGATGTAGATAATGATTATGTCAATAGTAGAGATAATTATTATAATCTTATAGATAAAGGTAATGAAGCAATCGAAGGTATTTTAGATATTGCAAAAGAGGGACAACACCCTAGAGCATATGAGGTTGCTGGTCAATTGATTGGTCAAGTTGCACAGACAGTAGATAAACTACAAGATTTACAAAAGAAATTAAAAGATTTAAAAGAATTACCTAAGTCAGCAAACACACAAATTAAAAATGCTTTGTTTGTAGGTTCAACTGCTGAGTTACAGAAAATGTTAAATAGGAAAGATGATGAAGTTATTGAAGGCGAAACTACAGTCAACTCAAAAGATAATACTGGAAATAAATAAAATACAGTATATTAAATCTATGACACCTTTGCCAGAATTATTAAATGGTGAAGAGTTGCAAAATCCAATAGAAGTTAGAAAACATGCATATTCATCACAACCTAGAAAAGGTGTTGGTGGTAAAAGTTATGCAGAAAAAGAATATTCAGTTTTCAGAGGCAGTCAAAGAGTGCAAGCTGCCATACAATTGGGTTACACACATATTGAAGGAGTTATAATCAATGAGTGACGCATATCTAGGTAATCCGAATCTTAAAAAAGTAAACACACCAGTTGAGTTTACAAAAGAACAAATTTTAGAATACCAAAAGTGTGCTGGTGACCCTATCTATTTTATGACCAACTACATTCGTATTGTGTCATTAGATGAGGGACTAGTGCCTTTTAAAATGTACGACTTTCAAAAACATATCGTAAGGACAATCCATGACAACCGTTTCACAATTTGCAAATTACCTAGACAAAGTGGTAAGTCTACCACTACTGTTTCATATCTATTGCATTATGCCCTATTCAATCCCAATTCCAATATTGCTATTCTAGCAAACAAATCCTCTACTGCCAGAGATATTTTAAGTAGAGTGCAACTTGCATACGAAAATCTACCTAAGTGGATGCAACAAGGAGTTATAAACTGGAATAAAGGTAATATTGAATTAGAAAATAAGTCTGTCATTGTGGCGGCTGCAACATCTTCAAGTGCCATTCGAGGTGGTTCTTATAACATTATCTTCCTTGATGAGTTTGCTTTCGTACCTGCTAATATAGCAGAGATGTTTTTCAGTGCTGTTTATCCTACAATCTCATCTGGACAAAAAACTAAAATGATTATCGTATCTACACCATACGGTATGAATCAGTTTTATAAACTATGGACAGATGCAGAGAATAAACGAAATGATTACATACCAATTGAAGTACATTGGTCAGAGGTACCAGGTAGAGATGAAGCCTGGAAAGAAGCAACAATTAGAAACACCTCACCTGAGCAGTTTCAACAAGAGTTTGAGTGTGAGTTTTTAGGTTCTGTTAATACACTTATCAGTCCTGCTAAAATTAAAAACATGGCATACTTAGACCCTTTAACATCAAATGCAGGTTTAGATGTTTACGAAGAACCTAAAAAAGATAGTACATATGTATGTACAGTTGATGTCGCCAGAGGTGTATCAAAAGATTATTCAGCATTTGTAATTATGGATGTGACACAAATGCCATTTAAGATAGTTGCCAAATTTCGTAACAATGATATTAAACCTTTATTGTTTCCACACACAATCGACAGAGTATGTAAAGCATTCAATCATGCCCATGTATTAGTTGAGACAAATGACTTAGGTCAACAGGTGGCAGAGGCATTACAGTTTGAACTAGAGTATGACAATTTATTGATGACCACACAAAGAGGTCGTGCAGGTCAAATACTAGGTGCTGGTTTTTCAGGTAGAGGTTCAGGCTTTGGTGTAAAAATGACCAAACAGATTAAGAAGATTGGTTGTGCCAATATCAAAACTCTCATTGAGAGTGATAAGGTTTTCATCAATGACTTTAATATCATTGAAGAGATGTCTACCTTTATAAGAAAAGGTCAATCTTGGCAGGCTGATGAGGGTAGTACAGACGATTTGATGATGTGTTTAGTCATATTTGGTTGGTTATCTAATCAACCATTCTTCAAAGAGATGACTGATACAAATGCAAGACAAATGTTATACGAAGAACAACAACAATTAATTGAACAGGATATGGCGCCATTTGGTTTCGTAGATGACGGAACACCAGACCACGAAAAGGTAGAGGTAGATGAGTATGGTACAGTGTGGCATCCTGTCGTACACAAGGGAAACTAGTGTAGTTTTAGTATATTATAAATATCAGTAAGATTGAATTTTAAATATGGGCATAAGAAAACTTATGATTATTGAATATTTTAAAATAATTAGCTAATTAAAAGGAGAAACCTAAATGGCATTTCAAGTATCACCAGGTGTTCTCGTACAGGAAAAAGACCTTACTAGAATTATACCAGCCGTTTCGACTTCTATAGGTGCAG
>Ga0209630_10002366_pt1 | contig 18305 bp, 11 predicted proteins | sample COG_01_FD_184745 | JGI IMG/M metagenome (GOLD analysis project Ga0209630, IMG submission 184745) | Pelagic Microbial community sample from North Sea - COGITO 998_met_01 (SPAdes) (version 2) | ecosystem: Environmental > Aquatic > Marine > Neritic zone/Coastal water | place: Helgoland, sampling... | reverse complement strand
AACTTCAATTTTGATTTGCTCTGCTGTTCTCTCTCCAATTAATATATTATGCTGCCTTCTCATGTATTCTTCAATATCGGAAGTAAAATCATCTCCGGCAACACGAATCGACTTATCACAAACAATTCCCCCTAAAGCAATCACGGCTATTTCAGAAGTACCACCTCCTATATCAATAACCATATTTCCCATTGGCTCTTCTACATCAACACCTATTCCAATGGCTGCCGCCATTGGTTCGTGAATTAAATAAACTTCCTTACCTCCTGCGTGTTCTGCAGAATCAATCACAGCTCTCTTTTCTACCTCAGTTATTCCAGAAGGTATACAGATAACCATTCGCAAAGAAGGTTGAAAAAACCTTCCGGTTTTTATCATTTTAATCATCCCTCTAATCATATGTTCTGCAGCTTGAAAATCTGCAATCACTCCATCTTTAAGAGGTCTTATTGTTTTAATATTATCATGCACCTTTCCGTGCATTAACTGCGCTTTTTTTCCGATTGCAATAATCTTTCCTGTTGTTCTATCCATTGCAACGATAGAAGGCTCATCTACAATGACCTTATCATTATGAATAATCAGTGTATTGGCCGTTCCTAAATCAATTGCAACTTCCTGCGTGAAAACACTAAATAACCCCATTCTTCTTTTTATATTTTAGCATAAACAAACAACCTTTTATTTGAAGGTGTTAATATACTTAATTAATCGCTAACTGCAATCTATTATTAGTGTTTAAAATGTCTATTTCCGGTAAACACCATTGAAATATTATTGTCATTACAATAGTTTATTGACAATTCATCCTTAATTGATCCCCCGGGCTGAACCACAGACGTTATGCCAGCATTTCCCGCTATCTCAACACAATCAGGAAAAGGAAAAAATGCATCCGACGCCATAACAGCTCCGCTTAAATCAAAATTAAATGACTCTGCCTTATGTATTGCTTGACGTAAAGCATCAACTCGTGATGTTTGTCCTGTACCACTCGCCAACAATTGTCCGTTTTTAGCTAGTACAATTGTATTGGACTTTGTATGTTTCACTAATTTATTGGCAAACTCTAAGTCCAATAACTCCTGCTTAGTTGGACTAGTTTTAGTTCTTGATTCAAAATTTTCTTTCTTGTCTGTAATCAAATCTTTTTCTTGATACAAAACCCCATTTAGCAATGTCCTCACTTGCGATGTAGGTAACTTCACTTGTTTTTGAATCAATATAATGCGATTCTTTTTTTGCTTCAAAACATCTAAAGCTTCATCCGAATATGAAGGCGCGATAACTACTTCGCAAAACAGTTGATTCACTTCATTCGCTGTGTCAATGTCAATCTCCCCATTGGCAATTAATATTCCTCCGAAAGAAGAAACGGGGTCGCCTGCCAGCGCATCTTTATAAGCATCAAGCAAAGAAGCTCTTGTTGCCAAGCCACAAGCATTGTTGTGTTTTAAGATGGCAAACGTAGGACCTTCGTTATGGAAATCACTCATTAACTGAACAGCTGCGTCAACATCTAACAAGTTGTTGTATGAAAGTTCCTTTCCATGAAGCTTCGTGAACAACTCATCCAAATTCCCATAAAAAATTCCTTTTTGATGTGGATTTTCACCATACCTTAGAGCTGACGACTCCTGAATACTTTGCTTCAGCACGCTATCATCGTCTCCGCTGAAATAGTTAAATATATGCGTGTCGTAATGTGAAGAAACATTAAACGCATCTTTTGCGAAACCTTTTCTATCATTTACACTGGTAACACCTTCCTTATTATTTAAAATATTTAACAACGGTAAATACTGCTCTTTTGAAGGAACAATAACAACATCTTTATAATTTTTCGCGGCTGCACGAATAAGAGAAATACCCCCTATATCTATTTTCTCAATTATATCTAAATGGTCAGCTCCTGATGCAACAGTATCTTCGAAAGGATATAAATCAACAATTACTAAATCTATTTCAGGAATGTCGTATTCTTCCAATTGAGCAACATCACTATCCAATTCTCTCCTGCTTAATATTCCCCCAAACACTTTTGGATGCAGCGTTTTTACTCTCCCTCCTAAAATCGATGGGTAACTCGTTAAGCTCTCAACCGGTATGACATTAACCCCCAACCCTTCAATAAAGCTTTGTGTTCCACCTGTTGAATAAATCGTAACATTCAAGGCATCTAATTTATTAATAATAGCCTCCAAGTTTGATTTGTCAAAAACGGAGATTAATGCGCTTTTTATTTTCTTCTCTGTATCCATTGTAAATAGCTATTTTACACTAATTATTGAGTGGATGCAATTTTACTAAGAATCTGCCGATATTCAAGAGCGGAAAAGCCCTTTGTTAATAACTAAAAACGAATGTTTAAAACACCTCTGCCATAAGGTGTAATTCTTTTATTTTGACCGATATTTTTTATACATTTTTATTCCCAACATTAAGAGAATTGCAACACTAAAAAACCCAACAACTCCATAAATCCAATTGATCGTATTTTGCAACTCAACTATAAACACAATTGCCACCAAAAACAAGGTTGCAACTTCGTTCCAAACTCTTAATTTACCAGAAGTATAATTTCCCTTTTCATTTTGTAAGTTCACAAAAATTTTATGGCAAATAATATGATAAATCACCAAGAAAAAAGCAAAAGTTAATTTTACATGCATAAAGCCCTGGCTAAGCCAAGCTGGATTTAAAACCAAAAGCCAAGCTCCAAAAATAACAGTAAGAATCATAGAGGGCCAAGCGATAATATACCAAAGTCTTTTTTGCATTATTTTATACTGATTTTGCAAAATCAACTTTTCTTCAGTTACTTTTTCCCCAGCCTCAACGTGATAAATAAACAGCCGGACTATGTAAAATAACCCGGCAAACCAACTCACCATAAAAACAATATGTAAAGACTTTATAATGTTATAACTATCATTCATTATGGACAAATGTAACATACGCTTTCCAAATAACTTTCAGTATATCTTCATTTTTATGTAAAAAAGATCTAGAAGCTCTATGTATTAAGCATATTGACATTACTAATCATGTTATTTTTATATGTCAACTAACAATTGTATATTCGCGCACTTAAATTTTTAGAGAAATGGCGTTAATTGGAAAAATTAGATCAAATCAAAAAATACTAATCATATTCATCGGACTAGCAATGGTGTTATTTGTTGTTGACCCACAAACTCTTTTTGGAGGTGGCTCTAGAGGAGAACAACCAATAGGTGAGATTTTTGGTGAGCAAATCATGGATAGTGACTGGAAATACGATAACAGAGTTGAAGTTGCCTCTTACAATTACAGAGGGCAGAAACAACAATATGGACAAGACCCTATTTTGACCGAGCAAGAATCCGAGCAAATAAAAAATCAAGTTTGGAGTCAAATGATTTTAGACACTTTGTATGGTGTTGAATTAGAAAAGTTAGGGCTCGCTGTGTCACCAGGAGAGCTCAATGAAAGTTTATTATACGGAATCAAGCCGGCTACTTTTCTTCAAAGCCAGTTTTCTTATGGAACAATGAACCCGCAAACAGGACAGGAAGAAAACAAAGTATTTATTCGTGACTCTTTGATTAAAAGATTAAACCTGCTTATTAATGGCAGTAACCTGGAGAACAAACAACAATTAAAAAGTTTAGAAGATCAACTGACTAAAGAAAGAATTCGTGAAAAATATATCGGAATGGTTAAGTATGGTATCACAGGAACAACTGAAGATGCAAATAGAAACTATGCTGAAACAGGAACTTCTGCGTCAGTAAAATATATCTACAAAGGTTTTGCAACCGTTCCAGATTCTCTTATTAATATAACAGAAGAAGATTTAAAAGCATATTACGAAGAACACAGATTTGAGAAAAAATGGAAACAAGAAGTTGAAATGAGGTCATTTAACTATGTGACATTTGATGTACTCCCTTCTAACCAGGACATCAATACTGCCCTCACAAGACTAAGTAAAGACAAGGGGAGCTTTAAAACTTCTCAAAATGATTCTATGTTTGTTACAAACAATTCTTACTCTTACAACAATGGGGCTGCTAACATATCCCAAGTTTTACCGAACGACCCTTACGAAGGAGGAGACTACCCAATTGAAATAGACAACCAAATACTCTCTGCATCTCAAGGAGATGTAGTTGGTCCTTTTACTAGCGGGCAAGAAGTTTTGATGGTTAAAGTTAGAGAAACAGGAACGAGAGAAGAAGCAACTGCCAAAAACATTTTCTTTTCTACAAATGGCATGGAGAATGATGTGAAAGTGAAAAAGAGAAAAACCCTTGATAGTTTATATAGAATAATCAAACTGGATACAAGCAAGTTTTCGGAATTAGCAAGTATTTACTCTGATGATGTTGTTTCCAAATACAATAACGCAAAACATGGCTGGTTTCAAAAAGGGAAAATACATGCCAACACAAAATTTGAATCTTTTTGTTTTGAAAAACCAATTGGCTCTTTCGAAATCGTTGAGACTGAAAATGGACTACACATAGTTCAATTATTAGGGAGGGAAATTCGAGAGTTTCAATTAATTGCTATTTGTGACACGAAAGTAACCGCTAGTAAAGCGACAAGTGATTCTATTTATGATGCGATAGGATCTCCTTTATACTATAGTATAAAAGAAAACGGATATGAAACTGCAATAGAAGAAGCAGGGCTAATATCAATGGAAGCTAAAAATGTAAGAATTGACTATCCTCAAATGGGTAACCTTCCTAAATCAATGTCTATTTTAAAGTGGGCGTTTAATAGTAAAGTTGGCGCTACAATGGAAGCAGAATTAATTGAAGGTAACACAAAATATGTAGTAGCTTATTTAACTGAAGCTATACATGAAGGAGACCCTGAATTTGAATCTGTTAAATCAATGATGAAACCAGAGGTTATTAAGGAGAAAAAAGCTGAATTCATTTCTAATCAACTAGCTGGATCTATCTCATTAGAAGATGCTGCTACGAAAACAGGAGGAACTCCGGCACAAGCAGAATTGACATTGTCTATGAATGCATTTCCTGCGATTCCCGGGAACAACCCAGGTGTTGTTGGTGAAATATTTACTCTTACTCAAGGTGAGTTGTCGGATGTTATAGTCGGAGAAAATGGCGTTTATGTTGCTTTAGTAGAAAGTAAAGTTGTACCTGTAAAGTCTGAAGACATTAGCGTAAACAAAGGAATTGTAACAGAAGGTTTAAGAAGTGAAATTGACAATCGATTAATTCAGGCTTTGTACAATGTTGCAGAGGCGAAAGACTGGAGAATGAAGCGAACTGTTATGAATCCATAAAACAATATTAAGTTTGAATTGCCGTTATAGGCATTAATTCAAGCTATTTTGTCAAATGCGTACTATTTTTTAGTAGGTTTGATTTATTATTAACAGCATTTATTGCACTATATATACTCATGGGAAAAGGAAGGCCATCTACAGCACCAAAAAAATTAAAAGACGGTTTCTACGTTGACATTGCCAACAAAGGAGCTAATTCAGGAATCAAAATTCGTAGAGACACATACGAAGAGATGATGGCTGCTGTAAAAGAATACGAAAAAACAAAACGCATTATTATTTTAGGTGAATCTAAAAATGGTAAATGGGTTAATAAAAAAAAATAAGCATTTATTGTCTGTAATTTAACAGACGTGGTTCTATAAAATTAAAATGGGAGGCAATGCCTCCCATTTTAATTGCTACAAAGTTTTTTCACCTTGGTGCACATTTTCAAGCTTTTGGGCAATATGCTCATTGGCTTCAGAACATAGTAGGTGAAAAACGTATACTCCTTTATTTTTTAGGTACTGGGAGAGCCTCCAAAAGCTCCGAAACCCCTCTAATAGTCAAGATAATTACACTTTCCAAAAACGACTTTGCATCTTCCTATTATTAACTTTAACTACTATGTCATATATATTCATCAGTTATTTGAAACATTTTCTGTCTATATTATGTTATATTGCACATTAAGAAAAATATTCTCTATGAAAAAAGTGCTTTTAATCTCTCCGTTTTTAATCTTTATTTCTCTTTTTAGTAACGCTCAAATTGATTATCAAGTTCAAATTGATGAATTGTACTCCGCTGCAGATGATTCAGACGGCGCTGGGAATGAGGACCCAACTTGGAAAATTGAATTGACTGATAATGATGGTGGTGGACTTCAGCCAACCGGGTGTATTGCAGCAACTAAAGCATATAACACATGGTGGACAGGAGCCCCAAGCACTGGCCCTGCCATACCATTCAGTTGGTTTATAAGAAATAATTGTAATGCAACTTTTTTTTCAACAGCAATGGAATGCTGGGAAGAAGATGGAAGTGCAGCTTTGGGATGTGATAATGATGAGTGTCTTTATTCTACTTGTTCTATCTGGAATGATGATGATGGACACGCTCCTGCGGGTGGGGGAAACAACACTCTTGGAAATACTGGAAATATTAATTTTATAAATGATGCTCCTTGTACTTGGAATCAATATGAATTGGATATTTCTGGAGACAATGTTAATGGATCGCCTGCTAATTATAAAGCACGTATTTCCGTTTATTGGGAACCAAATGGAGGTATTGATGCTGGCTCAATTTCGGGTGATCAAGCAGTTTGTGAAAATGGAGACCCTGCGGCATTTACAAGTACGGGCAATGGTGAGCCTGCAAATTTTCCAACTCACTTCACTTATCAATGGCAAGAAGACGTTGGATGCAGTGGAACTTGGACAGATATAGTTGGCGCTATTAGTGCAACCTTTGACGCTCCAACCGGAATTACACAATCTACATGTTTTAGAAGATTAGTAAAATCAATAAATTGTTCTGATGTAATTTCAAACACATTAACAGTAACTGTAAATACTGCTTCAACTGATCCAAGTTCATTAACTGGAGCGCCTTTAGTTTTATGTGGTGCTGGAACAGTAGACTTAACTGTCAATGGCGGAACTTTGGGTACAGGCGGAACTTGGGTGTGGTATGATGGAGATCCAAATAGTGGAGGGGTATTAATAACTTCTTCAGGTACTGATCCTTTCATAATCGGACAAGCTATAACTGCATCTACCAACTACTTTGTTAGAGCGGAAGGTACATGTGGAAACTCAAATACGGCAAACGTGAATGTTGTTGTAAGCTCTCCTAGCACAGCGCCAACTGGGGTTACTGTAACAAGTTCAACGATCTGTTTAGGTAATACTACCGACTTAACAGTTTTGGGGGGTAGTTTAGGTTCCGGAGCAACATGGACTTGGTATGATACTGACCCTACGATAGGTGCGCCAGCATGGCTTTCTTCTTCTGCTAGTACTTCCTATTTAGGGCTTTCACCTGCAACGACTACAACCTATTATGTAAGAGCAGAAGGATGTGATACGACAGTTGCTGTGCAAACTACAATTACAGTTACAACTGCATCAACGGCTCCAAGTTCAATAACTGCGGACCCTACAATATTATGTGGTGCAGGTACTGTTGACTTAACTCTCAATGGCGGTAGTTTGGGTACAGGTGCCACTTGGGAATGGTATGATGGTGACCCAAATGGTGCGGGTATATTTCTATTTTCTACAGGTACTGACCCTTTCATAATCGGACAAGCTATAACTGCATCTACCAACTACTTTGTTAGAGCAGAGGGTGGATGCGGCCCATCAAATACGGTAAACGTGAATGTTGTTGTAAGCACTCCTAACACTGCGCCAACTGGGGTTACTGTCACAAGTTCAACGATCTGTGCAGGTAACACTACCGATTTAACGGTAATAGGAGGGGTTTTGGGTTCCGGATCGAGTTGGACATGGTATGATACGGATCCAACAATAGGTTCGCCACTTGCGGTTTTCAATAGTACTACTACTTTTTTATATTCAGGGGTTTCACCTATAGCAACTACAACCTATTACGTAAGAGCAGAAGGATGCGATACCACAGCTGCGGTGCAAACTACAATTACAGTTACAGCTCCTTCAGTAGAGGCTTCAGGGATTAGCGCTACACAGACTTCTTTATGTACAGGTGGCGGATCTACTTTGGAGATACAAGGCGGAACACTTGGAGCAGGAGCTAATTGGGTGTGGTACGAAGGTGGATGTGGTGCCGGAAGCTCAATATTCTCAGGTACAGCATTAACCATAAATGTTACTCCAACTGTAACAACCTCATATTACGTAAGAGCAGAGGGAGGTTGCAATGGAAATACTACTTGCGTGAATATTACTATCTCTATTGAGGATCCTTCAGTAGATCCAACTTCTATTGCTTCTCCTAACACTGATTTATGTCTAGGAGAAACTACTGTGCTAAGTGTTTCTGGAGGAGCTTTAGGAACAGGCGCTACTTGGGAATGGTATCAAGGTTCTTGCGGAGGGATCTCTGTCGGGCAAGGCACATCAATAAGTGTTTTGCCTTCTAGTACAACAATATATTACGTTAGGGCTGAAGGAGCATGTGGAAATACAATTTGTGTGGATATTACAGTTACTGTTGGTATTGTAGCTGCTAACCCTACTTCTGCTGCGGTATCTGTTAATAATATTTGTCCTGGAGACACCACCCAACTTTCTGTTACGGGTCCTGTTTTGGACCCTGGATACACTTGGGTATGGTATACTGGAGCATGTGGTGCAGTTCCCGCTGGAGTTGGGACAACACTAAATGTATTTCCTACAATAACAACAACCTACTATGTGAGAGCAGTGGGCACATGCGGCGAAACCAATTGTGTTTCGGTAACAGTAGATGTTTTAGATGCCGCAATAATGGCAAGTGGAATAACGGCCGATAATAATTACTTTTGCACTGGTGACAGTGCAGTTTTAGAACTATATGGAGGAACACTAGTTGCTGGTGCAGGTTGGGTTTGGTATGAAAATTCCTGTGGAGGAACTCCTATTGGTACAGGAACGACCATTACTGTTTCTCCAGCAACAAATACAGCATATTTTGTTAGAGCCGAAGGAGGAACTTGTGGAAATACAGCTTGTGTAAATATCTCAATCAACGTTTTAGATGCATATTCTTATATGACTCCTTTTGACACCTTATGCGGGATGGGTTATCCCTTTGATTTAGCCAATGGAGTTCCTGAGGGTGGAGTTTATTCTGGAACAGGAATTAACAATGGAATATTTGACCCTATTCTAGCAGGTATAGGGACACATGACGTTACATATACTTTTACCGAAGACAATGGATGTATTGCAATTGCAACTGGCGAAATTGTTATTGATTCTAATGACCTTGTGGCCTCTGTGACGATAGTCCCAGAAACATGCGCGGAAGGTGGAATTACTTTAGTGGGATCCACTTATGGCGGAAGTGGTTTTTACATCTATGAGTGGTCTAATGGATTTATTGGAAACCCTCTTCAATATGTTGATACTGGAACTTACTCGGTTATCGTTGTCGATGGAAGTAATTGTGTTTCAGTAATTTCAGATATTATGGTTAATGAAGATGTTGCTTGTATTGAAATGCCCAATAGTTTCACGCCAAATAATGATGGCACTAATGATATGTGGAACTTGGACTTTTCAAGTTATTCGAATGGCTCTATCCAAGTATATTCAAAATGGGGGAATCTAGTCTGGGAATCCGCAGGAACAATGTTGTCTTGGGACGGAACATATAACGGACAGGTATTACCATCTGGAACATACTATTATATATTAGATATTGATAACGGAACTTTAACACAGAATGGGCCTGTTACCATTGTAAAATAAACTGATTAGATATGAAAAAGATACTACTACTACTAGCAATTTTTACATTAGGAGAAATTCAAGCTCAACAAGTTAGTTTGAATAGCCAATACATGTTTAACTATTTTGCAATTAATCCCGCTGTTGCTGGAACAAAAAACTACACTCCCATAACCTTTTCTTTTAGAAGACAATGGATGGGAATGGATGACGCTCCGGTGACTCAGAGCGTAATGGCACATACGTTTTTTGGTGAGAAGTCTGGAATAGGAGCGCATGTATTTAATGATGTTGCTGGGCCCACTCGAAGAACTGGATTCAGTGCTACTTTTGGTCACCAGATACAAATTAGCAAGGGGTCAAGATTATCTTTTGGCGCCTCAGCTGCTTTAACTCAATTTATATTAGATAAGGATAAGTTGGTAACAGAAATTCCTAATGATCTTGCAATTCAAAACAGCACCAACAATCAAATGATTCCAGATTTCAACTTTGGACTATATTGGTACGGGGAAAGGTTTTATGCAGGTTTATCGACTTTTAACATCTTGGAAAGTAAAACTGATTTATTCGATATAACCACAACTGTTTCAAGCACATTGGATAGAACATTTTATTTTCATGGGGGCTACACGTTTGCGATAAGCGATAACTTTGCAATTGATCCTTCTGTTGTGTTTCGTTATATGTTAAATGCACCATTTCAACTGGATGGAAACGCGAGATTTATTTACAAAGATGCATACTGGCTAGGTGTATCATACAGGTTGGAAGATGCTATAGCAATTATGGCAGGAACAGAGTTAGGAAAAATTTCATTTGGATATTCTTTCGACGTAACAATGTCTGATTTAGCAACATATAATACAGGATCGCATGAGGTTTTCTTGAGAGTGAAACTTTCGAACAATTCAAAAGCGAAAACACCTTGGCACAAAAGAAATAGAATTTATTCATCTTTCCCAGAGTAAGACTTTTATGATAGTGAGGGCAAAAAAATTATTCCTATTATTTGGCGTATTATTTCTATGCGTAAATTCAAATGCTCAAGTTGAAATAGCAGATGACCTTTTTGATAATTTTGAATTCCATCAAGCAATTAAATTCTACGAAAAAGAAGCTAAATTGAGTAATGAACGATTAACAAAATATGCATTTTGTCAACTTCAAATTCACAATTATAAAACAGCAGAAGAACTATATCAAAAAGTAGTTAAAATAGAAAACACAGATGCAATTAACTTCTATTACTACGGGGTATGCTTAAAAAACAATAAAAAATATGACAAAGCGGACGATTATTTCACTATCGCAAAAGCGCAGGACTCATTAAACCCATATAACAACCTAATGCTAGAGCACATTGCTGAAGTCCCATCAATTCATGCAAAAAAATCAGGTTTAGAGATAATGAATGAAAGTTCTATTAATTCCTCAATTGCAGAGTTTTCACCAAAATGGTATAAAGAAGGAATCCTTTATATTAAAGAAATTAAACAAGATGGTAAAAAAAGACTAAATGTAGATTATTCCTCGGAACACAGCCAATTAGATAGCTTGGCATACGGAACCGCAGAAAGGCCATTAAGCGTTATGTACTACGCGCCCTTTAAGGTCGGCGTTTTTGGGGAGCCAACATTAGTTGCGAAAAGCAAAAAATTCCATATAGGATCTTTCGATATAAATCAACAAACAGGGGAAATTTACTTCACCAAAGTTGACATCATTACTAATTGGTCAACGGGAGCGAAAAGTCATCCTAGAATATATAAAGCAACTTTGGATACGGCAACCACAGCATTTATTAATGTAAAAAAGGTTGCCATTAAAAAATTATCTGATGATATAGGAGCAGGTCATCCAGCACTTTCAAAAGATGGGAAAACACTATATTTTTCATCAAATTTAGAAGGTGGATTCGGCGGAAGTGACTTGTATTCCAGTGTTTTAGGAGAAGACGGAAGGTGGCAAGAACCAATTAATTTGGGTGGGTATATAAATACCCCAGGAGATGAAGTCTTTCCCGTGTTAAATGACACTGTCTTATACTACTCCACAAATGGAAAGGCAGGTTTTGGGGGCTTAGATATCTTTAGGTCGAATATAACCCCTAAAGGAATAGAGGATCCTATAATTTTAGCCGCGCCTCAAAATTCTGCTGCTGATGATTTTGGAATTTTATTGAATCCAAATGATGAAAAATATGGTTTTGTTTCCTCAAACAGGCATCCAGGACATGGTGATGATGATTTGTTTCAGTTCCGACCAGAACCAAGCAAAACATATGTTAAAGGATTGGTAGCTGACAATAATGGAAACCCTGCTGGAAATGTTTTGGTTACATTATATGAAAATGGAAGTGAAGTAAGTCAAATATATACTGACGAAAATGGCTTGTACCACCTTGACCTTGAGGAAGATAAAAAATATGAGCTGATTGCTACCACAAAAGGCTTTTCTGCGCAAGAAGATATTTACTCTGACGAAAACTGGATAAGTGAAGAGGACTTTAATTTAATATTAACGCCGCACGAAACAGTGCAAGGAGTAGTTTTAACAGAAGAAGGGACGGCTGCAAGTAACACTAAAGTTGAGCTATTTGACGAAAACGGAAATGTGATTTTTTCATCATTAACAAATGAAAATGGCCGTTATCAATTTATATTAGACGAAAACAAAGAATATGAAATAGTCGCATCTAATGATGGTTATAGAGGTTCTGAAAAAATTATTACAAATGAAGAGTGGGATACTAATAAGGACACCAACATTACTTTAAAAGCAGTTGAAATTGTTAAAGGAACTGTTCGTTTAGAAGATGGAAGTTCTGTATCTGAAATATTGGTAAAGCTATTAGATGGAAACAGAATAGAGCTTGAAAGAACAAATTCTGATGAAAAGGGAAAATACAAGTTTCTGTTAAAACCAGCTGAAACATATACACTTGTTGCTAGTGACATTGGCTTAGGAGCAGTTGAAACAATTGTAACCGATTCAACGTGGAATGGGAAAAAAGATGTTGACCTTATTCTAAAACCTGCTGTCACCGCTCAAGGAATAGTAACCAAGCCAAATGGCTCTGTTGCTTCAAACATCCGAATGGAGCTTCTCAATGAGGAAGACAGTATTCTTATTGTTTCCAAAACAGATGATTTGGGATTTTACCAATTTGTATTAGATACTAATATGAAATTTAAGCTTGTTGGAATAGATGGAGAAACAAGAGGTTCTGAAATTATTGAAACAAATGACAATTACGACACCGGTGATTCAACAGATATTAAACTTAAAGCTCCAGTAACATTTGTAGAAGGAACCATTAGAAACGAAGATGGAACATCTGCTTCTGGTGTAATTGTCAAAATATTTGATGAAAATGGAAACTTGGTGGAAGAGGTAACCTCGGATGAAAATGGAAACTACAGGTTTGAAATAGAAAAAAATGCAAATTATCAAATAATAGCTGAAACAGATGGTTTTTCTGGATTAGAAAATATTGTGACCGGGGACAATTGGGATAGCTCCAACCGCCTGGATATTACCCTAAAACCCAAAGGCAATCAAAATTATGCATATGTTACTGAAAGCAAAAACAACAAACCGTTAGATGGGGTGAAAGTGACATTAATTGACTTAAACACTGAAAAGAAAATTGTGGTATACTCTGATGAAAACGGAAGGTTTGGCTTTAATTTAACCCCGGACTCAGACTACACGGTAAAGTTTGAAAAAGACAACTATTTTCCAAAATCAATTGATATCCCAGCAGGGAAAATCGTCCCTAATAAAACAAATCTAGACCTGAAAATAGATCTAATAATGGATTATGCTGGGTTCAAAGTGAAACCTATTTACTTCGATTATGCAAAATCTAAAATAACAGATGGCTCAAAACAAGATTTGGAGCAAGTATTGACGACCTTAAAAGACAACCCGAAAGCAACAATACTAATCAAATCATATGCAGATTGTAGAGGAGGAAGTAGCTATAATGTTTCTCTCTCAAAAGAAAGGTCTAGTTCGGTTAAACAATACCTTATTTCCAAAGGAGTAAAAGACAATAGAATAACGACAAAGTCACTTGGAGCTACAAGCTTTGTAAACAACTGTTATAAACCAGAATTGTGTTCTGAAGAAGAACATGCGGTAAACAGACGGTCTGAATTTGAGATGGACTTTCATAGGAAATAACCACACTATCCCAACCACCCATCTCGATCCAAACTTCGGTATTGTATCGCTTCAGCAATATGACTAACTTTAATATTCTTAGCATTATCCAAATCTGCAATCGTTCGCGCTACCTTAAATATTCTTCCATAAGAACGAGCTGAAAGCCCCAATACCTCCATGGCGTTTTTCATTAGCTTATCCCCTTCTTTATCTATTTTACAGTGCTCTTTTTGCAATTTAGGCGTGAGTTGGGCATTACTGTATATACCATTTACTTCTTCAAATCTTTTTTCTTGAATAGCTCTTGCTATAGTAACTCTTTCTCTGATTTCATTGCTCGTTTCCCCTTCCCTTTTATCAGACAATTTTTCGTAGGGCACTGGCTGAACTTCTATATGTAAATCTATTCTATCCATAAGAGGCCCCGAAATCTTTGCCAAGTACCTCTTAACTATATGTTCTGGGTCTCCCTCATTTCCTTTCGCATCATAAAAATCGCCGCTTGGAGAAGGGTTCATAGCTGCAATCAACATAAATCCTGCTGGATAATTCACACTCATCCTAGCTCTTGAAATAGTTACTTCTCTATCTTCTAAAGGTTGTCGAAGAACCTCCAAAGCCGATCGTTTAAATTCAGGCAATTCATCTAAAAATAAAATCCCATTATGTGCTAAGGAGATTTCACCGGGCTTGGGATTTGTACCTCCACCGACCAAAGCAACATCTGAAACGGTATGATGTGGACTACGAAAAGGTCGATTAGTTAATAATCCTTCCTTACTATTTAATGTTCCGGCAACCGAATGAATTTTAGTAGTTTCCAAAGCCTCTTCTAGCGACAACGGTGGCAATATGGTAGAAATTCTTTTAGCCAGCATAGATTTTCCGGAACCAGGAGGGCCAATCATAATCACATTATGTCCTCCTGCCGCAGCAATTTCTAATGCTCTCTTAACGTTCTCCTGCCCTTTCACATCAACAAAGTCGATATCTCCGGTAATTGGCAGCTTCGAAAACTCTTTTTTTGCATCTACCTTTAGTCTTTGTAAATTATTTGCCCCGTTAAAAAACTCAATGACCTGATTTATATTTTCTGCCCCATAAACATGAAGCCCATCTACAAAAGCTGCTTCTCTAGCATTTTGCTGCGGAAGAATGATTCCTACAAAGCCTTCTTTCTTGGCTTTTACGGCAATTGGTAAAGCCCCTTTTATTGGACGTAGTTCTCCATCAAGCGCCAATTCGCCCATAATTACATACTTACTTACTTCAGTATGATTTTTTATTTGCCCCGAAGCTGCGAGAATGCCAATTGCAATTGTGATATCATATGCAGAGCCCTCTTTTTTGATATCGGCAGGGGCCATGTTTATAGTTATTTCCTTTCCTGGAATTCTATATGCATTATTTTTTAATGCAGCAGATATCCGTTGATGACTTTCTTTGACTGCGTTATCAGGAAGTCCTACTAAAAAAAACTTTATTCCATTTCCTATATTGACTTCTACTGTAATTGTGATGGCTTCGACGCCATAAACAGCGCTGCCAAATGTTTTGATTAACATATTATTGATTTTGGGGTTGGGGGCAAAAGTCAAATGTTAGAACGTAACTTTAATACGTTGCTAACTTCCCTTCTAAGTTTATTTCACGGCTATTGATTAGTATATGGGAAGTAGGTGATTAATTGCGGTGAACTTTCCGATTGCCAATTAGCCAAATGTTTAATTTGGCGGAGTTTCAAAAAAGTATTAACATTTCAGTTTAGCAAGACAGTACCTATTTGCTAAATACCGTGTTGTGGTGTCGTTATTTTTCTTTATTAAATCTCTTTTTTATTGCATTTTCTACTCGTAAAAATAAAATTATAATCATTAATCCCAAACCCATTAACATTCCTGTTTTTCCAGTCGGATTAAAGAAGAATCCCATGAGTCAACTCAGAGTTAATAGTCCGCCAAGTTATGCCATTTCAATTGCTGAATACTTTTGAGCAAAAGTCCATCTTTCTTTGTACTGCATGGAGCGTTTCGTATGGCAACCGTATAACGAGTTTATGTCCTTTGGTTGGAATTTTAACATGATAACCCCCAAATATTCCTAAAAACACTTTTGAATCAATAAAAAATGTGTTTTACATGTGGAACAATATTTTATTGCATTAAGTATTACTCAAATGCTATATCCAAACTTTCTTCAAAGGCTTGAATAGCTATATCCAAATACTCTTTGGTATGTGCTTCAGATATAAACCCTACTTCAAACCCAGAAGGACCAACATAAACCCCTCTTTCCAACAACGCCTTATGCAGTTTTTTAAAATACTGCATGCTATCAGCATCAATTTCCGAAGCCTTTCTTATGTGAATGTTTTCACTAAAAGCCAACCAAAAAATTGACCCAACTGTATAAATACTAAAGTTATAACCTTTTGATTTCGCATAATCCACTACAGCATTTACAAAGTATTCTGTTCTTTCTTTTTGACTTTCAAAGAATCCTTCTTTTAATGTTTCTTTTAATGCAGCATAGCCTGCCATCATGGCAACTGGGTTCCCCGACAATGTGCCTGCTTGGTAAACGGGTCCATCAGGTGATATTTGACTCATTATTTCTTTGCTTCCTGCATAAGCTCCCACTGGCAAACCTCCTCCTATTATTTTTCCGAAGGTGATAATATCTGGTTGAATATCATATAACCCTGCGGCTCCTTCAAAGCCAACTCTGAATCCAGAAATAACCTCATCAAAAAACAATAAGACATTTTGTTCCGTACAAATTTTCCGTAAGAAATGTAAAAATTGAGGATCTTGAATTAGCAAGCCGTTATTGGCAGGAATTGGCTCAATAATAATACAGGCAATTTCGTCTTTGTAATGCTGTAAACAAGATTTTACAGCTTCTTCATCATTCAATGGCAACACAATAGTTTCTTGGGCAAATGCTTCAGGAACACCAGCTGAAGTTGTAACGCCCAATGTTGCTAAACCAGAACCTGCTTTTACCAAAAGTGAATCTGCATGTCCGTGGTAACACCCGTCAAATTTGATTATTTTACTTCTTCCGGTAAACCCTCTAGCCATTCTTATTGCAGACATAGTTGCTTCCGTTCCGGAGCTTACAAAACGTATTTTATCAATGTACTTATGGTTTGAAATGATTAAATCTCCCAATAAATTTTCTGCTCTTGTTGGCGTACCAAAGGATGTCCCGCTATCAACTGCTTCAACAATTGCATCTCTAACTGGTTTACTATTATGCCCTAAAATTAATGGGCCCCACGAACAACAAAAATCAATGTATTTGTTTCCATCTTCATCCCATATTTCACAGCCGTCTCCCTTTTTTATAAATAAAGGAATCCCTTCGACCGCTTGAAATGCGCGTACGGGCGAGTTTACTCCTCCTGGAAATAGCGCTTTTGCTTTTTCAAATAGTTGTTCTGAAATAACTGTATCCATCTCTACTAATTTAGAATATTTATATTCAATTTTACTTTATATTTGTACGCAAAATTAAATCATTTTTAAGGGAAATATATGAATTATAAGAATTCTTTAGAATTTGCAAAACAAATGGATCAAGAAGACCCATTGAAGCCTTATAGAGAAAAGTTTTACTTCCCTACTTTTACAAAAAAGCCTGTTGTTTATTTTACCGGAAATTCTCTCGGATTACAACCTAAATCTTTAAAAGATTACATTAATATTGAATTAGACGACTGGGCAAAATGGGGAGTTGAAGGCCATTTTTATGCAAATAACCCATGGAAGGATTACCATGAAATCCTTACAGATAAAGTAGCGCGTTTAGTTGGTGCATTGCCAAAAGAAATAGCTGTTACACATAGTTTGACAACGAATTTGCACTTATTAATGGCTTCGTTTTATCAACCAAATGAAAAACGTTATAAAATTATCTGTGAAGCTAAAGCTTTTCCAAGCGATCAATATGCTTTAGAATCTCAAGCAAAACTGCACGGCTTAAATCCTGATGATGTAATTATCGAAATTGAAGCTCGAGAAGGAGAACACACCCTTCGTTTGGAAGATGTGCTAAATGTAATTGACGAAAACAAAGACAGCCTAGCACTCATTATGATTGGTGGTGTAAATTACTATACAGGCCAGGTTTTCGATATGAAAACAATCACTGAAGCAGGACATAAAGCTGGAGCAATTGTAGGTTGGGATTTAGCACATGCTGCTGGAAATTTAAAAATGGAATTGCACGATTGGGATGTAGATTTTGCCACATGGTGCAGTTATAAGTACTTAAACTCAAGTCCTGGCGGAGTAAGTGGCTTATTCGTTAATGAACGTCACGTTGAGAATACAGATTTAATTAGGCTTGCTGGCTGGTGGGGTCACGATAAAGAAAATCGCTTTTTAATGGAGAAAGGATTTCGTCCAATGAAAACA
>Ga0209630_10002360_pt1 | contig 18322 bp, 16 predicted proteins | sample COG_01_FD_184745 | JGI IMG/M metagenome (GOLD analysis project Ga0209630, IMG submission 184745) | Pelagic Microbial community sample from North Sea - COGITO 998_met_01 (SPAdes) (version 2) | ecosystem: Environmental > Aquatic > Marine > Neritic zone/Coastal water | place: Helgoland, sampling... | reverse complement strand
CCATCAAAAATCCAAGTGTTACCATTTGAAGAGTGGTTTTGTATTTAGCCATGCGACTAACAGGAACGCCAACTTGAGCGCCAGCCAAAAACTCTCTTAGCCCCGAAACTAATAATTCTCGGCATAATATTACAACCGCTGGAAGTATCGAGATTCCAGGAATCCCGCCAGAACCAACTAGCATCAGAATTAACGAAGAAATTAAGAGTTTATCTGCAATGGGGTCTAAAAATTTACCAAGTGAGGATTGCTGATGCATTGCTCTCGCGAGATAACCATCAAAAAAATCTGTTGCCCCAGCAAATATAAGAATAATCAAACCAAGCCAATTACCAAGTGGCCCTTCAAGATAAAATGTCACTACAATCAGAGGAATAGATGCAATGCGTGATAATGTTAATAGATTAGGTATGCTTGTTAACATAAAAAATATTTTCCTATTTCTTTTCAATCTTCTGGATGAAACCAATCATATATTCTTTTTGCAATCTCTTTATTAATTCCATCAACACACTCAAGATCTGCCAGGCCCGCTTCAGAAACACCCTTAGATGATCCAAAATTATATAACAAAGCTTTTTTTCTCTTAGAACCAATTCCTTTGATTTTATCAATGGGTGAACTTGTAATTTTTTTCGACCGTAAAGCCCGGTGAGAGCTAATCGCGAATCTATGCGCTTCGTCCCGTAATCTTTGTAAAAAATACAAGACTGGATCTCTATCATTTAAATTAAAAGGAACGGTATTTGGTAAATAAAATTTTTCTCTCCCAGCATTTCTATTTGGCCCTTTAGCGATGGCCACAATATTTACATCGATAATACCCAAATTATCAAAAATTTCAGTTGTTAGAGATAAATGGCCAGGCCCACCATCTATCAAAACCAAATCTGGCCAATGACCTAAATTACGATTAGGGTCTTCAATTAAAGCACGAGAAAATCTCCGGACAAGAACTTCCCTCATCATACTATAATCATCCCCATCTTTTATTAAAGCTGAGCCGGCGGTTCTAGAGGTGAATTTGATATTGAACTTTCTATAGGCCTTTTTATTGAAACCGTCTGGGCCTGCAACAATCATCGCACCTACAGCATTAGTTCCACTGATATGACTATTATCATAAACCTCAATGCGTTTAATATCAGTCTCTATATTAAACGCTATCGCTAGATCTTTTAATAACTTTTTTTGGGAACTATTCTCTGCAATCTTTCTTCCCAGTGCCATTTTAGTATTTCTTAGGCCAAAAAAAATAATTTTCTTTTTTTCACCCCTATTGGGAATTTCTATTCTAACTTTTTTTCCCTTTTTATTTGTTAAAGCATTTACCAATAAAGTCTGCTCAGGTACAGACTCACTCAATAAAATCAGACGTGGAGGCTCTTTGTTTGTATAAAATTGACCTATAAATGCCTCCAGAATTTCCCCAGTATTAGCATCAGAGGGATGACTAGGATAGTATGCCCTATTGCCAAAGTTCGACCCTGCTCTCAAAAAGAAAACTTGGACGCATGTCTGGCCAGCCGCCTGATATAAGGTAAATATATCAGCCTCTGCAACTCCAGAAACTTGAAAGTCTTGCTTTGCTTGCAACGAGGTCATTGCATTAATCCGATCTCGGAAAATTGCAGCTTTTTCAAATTCTAATCGTTCACTCGCATTCTGCATATCATGAGCTAATTGTTTTTGAATTTTTTTTGATTTGCCCTCCAAAAAATCCTGAGCTTGTGTTACTAAATTTTGATATTCGCCCTTATTTATAATATTTACACACGGAGCAGAACAACGCTTGATTTGATATAACAAACAAGGTCTCGTTCTAGAAGCAAATATAGAATCAGAGCAAGAACGTAGTAGAAATACCTTTTGGAGAACCATCAGCGATTGATTTACTGCTCCAGCTGACGCAAAAGGCCCAAAATACTTGCCTTTTCGATTTCTACTACCTCGGTATTTCATTACCTGAGGAAATTCATGGTCATCGGTGATTAATACTGATGGAAAAGATTTATCATCTCGTAATAAAATGTTATAGCGCGGAGTTAACTTTTTTATGAGGTTTGCCTCCAATAACAAAGCTTCCGCTTCAGTATGTGTTAAGACAAATTCCATCTTGGTTGTCATACTTACCATGCGTTGTATCCGGTTGGACAACCGATTTGGGTTAACATAATTAGCAACCCTTTTTTTTAAGTTCTTAGCCTTACCAATATAAAGCACCTGATCATCAACATTGATCATGCGATAAACCCCGGGAGACGCTGGCAAACTTATAAGATAAGCACGGATAAGTTCAGCGCCCCGCAAATGCTGAATATTTGACTGATCAACTACAGTCTCTGTGATATGATCGCGATTTATTTCCATAACAAAGTCAAAACATTGTATAAAGTCTAAAAAAAACTAATGAGCTAATATAAATTCAACCTAAAAAATTTTGTTTATTCTGCTCTAAATCTCTCAATCTCAACTCCCGCACTTGCAGCATCCTCGAAAACATCCAATTTTTCTATTCGAACTCGCGCTGAGAGCACTCTTTTATCTTTAAAGCACATATCTGATATATTTTCAGCCAACGTCTCGACTAAATTTACATGCCGATTTCCAAACATATTGCGTATACCATTCGCTACATCTTCATAACTTACAACATCGACTAACCGATCTTTAGCAATTCCTGGGGTTTCTTTAACTGCCAAATCAACATTAATCCTAATGCGTTGGGCATTTAATTTTTCATGGCGGTAAACACCAACCAATCCAGTCACGATAAGGTCTCGGATAAACACATGGCGGACAGCTAGTTCAGCATCAGCTATCCGAAAAGCGTGTACTACATTATTGTTAGAGTCAGGCATTACATTTATCTCTTTATTATTCGTCCGGCTCGTTCATCGGGTCAGGCTGCGACCAGCCAAGATGTTGTCCAGAATCTAGGGTTATTAACTGACCTGTCATCGAATTTGTGGCCAATATAAACTTTACAGCGTTTGCTATCTCACTCACATTAACCTGTACTTGTAACGGCGTCGAACCAACTTGCCGAGCGAACTGTTCTTTTGACTGCCTGATTGAAGGCAGGGTTGCACCAGGCCCGATTGCATTAACTCTTATATTCGGTGCAAGAGCTGATGCAGTGGTCTTTGTAAGCGTCCATAAGGCTGATTTACTTAAGGTATAAGAGATAAAATAAGGTGTGAGATTCTCAACGCGTTGATCTAAAATATTTATGATATTTGCTTTTTCATTTTCTCTCAGCCCGTTAGCCAAACTTTGTGTGAGTATAAATGGAGCCCTAAGGTTAATTGCCATATGAAGGTCCCAAGAGCTCTTAGTCACATCACTTACGTCATCTCTCTCAAATAAAGAGGCATTGTTTATGAGTTCTGTAACTGGTGGTAGTTTTTTATTTATTTCTGGGATCAATGAAGATACAGCAGTTTCATCCGCTAGATCACATTGAATAGCATAAGCGTTACCGCCAGCTTGTTTTATATCAGACTCTATTTTTAATGCTTCAACCGATGAATTTTTATAATGTATTGCTACTGCTCGACCCTCTGATGCCAGCCGATACGCAATCTCTCGGCCTATACGCTGGGCCGCGCCTGTTATTAAAACCGTGCCATACTGTTTTTTCATTATGGCCAACAATGGAAGAATAGGGGTAAATAGGCAAGTCTTCTTTAGATTTAATTAAAATTACCAATGCCATAACCAACCGCACCAATATAAAAAATATAACATAATAAAAAAAGACTAGCTCCTATGCGACCAAAAACTTTTTTGTTCCCGATCATAAACGGCATTAAAATCAATGTAGCAGCCAACATTACCCATAAATCAATTTCAATAATACGTTGAGGGACCTCCATAGGGGAAATCAAACTAACGACACCAACAATACCAATAATATTAAAAATATTACTTCCAACAAGATTCCCTAGAGCAACGTCTGAGTGTTTCCTATATGCGGCGACTGCGGTCGCTGCCAACTCTGGCAGCGATGTTCCAAAAGCAACGATCGTTAGGCCTATAACTGCTTCGCTTATTCCAAAAACACGTGCAACTCCTACACCGCCAGTTACAAGCAAATCAGAACCAAGAATTAAACCAGTGAAACCTATAATTAGGTATAATATTATTTTTACTAAACTATTTGGAGCACCATCGATTTCATCTGCGACGCTATTAGGCTGTTGTTTAGTTGTATTTACGCCCGCCTTCTCACGAAAGAAGGAATAAGAAATAAAAAAAACAAAATAACTAATAAGTATAAGAGCTGTAAAACCTTTAATATCGCCGAAAAAAATAATGATCGAAAATAATACTGTTCCACCTAGTAACAAATAGCCATCCTCTTTTAAACTTCTCGGCTGTATAATAATGGGTGTTATCAAACCCGCTATCGCCAACACTAGAAGTATATTGGCTATATTACTTCCAATAAGATTACCTATCGCAAGGCCCGGGGATCCCGACAACACAGCATTTAATGAAATCACAAATTCTGGCGCCGAAGTACCAAAAGCAACCACTGTTAAACCAATAACCAGTTTTGATAGATTGAATTTATCCGCTAACCCGATAGCGCCTTTCAGCATTATTTCTGCTCCAATGAGAAGCAGTAAAAGACCTCCAATTAGCATAAAATAAATCATCACTTCTTACCTTAAATGTCGGAATAAAATAATCTACTTATTTAGATTATCGAAAAATGGTTAATCTTTGGATAAATCTGTACCTTTAAACAACTTCACATCTCCAGAGTTTTGCTCATCATAGAAACGACTGATAAAATTTGCGAGTTGGTTGTTTCCGATACTTTTTCTTAATGCACGCATTAAATCCTGATAATATTGAATATTGTGCCATGTTAACAACATCGGTCCAAGAATTTCATTTGATTTAACCAAGTGGTGAATATAAGCGCGACTATAGTCAGTGCACGCTGGGCATTCACATTGATTATCTAATGGTCTTGGATCGTCTGCATGGCGAGAATTGCGAATATTAATTTCACCCCTACGGGTATACGCTTTTCCAGTTCTTCCAGAACGGGTCGGCAACACACAATCGAACATGTCCACACCCCTAAAAACAGCGCCAACAATATCTGATGGAGTTCCTACCCCCATTAAATAACGAGGCTTATCCTCTGGCATGTGAGGTATTAGTCCATCTAAAACTTCAAACATAGTATTTTGCGGTTCCCCAACAGCCAGTCCGCCGATTGCATAGCCATGAAAACCAATATTCGTTAATCCTTTTATTGATTGCTCCCGAAAATCTTCAAAAGTGCCGCCCTGAATAATCCCAAATAATCCGTAACCTTGACGATTAATAAAACTATCTTTCGATCTTTCAGCCCATCGAAGTGACATTAGCATAGACTTTTCTATAACTTGTTTATCAGTTGTGTGTGCTGGGCACTCGTCTAACTGCATCGTAATTGTGGAGTCTAACTTTTGTTGAATATTGACTGAGACTTCCGGTGTTAAGTTATATTTTTTTCCATCTATGTGCGACTGAAATACAACCCCAGTTTCTGAAAGAGTGCGGAGTTTTGACAGAGACATCACCTGAAATCCGCCCGAGTCCGTAAGTATTGGACCAGGCCAATTCATGAATCGATGCAACCCCCCCAAAGCGTTTATACGATCAGAGCCTGGGCGCAACATCAAATGATAGGTGTTACCTAATACTACCTGAGATCCTGTTTTTATTAATGAACTCGGTAACATAGCTTTAACAGTGCCCGCGGTACCTACCGGCATAAATGTAGGAGTATCAATGATCCCGTGTCTGGTCTCAATTTTTCCTAATCGAGCCATTCCATCCAAACCGAGCATCTGATACGAGAGAGGTTTCATGGAGATCTCTCAATTAATGTTGTATCTCCATAAGAAAAAAATCTGTAACTTTCTTTTATTGCATGCTCATAGGCAAATTTCATTTTATCGATGCCAGCAAAAGCACTAACTAACATGAACAATGTCGATTTTGGTGTATGAAAATTTGTAAGCATCATATCCACAATTTTAAATTTATACCCAGGCGTTATAAAAATATCAGTTTCACCCGAATATGATTGGATCTCTCCTGAATTTTCTGCAGCTGTCTCTAATAACCGCACAGATGTCGTACCAACAGCCACCACTTTGCCCCCAGACGCTCTAGCCTTGTTTATTGCCTGAGCTGTATTTGGGTCAATTTTACCCCACTCTGAATGCATTTTATGATCGTCTGTATCATCAGACTTAACTGGAAGAAATGTTCCCGCACCAACATGTAAGGTCAGGAGCGCAACCTTTATTCCAACGGCTTTAATATCGTCTATTAATTTATCAGTAAAATGAAGGCCAGCGGTCGGAGCTGCTACAGCTCCAATTTTGTTTGCAAATATTGTTTGATAATCTGAACGATCATCATGATTTTCTTCAGAAGTCCGTTTTATATAAGGTGGCACTGGCATAGAGCCATATTTGTTTAACTGTTTCATTAAATCTGCCTTTGCAGACAAAAATGAAATTATAACTTCACCATTTTCTAATTTATCATCTATTACACCAAAAAAATCATCTCCAAAATTTATTTCATCACCGGTTTTAACTCTTTTCGAACCGCGTACAAAGGCAAACCAAGTTAACTCTGATTTTTGTTGATGCAAAGTAATCTGGATTTTAGCCTGCCCACGAACTCCACGTAACCGGGAGGGAAACACTTTCGTATCATTAAATACTAAAATATCATTTGGACTCAAAAGATTAGGAAGGTCGCGCATTACCCTATCCGACAACGATTCTCCAATATGCAAAAGCCGAGAAGCATCTCGGGGAACAACTGGTCTCTGTGCAATGAGATCTTTTGGTAAATCGAAATCAAAACTTGCTACTTTCATAAACGTGATTTAACTGATTAAATGATTGTGATCAAACGAGATAATTTTAAAATTTAAATTATCTTTTTTATAGCTCAAAATAAGTAATTTACTCAAGATTTTATCAACAAAAATATTAGAAAATGATAAATAATATTTATAATAAAGACGTTATCAAGCTTGCTGCTAATATCAGCGGATTAGAACAAATAGATAATGCATGTTCACGTGTATCATTGAGAAGTCCTCTATGTGGAAGTTCAATAGAAGTTGCCATTGTTGTAAAAGATAACATTATTACGGACTATAGCCAGAAGATAACAGCTTGTGCATTGGGTCAAGCCTCAGCATCAATAATGGCTAACGCTGTAAAAGGCAAATCAAAAAATAATATAATAACTGTTCGTGATCAAGTTAAAGTCATGCTGAATTCTGGTGTAATTAACCTCGAGAGTGATTGGATACAATTAGCCTGTTTAGCACCAGCAAGAGAAGCTAAAGCTCGGCATGGGGCAATTTTATTACCCTTTGACGCCGTATTAAAAGCGTTCGAGGAATCCGAAAATAATTAAAAAACAAAAAATATTTTTTAACTTTATTTTAAATTGAGCGACTATGTCTATATAAAATATTGTAGTGTTTATTTAACAATAATTTGAGGCCCACCATCAAATAAACTTCCTATAGCCGAAGCTTGATCAAAACCTGATTTGTAGAAAACATCAAGTACGCTATCAACTGATGCAGGGCTGCATGATACCAACAAACCTCCGCTTGTTTGAGGGTCCATTAGCAGATTTATCTGCCATTGCTGAAAACTATTTGGTATTGAGATAAAGTCTTTAAAGCTCTCAAAATTACGAATAGCCGCCCCCGTATTATAACCGTTTAACGCATATTCCCTAACATTTTCAAGAATTGGTAATTTATCCCATTCTAATATGGCAGATAATCCAGCTCCCTCACATATTTCATGTAGATGACCACATAAACCAAATCCAGTAACATCAGTTAAAGCGTTCACTTGAGGCATTTGTGCTAATTCTGCTCCGACAGAATTAAGTTTTGTAGTTGTTTCAACCAAGGTTTTATAAGCTGATGAATCCAAATCATCTTTATTTAGAGCGGCACCAAGAATCCCAACCCCTAATCCCTTACCTAGGATGAGAACATCATCAGCACAACCATCTGAATTTCTTTTAATCTTATCAGGATGTACTATTCCAACCACTGCGAGGCCATAAATCGGTTCGAGAGAGTCGACTGTGTGACCACCTGCTATAGGAATGCCAGCCTCGCTACAAACCTTAGCCCCCCCCTCAAGTACCTTTCCTATATCAGCTTCTGACATCTCGTTTACTGGAAAACCTGCGATTGCTAAAGCGAGAATTGGTTTGCCACCTACAGCATAGATATCTGAAAGAGCATTGGTTGCAGCTATGCGACCAAAATCAAAAGGATCATCAACAATTGGCATAAAAAAATCAGTCGTTGCAACAATGGCTTGGTCTTTATTGATCCTATAGACAGCAGAGTCATCTCCAGTTTCAACACCTACAAGTAAATTGGGATCTCTAACTGAGGGCGGTAATTTTGATAGTATATCGTTAAGCACCGACGGTGCTATCTTAGCGCCTCAACCACCGCTGTGCGATAATTGTGTCAGACGCTTTTTCTGATTTATCATCTATTTAATTCCTTTATCAAGATTAGATTGGGTTTCACTATCGATCTCATCAAATAGGTCTCCTTTTATACCATCAAAGAAACCTGGCCCGTATTGTTCCCGAAAAGTTTTAATAATTTCATCCATTGGGACATCATCAAAAGAACCTCTCTCATAAACATATTGCATATGTTTATTTCCAACTTGATCGTATTCATGAAAAATTGAGTCGGTACAACCATCAAACTCAAGCGGCTTCAATTGAAACTTTTCACATAAAAGTAAATTAAAGGAGGGCGTGGACTTTACCCATTTTCCATTAATATAGGCCTCGCAATATGAATGCCAAGGAAACAAATCAGTACCCAATAAATCCAAAAGCCGCTGAGATGCGAGATGATTTCTTACATCCGCATATCCTGGTCGTGCCGGTATTCCATTTGCCCGCAAACACGCTACCATTAAAGCAGCTTTTGGGACACACCAGCCTTCTTGCGTCTCAACTGCATCACTTGCTCGGTAGGCTGTTATGCTCTCCGCATCCATATAAGGATTATATCGAATACCGTCCCTAATTGCATAATAAAGGCTACATGCCACATCAATATCTGTTTTATTTTTCCCAATATGTAATGATGCAAAGTCGATTACTGCTTGATGATCGCTATCAATAAATAAGGTTGGCTTTAAATAATTTTCGAACATTGTTACGATACACTAGAATTTAGGTTATAGAAAAAAATCTTTTATTACGAAACTTAGCCACATTCAAAATAAAAGTCGAACGGTTTGAATTAATTTTAAACTCAATAGAAGATTAATACAGTAGTCTTGTCAATAAGAGCCGTAATGCTAGAATTAAATATGTCTTTTATATCCAACCCTACCGTTTAAGGAGAGTATCCCATGAGTATCATTGATGATGACATTGTTGACTACGTTGTTACATGGGCTGAGGTGCATCGTGATACCAAACTTCTAGCGAGGAAATTAATCGAGACCGGATCGTGGAGCGGCATTATTGCAATTACACGAGGGGGATTAATTCCGGCTGCCATCATTGCTCGCGAAATGGATATCAGAAATATCGATACAATTTGTATAGCAACCTATGATGAGAAAAATATGGGAGATGTAAATTTAATTAAAATACCAGAAAAAGCGTGCGAAAAAAAGGGACAAGGATGGCTAATGATTGATGATCTTGTGGACACAGGTACCACAATTAAGGCCGCAAGAAAACTTCTCCCAGAGTGCCATATAGCGACAGTTTATGCGAAAGAAATGGGGCGTCCATCAGTTGATACTTTCGTTCACGAAGTACCGCAAAATTATTGGGTATTTTTCCCTTGGGATACCGATGTTCAATACGTAGCTCCATTGCATAAATCTACTAAAACGAGTTAGGGGTAATAAAACCTTCAATCATAGTGTTTACCTGCTCCCAGTGTGTTATCGGAGACATGTGAGACGCTCCATCAACTAGAAAACTTTCAGATTGAGGGAAACGTTTATCTAAAATTTTTAATATTTGCAGGGGGGGTGCAGTTGACTTTTTACCGCCCAGAAGTAACACTGGCTGTTTAAAGTTCTCAACATTAAACCTACCCAATCTTTCATCAAAAATTACATGAAATTCATAAAAATTTTTATCCGCACCAGCTAAAACATAGGATGCAAGATTTTCATCCAAACCAAGCCATGCTCCTTCACCATTCCAATAATCAAAATATTTTTGAATTCCTTTTTCCGATTGCCCTCGTGAGTGGCTCTCCCAAAAATATTTAGCCACACTGTGCAATTCTTCATATTCAACTGAGTTTTTTCTAGGATCCAGCATTGAACCCAACATTGGTTCAATTAAAGTTAAGCTTTTAATTCTACCCGAATGCATCATAGCAAAATAAAATGCTATTGTACCGCCATAGGAATGACCAATTAAATGTATTTTATCTTCCGCAGATCCAATAATTTTAGAGACAATTGAAGCCTCGCTTACAAGCAAATCATCTCTATCTTTTCTCCAGGCATCTGTCTCACCCCAGCCAAGCAAGTCAATTGCAATTATATGGTATTTTTTTTTAAATACATTCCATAAGTTTTTCCATTGACGATGTGAACTGGAGGAACAATGGAGCAATATAATTTTCTCGCCGGCGCCAACCTCGTGGTAATTGATTCTAGAGCCATCAACTATTAACTTTGGCATTACAGATCTCTGTGTCCGCGTTTTATTAAATTTTATATAAAAATTTCATAGGTTATTTAGGTCAACAAAGCACTAACAATTTCTTAAATTAATTTATTATCGATGTCTCAAAAAAACTATTATTTTAATTATTTATTTAAAAGCTAGGCATTCTCGTATATCTCACCTTTTTGCTGGCACAAACTCTCGGGTAAAAACCCAGCTATTTTCATTAGAATCTTTATCATTAAATTCATATCGATCTTCAGAAAATAGTTTAAGGTCTGCCGGATTCTCTATCCGATTTTGGATTATAAAACGAGCCATTGTCCCTCGAGCCTTTTTTGCTAAGAATCCAATAACTTTCGCATCTCGCCCTTTAAGTTCTTTAAAAACTGGCGTCACTATTTCAGGGTTTACGGTTTTTTTATTAACAGATTTAAAATATTCGTTTGAGGCTAAATTAATCACGGTAGAATTTTTATGATCTCTTGTTAAAGAATTTATTTTTTGGGTTAATTTATCGCCCCAAAATTCATATAGATCTGAACCTCTATCATTATTTAACTTGCGACCCATCTCCAAGCGATATGGTTGTATCAAGTCTAAAGGGCGCAAAAGCCCATAAAGCCCAGACAATATTCTCAAATGATCTTGGGCGAACGCTAGATCCTTAACTGTTAAACTTGCTGCATCGAGCCCATTATATGTATCTCCAGCAAACGCAAAAACCGCCTGCTTTGCATTCGCTTCCGTTTGATTCTTTTTAAATACCCTAAATCGCTCAAAATTTAGTTCTGCGAGAGAGTCACTCAAACTCATAAGCTGCTGTATTTGACCCTGACTTAAATTCTGTGCTGTTTTTACTAATATTTTTGTATCAGAAAAAAAATCTGGATCCGTAGACAACAGTGGGCGTGATAATTCATCAAAATCCATCTTTTTTGCTGGTGAAACTATTGCTAGCATGTGCGCTCCGAGTAAAATATGCTTTGTTAATAGGTATAAGATTAGTTTAGTTGAGATCTACTAGTAAACTCAAGTATTAGTTTTTAACTTCTAATGGTCCAATTTAAATGATTACGGATTTTATTAAAGAGAAATAACATAGATCTGAATAATTTAAATTCATTAAATTAATAAAAGCATATTTAAATAATTATGAAACCAAGGCGAAAAAAAAAATCGAAAAATAACAATTTATTTCGCGAGAAATTTGCGAGTAATACAACTTCTATTGAAATAATCGAAATTCAAGAATTAGGTGTAAAAGCTGAAGGCAAGGCTATCCGGTCGAACGGTGATGTATGCTATATTCCAAATGCTCTTCCCAAGGAAACTGTGCAGGCCCAATTTTCTTCCACAGGCGCCATTATAACAAAAATTATAAAAAAGTCACATAACAGAGTTGAACCCTTTTGTGGCCACTTCCCAAGATGCGGTGGATGTTCAGCGCAGCATATATCAAAAAACCACTATACCCAATGGAAGATTGGGATTATTGAGAAAGCAATGAAAACACGTGGATTAAAAACCACTTTAAAGGACCTTATCGATGCTCATGGCGCTGGAAGACGCAGAGTTACTTTTCATGGGAATAAAAATAAAACTGGAATTTCTGCTGGTTTTATGAGCGCTAAGACAAATGATATTTTAAATATAGATAATTGCCCTGTTTTATCCCCAGATCTTGAAACAGCAATTAATGTTGCCAGAGACATCATAAGAATGATGCAGATTAACCATAAATCACTGGATATTTTGTTGACACAAACAGCTACAGGCATTGATTGTAATATCGATGGTATTCAAAACTCTGGCCAACAATTTTTCTCCGAAATATCAGAAATTACGTATAAATATGATTTAGCTCGGGTGACCGTCGAAAGAGAGACTGTAATAGAGACACGCTCACCAATAATTTTCGCTGGTGACTCGAAAATAGTTTTACCACCCAAAAGTTTTCTTCAACCAACCAAATATGGTGAGGAAATACTTGTCGATTTAGTGTTGAAAAATACTCAGGAAGCTAGCCATGTTCTTGATTTATATTGCGGAATAGGACCATTTACGCTCGCAATTGCTCAAAAAACTCCAGTTTATTCGTTTGATAATGACGCAATGGCAATTAACGCTCTGACAAAGGCAGCTAATAATACTTCAGGGCTGAAACCCATAAAAGCTGAGAGAAGAAACCTCAAAGCAAACCCATTGTTGCCTTATGAATTAGACATGTTTGATATTATCGTTTTAGATCCGCCTCGGCAGGGAGCGTTCGAGCAAATCAAACAAATTCTGTTATCAAAGGTAAACAATATCATTTATGTGTCCTGTAATCCAATAAGTTTTGCCCGAGACGCCTCTATTTTGATTGAAGGGGGCTTTAACCTAGAGCCTATAAATCCAATCGATCAATTTAAATTTACATCACATGTCGAGCTATTAGCATTATTTAAACGATAAGATAGTTCACTTTTTGTTATCAATGACCGAGCAATGAACCAGACCAAGTTTATTAAGTTCATCCCGGCTAAAATTACCTAAAAAGTAGCATTCGCTATCTGTAAGAATGTGTTTCCTGATAGTGTATTTACGGCCATCATGCATTCGATCTAAATATTGAAACCTGAACATCCAAAAGGTTACAATTATCAAAATTGCTACAAAGACTGTTATTACGAACTTTGTCACTTTTTATACCTAACATATATTTAAATAAAGCCGTAAAACCAAATCCTCATATACTTTTAAAGATCCAAGACTTGCTCATAATGCTTTGCCAATTTACATTACGTTACCAGAAATCTCAATCGGATTTATAAACAATGAATAAAATCAGCCCAAATAAAAAAATTTTGCGCACTGAAGATAAACGCCTCTTGGAAGGCAAAGGTCAGTACGTTGATGATATAAAGTTAGACAATCAACTCGTTGGCTACATGCTCAGATCACCCCACGCAAATGCAAAATTAAAAAACATCGATGTTTCAGAAGCTTCAAAACTAAAAGGTATCTTAGATATTATAACCTTTAAAGATTACCTAGATGCTGGCTTAGGTCCATTGCCCCACAATGTAGCATCAACGCCCACGTTTGATCCTTCGAAAATTTATCCAGCAATTCACTATCCACTTGCAAGAGACATTGTTCGCTATGTTGGCGACGGAATCGCATTTATCGTCGCTGAAACAAGAACTATCGCGCAGGACGCGGCTGACTTAATTCAGATTGAGTTTGATATTTTGGAGCCAGTTGTTGGCCTCTCAAAATCAACTTTGGATGACTCACCATTAGTAAGAGCTGATTGCCCAAACAATATAGCATATGAATTTCATCAAGGTAACAAAGATGCTGTCGATAAAATCTTTTCTGAATCTAAACATGTGGTCAAACATACGATTGGAATTAATAGGTTAACGGCAAGCCCAATAGAAACAAGAGGCCTAATCGCTGATTTTAATCCAAAGAGTAGGGTGACAACCGTATACCTTCCAACACAAGGAGCTTTTGGGGCAAAAAATATTTTAGCAAAAGTTTTTAATCAAGCACCTGAATCATTTAGGGTCATAGCGGGAGACGTCGGTGGCAGTTTTGGAATGAAAGGTGCCATCTATGCAGAGACACCCCTCGCAGTATTTGCAAGTCAGAAATGGGCTCGACCAGTAAAATGGATAAGTGACAGAAGCGAAGCTTTCGTGAGCGATTGTCATGCCAGAGACAAATCAGTCACCGCCGAATTAGCACTTGATAAAGATTTAAATTTCTTAGCTCTTCGAGTGCATGCAGTAGCAAATACTGGCGCCTATTATTCAACGATGTCGATATTTCCAATAATAATGTCGACGAGTGGCCTGGCAGGCGCTTATAAAACACCAGAAATATACTATCGAGCGACCGCAGTATTTACCAATTCCAACCCAATGGCTCCTTACAGAGGATCGGGTAGGCCTGATGCCGGATATATTATTGAGCGAATCATTGATATCGCGGCGCGGGAGTTAAAAGAAGACCCGATTAAACTCAGAAACCAAAATCTCATTCCTAAAGAAATGATGCCATTTAAACCGGCAATCGGGCCAAGTTACGACTCTGGTGATTTTATTGGAAATCAACTTATGGCTCTTGAAAAAGCTGAGTATAGTTCGATTGAATCGCGTCGAGTTAAAGCAAAATCACGAGGAAAATTACTTGGATTTGGATTGGGTAACAATGTTGAAAGTGCTGCTCCTCCTGGCCAAGAGTGGGCTAAAATTAGTATTCTGGAAGATGGTTCTGTTGCCCTTTTTGTGGGTTCAACTGATCAAGGGCAAGGACATGCGACCATGTATTCTCAAATTATTTGTGACCGACTTAAAGTCAGTCCAAGTGATATTAAAATTATTGAAGGTGATACTGGAACACTTGCGACAGGGTCAGGTACAGGAGGGTCGAAAGTTTCAGGCTTAGGCGGGTCTGCGGTTTTTGAGGGAGCTCGTCTGCTTTTAGAGAAGGCTAAAGAAGAAGCAGCAAAAGAACTAGAATGTTCTACATCTGATATAGAATACCAAGAAGGTATTTTCTCAATTGTAGGTACAGATAGATTTATATCACTTGGTGAGGTATCAGAAGCAGCGACTAAACGAGATGGTGAAGGGTTAACAATTTTAGGCACTCATAAAACAAACGCGCCAACATTTCCCTCAGGTTGCCATACTTGCGAGCTTGAAATTGATCCAAATACTGGATCTGTAGAGATTATACGTTACGTTGCAGTGACCGACGTTGGGAATGCCATCAACCCTGTTCAAGTAGAGGGACAAGTAAGAGGTGGAATCGTCCAAGCCCTCGGCCAAGTCTTACATGAGAAAATATCATACGACAAAAAATCAGGACAGTTATTATCAGGCTCTTTTCTGGACTATGCCGTCCCTAAATCGAGTGATATATGCTTCATTGAGACTTATCAAAACCCTACAAAAACAACGGTTAATCCTCTCGGGGTAAAGGGTGCTGGTGAAATTGGAACTGGTTGTGCTGTCGCGACCTTTGTAAACGCCATAGTCGACGCATTGTCGTCATTGGGGGTTACCCATATTGATACACCGGCAACAGCTCAAACCATATGGAAAGCAATAAACCAATCAAACGAAAATAGGTAAACTTTGACTAGAAAAGATCACAAGAATGAGACGTATATAGTTATTTGTTTATCAATTTCTTTTCTAAGTAATATCCTAGTAGCAATGATATAATCATGATACCGACTTAGACTAATCTAGCTCATGCATTCAATTTTTTCTGATCCAAAATTTGACACTACAAAAAAATTATATTCAAATAGAAAATCAAATCAATTAATAAATTTAAAGTAGGGATTAATATGCAGTATGACTTTGTTCCCATAACGCAAAGAGGAAAGCTAAATTTTCCAGATCAAAAACGCTTGGCTGTAATTCCTACAATTAATTTAGAGTATTGGGACCTAATTAAAGACACCAGCGAGCCCTATTATGCTGGAGGTCCTCCAATACTGCCAGACGCACTTCCAGGCAACATCGCCGACTTTCCAAACTTCAGCTGGCGAGAATACGGCCAAAGAGTTGGTGTTTGGCGTATGATAAAAGAATTTGACAACGCTGGAATTTCACCAAGCTGCACCGTTAATGCAAAACTCATTGAAGAGAGATGGCAAATTGTTGAAGCTGCTAAAGAACGAAATTGGGAGCTTGTTGCCCATAATTACGAACAGGGCGATTTACTTACTAATTATGCCCATAATCCTGCAGAAGAAAGAAATTTAATAGAGAAGTCACTCGAAATATATGAAAAGTCTATTGGGCGAAAAGCTAAAGGTTGGCTATCATGCTCACTGAGAGGTACAATCAATACCTGTGAGATACTCGCTGATAATGGTTTAATTTTTTTCTGTGACCTTATGAACGATGATCAGCCTTATTTAATAAAGACGCCAAAAGGTAATATTGTCGCTACCCCGTATTCAATTGAGGTTAATGACTTTACCTTTTTTTCCAGAAGAGGCCTTGATACCGATGGCGCTATAAAACTTTTAAAAGAACAATTTGATGTTCTTTATGAAGAATCTGCCGAAACTGGTCTCGTTATGAATATTGGCCTGCATCCGCATGTAGCAGGTGTACCTCACAGAATTCGAGCATTAAGAGAATTCTTAGCTTATGCAAAAACATACGATGACATTTGGTGGCCAAGCCGAGAAGAGTTAGCAGAATGGTATATGACGTGCCATGAAACTCACATACCCCCAAAAATAAACAGTACAAAATGTTAATACTACAACAAATTGTTAATGGGTTAATGCTGGGAAGCGTCTACGTAATGGTTGCTGTAGCTTTTACCTTAACAATCGGTATGTTGAATTTTCTTAATTTTACCATCCCTGCATTATTTATGGTGGCAGCCATGATCACATGGGCGGCTACTGCAGCGGGATTTCACTGGCTTGTTGCAGCTGCCTTTGGAATGATTGTGGCCATTCTAGCTTCCTTAGTAATTGAGAGGTTTACATACCGATATATGAAAGCGAAATACGGCGATGCTACCGAACATGCATTGCCATTAGTAAGTTCGCTGGGGTTCTTAATTATATTTGAACACGTTGTTATTATGATTTGGGGCACCGACCCAATGACTTTTAATTCCCCATTTGCTCATGCAAAATTTGAAATTAGTGGCATTATTTTCGGTATACCACAATTGATTAGCTTGGCTTTATCTCTAGTACTTGTTTTTGGATTGAGCCTTCTTCTCAAAAAAACTCAATTAGGGCGTGCCTTAAGAAGCATTGCCGAAAAACCAGATACGGCAACGCTTATGGGCGTCGATGTTGGCAAAATTGTCCCAGTTGTATTCGTAATGACAGGGTTTTTGTGTGCGTTGGCGGGTATTTTATTCACCGTAAACTATCAGCACGTTAGTCCTTATATTGGTGATCACGTCGCGACTAACGCGATAGCAGGAATGGTTATTGGTGGACTTGGTAACATCTGGGGGGCTATAGCAGGAGGGCTACTGATTGGTATGGTGGAGGTTTTATCAATACATTTCTGGGGTGCCGATATAATAAAAGTACCGGTGTGGACCCTAATGCTGTTAATTTTAGTTTTTCGGCCCGCCGGACTATTCGGTCATACACAAATCGGAAAAGGGAAATTCTAACCATGAGTGCCTATATGACTGGCATTATTATTATACTGTGCCTCAATATAATCATCGCTTATTCTGTATTTCTGCCTGCCGCAGCTGGGCAACTTAATCTTGGTGCAGCAGGTTTTATGATCATAGGTGCCTACATGGATGCATACCTTAGTTCGGCTGATGAAGGTCTTGGTTTACCTATTGCACTCACTATCCCTGCTGCAGCATTGTTTACCGGCCTCATAGGTTTTCTAATGTCATTTCCTATATTAAGGACCAAGGGGGTTTATATGATTTTAGCGACCTTCGCATTTGCAGAAATCGTTGCTGGGATTGTTTTGAATATGGAGGTTGTTGGTGGTGCCTCAGGTTTTCCTGTAACAACTCATACAGAACTAGAAGTCCTTTTACCCGTAACCGTTGGTGTAGTTCT
>Ga0209630_10002358_pt1 | contig 18328 bp, 17 predicted proteins | sample COG_01_FD_184745 | JGI IMG/M metagenome (GOLD analysis project Ga0209630, IMG submission 184745) | Pelagic Microbial community sample from North Sea - COGITO 998_met_01 (SPAdes) (version 2) | ecosystem: Environmental > Aquatic > Marine > Neritic zone/Coastal water | place: Helgoland, sampling... | reverse complement strand
ATCTGATAGTGAAAATAAAGAAACAGAAGTTGCTGACGATACTGAAGCTTCAAACTCATAAAAAAATAATATAAAGTCTAATCATGAATAGGAAAGTATCGGTTGCACCTATGATGGACTGTACAGATCGTCACGAGCGATTTTTCCTTAGATTAATTTCAAAAAACTCACTTCTTTATACAGAAATGATTGTTGATGAAGCAATTAATAGAGGTAATAAAAAAAAATTATTGGAATTTAACATCAATGAAAAGCCTGTAGCACTTCAATTAGGAGGGTCCTCACCTAAACTTTTAGCTGAAGCAACAAAAATAGGTGAAGATTTTGGTTATGATGAAATTAATTTGAATTTAGGTTGCCCTAGTAAAAAGGTTGAAAAAAATAAATTTGGTGCTTGTTTAATGAAAGAACCAAATCTAGTAGCAGATTGCTTAAGTAAAATGCAGGCACAAACAAAGCTACCTGTAACTATTAAAACTAGAATTGGATATGATGATGTAGAAGATTATGAAAATTTACATAAATTTATATCAACATTGAAATCAACTGGAGTTAAAACTTTTATTATTCATGCTAGAAAAGCAATGTTAGGTAAATTTACACCTAAACAAAATTTAAATATTCCACCACTTAAATATGAATATGTTTACAATCTTAAAAAAGATTTTCCTAAAGAGGAAATTATCATTAATGGAGGTATTACTTTAGTTGAAGATATAAATATTCATCTTAAAAAAACAGATGGTGTAATGATTGGAAGAGCTGCTTACCACACTCCTTACTTATTAGCTGAAATAGAAGAAAAAATTTTTAAAAATAAAAATGTTCCAAGCAGACAAGATGTGATTGAAAAATTAATCCCTTATATCAAAGATGAGCTTAAGAAAGGTACACGTTTAAATCAAATTATGAGACATACTTTAGGTTTATTCCATGGTCAAACAGGAGCAAGTTATTGGAAGAGATATTTAAGTGAAAATATGTGTGTAAGAGATGCAGATGTAAAGAAAATAGATCATATTATGGATAAGATTAAATTTAATAATGTTGATACAAGTGTAGGCCAATCTGCTTAATACAATTTTAGCGAACGAGTATATTTATTTCATTTTATTGATGGTATTAACTGCGGTGCCAGTTGGTTTTATCGCAGGTTTATTTGGTATTGGTGGAGGCTTGGTAATGGTTCCATTTTTATTTTATGTTTTTGAAAGTTTAAGTATTGATGCAAATTATATAATGCACCTAGCTGTTGGAACTTCTTTTGGCATTATAATTCCAACCTCCTTTGTTTCTGTAATGACACATTATAAACTTGGAGCTGTTGATACAAACTTGGTGAAAACTTATGGGATTTTTACAGTGATAGGTGTTTCTTTAGGTACAATTTTTGCTGTTTATTTGAATACAAAAAACATGGTTTTATTTTTTTCTTTAGTAATTTTTTTATTAAGTCTTTATTTGTTGTTTTTAAAAGAAAAGGAAACTTCAATAAAAATTTCTATTAAACAGAAATATAAGATTATTTTTGGCTTAATATCTGGATTTATTTCAGCTCCTATGGGCATTGGAGGGGCAGTAATGAATGTTCCAGTCTTTAAGTTTTTTGGTTATTCAATTAATAGAGCTATTGGAACAGCGGCAGCAATAGGTTTTTTTATTGCTTTGTTTGGAGCTATTGGTTTTGTTATAAGTGGTACTTATTTAAAGACTAATTTACCCTTTAGTGTTGGTTTTTTAAATATACCCACTTTTTTAATCTTCATTCCTATTACAACTTTTATGGCTAGAATTGGAGCTCGAACTGTTCATAAAATCGATAAACAAAAAATAAGCAAATATTTTGGATTTTTATTGTTTGTGGTAGCTTGTAAATTTTTATACGAATATTTTACGATTTAATCTTCAATTCTTTTATAGACTTTTTGATTGAAATTTAGTTAGACTTAAATTTTAATATTATGGATTTTATAGGATATTTTTCTAACGTTTTTATATTTGAAAATTTATTAATTTTAGTTTTAGGAACTATCGGTGGACTTTTAATGGGAGCCGCTCCTGGATTGAGTCCTACAATGGCAGTTGCTTTATTAATTCCTTTCACTTTTAAAATGAGTCCTGATCAAGGTTTAATTATGCTTGGTGCAGTTTATACAGCAACTGTAGCGGGTGGAGCAATTAGTGCAATATTGTTAAAAATACCTGGTGCACCAGCAAATATAGCAACAGTTATGGATGGTTATCCAATGGCAAAAAGTGGTAAATCAAAAGAGGCACTTCATTATTGTTTTATAAGTTCTTTTATTGGGGGTGTAATAGGAATTTTAATTTTAATTTTTTTTACACCTATATTAGCTAACTTTGCACTTAAGTTTGGGCCATCTCATATGTTTTGGATTGCAATTTTTGGTGTTACTGTAATTGCAACATTGGATTCTAATTCAATAATTAAAGGACTTTTTTCTGGTGCGATTGGTTTATGGTTAGCAACTATTGGTTATGACTCGGTTCTTGGTGTTGAAAGATTTGTATTTAACCCAATTTTTTCTGGTGGAATAAATATAATTGCTGCTCTAGTTGGTTTATTTGCAATACCACAAGTTTTATCAATGATTGAAAAAAAACAATTAATATCCGACCAGTTTCAAATGGAAAAGAAAAATTTGATGCAATCAATAATCTATAATCTTTCAAGAATTAAAGCATTAATAGTTGGAAGCTTTACCGGAGTTATTATTGGCTTAATTCCTGGTGCTGGAGGCCAGATAGCAGGACTTGTATCTTACGACCAGATTAAAAAGCTAAGTAAAAATAAAGAAAACTTTGGAAAAGGAGAACCAGATGGAATTATTGCTGCAGAATCAGCAAATAATGCAATGGTAGGACCATCATTAGTTCCGCTACTTACACTTGGTGTTCCAGGAAGTCCAACGGCTGCTGTATTGTTAGGAGGCTTGTTAATACATGGAATGTTTCCAGGGCCAAATCTTTTTACAATTTATGCTGAAACAACATGGACTTTTATTAATTCATTATTAGTTGCTCAATTTATGATGTTAGCATTTGGATTATATATTAGTGGTTTAGCAAAATATGTAATCAGAACACCTGCAAATTATATGGCCGCAGCTATAACAATACTTGCTATCTTTGGAACTTATAGTGTTCAACATAATTTTGCAGACGTAATTGTTATGTTATTTTTGGGGGTTACTATGTTTTTTTTATCTAAATTTGGTTTTACTGCTGCTCCGATAGTTTTAGGTTTAATATTGGGTCCAATTGCTGAAACTAATTTTAGTCAAGCAAAAATAATTGCAGATACTCAGGATGGTATTTTTATGTATTTAACAACAGGATATTTAAATTTAACAATTATAACTTTATGCATCATTTCCATAGTTTATGGAGTTATTACAGAAATGAAGAAGAAAAATGCTTAAAATAAATAATTTAACATCTTTGTTTTGTATATTGTTTATTTCAGTTTTATTGGCGTATGCTTCATTTACTGGTGGCACTGAAACTACATCTGAAGCATATTTATTTCCAAAATTAATAACTTCCGTAATGATAATCCTATCTTCATTTTCTTTAATTTTTTATTTTTTAAATAAAACTTTATCGGTCGCAATAATTGATATTAAAAAACTATCAGTTTATTTAGTTTCTTTGATTGTATTTATTTTTTTAGGTGAAACTATTGGGTTTTATCTTCTAGCTATATTATTATTTTTTATAAATAGTTACTACTATTTAGAAAATAAAAATATTAAAAAAATAATTCAAACTATAATTATAACGATTATATTTATGTTATTTATTTACTTTCTTTTTTCTATAACGCTAAAAGTTCAAGTACCAAGATTTTTTCTATTTTAGAAAAATAAAAAACATAGATGCAATTTATAGTGGAACTTTTTAAATAAAATAACCCGTTTTGGTCATTAATTTTACGTATTTTAATTATAATTATTAAATATACCTAAAAAATATGATGGTCTGCAACTTTTGATTATGATCTAATTTTGGATTAACAAAGGAGGCAAATATGAAAATAAAAAATTTTTTTTTATATTTCACTATAATTTTATCGTTTCTTTCATTTGGATCAATTTCTAAAGCCGGAGATTATCCTGATAGACCGATAAGTGTAATGGTAGCTTATAACCCAGGTGGAGCTACTGATTTTCAAGCAAGACTAGTAACAATGATGGCGGCTCATCCTAAAAAAGATTATCTAGGTCAACCGATAGTTATTGTAAATAAACCTGGGGCAGGTGGTAAAGTAGGATGGAATTGGTTTGCATCTAAAGCAAGAAAAGATGGTTATGATTTAGCTGCATATAATATTCCTCATTTCGTATCTCAATCAATAGTATTTGATGATACAAAATATAATATTGATAACTTAGAACCTATAGCAAACTGGGGAGCAGATCCTGCGGTATTGATTGTAAGTAAAGATAGTCAATTTAATTCAGTTGCTGATATGCTTAAATATGCAAAAGCAAATCCAGGTAAAGTTACTTTTTCAGGTGCTGGAAAATTTGTTGGTCACCATATAGCTTTTTTACAATTTCAAAAAGCAAGTGGAACTAAATTAACATATGTCCCTCATACTGGAGGTGTGCCTGCACTAGCTGCTGTTAAGGGTGGTCAAGTAATGGCAGGTTTTAATAATCTTTCTGATGCATTTAGAAGTCAAAATGATATTAAAATTTTAGCTATAGCTGATCTTCAAAGGGAAAAGACATTTTTACCAAATGTTCCAACTTTAAAAGAAGAAGGTGTTGATGTTGATAATTCAAGTGTAAACTTTAGAGGCATAATGGCTCCTAAAGGAACTTCACCAGAAATTATCGAGTATCTAGCAGCCAAAGTTCCTTTGATGTTTAATGACAAAAAAACTTTAAAGCAAATGAAAAAAGGTGGTTCGCCTGTTAGAATAATGAACAGAACAGAAGTTCAAAAAATGTGGAAAGCTAGAAAGAAAAGCTTAACAAAACTTCTTGCTGGACTAAAACCATAATAGTAATTAATACTATATTAATTAAGTTTCGCCTTAAAAATTTAAGGCGAAACTTCTAAAATTTAAAACAAAAATGACCAACAAATCACCTGCTGAAATAGTTCAAAAATTAGTTATTAAAGCAAAAAAGGCTCAATCTATATTTAAGAACTTTAATCAAAACCAAGTAGATGAAGTAGTTACAGCAGTTGCCTGGGCTTTATGCAAGCCATCAAATAATAATATAATTTCAAATCTAGCGGTAGAACAAACAGGGCTTGGTAATCCAAAAGATAAAATTTTAAAGAATAGAAGAAAAACACTTGGACTTTTAAGAGATTTAAAAAATGTCAAAACTGTAGGAGTGATTAATGAAGACAAAAAAAAAGGAATTATTGAAATAGCAAAACCAGTTGGTGTTGTTGCTGCTGTTACGCCATCAACTAATCCTGCAGCAACCCCAATAAATAATATTATTAATGCATTGAAAACAAGAAACTCAATTATTGTATCTCCATCACCAGCAGGATCAAAAGTTTTTACAGATTTATTAGTATTAATAAATATTGAGTTAAAAAAAACTGGCGCTCCTAAAGATTTAATTCAAACTTTTGATTGTGATATCACAAAAGAATTAACCAACGAACTAATGAAAAATGTTGATTTAGTTATTGTAACAGGTTCTTTAAATAATGTTAAAGAGGCAGCAAAATCTGGTACTAAAGCAATTGGTGTTGGACAAGGAAATGTAACGTCAATTGTTGATGAAACAGCCAATTTAGAAGAGGCTTTTAAAAAGATAAAAATGTCAAAAATATTCGATAATGCTACAAGTTGCTCATCAGAAAATAATTTGATTTTGATTGAAAATATTTATGAAAAAGCAATTAATTTACTTTCAAAAGAGAATGCAATTTTGCTAAATAAAAATCAAAAAGAAATTTTACGAAAAAATTTATGGGTCGATGGAAAACTTAACAGAAAAATAATTGCAAAATCTGCAAAGTTTATTGCAAATGAATTAAATTTAGAAGTGGGGGATGATGTTCAAATATTGATGGTAGAAGAAGATGGAGTTGGACAGAATTATCCTTTTTCAGGAGAAAAATTATCACCAGTTTTATCTATATACAAAGTTAAAAACTTTAATGAAGCCAAGGAATTAGCTAAAAAAATTCTAAATTATCAAGGGATAGGGCATTCAGTTGGTATACATACTGAAAAAGATGAAAGAATAATTGAGCTAGGATTAGATTTACCTGTATGTAGAGTTATTGTTAATCAAGCACATACATTTGCAACAGGTGGAAGTTTTACAAATGGTTTACCTTTTTCTCTATCAATGGGTTGTGGAACTTGGCAAAGAAATACTATTGATAATAATTTAAATTATAAACATTTTTTAAATATAACTAAAATATCTAATTTAATTCCAGGAAAAGAAGCAGTACTTAAAGAATATTTTAAAGATTATTGTGAAAAAAATGACCCTGGAGAATTAAAAAATTTAGAATAGTTAAATGAAATTAGGTACTGTAAAAGATTTTATAAACTTTAATTCAAAAAATAATCCAAATTTAGATTTTATTACTTGCCCAAATACTAAAAAAAAAATATCGAACAAATATCTTAAAATAAATCTAGAAAAAATAAATTATTATTTGTCTATTGAAAAAAAACAAAAAAAAAATTCATTAATCTGCACTCTTACAGAAAATTCTTTAAGTGGTATTCAACTTATGCTGGGAATAATGTATTCAGGAATGATACAGGTTCCTCTAAATTTAGTAGCAGGCGAAGATCAGTTAGCTTACATAATTGAACATTCTGAGTCTAAAATATTATTCTCAACTAAATCAAATTTAGATTTAGCAAAAAAAATAATAAAAAAATCTAATTGCAAAATTGAACTAATTGAAATTGATAAAGATAATTTCTTTGATAGTTTGAAACATGAAAAGATAGAATTACAGGATTTTAATAAATCAGATAATGCATTGTTAATGTACACATCAGGAACAACAGGAAAACCTAAAGGTGTTATGCTTACTCACGACAATATTTTAAATGGAGGTAAAAATGTTTTGATTTCGCATGAATTAAATGCCTCTGATAAGGCTTTATGTGTTCTACCACTATATCATATTAATGGTTTAATAGTTACTGTAATGGGACCATTGGTTAGTCATAGTTCATTAGTTTTATCTGAAAAATTTTCAGCAACAAACTTTTGGAAACATATTGAAGAATTTAAATGTACTTGGTTTAGTATTGTTCCAACTATAGTTTCCTCGTTATTAAATAAATATTCTGAAGTTGAATTTAAGTCATTAGATACATCATCTGTAAGATTTGGTAGAAGTGCATCCGCCGCATTAGCTCCAGAAACGCATAAAAATTTTGAAGAAAAATTTAAGATAAAAATGATTGAAACGATGGGTTTAACAGAAACATGCGCACCAATTTTATCTAATCCACCATCTCCTAATCCAATTAAATATGGCTCACCAGGAATACCATATGGAAATGAAGTTAAAATTCTTGATGAAAAATTTAATGAAGTTAAAAGAAATATAATTGGTCAAATTTGCGTAAGAGGGAAAAATGTAATGAAGGAATATTATAAAAACCTGATTGAAACAAAAAAAAGTTTTTATAATGATTGGTTTTTAACAGGTGATCTTGGCTTAATGGATTTAGAGGATTTTGTTTTTGTGAAAGGTAGAATTAAAGAACTGATAATTAAAGGTGGTGAAAATATCTCACCAAGAGAAATTGACGATGTTCTATATCAACATCCAGATATACTTGAAGCTGCAGCATTTGGAGATGAATGTAACCACTATGGTGAAACTGTAAAAGCTGGTGTGGTATTAAAAAATAAAGACTCTGTGACAGAAAAAGATTTAATTGAGCATTGTTCAAAAATTTTAGGTAAATTCAAATCACCAGATAACATTTACTTTTTTGATGAGCTCCCTAAAGGTTCATCTGGAAAAATCCAAAGATTGAAAATTAAAAGTTTAATTTAATTTTAAAAGGATCGGGGTGGCTTCAGTCTCCCTCTACCACCCTTAATTAACATTTATGTGATTCTTGCGAATAATTAAAACTCGTAATAATTGAAAATCTATTTTATTGTATAAATATAAATAAAGTTATTTTACGGTAATGGTTCAGGTTCTATCACATCTGATATCTCAATTTTATCAACAACGTAAGTTAGCAAGATAACTGTTTTTCTATTCTTAGTTGATAAATTTAAATTTTCTGTGCTTTTTTTTTTTAAGTCTTGTTTTTGGTTTTTTTTTTTATTTTTATCTCTTATTTCATCAAATATCTTATTGCTACCATAGGACAAAGATGTTTGGTAAATATTTCCTGTTTTTACAGCGGTATACACTGGACCCAATAATGCAGTGGGAGAAGTACAATTGGTCAAGATTAGTAAAATAAAAAATATATAAAATTTATTAATCATTAAAGACTTTTGCTAATATCTGATTCTCAAAAAAAAAAATTTTTTTTTTTAAAAAAATTGCACGCAAAAATTGAATCTTTTTTTAAATTTAAATAAAATTCTCTTTTTAAAAGGAAATTTTGAAAATTTAAACTCAATTTAAACACATGGTGTATTTGTAAAAACATTTGAAAATTGCTAACTTTTAGGATGCGCCCAAATAAGAACCATAAAAGTAAAAATGGTAGTTTTAAAGCAATAAGTTCTTTAGTTCCAAAAAAAATGAATCTCAAAAAACTCAAGGTAAATCCAGCAAATGTTATAGAAAGCACCAAGAGCAAAATTGGAAATTTTTATAGTAACTATAAAAAAGAAAGAGAAAAAGAAAAAAAAAGATTAGAAAAGAAAAGAAAGTTAGATGAAATAAGAGAGTTAAATAATCATAAGAAACAGATTTTAAAAGAAAAAGTAGACAAAATTAAAGAAGAAAAAAAACAAATATTAATTCAAAAAAAACTAATTATTGAGAATGATAAACAAGTAAGAAAAAATGAAGAAAAAAGAAAAAAAATAGAAGCCAAAAGAATTAAAATTGAACATCAAAAAATCAAAGATAAAGAAGCTCAAAAATTAAGAGAAGATGCACAAAGAATTAAAGAAGAAGAGCTTCGAATGAAAATGCTTGAAAGACAAAAAATTCGTCAAGAAAAAATAAAAATTAAAGAAGAATTGATTAAAACAAAAGAGCTTGAAAAAGAAAAAATTAGAGAGGCAAAAGAACTTGAAAGACTAGAGAAGAACAGAATTAACGAACTTGAAAGACAAAAAAGATTAGATGAAGAGCAGAAAATAAGAGAAGCAGCAAGAAAATTAAAATACGAAGAAGAAAGATTAAGAGAAACTGAAGATAGATTGAGAAACTTAGAATTAGAAAGAAAAAAAGATGTTGAAAGACAATTGTTAAAAGAACAAGCCGAACAAAGAAAAAAAGAGCAAGAAATAAACGATAAAGAAAGAAAGGTTAAAGCTGAAGAAGAAGAAAAAATATTAAGAGATAAAGAAATAAGAGAAAAAAATGAAGAATTAAGAATTGAAAAAGAAAAACAAAAAAAAGCTGAAGAAGAAGTGGCAATTGCTTTAAAACAAAAAAGTGATGAAGAAGAGAGAATAAGAGAAGAAAATCGCAGAATAAAAGAATGGGAAGATAAGTTTGACCAGGAACAGAAAAAAAAAGAACAAGAATTGATTGATAAATTTTATAGCAAAGGATCTGAAATCAAATCAAACCAAGAAGAAACTTCACAGAATAGTGATCTTAACGAAGAAAATAAATCTAATTAAATTATAATAGTTTTAACTGATCCAAGTTTATGTATTTTTCCTATGTAAAGGCCATTTCCTTTAATTGGAACAACACCAACCGTAGAACCTGTAAATACATAAAAGTTTTTATTTAAATTTATTTTATCTTTTTTTAATTTTTTTAATACAAACCTTAAAGAGTTTAAAGGATTTACATAAACAGTATTTGTGTTTCCATTCACACTTTGTTTAATTCTTTTATTCAAAATGTTTGTTTTTAGATTATTAACTTTCATTTTTTTATATATTTTTTTTTGTCCTATTAAAAACTTAACATTAGCACCGAAATCGCTACATAAATCTCCAAAAGAATTTATTCCTTTTTTTCTTTGCCTGTACCCAACAATTTCTATACAGGGAGCTATATGGGAAATAAATTTAGTAATATTTTTTTTAGTAACTTTATTTTTAAGATCAAAAAATGATTTTTTAATTAAGTAAGAGACCTCTAATTCAATTCCAAGAGTAGATTTATTAATCTTAACTTTATTTCCACTTTTTAAGAAATTTCTTTTATATACTGAAGCATAGAATGGTTCTTTTTCCTTAAATTTTTTAATTAATGGAATTCCTGTCCCTGCTGCTTTGAACCCTATAACTGGTTCTTGAATTTTACTCTCACACAATTTTCTAAGCTTTTGAGCTTCAGATAATTTTCTTGTAAATCTACTTGGTATTGGAGAAATAATTTTATTTTTTAAAAATGCTTTTACAAGTTTGTTTGCAGTTTTTTCAATTAAAGTTTTTTTCATAAGTTAGTATTTAGATAAAAATATAAAGTTATTAAACAAGTTAAGATTATCAAGATCAGATGTATTTCTTAAATTAGATTTATCATAATAAAATGAGTTATATCCTAATGAATTAATATACTTAATTGACTCGCTCACTTTTTTTTTTGAGTGTTTTTCCTCTATTTCTACTAATAAAGTAGGTTTATTTTCTTCAATTGTTTTTTTTGCCCCCTCAATAACCTCAATCTCATGTCCTTCTACATCAATCTTAATAAATGAAATCTTATTATCAAAATTAAATTCATCAATTCTTTTTGAGCTTATTTCAAAACTTTCATAATCTTGAAAGATATTTTTATCATGTATAGTAGCTCGACCCATTTGATAGTATTCTTCATAATTTTCTTTGCTATAGTTCGAGTCTCTAATTGGAACTTTTAAATTGATAGATTTATTTTCATTGCTTAATGCATAGTTGTGTAAAACTATGTTTTTTATGAATTTTTTTAAATTTTTATTTATATATTTAAAAATTATTGGGTTAGGTTCAAATGAATGTACTTTTTTTGAATATTTTGACATCTCATAAGAATAAACACCTCTGTAAACACCAACATCTATACTATCAGTTCCTGGTTTTATAAAATCTTTTACAAGTTTTATTTCGTCTTCATCATTTTTTTTAATCGATCTTTCCAATCTCCTTCTTAACAAAAAAGCTTCTGGAAGAATATTTTTTTTAATAAAAAATTCAATTTTTTTATTAAATTTAAATCTCATTAATTTTCTAATACCGACATAGGGTCAAGTCTTTCTCCAAACCAATTTAATCTAATATCTAAGTGAGGTCCAGTAGCTCTACCAGTAGCACCAACTGTACCAACTATATCTCCTTTTTTTACGTGATCTCCAACTTTTACAAAAATTTTATCCATATGCATGTAAAGTGTTGAAATACCATGGCCATGATCAAATATGATAGTTCCACCTGTATAATAAAGATCTTTTTCAGAGAGAGTTACTATACCGTTGTTCATTGCCTTAACTGGAGCTCCTTTTTTTTGAGCAAAATCTAAACCATAATGAGGCCATTTAGGTTTACCGTTTAAAATTCTTTGACTACCATACACACCTGTAATTATTGCATCCTCAACAGGAATAATAAATTTATCCTTAAAAAAGGGTAAGTCTGAGTCAATATCTCTGGCAACACCGATTAATTTATTCTCACTTTTAATTCTTGCGTAGAATTCCTCTGGAGGTGTAACCTGTTTTTTAGGCAGGCCATCAATTCTTTGAATCTTATATTTTCTTTTTAAAATTTTTTTGACTATCGTATTAGTTTTGTCATTTATTTTTTCAACGATAGTAATGTCTAGCTTTCTATCTTTTCCTAAACCAAAAGCAAAATAACCATCTTTAGAAACTTTTACTTTTTTTTTATCAATAGTTATTTTTGCATTAGGTGCAGTTTTTCCCAAAATAAAGTGTCCTTGGATAAATTTACCTTTAAAGTCAACCGCCGAAGCTTTAAAGCTTATAAAAACAAAAACTAGGATAAGTTTGATTATTTTGCTGTCCATCCACCATCAACTAACAATGAAGTTCCTGTGATCATTGATGCTGCATCGGATGCAAGAAAAACAGCTGCACTCGCAACATCAGATAATTCAGCAAATCTTCCAAGTGGAATATTCCCTAAAACTTCTTTTTTAAATTTTTTACTTTTTAAGAATTTACTTGTCATAGGTGTGACTACAAATGTGGGACATACCGTGTTAACCCTAATATTATATTTTGCGAGATCAATGGACATTCCTTTAGTAAGACCCTCTAGTCCAAATTTTGTCATATTATACACACTCCTTATAGGTCCTCCGACATGACCCATTTGTGAAGACATATTAACAATGGAACCACCAATTTTTTTTCTATTTTTAGATTTAATCATTTTTAGAGCACATAATTGAGCAAGATTAAAAGTAGCAATAGTATTAATTTTAACAAGGTATTCCATATCTTTAGTTTTTACTTTTGTGAAATGTTCTGGAATATTATTTCCTGCATTATTTATCAAAATATCTATTTTGGTTTGTGCGTTTACGATTTTTTTGATCTCATTATAGTTGGTAATATCACAAATATAAGATTTACATTTTGACTTAAATTTTTTAACTTTTTTAGAAACCTCATTTAAATCTTTTTTTGTTCTGCTAATTATTATAAGATTTGCCCCTGCTTCAGCTAGAGCTATAGCACAAGCTCTTCCAAGACCTTTACCGGCGCCAGTTACAACTGCAGTTTTATTATTAAGATTATATTTTTTTAAAAACATTATAAAAATAATATTTTAATATCTGTGTAAATCAACTCAATAGCGACAACAAGAATAGCCAATAAACCGGCCCAGGCTATCCATTTATATTTCTTTATCCAGTCAGATATCAATGTGGCTGCAGTAGCCATTAATATAATAGATAAAATTAAACCAAAAATTAATAATGTGTAGTGATCGCCTGCTGCTCCAGCAACACCTAAAACATTATCTAAACTCATTGTAAAATCAGCTAATAAAATTGTCCAAATAGCTTTAAGAAAACTAGAATTATCTACTTTAATATTATCTTCATGAGATGACACTTTGATAACATCTATATAAAGTTTGTAGACTATGTACAGCAAAAGTAATCCACCTAGCAATCTTAAACCAGTGATTTGTAATAAATAAGCAGTCAATAAAGTTAGGATTATTCTTAATATTACTGCCCCACTTATTCCCAAGAAAATAATTTTTTTTCTTTGATCTGTAGGAAATTTGGATGCTACCATCCCAATTACAATCGCGTTATCACCAGCCAAAACCAGATCAATGAAAATAATTTGACTTAATATTGCAATTTTTTCAGGAGTGAATAGTTCTTCAAACATTACTTTCCTAGTATCATATCAGCACCTTTTTCTGCAATCATTATCGTTGGTGCATTGGTATTTCCTGAGGTAATGTTAGGCATTATTGATGCATCTATAATTCTTAAATTTTGTATTCCATGAACTTTTAGCTCATCATTAACTACAGAATTCTCATCACTACCCATTTTACATGTACCTACAGGGTGAAAAATAGTCTGAGTGAACTTACTTCCTTCTTGAACAAGTTCTTCATCAGATTGAAATTTAGAACCCGGCCTTAACTCTTCTGGATGGTATTTCTTAAATGTTTCACTTTTAAAAATAATATCTCTAACCAATCTTAATCCATTAGCGGCAACTTTTCTATCATCTTCAGTTGAAAGGTAATTCATGTTTATTTTTGGATTTTCTCTACTATCATTACTTACTATATTAATTTCCCCTCGACTTGAGGGTCTAATATTTGCAACAGTAGGTGTGAATGCATGAAAGTTATGAAGTGCAGACCCACCAAGTTTATCTGTACTTATGGGCTGAACATGAAATTGTAAATTAGGAGTTTCTCTTGAAGAGTCACTTTTTGCAAATAAACAGAGTTGACTGGCACCCATTGTCATTGGTCCTGATCTGTTAAATATAAATTCTAAACCAATCAATAAATTTCCAAAAAGACTATTTATTTTTTTATTTAAAGATTTTATATTTTTAATTTTGTAAACTGGCCTGAACATTAAATGATCCTGCAAATTTTGACCGACACCTTTTAATTCTTTTATTACACTTATACCTAATTTTTTAAGTTTTTCACCGTCACCTATACCAGACACTTGCAATATTTGGGTCGATCCAACTGATCCTGCACTTAATAAAATCTCTTTGTTTGCTTTTATAGTAGTAAGTTCATTATTCTTCCAAAATGATACACTTGAAGCTTTTGTTCCATCAAAATTAATTTTTTGCACATGACAATTAGTTTCAATCTTTAAATTTTTTCTTTTTTTAATCGGATTTAAATATCCTACTGCCGCACTACATCTTAAGCCATTTTTTTCAGTGACTTGAAAATATCCACATCCAAAATTATTTCCTTTATTAAAATCATCTACTTTTGGAATACCTTTTTCCTCAGCAGCGTCCATAAATCTTTCTAACAAATCTAATTTTATTCTTGGATCAGAAACTGACAAAGGTCCATCTGCACCATGAAATTCATCTTTACCTCTTTCTTGATTTTCTGATTTAATAAAATAGGGCAAAACATCTTGCCAACCCCATCCTTTATTACCTAATTGTCTCCAAATATTATAATCTTGTTCTTGACCCCTTATATACAAAAGACCATTTATTGATGAGCTTCCTCCTAAAGTTTTTCCTCTAGGATAAGGGATGGATCTATTGGCCATTGTCTTGTCTGGTTCAGTTTTGTAACACCAATCTACTTTTGGATTATGCATCGTTTTATAATAACCAACAGGTATATGAATCCATGGGTTACTGTCTTTACCACCAGCCTCGATTAACAAAACTTTATTTTTTGGATCTTCTGAAAGTCTATTGGCCAAGACACATCCAGCAGATCCGGCACCTATAATAATAAAATCAAATTTTTCCATTTTTAGTTGAATAGTTTTTTTGTTTATCTTAATTTATACTTAGTATTAATCAATTGTCACTTGTATCGAGCATATTTTTCTGATTGTATCACTTTCTTAAAATTAACTAAAATGAGGAAATAAAATGAAAAAATTAATTTCATTATTAATAGGAACGGTATTTTTATTTGTTTTAGCGGGTTGTAAAGACCCTAACCAAGCAAATAAATCTAGTGGATCAGGAAGTACAGACGTCAAAAATTTAAAGTGTCAAACTGTGCTTAACACTAAAGCAGATGAAGTAAAAATGTTAAAAGATTTTACTGATACAGTTACAGAACTAACAGGTGGATCTTTACAATTCGAAATTCTACCTGCAGGCGCTGTTGTTGGAGTTAAAGAAACTCTTGATGCAGTTGACAAAGGTTTGATTGATTGTGGATTTGCATGGACTCACTATTGGTCAGGTGATCACCCTGCTGCTATGTTATTTGGTTCGCCAGTAGCTGGTGGCGGAGTTGGTATTGACAACTTAGCATTCTTATCTTGGTTCCAATACGGTGGTGGTAAAGAATTATACGACCAACTATGGAAAGAAATGGGAAGAGATATTAAAGGATTTATGCTTCAACCAGTTGGACCAGAAGCTTTAGGTTGGTTTCCAAAACCAATTAAAGATATGGCTGACTTTAGAAAATATAAGTTCAGAACTCCTCCAGGAATTCCAGGACAAACTTACAAAGATATTGGTATAGCATCTGTTGCTATGGGTGGTGGAGATATTCTGCCAGCTCTTGAGGCAGGAACTATCGATGCTGCTGAGTGGTGTTGTCCAAAACCTGACATGGTATTTGGTTTCCAAAAAGTATTAAAGCACTACTATCTACAAGGTTTACACCAAGTAGTCGTAAATGCTGACTTTTATATTACTGGAAAAACGTACAAAGCAATGAGTGCTCATGAGAAAAAGTCTCTTGAAGTAGCTGCTAATGCTTCATTAGCAAAATCTTTAAGTTACAGAATCTATGAAAATGGAAAAGCTTTACAGACATTGACTACAAAGCATGGAGTTATATTAGAAGATACTCCATCTGACTACTTTGTAGAATATATGGCTGCTGCAAAAGCAACTTTAAATAAAAATGCTGAGAAAAATGCATTTTTCAAAAAAGTGTATGACTCTATGAAAGAGTTTGCTGATGTTGCTGTTCCTTTCTGGAGTGGTGCTCAAATGTCTAATGCGAAGCTAGGAATGGCTCACGCAGCAACATTAAAGTAATCAGTAATTAATCTAAATTTAATTAGAGCGGACTTTTATAGTTCGCTCTAATTTTTTTTAATCAGAATTTTATGGCAGAAGAACCATCGAAGTTAGATATATCAGATGAAATGATCGCTGAAAGGCGAGGTGGTTCAGGAAAAATGCCAGATGACATGCCACTATGGATGGCAAAATCTATTGTTAATATAGACAAATTTAGTAAATGGGTTGGTAACGTTGTTTGTTGGATATTAATGCCATTAATATTCACAATGACCTATGAAGTTTTAGCAAGAAAATTATTTCACTCACCGACTATTTGGGCTTACGATATTAGTCGTTTTTTATATGGAGCATTATTTATGCTAGGAGCAGGCTATGCTCTTTCAAGAGGTGTGCACATTAGAGCAGATTTTTTATACAGAAATTTTAAAACTAAAAATCAAGGACTAATAGATTTTTGGCTTTATTTAATATTTTATTTTCCAGGCTTGATAGTTTTTCTTTATATGACCATTGGATACGTGGGTGAGTCTATTCAAAGAGGTGAAAGAGGAATGGATACTACATGGATGCCATATATGTGGCCTATAAAAACTTGTTTATTAATTGGAATTATTTTTTTACTAGTTCAAGGAATTTCAGAATTATTCAAAAGTTATTGGGCTGCAAAAAAAGGTCAGTGGCCAGGAGAGTCTGAATGATTGCTGAATTTGTGGATCCAGCAATTTTAGGCTTTATTCTTGTTGGAGTAATGCTTTTTGCAATATTTGTTGGTTTTCCAATTTCATTTACATTAATATTTTTAGGTTTTGTTTTTGGTTATTTAGGATTTGGAAAATTAGTTTTTTATTTAATGACACTCCAGTTTTCAATGGTGATGACTGAACAAACACTTGCTGCCGTCCCACTCTTTGTCTTTATGGGAATTATGATGGAGCAAGCTGGATTAATGGAAAGATTATTTTCAGCTTTCCAATTAATGTTAGCTAAAGTAAAAGGCTCTTTATATTACGCAGTTTTATTTGTTTCAGTAATATTTGCAGCAGCCACAGGAATTGTTGGCGCTTCAGTTACAATTTTAGGAATTATGGCTGCAAAATCTATGAATAGATCAGGATACGACGTTAGACTTGCAGCTGGAACAATTACTGCGGGGGGAACTTTAGGAATACTAATTCCTCCAAGTATAATGCTTGTAGTTATGGGTCCAATTATGGAAATACCTGTTATAGATTTATTTGCAGCTGCTATTTTTCCTGGAATTCTCCTTGCAACTTTGTATGCAGCTTACACAACAATTAGATGTATGATTAATCCAAAGCTTGGACCTGTTTTACCTGAAGACATGAGAGCAGCCAGCATGAAAGAAGTATGGATTGAATTCTTTCTAGGGTTAGTTCCTCCTGCAGCATTGGTATTTGCAGCATTAGGAAGTATTTTATTTGGATTTGCTACCCCAACAGAGGCAGCAGGTTGTGGTGCTATGGGTGCTCTTTTATTATCTTTGGCCTATAAAAAATTAACATTACCAAAACTTCAGGAAGCTTTAGTAAAAACTTTAGAGATTACAGCTTTGATAATGGTTTTAGTCGCAGCATCAAACTTTTTTGGAGCAGTATTTGCTAGATTGGGAACACCAACGTTATTAACTGAATTTTTATTAGGTCTTGAAATGAATAAATATCTTATTCTTACAATGATAATGGTAATGATATTTTTATTAGGATGGCCTTTAGAATGGGTGCCAATTGTAATGATAATTATTCCAATTATTTTACCATTAGTTGAAGCCCTAGGATTTAATCTAACATGGTTTGCAATTTTAGTTGCTGTAAATTTACAAACCGCATGGTTATCTCCTCCAGTCGCACTTTCAGCATATTTTTTAAAAGGAGTGGTACCAGAATGGGATCTTAAAGATATTTATTATGGAATGATGCAATTTATGGTCTTACAGGTCATTGGATTAATTTTAATTATTGTTTTTCCTCAAAT
>Ga0209630_10002351_pt1 | contig 18368 bp, 9 predicted proteins | sample COG_01_FD_184745 | JGI IMG/M metagenome (GOLD analysis project Ga0209630, IMG submission 184745) | Pelagic Microbial community sample from North Sea - COGITO 998_met_01 (SPAdes) (version 2) | ecosystem: Environmental > Aquatic > Marine > Neritic zone/Coastal water | place: Helgoland, sampling... | reverse complement strand
CCCCCCCGCACCCCCGTCCCGTCGTAAACGGCGACGGCGCGCCGCCGCCGCCGCCGCCGCCCGCGCCGGGCGCGGCGATCACGACGGGCATCATCCCGGGGCCCAGCATCCCGCCGCCCGCCTTGCGCGCGGAGGCCCTGAAGTTATTTCGGAAGTTATTTTTAAATAAGTACGCTCGAGTTATTAACTACTTTGGCCTGCTCTGTCATACGAAAATAATACTTTCGAAAGTACGAAAGTACTTTCGTACTTTCGTACATAGCTACATACACTACAACGTACGTTGTACTCTATCTTTTCTGAGGAAATATGGATATCAATTCCGATAGAGGAAGTAGGGCTACGTGTACGTGTAGTGTACACACTTACGTGTAGCCCTACACTAGCCCTATCAAAAAATGTTGGGTTCCACATCAAGGAGGGCCGCGAGACTCCAACCAAGCTTTTCTGTAAAGTCCGGGGATAGTTCAACATGTGCACGGCCGCGCGTAACGCGAATTCGGCACGAATCGCGCGTCAACCTCTGCGCGTAAAGTATTTATTATTTATCAAAAGTATCTATTTCCGGAAGTACAAACTACCTTCGTAGAATAGCTAGCAGTAGCCCTACACGTAGTGTACAACGTACGTGTACGTGTACGCATGTATTTTATTTACGTGTACACTGTACACGTACAACGTTGTACACGTAGTGTCGAGATTTTAGATTTGTTTATCCCTGGTACCTTCGAAGGTAGCTAGCTACACGAGCTACTGTACACGTACGTGTACACTGTACAGTACGCGTACTAGTAGCTACCTTGTACTTTCGTACCTTCGTACGAAGGTAAATACATAGCTACCTCGAAGGTAGATAGCTACGAAGGTACTTTCGTACTTTCGTACACGTACTTTCGAGAGTACAACTTAGCTAGCTACAGTAGCCCAACTGTACACGTACGTGTACACGTACTTCCGGAAGTACTTCCTTGCCTTCGAAGATAAACGGTTGTACTCGTACCGTCCGGAACTGGTGCATTTCCGGAATTACCCTTAAGGTACTTCCGTACCTTCGAAGTATAGGACCTTCGTTCGTATTGGGCCCTAATACCTTCGAAGGTAGCTGTGATATGGCTACACTATTTCCTCATCACGTTCATTTTCGTTAAACTGTTCTGCTTCACGTACGGTTCCTGCTGGTTTCTTGCCAACAACGGTCGTTAACAAGTTATTCTCTGTACTTCATGTCATTACGTTCGTTACGTATAGTTGACGACCAGGTTTATCTGCACTCCCCCTTCGCTTTATGTCGTCTCACCTCACTTTTGGCTCAGGGTGTTTGTATGTTGAAGCACCAGTTACTTGATTCTTCAGAATCTCATTCATTAGGCTATCAAGTCAGAGTGCCAGAGAATACCACCAGAGAAGAATCAAGTAAAATGTTGTTTGGTCTGCTATATTCCTTGAATAAGTTTATTGCGAAATTGGAGCCACAACAGAGTAGAAGCAAGGGCTGCTCTTTCATAGTCATGCGCACAACGAACTACAAGCTGCACTCTTTGAAAGCGCCAACTGGCATACATTTACTCCTAACTACAGATGTTTCCCCACCGAGCTACAGAGTTGAGCTCCTGGAGTGCTTATGGTTCCTAAGTCACTTCTTGCCTAAAGCCGAAGAAACTCACTCGGTAGCGTTTCCTTCTGACATATGTTCACGCTTGGTGCACTTGCTCATCCGAAATTTTTAACGTGAGTCTAGTGGTTTATGCATATGATGAGACCAACGAATCCGAAACAACTACGCGATTTGCTTCTGGGCTTGCCAAGGTATTGCTGCTAAGTTGACTTCAGTATGCAAGAGGTCACGTATGCAATCGACATAATCAGAGTATTAAGTTTGTGATCGTATTTTTCTGGACAAAATAAAGGTGAGTTAATGCTTCACGTTACGCAAAGATAGCCCGCACCAGTAGAAAAGCACTTGACGAATTCAAAGCTTTCATGAAGTCAACGAGAATAACAGAAGCTAGCTTTATAACTTGTAATTTTTCATTTTGCCGGTCAGGTGTCTCTGTCAACCGGTAACATTGCATAGACATAATGTCACTGGAAAACGGTGTGTGCCCATTATGGCCCGTTGCAAATCCATGCAAACTCACAAGGATTTTGAGCGAGTGATACAAGCAATTTTTTCCCATTGTTTGTGCGTGACCGAGGTATATCATCATTGTTTTGTTCAGTTCTTGAGAATTCAAGTGCCAGAACGCGAGTAACCTGGTAGCACAGCAGTGAGGATGGAACACAAATGTCAAAATGATACCATAAATATCGTACTGGACATGTTTGTCTATGATTGACTGAACCATAAGTTCTGCTGGCAGAGTCACATCTGTCAGGTCAGTCTGTGTTGGGAGGTATGAGTCTGGTGTCCGAAACATATGTTGAGAAAAAAAAGCTGTATTTACCTGCTTCATGAGAGATACAACCGCGTGCAGCCCCTGATAGAAACAGGAAGTAAAACCAAGCTATTCGAACAGCTCAACGATCGCGTACCTCAAGTATGTTGGCCAAGTATACGAATGGCACGGAGTTGCTGTCATAGCGCTTCACAGCTGTCAAATAAAAATGCAGGTAGTTGTCTTTTGATTCAATTAATACAGCAGATGCTAGAGCCTGATTCAAATTTAGTAAGTGAACAATTAAGCTTATTGCACACATTCGTTACCTTGCTCGCAAACTGGTCAGCATGACCATATTTTCGTATTATATCATCAAGAAAGAGAAACATTTCCTTCACAAGCCCAGATATCCGGATTAATCCATGCACATCCTGCAGTGACGAGTAGTTTATTATCAAAGGAGTATTTTCATTTTTTTAATCACCTTTGCTTCCTCCAGAGAATGCCACGCATGAAGAAGCCAAAATAGAACGTTCTTGTCAAGGACGTTAGTAACTGCAGGTACAGCGAAATTGAATTATGTAAAAGAAACCTGCAGTGAGGTTATCAGTTCGGTAAAGTTACCTGGTTGCACGGCATCATCACCTGAATTGAAACGAATGCGAAAAAAATGGATAAAGAAGCTGGAGATGCCGAGGAATCCATGGAGTCGTGCAGAATATTCTTCACTATCAAGGTTGGACTGGTGGCGCAGCTGACTCAACTGCAAAGTTGCACAATACAACTGAGTTGATATCCTTGAACAAGACGCTGAATATATTTTTTGCCTATAGTTTCTCACCGCTGCTAAAATAAGTTCATTGAAACCACCTGAAGATAAATCGGCAGCAAGCTGAGCAAGCTGGTGTTGTACTAAAGGTTTGTGTGGCGAGCCTTCAGGCCAAGGAAAATTTGTTGCCTTTCCAAAATAGCTCCTCCTACATTTTTGTAAGAAGGTTTCTTTATCATTGCTAGATATGGAAAAAAATCCTATCCTGTCCAGAATTGGAATTTACCTAGTCAACAAAAAAGAGCGGAATCCAGTCCTTTTCGAGTTCACCGTATCTCCTGAACTTGCGCTTACCACTCTGCTTCCAAAACGACTGTGTCGCTTCAGGATAAATAAGAATATTTCAGATTAGAATAACGTATTTTTATGAGTACGTGTAGAAGATAACAGTTCCATACCACGTGTTTATGTCTGTCTTGTTGGCAAGTGGTCTGCAATATAAAAATCGTATAAGCCAGTCTTTTGTGGAACAAATTGACGCGATAGTTACTGACCCAAGATTGCGAATTTTTAGCTGCTTTGACCGATGGTGCCTCACCTACGGAATCACATTAAGTAAAAAATATCGAAACTTATTCTGAAAGAATTGAATACGTCGCTGTTGATCAAAAAATAAAGCGAGAAGAGACGGATTCTGGTCAAGAAATAAAAGATCAAAAATTTCGACAAGAAGTGCAGATTCTTCAGTAAATGGGTTTTTTCTAGCATCCTTTAGGATTGGGAGTCAGAACGCGACAGCCTTTAGAACAAATACAGAATTGAACCTTCGCCATTTGACTCAGAAGTGCAGGAAATTGTAAGTCGAAAAGAACTGTCAAAAGCTTTTCCTACAAAAACAATTCTAGTTTCCATAAGTAAAAAGATCTACAAGCTGTGTACCTTTAACACAACGTGATCTTGTCCGCGGCTTCCTGCAACGCGATAATCAGTCCCCGCCAAAAGATTGCGTATAAGTGTCAGGAACAGCTGGATGACTTTCGCATCTTCATCGTTCGAACGAAGCTGGTTAACTTCATATCGTTCAAGGGAAACCAAAAGAGCTGAAAACAATACTGGAATGATCTCCTGACTCTGCAGAAGTGCAGTGAGAGTATTTAGGATGCATCGACGCTGCTGAGCGTAACTCGATGATTCTTGGTCGGCAGGCAATGTAAGAAATACGAGCAGCTTAACTGCGCAATTCAGGCAATGATTAGTCGGCAAGTAAAGAACAAAGAAAAACATACTTACTCGAGTCCAGAAAAACACTTGCTTCGCCACGGTAGTTCAGCAAGAGAGGGATGAGATCCTTTTCAACTAAATTCCATCCATGGAGTAGCAACATGATAGACCTAGAACTCGTGGTGTCTCGGCGAAGGAAGCGCAAAATATCTTGAAGAGTTTCTGCGCGGATAAAGGTAATCAACTGCGTCAACTACTTTGATGAGCACGAAACTGTCGCACCGTGGCACTGCGGGTCCCTCACATATACACAATCCTCATTGTGTTTTTGTCGTTTTCCGAGGGATGTGGCCAAGCTTTGCAAATGAGCGATGTCGAAAACTTCTTTTTCCAGATGCATATTTCAGACGCAACGCGAGAACAGTGCAACACGTGTTTTTTTCAAATCACGATCGACAGCCCAACTATCTGCAAATTAAGCTGTACACGTACTGTACGTGTACACGTACGAATATCTGCAAATTAAAATATCATATGAGTACGAAGATAAGTTGTTTATTAATTATATATATATGTTGTACGTGTATAGTTAGATACAGTACACGCACGTATTCTATCTTCGTTCATAACAACTTACCTTCGAAGGTATTACTTTCGTACTTTCGTACGAAAGTACCTTCGAAGGTATTACGTATTTTCGAAAATACGAGTACGAAAGTACGAAAGTACAACTCTATTCTATCTTCGTACAGTACGTGTACACGTACGATTAACAACGCGCGTTAGTTGTAGACTCGTTGTAGTACACGTACGTGTAGCCTTTTCAACTTTGACTGTTTTCCGACGCGATGGCGGGCGGCGACGGGGTCAGCGTCGGCGCGGTACTCTTTCTCACAATCATAATGGCCATGGCTAGCGGCATTGGCGCAGTGCCCTTCTTCTTCGTCGGTCGTCTCTCGCCTAGATGGTCAGGAATAGCGAATGCACTTGCGTGCGGCGTCATGATTGCCGCGTCCTTTGACCTTGTTCACGAGGGAGAACCCTACGGCAGCTCCCTTGTCGTCGCGGGCGTGTGCGTTGGCGCTTTATTCATAGCGCGAATGCATTCCATTCTGCATGATCAAGAGGATATTCGGTTTTCGGGTTTCGACGGCGCGGACGCGAGAAAAACCTTCCTGATGATCGGCATCATGACCGCGCACGCCCTTGGAGAAGGTTGTGGTGTTGGAGTCTCCTTTAGCGGGGCGAAAGGTTGGGCGCAAGGCCAGCTCGTGGCGCTTGCCATCGGCGTACATAACGTTCCTGAAGGTATGGCTGTTGCGGCGGTTTTGCATTCGCGCGGCTCGACGCCCTGGACTTGCGCGAGTTGGGCGGTTGTGACTTCCCTTCCACAGCCATTGTTAGCTGTGCCCTCGTTCGCGTTCGTAGAGACGTTCCAAATGCTACTGCCGTTTGGATTAGGGTTTGCGGCCGGATGCATGGTGTGGATCGTGTTCGCAGAGTTGCTACCGGACGCAGCCAGAGGGGCAGGAGCTGAAACAACTGCAACTTTTGCGACGCTCGCAGCGGCAGCTCTGGAGGGGTTTAGAATGTTAATAAAGGCCTTCGATAATGAACACGGGTATTTTGAAGATACTGGGCATTCCTTGAATGTGAAGGTTAGCGGATTCGGTGGCGACCATGACCATATCTCGGTGGGACCTGCCGCTCATGTCTTCAATAACAGCGTGGTGGATAGCTTGTTGCCCCTGATAGCCCCCACGCGTGTTGCTGGTGTGGATGAACTTGTCACTGCTGCGCTTGCCCATATGGTGTTCCCTTTGCTCTTGTTTTCTGCAGCGGCTTTTCTGCCCTCCCTTCTTCCCTGGCTTGAACTTAAGAAGCTAACCCGTGAATACTTGAGGCGACTTGTTGATGTAGGAGACGTGATGAGGGTTGGAGGCAGTCTTATTCATCGACATCGGAGTTCATCAGAGTTCTTTAGTGTCGCGAAGACTCTAGGGGCATCTTCTGGTGCGTTAAGCATCACTAGCTTGGCGTGTCTAGTGTCAATTTGCCGTCGGTGTTCGATAGGCAGCGAACACTGTTTTGCTGCTTTCGTTGGCATCATCGTAGGTAGCAGTATCGTGCACCTGTACAAGGTAGTTTCTTTCGCAGGGTCCGCCACTTGGAGTATTGCACGTGGTAAGAAACGTGATGACGAAGATGACCAGCACAATATTGTTGGTTGGGCTGGCGGGGGAAGCGAAATTCACTGCCGTGACACTGTAGTTCTGAATAGCGCCGGCAGCGCTGCTGATGTTGCACAAGCTGGCATGCTCGCATGCGTCCTCCTCTTTGCGACTGATGGTGCCAATTTTGTCAGCGCGGTGACAGTTCCCGAAGCAAACCCTTTCCGCACCTCTTTGTTTCACAGTGCACCAAAAGTGGTCGCAGTCCTCGCCGCCGGGATTTCAGCTGGTTTCACGCCAAGTACTGCCGCCGGTACCGCGTGCGCGATTGCTGCAGTACATCCCATCACCATGTTCCTTGTTGCACGCGTTACTGGCGGCCAGGGTTTTGCTCTTGCCACGAACATTGGGCTTCAGGCTTTGTCGTCATCGGCGGCAGCTTCAGCGACGTTCCGGCTTCTCTTGCCGGCAGCGCTGAGGGCTGAGTTGAATCCTGGAAAGGCGCACGAAGGAATTGTGATGGGAGGTGTTTTTGCGTCAGCTGCCCTGATAATGTCGTGGTTGTCGTGCCGGCTAGCGCCGTAGTGCGTGATTGTACTACAGGGGGTTCGACCCTTAAGGTTTTGGCACGGGAAATTTGATTACCGGAGTGTGACCTTAAAGCTCCATTAATTATGCGAGATCCTTAGTCTAGTTTAGAGGGCATAGGGAAGTTCAGCGCTGTACAGCTAGAACACATCCAGTGCTGATGGTCTTCCTTACCAAGTTTATCGTTGAATGATATTTTGTTAGACAGGCTTACGAGTACATTGTTTTCCCTTCGAAGGTACAGTACTTTCGAAAGAATTTAAGTACGAAAGTACCTTCGTACTTTCGTACGAAAGTACTTTCGAAAGTACTTTCGAAAGTAGCTACGAAGGCTACATGTACACGTGTACAGCTGTACGTGTACACGTAGTCTTACAAATATCTTCGGAAGTACTTTCGTACTTTCGAAAGTACTTTAGTACGGAAGTACTTTATTAGTACCTTCGGATAGAATACTTTCGTACTTTCGTACGAAATAAATAATAGTACTTTGAAAGTAGTTGTACTTCCGTACCTTCGAAGGTACTTGACTACGTGTACATATGTACGAAGGTACCTTCGTAAGACTGTTTTAGCGTTCTATAATTTCGAAGAAAGGTTTATCTAGCTAGCTAGGGCCTACCGAAGGTACTAGCTAGCTGCTTCCGGAAGTAGGTCTTATTGGTCAGCTATGAAGGTATCTTGCTATTTAACTTTGAAGGTGTACAGTAGATAGCTAGATACTTTCCTTAACCTTAAGGTCACGCTCTGGTGAAAAAAAAATCCACTGCCAAAAGTAACAAGCAACTTACGATTACTTCCGTACCTTACAAAATTTGTATGCGTTTTTTTTCTGAATCGCAAAAGCGTACTTTTGTGCGCGCCCACGCGCCGTCGCTGCGTCGATCGATTCGAACCTTCGGCACGTTGTTGCTTATCATGCCACCGATGCCCTCCTCGAGTTTCGCGATTTTAGGAGGTCGGGCTAGCGGTTTTCTGACCCCTCGGCGACTTTTTTTGAAAGGCTCCTACGAGTCGGCTTCCCGTCCTTCGAAGGTCAATGCAAATACTGTAGGCCCTATGTAGTTCTAGTTCTACCTTCGTACGAAAGTATATATGATACTTTCGAAAGTACTTCCGAAGTACTTCCGGAAGTACAACTACATAATATATATTGTACCTTCGAAGGTATCCTATCTAGATATCTACCTTCGTATTAGCTATCTCTAGCTAGGGCTCGTGTACAAAGTTATCAATACTTCCGGAAGTGAGTTGTACACGTGTACACGTACATAAGTTGTTACACCTTACGAAGATAAATACCTTGGAAGATAAAGATAGATACAGTATGTAGCAAAATACGAGTAGAAGATGGTGTAATTTTGTATGTGTACGTGACCCGAGAACTGCATATCGAGCCGGTTCGGGGCTTAAAGGGACATCACATGCCTGCAGATGCAAACGTACATGTCAATCGCCCTCGACTTTGAACTCTGAACCTTCGCAGTTGATTCAACCGGAGGTTCCTTTTCCCTGCGGAGCCCTTTTTGCGAGATACATGCAGCTGAAGTTCAATTCACGGGTCTTCACGATTCTTCTGGTGGTGCTAACGTTCGTTCCGCGCCCCGCGGCCGAGCAAACCTACTTCTTCTGTCCCCGTGGTTGCAACAGCGAAAATGCTTACGGTCGGTGTGAGGTAAGATCCAACACGTGCAAGCTCAACAAAGTGCACGCCAGTACGTATTCTCGCTTTGAGCCAGCTGAACCCCGACTAAATATACGAACAAGCCTGTATTCTCAAATGCATCCGTGCCCTCATCACAGGCCGACGGCTCGTGCACGTGCGCGACTGGTCGTGCAGGAGTAGACTGCTCACTTGTCAGTTTGAACACATCTTTATTTCTTTAAAACAGTTGCTTACCTGTTTGCTGCTTTTTTTCGTTTTAAAGACTACAAAACTCTCAGTCACTTTGAACCTGCTTCCAATGTTTATGTGATACAGGTGAGAGCAGGCTTATCTCTGCAAAAGAGACGCGATGACACCTATGGATATAAGTATACGACCTCGTCTGAAATTGAAGGGGATCAGCTCGCAGCAGACGCCGTGTATGATACTAAGAAAACTGGCACCGTGTACGTCAGAGTTTATGACGCGACAGGAGTTGACGCCGCTGTCGAACTCACTTCAATTACAGACGCTATGCCTGGGCATTCTGGCTGGGATGTATCTGGACCAAAGCGACCCGCATCATCTCACCAGCCGCTCGCGATGTCTCCCGATGACAGCACCTGGTGTGGAACTGGTGTTACGGGCGTTGGCTCGTGCACTCAAGGCCATCCTGGTGGTTTGTCTGTTCCTGGTTGGACCTCTGCTGACCAAAGCGCACATGGTTGGCAAGGTCCAGGGGGGTACCGCGATGTCGTGCTGGATTCCACGGGTACGTTTTCTCACGTTTACTCAGCTCTCAACATGTGGAAACCTCAGGCTCAAATTACCACGCCTTCTGACCCGTATGATTACCAGTTTCGAGTTTTTCGTTGGGATGGTACGCAAGGGACACTTGCGTCAAATAATGCCCTCGCTTACAGCCACAGCTACCTCCAGGGCGGAACAGAAGGCTGGATACTGGACGCGATGGCGGTTAACGAAGCAGAGGGGACGCTGGTGTACAAGGCAACACCAAAGGACATTGCTACAAAGTCTCGGGTTGGAATTCTTAAGGTTCAAGGTGGTTCTCTTGTATCTATTGTGACGAAGCAGATTGTTCCGAGCTACCTGCAGACTACGTGCAGTAGCTGCGTTGATCGCCGAGATGCATTTCGTTTCAATGCCGCGACGTATGCAAGTGTGAACGACGAGGGGACGATAATTTTTGCTGGGTCATCACGGCTGGAGCCTTCTGATACTGCTTATTTTCCTTCCCTGTTTAAAATAAAGGCGAGTACGACAGGTTTTAGTGGTGATGGTGACGAAATGTATTTTGATGGGGGTCGCATCACGAGAGAATGTGAGGGCGTGGTTTCGGAAGACTCGAGAACACAAGGGCGCTTCACCACGTTTAAATCAGTGATTTCAAATGGGGAATTTGGGTATGTTGGCTCGGCAGCTGCAGGTTGCAAGTTGTCAGAATGTGCTTTGCGTGCTGGTTGTATTTGGATGTTCAGCCTGGACTTCACCGATTCAAATCAAGAGACACTAGAGAAAGTCGTTTTATCAGGGGGCGAACCAGGTGGACTCGGTGAGTTGGACGTTCATCGCATGGCAGTAATGTCAGATGGTTCATTAAATGGAGGCTTCCTATACGCGACTACTGGAACCTCTGGTACGCGGATAGTAAAGATTGAAATCGGAGGTGCTGATACCTCGGCTGCTTGCTTGACTGGTTGTTTTCGCCGCCTCGCTTCATACGCGACCACTGAACCGGTGCGAGCGTTATTATATGCTCCTGATTTAATGGCAATTTTCACTGCGTCGATGACAAATAGCTCGACAACTTACACACGATTTTCTACAGCTGAAGTTGTTTCTTTGACACCAGAGTATGGTCCAACTTCCGGCGCAGAAACCGAAGTGACAATTCACGGTTCTGGGTTTCCTACCGCAGTTATCGGAGGCGGAGGGAAAAGCCATGCTGCGGCGTGTCGATTTGGTGTATCGAGTACATCAGATTATCGTTTTCCGTTTGATGGTTGGGTGCCGGCTGTAGCTGTGAGTAGCACACGGATTATTTGCACGGCTCCACCATCTTTGCGAGCCTCGTTGACAGAGCGTGAAGGTCCTTCTATCAACGGTGTAGCGGAGATCGAGATATCTTTTGATGGTTACCCATCGAATAACCTGACTGATAGTGATGGATTGTTTCAAAGTTCACTGTGGTCCAAAGACCACGTTGTCTTCCGGTATTATGCCGTGCCTGATACTGTAAGTGTCCTCTCAGACGGAAAATATCCCGCTGATGTGATGGTTACAGGGGAGGCTCCTGATCAAACTGCTTCAATCTTAACCTTCATTGGTGGAAGTTTCATTGATTCAGGAATGATCACCTGCCGCTTCAATCTGGATACAAGCTCTGACCAGAGTGCTTCATATATTTCTGTGACGCGGTTTACTTGTCCGGTGTGCCAAACTCACCTAATTCTTGGCAAAGTGAGGTGCTACCCTCACGGACTTGTGAGCACTGACATGTATCATCCTATGCCGTGGTTGTCAGATAATAATCCAAGAACTGCGAAGCTATCGTTCTCTTTGAATGGCAGGGACTTTCACGTTTCAGTCAGAACTCTTAAGATATTTGGCCAGCCACATCACCTTAAGTTTTTACACCAACGTGCGCCTTCGCAACTTCAATATGGTTCTGCGGAGAACTCTGTGGGACGCATGACCCTCGATCCACTCGAACTGGTGACTGCTGACCTGAGCGGGCACACCGTTCAAAACGACTTTGGCCTCGGTGGAACTCGAGGGTTTACGGCGAGTGTGGCACTTAACACCTCAGCGTCTTCTGTGAACAGTCATCCGATAAACCTGATTGAATATACCGCGATAGGATCCACGGTTGATGGAGCTTTAACACTAGCACCCCAGTTTAGTCGTGCACCTTTTTTTGGCGATTACCATGTTAACTTTGAACTACAAGATTGCACACTTGCTGGAGAATGTGTCGACATGCCCGGTACCAGTACTTTGATCGTGTCTGTGATGCCTGGTGTCGCCACGCAAATATTATCCCACCCAGGACATGTTTCATCTTCTGAACTAACTTCACTCTGGATTCCTGATGACGCGAGCATTAAGTATGCATCCGCCTTCGTAAAGCTGGATGCGTATTATGTTGATGTCAGGGATGCAGGTGCGAACTTTGTCGGTGACCTTGACAGCCTAAGTCACTTCATCAGCGTCAGCAGTACGACCAGCCAGCTGAAACACAACGGTGGGGGTTTATTGGAGGAGCGACTGACGGGAGCCGAACTCGTCGGGAAGAGGACTTCGGGGTCATTAAGTGGTACAGCAGAGTTTCATGATCTCAGTTTAACTAGCCAGAAACCAAGTGGAGATCGTATTCCTGGAGTAGCGAGCACACTCAGGTTCGGGACAGCCTCTCGTGGCAACTCAGGGACTGATGAAATATACATCTTACAATTTTTTGCTGAGTTGCCAAGTCTCGCTAGCGGTGCAATAGCCACATCTGCTTCAAAGTTAAAGTTAGTTCCAGGCGAGGCGTCTTACCTGAACATTTCAGATTATGCGGACGTCACCATTATTTGCAACACGCCTGAAGTTCCTATTTCGGAATTAATTACAGTCAACCTTTTTGATGGTGGCAATAACAAGCTCACCACTGTTGACACTCTACATCAAACCGTCACAGTACGTCCTCACGGTTTAACTGCTCTTGATTTCACTGGAAACGTAGCTGTAACAGACCTGACTGGGCAAGGGGAGTGGCACTTTCCTGCATCTTCCATCTATCTTGTGTGCGAATTCGCAGGATCATATGGCCTACAGTTCGTTTCACATACTGTCACACCAACTGTTCAAGTGATAAACATGATCAAAGGCACGTACGGATTTCAATGGCACGCTGTCCAAATTGGAAGGTGGGCCAACCTATCTGCCTCCAACTCAGTCCCCATAGGTTCGTTCAAGTTGGAGGTGCTCGATGGAGCGGGTAATTTGATGGGAATTGATGATCGTTACATCGCGAACATGCAGTTCCCGGTGAACCGGCTCGTGCATTGTTCATCAACGACAGTAAATCTAACGGGCGTGAACGAAGCAAACACGGCTGGATCTGGCGTTGCAGCATTTTCAGGACTGAACATGGTCCGGCCAACTGCTGGTTCCCATGTGATCAGTTGCACTGAGCATGCAATCATCATACATCAAATTCCGCTTACAATATCGGCTTCTGAAGCTGATTTCGTATTTTTAGAGGGTGGTAATTTCACTGTCTCTGTTGTTCCAGGAGATCCTGATGCGTTGCAGGTGCTGGCGGCCAGCGCACTTCCGAACCCACTGGTCGATTATTCCATATCCCTAGGAAACGTAAACAGTTACAGCTTTCGGCATTATGCATCTGCTGATCTTATTGTTCCTTTGGACGTTTTCCGCATCAGGCCAATCGATTCTGGAGCAAATTTGCTTTCAGGAGTTTTGCCTGCGTTCAACGTGACAACGTCAGATCTGATAAGCGAACCAGTAAAAAGTGGGATGACTGTGATATCGAGGGTGCAAGAAGGAGAGCCACAGGTAAGCACGCACGTTGTTTTCCCCCCGAAACAGTTGGGCGCTACAACGATGCCTACTCCCAGTTCTTACTTGACAATCTTTGCCAACGTCTCGCGTTGGACTATCGTAAATCATACTCACATAACTGAATACAACCTGACGAACGAGTATGCGGTGAACACCGTAACTCATACTCGACGCTTCGTGTTAGCGTCTTTACCTAGCTCTGCGAAGAGTGGATTATACCCATACGTCACGAGGCAAAATGCGATACTTGCATATGATGATGTATTGATTCACGATAATGAACCCGTGAACAGCGTTTACGGTACCATCACTGCAGTTGAGTTGACAGGCGATGCGAATGAGGCATTATTGAGTGCGCTTGCACTCAAGAGACCTACCAAAGGAACTTATTATCTCTCGATATCAACATTTCCCTCAGATCCGTTGCTTTCTTCGGTTTCTTTGAAGTTAACCGTGAGACCAGGTCGGGCACACCATATTGGCGTTACAGCGCCTTGTGTGGACATACACGGTCTATCTACCTGTGACGATAGTGCTATAGTCGACCACGCTGCAGAATATCCCTGTGCATGTGCAGTCTACAACGTCTCTGCAATCGTCGGGCTATCTCCTGTGCGCACTTTCATTTTGGACGGTGGAGAAAACATTTTAGATGGAATTCAAAACCCTTTTTGTGAGCCAGATGAAGCCACCTGTCCAGGGCAGTCAGTTACGCTGTATCACAATACTTCACAAAGTGGACTGTGTCTCGTAAACGATCTGCATAAAATTGGGACATCTTCATCAGAAAATGAAGTGATCGAGTGTGCTGCAATACAACCATCAGCATTTCGAGGATCAACTAGTAATGGAACGTACGTGTTCTCGCAACTTGCTCTCATAGCGCCAGCGCAAGCTGGGCCAAGTGACCCATTACTTCTGTCGTTCCGCTCCCCTGGATTACTCGGGGTCAGCTTTGGACTAGAGATTCGACCTGGTTTAGCTGTTAAATTGGGACTGGTGTTGCCGCCTGATTTCCCCTTCTTCTTCCCAAGCAGCTTTGAAACACTGATATCTACACCGGTAGATCCAATTATCGCTCAAATATTGGACGCTGGCGATTCACCTCTTGGCGACCACGATACACACACGCGAAAAGTCCGAATAACATGTCCAAGTGCAACGCTTGGACCATATCCTGGAGGTGTTGGAATCGGGGAATCAGATTCAGTGTTCACCCAACGTGACATCGCATATTTTGGCTCAGTTCAACTGCTGTCACCCGCAAAAGCAACTCATGTGGTTTATTTCTCAACTCCCGACATTATTTCTGCGTCACTTCCCGTAGTAGTCTTAGAAGGCGAACCTGTACGATTAAAAGTGATTGCAACCAGTCAAGTGAAATATTCTGCAAAGCCGCTGGTTACCATCGAGCCCATCACGCTGGGCGTATACGACGCAGGGTTTAACTATGTTGGTTCAGCAAACTACATGACTAAGGTTGTACACGGCAACATCACTGGCGGCCCTGCAAATACTGACGGAGTCCCAATGTACTTGCAATTGACCGAGAACGGCACAAACACGGAGATATTGCAGCTTGGTGTTGGCACCGTGACTTTCAGTAATATCGCGGTAGAGGCCCCTGGAGTTGGTACCTATAACATTACTTTTGGAGGAGATAATATCATAGGCGATATCTCGTCATTCACGATCGAAGTTGGGACACCCTACAAGCTTGGTGTCCCCTCGGTACATACCATGGTAATAAGTCATCTAGTCCTTCTTGCACAATTTTTCGTGCCCTAGATTTCAAATCAATCTTGCATTCGTCTTGCATCAACGTGATTTCTCCGAGGGCTACAGTACGAGTACACGTGTACGCGTACAGTACGAGTACATGTACACTACTCCATGTGCATGCTTCCAAATTTTATCTCACTTTTTTTTCTTTTTCTTTCTGTCCTTGAAATAAGTTCAACAATAAAGTATACAGCCTGCGTACATCATATCCTTCAAAGCGCACACTAATCATCGATCCGTTTGTCGCTTTAGTGATGGATGGGGGCAATAATTTCATTGGGCAACTCGATGTCGACCAACTTGGGGCAAGCTTACGGCGCGATATAAGCACAACTGTTTCGGGCTTCCCAAACAGTGAAGCTCTTGGTAGCGGTAGTTCTACTCTCGTGCCAGCACTTGACGGAACCGCTACTTTTGAAACGGGCGTAACCTCTGATTCATTTTCTGTGAGTGTCCGGCGCAGTTCATTAGGAGAAACACTGATCGATGATTTGATATTGGTCCAGTCAGCAGTCGGGGAGTACACTGTCACAGTTTCATCCCCTGGGCTTCTTTCATCCTCGTTTATCCTCACGGTCTCACCTGGCTACCCTTCCAGTCTGGATGCGTGTGGCTGCTCCACATGCACTCGCCGTATAACAGATGGTGTTTGCACCGACACTGCTCCCTATTTTGCAGATGCCATAGTGTCATTGCGCGATGTTCTTGTTGTCACGCGAGATGCTGGTGGTGCGCTTACGGGAACTGGTTTGGAAGCTGAACAAGAACGGAATATCTCTGTTGAGCTGATCTTCAGTAAAGACCAGTCAACGGGTATAGAAACACCATACTCGGGAAATGTAAGTGCTCTCTCAAGTTCTAGTCAGCGAAGCCTCGTCGCCAAAGAGGGCATGGTTGCCTGGTGCGCCAACGGCACGATAGAACGCCCCGCGCCCCGCTTTTGTCGCCCCGCTGATCAATTATCAGAGCAGAATCTCACTGCCGCAACACAGCAATATTTAAACATGCTACAAATTACGGACGTGGGGTCCTTAACTGATAACGTGACCGGAACTACAGGAGATGGGCTAGAATACTATGGCATACGTTCGTCTCCTCGTTGGATTGGGCACACAAGTGGACTGCATTTCAACTTTCCGTCAACAGGAGTTTACAAATTGCAATTTTCGAGCTTTTGCCCAACTTCTAATTGTGCCTCTGCACTCTATCGCGAGCTTCGCGACGACCATCTCGAAATTGTGGTAATTTCTGGCACACCACATCGTCTCCATCTATTCAGAGCACCTCCAACTCGTTTTGAAAATGATTTGACCATCAGTCCTGCTGTTCAAGTTCAGACACTGGATATTGCAAGCAACCTTTGCACCAATTTTGACGCATTTGCAATATCCTCAGTGACACCAACGGTATCTCGATTGGAAGGAGATGTGACCCCTTTAGTAAGTGGCGTGGCGACGTTTGATCGCCTGAAGATTAATGGACTTCGGGGTAATGTGTACACGTTGCACTTTTCTGTGTCTTCGTTTGGACTAAGCGTTAGTCACACTCCATTTCTCGTAATACCCTGCGAGGAAGTTAAATCTAATTCCCAAAGTGATGGTAACGGTGATTGCGAATGTATGCCCGGCTATACTGAGGACATCAGGCTGCCAATATCAGGAGGTACTGCCCTTACAAACTTAGCACCTAGTGTCACTTCATATCCTGACTTATACAAGAAGGCGTCAAGTGCACCGCAGAGGTACTTAAGTGCACTGAATCCCTACGGTGTATGTGTACCTTGTGCCAATGGCTTCTACAAGCCACTTCCTGGTCCTCAAGCGTGCACCAGTTGTCCACTTCAAATGGATACCATGTGGAGAAGCGGTAAAATTAAGGGTGAGTGGACAACTTTATCTGGTGAAAAGATTCCTGGTCACCTTGGAAACTATCGAAAGAATCAATGTCACTGCATTGTCCGACGTTCGGGAACAAGTAGTGACAGCTCGCTAGAGACGTACCGTCTGCTTCCAGAGGACGAATTTCGTTGCCAGAAATGTCCCTTTGGTGGAGTCTGTAACGGTTTGCCAAAGCGGCAGATTATAGTTGACTTTGGGCGTTGGCGCGCTCACCCCGACGTGACAGTAGTATACGACTGTTTGAAAAAAAGTGCTTGCCTTGGTGGTGAGTCAAGTACATGTGCAGCAGGCTATACGGGTAACTTGTGTGCTGTATGCGCAGACGGGTATGCAAATCCTTCCATTGATGGTCGGAATCCACCAGTGTGCAGCAAGTGTCCCCCAAACATTGCTGGTGGCATGATAATCGTTGTTCACCTGCTCCTGCATGGGATCATCGTGGTGACCTTATTCAGGATTGCCACTCACAATCACGGTGGGTCTATTGGGCTTTGCAAAACCCTCCTTTCACACTTTCAAATGATGACCGTGTTGAAGGACGTTGACTTGGGCTGGACATCAACACAGTACCTCCTGTTCGAAATCGCGGCCAGGATATCAACACCCACGATCCACTCATTTGAAATTGACTGCTTCTTGCGTTGGAACCACTATCAGTACACTGGCTACTCATCGGCACTACCCACAGTCATTGCCATTCTCGCTGTTTTTTGTTATGTCGTGATCCGTATTGTTGAAATCAAACGTCACAGGAAAACGTTCTTCCTTAACAAATTCAAATTGCAAGAACAAGTTGCTTTTAATCGGAGGCTAGGAAAAAATGTCACGGATCTCCAAGAAGCACTCGATAAAATGAGCATCCAACCTGATGACACTTCACCTCATGGTGTCATGGATGTTGCATTGACACCTCGAATGACAAGTCCTGCAGAGGACGAAGATAAGGACATCATTCGTTCTCGAGACATAGAGGTCGCAGAGTTGCCTGCCACTGCGTATGATACCGCTGTCTGCTTATCACTTGTCATGCTTTACTTTTCGTGGACTATAATTTTGAGGCACCTGTTGCAGCTCATTCGGTCAAGGTCGTTTGTTGACAAGGGATCGTTTCTCTTCGTAGACCTTGATATCAGCACTGGTACCACGTTATACACCAGTTGGATTTGTGCCTTGATTGCTTTCCTGAGTGTTTATCTCGTCGTATTGCCTTGCATATTGCTACAGGCACTGAGCAGCGAGAAAACTCGCCTCCACTGGCGTTCCGTGAAAATGCGACTAGGTTTCATGTTCTTGGGATTCATGTCTGAGTACTGGTGGTGGGAGTTT
>Ga0209630_10002349_pt1 | contig 18377 bp, 16 predicted proteins | sample COG_01_FD_184745 | JGI IMG/M metagenome (GOLD analysis project Ga0209630, IMG submission 184745) | Pelagic Microbial community sample from North Sea - COGITO 998_met_01 (SPAdes) (version 2) | ecosystem: Environmental > Aquatic > Marine > Neritic zone/Coastal water | place: Helgoland, sampling... | reverse complement strand
TATCTTGAAGAGTTCGATAGGTCCGTCAAACAAGCAGAGCATCATTTTTCAAATAAATGGAATAAAAAAGAGCTTTTACTCAGACACAAATGCCAAGAAAACCTAAGAACATCAGATTATTGGAAAGATACTTTTAATTACATAAAAAATCATACTATAGATCATGATAATAGTTATTTAGTTTTGAGAGCGTTAAAACAAAGAGATCCAACTTATATTAACTTTATATCAAATAGGCTTCATAACATCTTAAATGATAAAGAGCTTACTATATGCAGGATACCATCATCAACTAGCAATACTGAGAATGGCTGTGATGATGTGATTATAGAATTAGCTAAATTAAATTCTAATTATAAGGATGGACGAAAATGTATTAGTAGAACTGTGAGTATTTCTAAAGGTCATCTAGGAGGTGAAAGAAATATTATTCAACACATACAATCATCCGAAATTAAAGATCTTGAACTATTAAACAATAAAGACATTCTTTTAATAGATGATATTATTACTACAGGAAAATCTGTAGAGGCTTTTGTTAAATTAATTAAAAATACCACAAAACCAAAATCACTAACAGTTTTTGTTTTTAGTAAAACTATCTAATATGAAAATAGAATTTAACCCTTTAATTTTAGCTCTAAGTAAAATTAAAAATTTAGGAAAGAAGAGAATATTTAAGTTAATTCTTAAAATTAAATATCTTGATGAATACTCTCTAAGTCAATTATTTGAAGAATTTGAACTCTATAAAAAAATTACCAAAGCTGACTTTGAATTTATTTATGAAAATTCCATTTCTGAAGTTGAGAAAATGAAATCATCAAATATTAAAATTTATAATATATTTGAAAATGATGAAGTAGGTTTATTTAAAGACAAGTTGTTTTCACAAAATAAAGTCCTGACTGATGAATTTCCTAACCAATTATTTTTGATAAATAGATCTGATTTAATAATAGATTCATTTAAAAACCTATTTACAATTATTGGTACTAGAAATAATTCGGCAGATGCAAAAGATATTACTGAAAAAATTGTTACGTTCCTATGTGAAAAACAAAGTATAATAATTAGTGGTCTAGCAAAAGGTATCGATACTATCGCTCATCAAAAAGTTGTTGATCTAGGTGGTACAACTATTGCAATTCTAGCAAATGGGTTAGATACAATTTATCCTTCTGAAAATAGAGAGCTTGCTAAAAACATTTTGAATAAAGGCATTCTACTAACAGAATATACATTTGGTCTTAAAGCTGAAAAATTTCGATTGATAGAAAGAGATAGAATACAGGCTATGCTTGCTAATGACATTGTTCTAATTGAGAGTGATATTAAGGGTGGAAGTATGCATGCAATAAAATGGGCTAAAAAATTAAACAAGAGAATTTGGTGTTTTGACATGAACGCCTCAGGCAATAAAGAAATACTAAATAATTATGATAATGTTATTAAATTTTCTAATATAGAAGAATTTATCAATAAATTTAACGTTAACTCATGAAGTATTATGAATAATGAAAACTTTATTTGCCCAAATTGCGATTCAAAAGAAATATTAGAACAAATGTTTTTATCTATTGAGGCTCCAAACAATTCTGATCCTTGGTCTAGTGTTACTCAAGTTATCAAATGTGACAGTTGCAAAAAGACTATTCCAGCTCACTTAGGAGAAAGATGGGATGGAATTACCTTAGAGCAAGCTAAGAAAGAATATTCAGAAAAATATAAAAACTAGTCACTAGTATATGTTTTGTTGGTTTATTTCTTTTTCTTAAATACTATTTTTTTAACTTTTTTTACTTTTTTTCCATTCTTAGTAGCTAGGCTTAAGTATGGTTTTCTTATTCTTTTAAGATGAAGTGTTGAGTGTGTGGTCTCAAAGGTTAATGAAACTTTTACTTCATATTTATTGTCTGTTTCTTTTGTAAATTCATCAATTGTTTCATTTAAGTCTTTAAGTTGAGTGTTTTTATCAAGCTCTATGCTTACACCTTTAATTTTGTCGTTTAGTTTTTTTGTCATTTTATTTTAAATAATTTAATTAGAAAATTCAAATTTAGTTTATTAAACCTAAAAAAAGTAAAAAAACAAAAGTTAATGGAAATGACTCCTTAAAGTTCATTTTAAAAGACATTGCTACAAGAGAAACCAACACAACAACTGTTAAAAATATCCCTGAACCTACTAAGGTATCAAAAACCAATATTTGGTCAAAAATAAGTGGAGATATATTTTGAGCATTCGCTTCAATTAAATAAATCAAAATGATAAATGGAAAGAATAATAAAAATAAAGCTTTAATAATAAAAAAACTATTAAAAAAATTAGCAAACTTTTCTAATAAGCTTGATCCTTTTTTTTCATCATTATTATTAGCTTGCTCATTTTTATCTTCTTCATCTTTTGAAAAAAAACTATATGCATTGTATACAATTGATGCCAGCGGTTTAATTAGGATTATGTTTAAAATAGGCAATAAAGCATAATGAAAAATAGCAACAAATATACCTCCACCTATGATTGCAAATAAAATTGCTGAGAGATTAAATCCTGCAAAGCTATTAATCGTATTCAACATAATAGATATAGTATAATAATTTTACGTTTAATTATATACTTGAAATTCTAAGGTTAAGGTATATATTAATAATGTAACCAATTAGAAAGTTACCTATTTGAAGGGTTACTATATATACTTTTAATTAAAAGCTTTCTTAAAGTATATTTACTAACCCTTCCGATTAATTTTGATGCGTCCCCTACCTCATAAAGAGGATCCGGTATTTCAAAATTGTCTTTCATGATTGTTTGCGTAAATAAACAAACAAAGGAACATGGGTTCAATTTTGATAAATAGAAAGCTTAATTTTAATAAACTTCATCTTAATCTTTATGAGTCTTTGTTTCAGAAGGAAACAAAATGGAAAAGAAAAAAGTTAATAAATTAGTAAATAATGAAGAGCATACAAAGTTAATAAAACTTTTTGCTGAACATTCACCAGAAGAAAGATCTAGACTTTTAAACGATATAGATAATATCCTTTGTGGGATGCTTGATCTAAAACCCTCGGATCTTCCTTGGATTTCACCTAACAAACATACGGATCGATGGTCAAAGCTCATGAAAAATCTTCGTCTTGTGATTGGTAAAATTGAATATGAGAGTTTTGAAAAAGAAAGGACGGTACATTAATGAGGAATTACGTAAAAAACCGGATTAAAGATAGGCTAATGTATTGTAAAGATTGGAGAAATTCTGTTGAAATTTATTTGGAAGGTAAAAAGATCTATAATAAAACCAATAAAGAATTCTACAATTCTAAGCCATTTTTAAAGATAATATTAGATTTATACTACTTGCCATACAATATGTGTAAGCTCGTTGAATATTTAAAGATGATTTATCAGTATAAAAAAAATGAAACTGAGATTAAAGTTTTATCTAGAGAATTAAATGAGGGTGAAAATTAATTTTCTAAAATAGATTTATGAAAAGTGATTATAACAGATTAAAAACAGCTTCAAGGTTAAAGAATTGGATTGCTTGTAATTACACAACCATCAACGAGATCAATAAAAAAGAGATAAAAAAAAAAGATAGATCAACTTCAGAAATAATTAGAAAAAAAAGAGGTGATGAATTTGAAAAAAAAATCTATGAAAAGCTAATTAAACAATACCCAAATCATATCAAAATAAAAAATGATGACAATAAAGTTGAAAAAACTAAAGAAGCGATAAAGAGAGGTTATGATCTAATTCATAAACCTTATTTTGAATATGGTGGGTGGGCTGGTGAAATTGATTTTCTTATTAAAGATAAAAATAAAAAAACTAAAAATAATAAATGGAGATATGAAGTTTATGATACAAAACTATCCTCTATAGCTCAAACAGATCACATTACTCAAATTAGTCTATATTCGGAATGGCTTGCAACACAACAAGATAATGAATTACCAGATTTTATGTATTTAATTTTGGGTGTTAAGGATAAAAAAAAAGAAAACAATTTCTTAAAGATTGATCAAGAAGTAAACCGATATAAGATAAAAAATTACCAATTATATTTTGCAAAAAATAATGCTAACTATATTAAATTTTTAGAAAGTGATAAAAAAAACACAAAGCCAGAAAGATGCAGCCATTGTTCGATGTGTGAATGGATTGATGTTTGTGATAAACTATGGATAGAAAAAGATCATCTTAATCAAATTGCTAAAATAAGAAAAGATCAGATAATCAAAATTGAAAATCATGGTGTAAAAACACTATCACAATTTTCAAAACTTAAAAAAACAGATAAGATAAAAGATTTAAATTCAAGAATTTTTGAAAAACACTTATCTCAAGCTGCATTATTAATAGAATTCAAAAAAACCAAGGTTCCTCAATTTAAAATACTTCCTTTAGAAACTGAAAGAGGATTCAATAAAATGCCTCAGCCGAGTAAACATGATCTTTTTTTTGATATTGAAGGATTGGACAAAATATTAAACTCAGAAGAATCTGAACAAGATAAACAAGCTCTTGAATATCTTTTTGGAATTTATGACCATGATAACAAAAAAGAACCCTACAAATATTTCTGGGCACACAATCAAGATGAAGAAAAAGAAAAATTTATTGAACTTATAGATTTTATAGTTGGGCATTTAAAAAAATATCCAGATTCACACATTTATCACTTTAACCATTATGAAAAAACAGCACTAACTAAATTGATGAGTAAACACGATACTCACCTTGAACAAGTTAATGATCTTTTAAGATATGGTAAGTTAGTGGATCTACATGCCGTCCTTAATCAAGGAATGCAGATTTCTGAAAAAGAGTATTCTCTTAAAAATGTTGAAAAATTTTATAAATATAAAAGAAAAGGAGAAGTTAAAAAAGCTAGCGATAGTACTGATAAATACCTTGATTGGATTGAGACAAAAGAAGGAAAATTGTTAGATGATATCAAACTCTATAACAGAGAAGATTGTGAAAGCACATATTTTCTTAGAGAATGGCTTGATGAAAAAAAACCAAAAGACTCAGTTTATGCAATAAAAAAAGAGCCAGAAGTAAGAGAAAAAAATTGGGAAAAAGAAAACGAAGAGTACAAAAAATTAATTGAAAAAAATTGTAAAGATGAAGAAATAAAACAAATCTTAAAAGATATTTTGGGATTTCATAAAAGAGAAGAAGTTATCTATTGGCAAAGTATATTTAATCGTGCTGCAAATAAAAATGATGAAGATTTAATTGAAGATTCTAAATGTATTGGTTTTATGGAAAAGATTAATGAAGAAATAACTGGTACTACTACTAAAGGGAAAACTAAAAAGACATTTACTTACAAATTTTTAAAACAAGATTTTAAAATTAAAGAAAAAGACTCATTAATCAATGCCACTGATGGTGATCTTAACACTAATAATGTTGGAACTGTAATAAGTATTGATGAAAATAAACAGGATGAAAATATTATAGAAATATCAGCCACAAAAGACTTACCTGAGATTTTATCAGTAGCCAAAAACGAATTTGTAAACTCTCAAATAATTATTAATGCAATAAGGAGATTTATTGAGTCTGTTATTAAGGGTGAAAAAAAATATAATGCTACCTATGAGTTCTTAAAAAAGAATTATCCAAAAATTAATAATATTAAAATGGGTGACACAATTATTAAAGGAGGCGATTTTTTAAAAAAATCTTTTGAAGTTGTAGATGCGCTGGATAATAGTTATCTTTATTTTCAAGGTCCCCCAGGTGTTGGAAAAACACATACTGCAGCACATATTATTATTGAATTAATTAAAAAATCAAAAAAAATTGGCATTACAGCAAATAGTCATAAAGTAATATTTAACATATTGGATAAGATAGAGGAGCTTTCTTTGACTGAAAAAAATGATTTTTCATTTAAAGGATATCATAAGGGTAGCAGTAGTGATCCTGAAAAAAAATATGAAAATGGAAAATTCATTAAACATATAAGTGGTAGTAAAAAAATATCTGGTAAATCTTTTGATAAAATGGATTTAGAGTTTGAGAGCATGGATGCAGACTTATTTTCTGGAACTGCTTGGTGCTTTTCTAGACCTGCCTGTGATGAAAAATTAGACTACATATTTGTAGATGAAGCTGGACAATTAACGACGGCTGATATTCTTGCAATATCTTTATCTGCAAAAAATGTTGTAATTATTGGAGATCAAATGCAATTAAGCTCACCAATTTCTGCTGTTCATCCTGGAGAATCTGGAAAATCACTTCCCGAATTTTTATTAAAAGACAAAGACACGATTAGCTCTAATAAGGGTATTTTTATTGATAAAAGTAGAAGATTACATCCTAAACTTTGTCAGTTTGTATCTGAGAATTTCTATGATGGGCGTTTAAAAAATCATGACTTTACTGAAAAAAGAAAAATTATTTTTTCTGATAATAAAAAAATATTGCCAGAAACAGGCATTGTAATGGTTGATGCTAATCATAAAGATGTTTGTAGACAAAAAAGTGAAGAAGAGGGCAAGCTAGTAAAAGGTTTTTACAATAAGTTAATTGGAAGTACTTTTTTAGATGAAAATGACCTCAAAAAAGTGATGAATGAAGAGGATATTCTTGTAGTCGCACCCTACAATGTGCAGGTTAATTATTTAAAATCAATTTTACCTAAAGGAGCAAGAGTTGGGACAATTGATAAATTTCAAGGTCAACAAGCACCAGCAACTATTATTAGTATGACCACAAGTGACCCTGAAAGTTTACCCAGAAATGTTGATTTTTTCTTTAGTAGAAACAGATTGAATGTTGCTATATCTCGAAGTCAGTGTCTATCAATTGTTATTATGAATAAGAAAATATTAGAAATAGCTTGTAAAAAAATTGAACATATTCATTTAGTTAATACATTTATGAAATTACTTGAATTTGAAGTTAAAACTAAAAACTAGTAAATGAGTAATCATAATAAAATTAGACCTGTCGATAAGAATAATTTAAATGGGAAATACAAAATTTTATTTTCGACTCCTCAAACAAAAAATAGTAATATTCCAATTGAGTTTAGGGGATTGCAAATCTACAATAATAAAGCACTTGCAATATATGCTCTTAAAGAAAGAAAACGATTAACCAAAGTTCTCGAAGCAAAAAGAGCAGAATCTATGAAAGGAAATAAGAGATTACTAGGAAACCCTGGTGGAGATAAATCTAATTTAATTCAATTTAGTCCTGAGGTTCAAAAATTAAAAAATGCTAAGATTAAAAGAGCTAAAGAACTTTTCAATGAAGGCTATAGAAAATCAGAAATTTTAAGAATTATCATTTCTGAATTCAAACTCAATAGAAACATAAATTCAAGATCTTGGCCTAAATGGTTATCAGAATTAGAATAAGGCTTAGATATTCATTATAAAAAAAATGTCTAAAATTATATACTTAAATAATCATTTAAATAAATTTAGAAAAGAACCTGAATTTAAAATTAATTTAGAAGAAGTTGAAGCATTAGCTTATTATGATATTTTAGTAAAAGAAGATAAAAAAACAACAAAAATTTTTATGAAATGTTTTGAAAATAAAGAAACCTTTAAAGAATTTTTAAATAAAATACCTGAAAATGTTGATCGTCTAGGAAAGTTTTATTTGATAACAGTTTACTGGCTTTCTTTTGTACAATATTATCAATCTGAAATTTTTATTGATAAAGTTTGTGATTGTTTGGAAGATATTGAAGAAAATGTAGTTCTTATTAATAGCCCACATTTTTGCAAAAAAGTTTATCATTATTTAATGAAACCAGAAATTATATAAATGAAAATAAATAATGGATAAAGAGCAAGAAGAAATATTAAGAAAACATAAAAAAAAATACAAAGATGAAAGTCCAATGGATAGAACTTCGCGTTGGGTTCTTGGAACTATAAAATGGCACTATGATGTGGTTTATATCTTGGGTTCAGGAGCAATTGATGGAGAAAAAACTTATAAAGAAAAGTTTAAAACTTTACCAAAAGATCATCAAGATTATCTAATTAACACTTGTTCAAATGCTTACAAGCCATTCAAAAAGTATCTATTAGTTTATGTGTGCTATCTTTTTGGGGCTTGTTATGAAAATTGTAGAAGAAACAACATAAAATTTGAGCCATCAGAAATGTTTCTTAGAAAACAGTTTAATAATTTTTTTGATATGATTGAAAAATTCTATAAAAACCCAGATAAAAAATCAAATATTTGGAACCCTATTTTTGACAATTTGTTTGATAAAAAAGATTTAAATATTAATAGAAATTTTTTTCTTGCCCACTACCCTCCTTTAGAAAAAAAGCATATATATAGTATTATTATTTGGTTCAAAGATAATTGGAAAACTAATGAATCTATTAAAGCCGTATTTGATACAGCAAGAGAATATATACAATTGGAAGATGATGAAAATTCACCATTTAGAGCCATAACAATGAAGGAAGATTTTATTGGAACTTTAGAATTTAGTATTGATGCTGATACAACCGCTTATAAAAATTCTGTTTTATCATCAAAACAAATACTAAGATTTACATACTACAACTTAGCTAATACCTATATAGATAAGCTTAATAACTCTTACTTAAACGATAAACCTAAGTCTTTAATTTGGAAAGTAGAAGATCTTGTTAAAAAAATTATTTCAAATGGGCGAGATTTAACCAATGAAGTAAAGACCTTTGAAAATTTAGACTAATAATAATTTACTCACTCCTAAATCCAAAAAAAGAATTATACCTATTGATAGGATAGGCTTTTCTTTTTTCAGTTTCTCCTAGACCAAAATGATAGCCTTTATAAAGATCAATTATACATTCTTTTAAGTTATCTTTTTTTAGATTTTTTATTTTTGAATAAAGAGGTTTAATCAATTTATATTCATCATTATCTAAATCAACGTATTGAAAACCAACAAAATAGTAATTTTGGGGTTTAAACATTTTTTTATTGTCAGGTATTTCAATGTTAATTATTTCAAGAGTATTAGTTTCTTGAAATTTATATCCTTCTTTACCATCGTAAGAAACTTTGTCCTTAATTAGCCTCATACCTTGAACAATTAAATCATTTTCTTTACTGTTGGCATTGTCTAAATAATAAGTGGGATAAATAAAATATCCCTTAACATCTCCTTTACACTCAATCTTACTCACTCCATCACTAATCTCTAAATGGTTAGTTATTTCTAAATATCTAGGTCTCTTTTTTAGGTATTCAAAAAATTTTTGATCCTTTAAAGATTTTGATTTTTTTATAAGCTCTGTAGGATTTTTATTTTTATAACCATCTGTCCACTCATTTCTATTGGCACAATAAAGAGTATCCAAAATACCATCAAGATTATTTTTAACTTTAAAAATATCAAATATACCCATAATTAATTTAACCTTATATTTTTATATTTGTCTTTATTTTATTTATTATAGAACTAGCTACTTTTTGATCACCATCTACAACCTTTAGTAATTTACTTAATTCATTTATTATTTTTTCTTTGTCCTTATTTAAAAGTTTAGATGCCTCTTCTAGAATATTATCTATTTTAACTTGAATAGATTTGGCACTCGAAATCTTAATTAATGACAAAATACTTTTTGTATTTTTATCCCCAAAATTCTTTTTAAAAATTTCTTGTTCCTTTTTGGAAAATTTTTTATCTGATAAAAAAATATAAATAGATCCCCACATCAAAGTCTTACTAACAATCTCTTTGTTTGAGTAATCAACCTCATCACCAATAACATTTTTAATACTTTCATCTATTTTTTGATCAATTGTCTTAAGGTCATAGACACCTTTTTTTCCTGTATTATATTGATCGTTGTATTCTTTAGACATTGAAAACCATATTAAAGCCTGCATTCGGTTAAGAAAATTTGGATGTGTTGAGTACATTAAATCTTTATTTCCTTTTACTTCTTTTAATTCTCTTAATTGATCTAAGTAGCTACTAAAATTAAATTTAAGATGTTTATCACTTAAGCCTGATGTAATTTTTAACATTGCTCTTAAAGAAGCTTCTAAGTCATTAGAGCCTATAAAACCTATACGGTCAGCAGAAATTTCAGCAGCTCTACTAAAATTTAAAAGATTTAATTTTTCTATTCGAGTTTTAGCTTCACTTATAGGTGGATATAAAGAATGCTGATAATAAAAATGAGCGATTTCATGAGCAATAATAGATTCAAGTTCTTCTATGTTTAATAACTCAATTAATTTTGATGTTAAAATAATTTCAGCAGTATCCCCTAATGGCATAGCACTACACGTTGCTTGAACTTCCAAATGATTAGCAGTTACAAAAAAACTAAAACTATTTTTAATTTTAAGCCTATTAAACACATTATCTATTGCAACACTAATTCCTGGGAAAATTTCTTTTGATACCTTTACTGAAGTTGATAATAAATTGTTTATGTTCTGGTTTTTGCTAGTACCAACTTTTTCATAAGGATCCTGTTTTAATTTAATGTTTAATTGACTTGGATCGTCTCTGCTGTACCTAAATTGATCTAAAATATTCATTAACAGTTATATTTTTTTCTAAGATTAGCTGTTAATTCTGTCATCTTTTTTGCTTGTAATCTTATTTTTTCATTAGAGTTATTGGTCTGTCTATTCCATCTAGTATATTCAATTCTAAGTTTTTTACACTTATCTTCATCTGTCATTCCAGGTGTAAAATTAAAAATTGTATCTTCATTTTCTTCATCACCTTCAACAGTTTCAATATTAGCAATAGTTGAGGTTTTCATTTTCTGAAATCTCTCTAAATCTAACTCTAATGCTGCTGCAGTTTTATTTAACAATTTATCCTCAGCCAAACTCAACTTATCATCGGCACCTGCAATATTTAATAAAAGGTTAATTGTTTCATATTTTTTTGTAAGATTAGTTTTATTATTTAATTCTTTAATTATATTAGACATCGATAATCTTTTATCTTTTAATAATTGGTAAGTATTATTCATTAAGAATGAATATTTCATTTTATTCTCTTTTGCCTGCTCTTCATCTAATAATATATTTTTCCACATAATCTCATTATTAATCCAATTCTTAATTACATCTAAACTTTGTTGTTCCATCTTATTCTCAGAATAAGCTAAAGCCATACCTAGTTGAATAATATTTTTTGTTACGTCTTCTTCAAATTCTGTAATCTCAGAATAACCAGGCTCTTCATAATTAATTTCAATCTCTGTATTTGTTTGAAAATAAAGGTTTTCTTTTTTTTTAGTTTTTATCTCTCCTTTTAAAAATTTTGTATCAATGCTTGTGACATTTAATACAAATTCAATTTTTCTCTTTCCTCTGTACGCTGGCACTAAAAGAACTTTTGGAAAAAAAAACATATCTGACCATTCAAGATAAGCAGATCTAGGCTCTATAGTCATTTCTCTTGATAAAAAAAGATGTCCATCTTGAGCATAAGTTTCATCTCCACAAGGTATTTCTGTTCTTTTATTTGGATCTGTGACATCAAATATGGATATTGAAAATTTAGCTTTTTCATTGTCTTGATCTACTAATTTAGAAAAAATATCTATAGTACCTTTACCTTTAATTGCATAAGAGTAAATATTACCAATATCTTTGATTTCAGTTTTTATTTTTAATTCACCTAAATCATCGTTTAAATCATCAATTTCTTCATCATAATTCCATTCATCTTCTCTGTCTCTATCTGCTTTTCTAGTAGAATCTTTTTTATTTTTTTCTTCAATCCACCTGGTAACACTTTCATTTTTATTACGTGTTTTAGTTTTGGGCTTTTCTTCTTCTGCTGACCTAAAAATAATAAATAATAGAATAATTCCTATTATCCAAAATGGTCTTGATTTTTTAAGTAATTCAGAAAAATCAAAAGTATCATTTTTTTTTGAATTATAATTAGATGGTAGCTTAAGTTTTAATTCTTTTAGAAGTTGATTAGTTTCATCTTGTGAACTAAGTCTTTTATCTATTTTACATTTAGGTAAATTTTCTATGCAGTCATCTATATCTTGATCACTTAGACCCTTAAAAACCTCTAATTGATTATTATGACTATCAAAAACACTTTCTACAGCTAATGAATTATTTAAAAAAAGAAGTAAAAATAAATAAATAATAACTTTTTTCATTGATAAATCTTATTCTTTATTCAATTGATATTTCTTCAATTTGTTTTTTACTTTCATCAATAGATTGTGTTGTTTCAGGTGTTAATTCGATTTCATGCATATTACCTGACTCAACATCAGTAAACATGCAGTGCATTTTACCACTCTCATCATAGGAATAGGTTACATCTATTGGTTGACCAGCAGGTCTATTCTTTGGTAATTCTAGTTTCTCATCATGTATTAAATTAACAAATTCTCTATTGTCTTCTGGCCCTTCACTTTGAGTTACAGAACAATCAATAAAAGTCTGATTTTCTTGTCTTGTTGTATACCGCTTAGTAACAGAAACTGGTAATTTACTATCTCTCTCTATAACAATTGTATTAGCAACCACTTCTCTTTGGGTAATTGAGTCTCTTACTACCGCCAATGTTCCCATATAAAAGTTACATACATCTTTTAATTGAACCTCTGCTAAAGCCTCTTGTTGTTTTTCATTTAATGCTTTGTCTTCAGTTTTTAATCCTGCATAAATTGCTGCACCACAAACTACAGCTTCATCAACATTAACTCCTTTAACTGGTGGTTTGCCCATCATTTTAGTTAAAACTTTTGTTATAATTGGAACTCTTGTGCTACCACCTACTAATAATGTTTGATTAATTCTTGATGCATTCATTCCAGAAGCTTCCATAACTTCTTCTATTAACATTTTAATTTTTTCTATGTATGTTTGAATAGACTCTTCAAACTCCTCTAGGGTAATCTTTATTTCCTGAAGTCCTTTAGGGCCATTAATTTGAATATTCGCTTCAGGTTTTACTGTAAGTATTTTTTTTATCTCTTCTGCTTTTAAAATATATTCTTTATTGTTTTCAATATCAATTTCTACATCATGATGTTCTTGATATTTTTTTTTCATTAGCTTTGTAATTTCATAATCAAAATCTTTTCCACCTAGATATTTATCTCCTCTAGAAGTTAACACATCAACCGATTTACTCTTAACATCTGCAATTGTTACATCAAAAGTTCCACCACCAAGATCAAATATTAAAACTCTTCCCCCAATTTCCACACCAGGTAAACTTGCATAATGAAGAACTGCTGCAGTTGGTTCGTTGATTAATTCTATAACTTCAATATCTGCCATCTTTGCTGCTTCAAGAGTTGCTTGTCTTGCTCTTTCAGCAAACATAGCAGGCACTGTAATAACGGCTCTCTTAACATCTGAAGTATATTCTTTAAGTTTTTTTAAAATTAATGCACTAACTTGTGCAGGAGAGTATGACTCAATATCATCTTTATCATTTGTCCAATTACCTTTATTAATGGAGTAAACAACATCATTCTCCATTTCTCTCTTGGTTTGTAGAATTACTTTATCGGGTTCGCTAGCTATAAAATTTAAAGCCTTGTCACCTACTACAACATTTTTATCATTAATATAAATTGCTGATGCTGTTATTTTTCTATTATCTTCAATACTAGTTAAAACTTCAGGGTTACCTAAATCATCCAAGCTAGCTATTGCTGAAAATGTTGTGCCTAGATCAATACCAATAACTTTAGTCATAATATTGTTGATATTAAACAATAATATGATGAGATGTAAATAAAATTAATTTAACTATAATTTTATAAATGGAAGTTTTTGTAGACCCAATTAATCCAAAAAGAGGATTTGATACTATTCAATTAGTCGAAAACAAAGATAAAGTTACAAATCTACATATCAATAATCTAGAAAAGGACTGGAATTTCTTAAATGAGTACACCTCACTTAAATCAATAAATTTAAGAAACTGCATAATAGATTCGGATGATTTTTTTGATCAATTAGAAAATCTAGAAACATTAATAGTTGATAGTAATACATATTTTAGACCAGCTACTAAAAAAAAAATCATAAAATTTAAAAAACTTAAAAAATTTATATTTAATTTACCTGGAGATGATGATTTAAATTTCGATTTGGAAGATGAAAAAAAATTACGAAGTAATTTTATTAATAATTACCCAAATTTTCCCAGTGCTTTTGATCAACTAGAAGAAATTGAATTAGTTAATTATGATCTTTTTTTAAAAAAAAACAAAACTGATTATGATTACCCAATTAATGATAATCAAATTTATTATGATGTAGATTTCTATAATCTATCCAGATTAAAAAAATTAGAAAACATTAAAATAATAAATCAAGATAAAGAGGCTAATGAACAAACCATCACTGATAAGATTTTTAACTTTCCCAACCATAAAAAAATTAAAGTCAATAACATTTTAATTAAAGATATAAAAAATAATTTTCTTAAAAGTAAAAATTTATATTTAGATTATACATATTATCATTATGACGATAATTTATTTACAAATATTGAAAAACATCCTTCAATTAAAGAATGTCTTAAAGTTCATTGGCCTTCACAAAAATATAATGGCTATAAAGATAAATTCAAAGAATTATTAAAACAAGAAATTAATCATATTATTGTAGGTCCAACTTTTGATTTTATGTGGGAGACCTATGTTGATTTTGAAGGTGACTCTATTGATGTTTTAGAAAAAGAATATTTAAAAATAAAATATTTAAAAAAAGTTACTTTTGAATTTCCTAATAACCCAACCCTAATAGATGATGATAAATTAATATGGAAAGATAAAGACGTTGATGGTTATATAATGGATAAGTTTATTTCTCATATACATCAAATAATCAAAAAGGACATTACTGTTGAAATTGATTTTAAAGATATAAAATCATCATCTGATTTAAATGATCGTCATGATGAATATATTCAAATATTCAATTTACTAATTAATATTCAATCTAACCCTAAACTTAAAAATAAACTTATTATCAAAAATTTAAACGCAAAAGAGTGTGAGGATTATTTTAATCAACTTGTATTAAATAAGTTTAAATCAATAGTAGTAATAGATGATCAATCTAACTCTGATGCTTTAAAAAAATTTAATAATATTGAATTACTTCATGATTGGTCAATTGATATGGGTTTAGAGTTTTTAGGGTTGAATGGTGGATTAATACAATTTGATATAAATAAATTAAGCTCAAAAAAAGAAGAGTCATTTAAAGATTTTTTATGGGAGAATGCAAGTTGGTTCACTCAATTTGCTAAAAAATTACATTACAAAAATCCAGGAAAATGTAAAATTTTTGTTAAGAAAAACTGGTTAGATAATTCTTCAAAACTAATTTTTAAGAATTTAGAAACTCTATCATTTCATTATATTGGTAAAAAAATATTTTATTCTGATGAAAGCTATTTTAAAGATAAAATTTTTTTATTTCCAAAATCAATTGATTACAAAAATATTAAAAAGTTAAATATATCTGATAGCCCGTGCTTTAGTTTGCAAGATTTAAAAATATTTACCAATTTAGAAGATTTAACCATCTCAAATAATCTAGATGAAAATAAATCAGATTTTAGAACCTTACCTAAATTTGAAAAATTAATTAATTTAAATATAAATATGTATTTTCCAGTTATCAAAGAAGAAGAAAAAGAAATCTTACAAAATATTGAAAGTTCTCTCAATCTAGAAATTATTAAAATATCAGGATTACATACACATAATGATGAAACCAGTAGGTGGAGTTTGATAGATTTAAATCTAGGTAATTTTCATAATTTAAAAAAACTTAAAATTTTAGAGTTAACTGGAGTGTCTTTATCTGATCTTAAAAAGATAAAAAGTATAAAAGATCTTGAGACTTTTAAGCTAATAAATCCAACTGTAATAACAGAAGAAATGAAATCTGATGAAGGTACAATTGATCCACCAATGACAGAGGAAAACTTGAATTTTTTAAAAGATATGAACAATTTAAATGAACTTGAGTTATATCTTCCTAGATTTAAATTAAGTGATAATAATTTTAATCCAGAAAAATTAATTTCTTTAATAAGTCCAAAAGTTAATAAATTAAAAATACTTTGCGGTTTCTCAAAAGAAAAAGTTTTAGAGGCCCATAAACTATATTCTAGATGCTTAAATTATTTTAAAGAAATAGAAAATCTGGATATTAGAATTGATTGTGTTGATGCTCCTGAATTAAAATACAATGATAAAATAGATAATGCCTATACTAAAGCTAAATTAAAATTAAATAGAGAGGCCAAAAATCCTATAATAATTGATTTTTCTAAAATTAAAAATATGAAGCAACTTGAGACATTCTACGTAGCTATAGACCCCAATTTTGGTATTAAAACTCAAAACACAATTAATATAGCTGATTGTAAAAAAATAACTAAAATTGATTTAAATATAGATTGGACTGATTTTAAAATTGATATCAAGGAATTAAATTTAATTTTTAATAAAATTGCAAATGAAAGACAAAAATTTTTAATTAATGCTAATAAAGAAAAAAAATATAAGGATAAAGAATTAATTGATAGCAGATATGATCTTGATGAAGAAGATAAAGAGAAGTATGATTTAATCACCGACAAAGATGATAAAATAATAGAAATCAATAATGAGTCTTTAAACACAACAATATTTAACACATATAAAAAGAAAGTTAAAAAATGAATTTAGCTCTTGTAGATCCTATTATAAAGTATCTTTTTTTTACCTGGTTACCTTTTCTTTTTCTATCTGAGATATTTAGTCTTAAAATATTTAAGGATTTTAAGTTTAAAGATAATGTTATTATTTTTGGTTTTATTGTTACTGTCATAGGCTATGGAATTTTATCTAGCTTCATTATAATTTTTCTATCATCTGCAGGATTGATATTTAATTATGATCTTCTGTTTAATTCATTCATAATTCTTTATTTTATCTATGTTGGTAGACTTTCAGTAAAAGAAATGGGATTCAAAATTACTTCTTCCTTGGTAATTTTACCTTTTATTATTTCGTATATTATTTTTTATACTCTATTTTATGGTGATAAAATTTATAGACTTTCACCACAATGTAATAACACTGAAGATTACAAAATTAAGATCTGTAAACTTAGCAATGGAACTTATATTGGTGAAATGAAAGCTTTTAAAAGACACGGCCAGGGAAAATACACATGGAACTCTGGAAAAACTTACAGTGGTGAGTGGAAGAATGGAAAGAAATTAAAATAGTTTAGCTTTTAATATTATAGCCTTTTTTAAGTAGCATTGAGACCAAGAACACACAAATCACTAAAAAAAACAACATAGAGCTTATACTTATCCAAATATTAAAATCGGATACACCGTAAAAAGAAAATCTTAAGCCATCAATTAAATAAACTACAGGATTAAAATAAGAAATTGTTTGCCAAAATGGTGGCAGCATATCAAGGGAGTATAAACTTCCTCCTAAAAAAACCATAGGAGTTATTACCAATGATGGAATGATAGACATTTGTTCAAAGTTTTTACTAACAACTCCAATTAAAAATCCGAATAAAGCAAAAGTAAAAGAAACTAAAATTAATAAAAATATCATTAACATTGGATATTTAACTGTTACATCAGCAAAAAATGAAGCAGTAGCATAAATTACAGTACCAACTATTAATGTTTTTGTGGCTCCTGCCCCAACAAAAGCTAGAACCGTTTCAAGCGTTGAAATAGGTGCTGCTAAAATCTCGTTAATGGTTCCATTAAATTTTGGAAAAAATATCCCAAACGAAGTGTTACTTATTGATTGAGTTAATAATGTTAACATTAATAAACCCGGTACAATGTACGATCCATAACTAACACCATCTATGTTTTCAATATATCCTCCGATAACTGAACCAAACACTACAAAATATAATGATGTAGATATTACTGGTGAGAGAATAGACTGACCTATAGTTCTTATAAATCTATTCATCTCATGAGCATAAATAGCTTTAAACCCGTAATAATTAAATTTCATTATTCTCCTTAACTAAATTGACAAATATTTTTTCCAACGTACTTTGTTCTGTTTTTAAATCTTTTAACTTTAAACCAGTATCTTTCAAATCTTGTAATAAATCAGTAATTCCAGTTTTTTCAGCTTGAACATTATAAGTATAAATTAAAGACATCTGCTCTTCACCTATTTCAAGATTATATTTAAATAAATTTTCAGGAATTTTTGTAATTTTTTCTTGTAATTCAACTGTTAACTTTTTGTGTCCCATTTTTTTAATTAATTCTTTCTTATCTTCTACAACAATGATTTCCCCTTGATTAATTACGGCCACTCGGTCTGCAATTGCTTCTGCTTCTTCAATGTAATGAG
>Ga0209630_10002347_pt1 | contig 18385 bp, 14 predicted proteins | sample COG_01_FD_184745 | JGI IMG/M metagenome (GOLD analysis project Ga0209630, IMG submission 184745) | Pelagic Microbial community sample from North Sea - COGITO 998_met_01 (SPAdes) (version 2) | ecosystem: Environmental > Aquatic > Marine > Neritic zone/Coastal water | place: Helgoland, sampling... | reverse complement strand
CTGAACTTAAGTAATGATTTTGAAGCTAGTCAAATAAAAGAAAGTGGCTGGAAAGGACTACTGGAGCATGAAGTTCTAGATTTTATATCCTATCCTTACGAATGGTCATTTTCTATGCTAAAAGATTCTGCACTTCTCCATTTATTTATTATTAAGAAATCTTTTGAAAACTCTTGGTCATTAAAAGACTCATCTGCTTACAATATTCAATGGAAAAATGGTAAACCAATTTTTATTGACATAGCCTCATTTATTCCTTGTGCTGAAAATTATGAATGGACAGGTTACCGTCAATTCTGCTCAATGTTTTTAATACCTCTATTAATTAAAAAACACTTAAATCTAGATATTAATAATATTTTAAGATCTAACTTAGATGGTGTAACTCCAGAGATTGGCTTTAACTATTTTCAATCATATAATAAATTTAAGAAAGGTGTTTTTTCACACATATTAATTCCTCGTATTCTTAATTCCTTCATAAGTCCAAATAAAGCAAATAATAATAAAATGAACCAAAATAAAGACCATATTTTAAGTTTAATGAACTCAATGTACGCTTTAATAAAAGGTTTAGATTATAATAAAAAAAAGTCTACTTGGCTTGGTTATGATACAAAAAACTCTTATGAAGAAGATGACAAAAAACTAAAAGAAAAATTTATTTTAAAAAATACAGGTAATAAAATTTTTGATACTCTTTGGGATATTGGTTGCAATAATGGCCACTACTCAAAATTATTAAAGAAAAAATTTAAAAAGATAATAGCATTTGATTATGACCATGAAGTAATTGAAGATTTATATCTTTCAGAAAAAAAATACAGTTCATCTAATATTACACCTCTTGTAATAAATTTTGCCAACCCATCACCAAATCAAGGTTGGAATAATGAGTTAAAAAAACTTGAAGATAGATCGAAACCTGACTTTATTATATGCTTGGCATTCATTCACCATGCTAGATTAGCTGCTAATATTCCACTTGCCCAAGTAATAAATTGGTTACATTCACTAAAAGCCAATATTATCATTGAATTCGTTGACAGAAACGATGAGATGGTTGTTCAATTATTGAATAACAAGAATGAACTATATGAAGATTACAACAAAGAGAATTTTATCAAATTAGTATCCAAAAAGTTTAAGATAATTGATAGTCAATCATTAAAAGATGATAAAAGAGAGTTATTTTTTTTAGAGAACAATTATGTTTAACAACTTTCTTAAACTTCTTTATTTTTTAAAGATCCCAAAAAAATTCGTTTTTTATTTAATCCTAATCACTTTTATTGGATCTGTTTTGGAAATTATGGGATTGAGTTCTTTGTATGCATTTCTAAATAATATTCAACCTGATCAAAATATTAATAATACCTTAATGGGTAAAATATTTGAAAATTTTTCTGAACAACAGATTATGTTTATAACAACTATTGCATTTTGTTTATTATTCGTTTTGAAAAATTTAATTATGATATTCTTTAATTTTTTTACATATAGAAATTTAGAAATTGTAAAAAATAAAACCTATCAAGATTATTTTCTTAGAATATTAAATACAAATTACTTAGAGATTATAAGAGAAGGGCATGTTAAACATGGGCAAATTTTTTCTAGATATCTAGATCATGCTTTTAATGGCTATTTAACAACTTACATCAGAATGATTTCTGACATCATCATGGCTATATTTATAATTTTTTTTATTTTTTATGTTGATTTTTATATCTCTTTGATATCAACAATTTATTTAACAATAATAGCTTCATTTCTAATTAGATCTCAAGGTAAAAAATTAAAAGCGAATTCTAAAGAAATTTCTTTATCAGAAGAAAAAACTAAACAACATTTATTTGAGATTATTAAAAATTTTAAAGAAATTTATGCATATAAAATACAAAATATAGTTTTTAAACAATTTAAATTTGATATTAAACGTTTTTTAAAAAGTGAAAAAAGATACGGCTTAACTCAAGCAAACTTAAAAAATTATTATGAAATGTCAATAATTTTTTTGATAGGTATTATATTTTTCTATTTATTATCAAAGGGAATGTTAGAAAATAGCTTAGCAATTTTAGGTATTATAGGGTTTTCAATTGCTAAACTGATACCATATATTAATGGACTAACTGCTAATTTAAATACATTAAAGCAGGTAAGTTATTCTGTTAAAGAAGTTGAAAAATTTTATGAAAATTCAGATAAAAAAATTCAAAGAAATATAGATATTAATCAAAATAAGATAAGTCACTCTAAACTATCTTCATTAAAAATACAAAATTTAAACTTTGGTTATGATAATTCAGAAAAAATTATAAAAAATTATGATGAAATAATTAAGATAGGAACTATGAATTGTATAGTTGGACCATCTGGATCAGGAAAAACTACGTTGGTTGACTTAATAATGGGGTTAATAAAACCAGATAAAGGAAAGGTAAGTTTTTTAGATCAAAAAGGAGAAGAAATTAAAGGATATTCAAACTTTGCATATATTTCTCAAACACCATGTATCTTTAAAGGTTCTTTGGCCAGCAATATAACTTTTAAAGAAAATTTAAATGAAATTGATAAAAATAAACTATTAAAAATACTTCGTTCAATAGGGTTATTTGATTCTCTAACTGAGAATGAAATTTTTAATAAAGATATAATTCTTGAAGGACAAAATTTATCAGGTGGTCAAAAGCAAAAAATTAGTATTGCTAGAGCACTATATAATGATTCGGGCATTCTATTTGTAGATGAAGGTACATCGAATTTAGATAAAAAAAGTGAAATTGATGTATATGAGCTGCTAAAAGAAAATAAATCAAACAAAATAATACTCTTTATAACTCATAAAATTTTAGATAATTCATATTTTGATAAAATAATAAATATTCATAATATCTAAATATTAATCTTAATAAAAATATTATAACTAAAATTTAATTTGTTAATATCTCAATATATAATATAAAAAATTTATGAAAATTAATCTATCTGCTGTTTCAACAAAATTTGATTACATAAAATTTTAGTCAAAATAAATGAGAAAAAAGAAAGGTTATTCATTGTGGATATTACCTCAAAAAAAGGTGTCTGATAAATTTCAAAAAATTATAAGTTTAAATGCCAAAAAATATAATTTTCCTGATTTTATACCTCATATAACAATTAATAGTTATTCAAATAAAAAAAGCCTGGATGAATTAAATTTTAAAAAATCTAAAAAAATTAAAGTACATGTTAACGATATTAAAAAGAAAAATTATTTTTATTATTCTATATTTTTAGATATTGAGCTTAAAAAAAAACTAATTAATTTTCATAAAAAAACTCAAAAAAACTCAATTAAAAAAAAATTTATTCCTCATTTAAGTTTAATCTATTCAAATAATAAAACTTTAAAAATAAGAATATTTAAAGAAATTAAAGATAATAATAACTTTAAAAATATGAGTTTTTTTTGTGATAGAGTCGCATTTATTAGATTTAATGAGATCAAAGAAGAATGGAAAATTATTAAGTTATTTAAATTAACTTCAGCATAATAGAACTTTTAAACACTAATAATGCTCTATAAGTTGTCTATAATAATTTTTGACAATAATAATAGATATTTAATATATTAATTGTATTTTGACAAAAACTTTCATATTAAAATGATTAACTTTTAAAGTTATCAATAAAGAGTTGCATAATCCAGTTAATAAATAATTAGAGTATAATAATAATGAAATTTAAAAAAGACAAAGTTAATATAATTGTTCCTATTGCTAAAATTGATATCAATTTTCAACGTGAATTTGGAAATTTTAAATACTATTCAAAATTAGGTAAACAAAAAATAATTTTAGATTATGCAAAAAAAATTTTTGATAAGTTTAATTTAAAATTTGATATTGAAATTTATTTTATAACTTCTGAAAAAATTCAAAAAAAATATAATATCAAACGCTATATTGATAAGATTAAATATAAAAAAAATACTATCACCCTTAAAAAGGAGACAAAAAATTTAATAGAAACTGTTTTACATTCAAAGCTATTAATTAATAATAAAAATGAAAAAATTATAATATTTCATCCCGACTCTTTTTGTGAAATAGATATTGCAAAATTTTATACTCTATCCAAAAAAGAATTTAATGGAATACAGTTTGGTTACGATCATTTTAATCCTACTGATCATTTAAGCTCTGATACGGGAAGGTTTTCAGTAACAAAAAATAAAAAAATAAAAAAGGTTTATGAAAAAACAAAATTGGATAATCATTTATTAACATGTGCTGGTCTACATTATTTTAAAAATTGGCATATATTTGAACATTACGCTCAAAAACTATTGATCAGTAAAAAAATTATACACAAAGTTACCAGTGAAGTTTATAACTTAATGATAATAAATAATTTACATATTAAATACTTCGAAGTAACTGATTTTATCAGTTTTTCTAATATATCATCTATTAATGAGTTTAATTTTTGGAATTCGTATTTTAAGACAAAATATTCTAAGTTAAAAAAAACTTTTAATATAAATAACATTATACCTTCTGCAGGTTCAGGTAAAAGACATAAACAATTTAAAGTAGCAAAACCTTTTATTGATATCAGTGGAAAACCAATGGTTTCACATGCCATGGGGTCATTACCTGTTTCAAATAATAATTATGTTTTATTTAGAAATCATGTTGCAAAAACATATAAAAATGAAATCAATAAAGTTAAAAATATTATTAATAAAAAGATTACAATTGTAAACATTAATAAAAAAACTGATGGCATGGCAAGAACATGTTTATTTTTAGAAAAACATTTAGATAAAGATTTGCCTATTATAATTTCTTCGTGTGATTATAAGTTTTTATATAATGAAGAAAAACTTCACTCATTAATAAAAAAAGAAGACCCCGATTCAATAATTTTTACATTTAGGAATTATCCTGATGCTAGAATTGATCCAGATTCGTACGCATATGTTAAGGTACATAAAAATCGTATACTCAAGATAGTAGAAAAAAAGGCAATCAGTACAAAGCCCCATAAAGACTTTGCAGTTACCGGTGTTTTTTACTTTAAAAATTGGTATTTATTTAAAAAAGCAGTTGATGTTATGATTGCCAATAAAAATACCGTTAATGGTGAATACTATGTTGCAACAGCAATACAAGAGCTAGTAAATGAAAAAAAAAAGATATTAAATTTTGAAATAGATAAATTCATATCATGGAGTTTACCTATACATTTAAAAACGTATCTTTTTTGGGAAAAAATTTTCAAAAAGTAAAATGAAATATTTGCAAAGTGTAAAAAAATTAAAAAAATATGATTTTTTTTTAATTGATCAATGGGGTGTTATTCATAATGGTGAAAAGAAGTTTAAAGAGGCTTACAAGGCGCTACTCTTCTTAAAAAAATTAGGAAAAAAAATTATTATAATCTCAAACTCATCAGAAAATTCAAGTCATACGTCGAATGTAACTCTGAAAAGATTAAAAATTGATAATAAAATTTTCGATAAAATTATCACAAGTGGTGAAATCTTTGAAAATGAAATTGAATTAATTAAAAAAAATTTTAAAAAAAAATATTTAAAATGTTTTTGTATATCTGAATTAGATAAAAAAAAATTATTAAAAAAAAAAAATATTTTAGTTACAAAAAATATAAATCAAATTGATTTTATTTTAGCTTCATCAATTAAGCCTAATTCAAGTTTAACGATTCTTAAAAAAAAACTTGATAAATGTAAAATTAAAAAAATACCAATGATCTGTACAAATCCTGATAAAAAAGTTTTTAATGGTAAAATAAACAAGATAGTTGAACAAGTAGGAGTTCTGGCAGCATATTATAAAAAGATTGGTGGGAATGTAAAATTTTATGGAAAACCATATTCTAGAATTTATAAAGAATGTTTAATCGGCTATAGAGGGATTATAAAAAAAAAAGTAATAATGATTGGTGATTCAATCGAAAATGATATTTTGGGTGGTCAAAGATTTAATATTGATACATTATTTATTTTAAATGGTAATCACAAGAATGAATTTATCAAATTAAATAATAATGAGATTAAAAAAAAGATTTCTAAAACTTGGAAAAAAATTCATCCAACTTATTTTTCACCCATTTTAAAAATTTAAAAATTATTAATAATTTTATATAAATTATTTATATCTAATTTAAATTTTTTTTCTAAATTAGTTGGGTTGTCACTATTAATAAACTTATTAGTTATCCCCAACATTTGTATTTTTTTTGCATATGCTGAATTAGACATAACCTCTGCTATTACACTTCCAATTCCACCCTCTATAGTATGATCCTCAACTGTAATAATTCTTTGAAATTTTTTTAATTTTTGAACTATTTGTTTTTCATTCAGAGGTTTAATTGTACTTAAATTTAATAAGGCAAATTTTTCTTTATCTTTTATTTTTTCAATAGCCTTAAGACAGTTATATAACATTGGGCCCGAAGAAATTATTGCTATTTCTTTACCATTTTTAATAGTTGTCAATTTTTTAAATTTGAATTTATAATTTTTTGGCAAAAATTCAGGTATCACGTTTCTAGCTATTCTTACGTATGCTGGTTTATCCAGTTTTGATACATGGTCTATTATTTGAGTAGTTTCTAAATTTGAGCATGGTTGGTATACATGAAAATTAGGTAAAGACCTCATAACAGATATATCTTGAAGGCCAGATTGAGTGGCACCGTCAGCTCCTATCATTCCACCGTGAGTACCAATTATAACTACAGGAGAATTATTGTATGAAATTGAACATCTAATTTCTATATTTTTTCCAGTTATAAATGATGAAAAGCTTGCAAGAAATGGCTTAAAACCATTTAGTGCAAGACCAGATGCTATTCCCACACCATTAGCCTCTGCTATACCAACTTCTATAAATCTTTTAGGGAATTTTTTTGCAAATGTATTTAATTTACATGCACCTCTTAAGTCACAGCTAATAGCAACTATTTTTTTATTTTTTTTTGCTAAATCTGAAAGCGTTTGACCAAATTGTTCTCGAATAGATTTCATATTTTATTATTAATTTCTAATATTGCAATTTCATATTGTTCTTTTTTCATAATGCCTGAGTGCCAATAATTATCATTTTCCATATATGAGACACCCTTACCTTTTATAGTATCTGCATAAATTAAAAGAGGTCTGTTTCTTTTTTTATTCATTTTTTCAAAAGAATTTTTTAATTGCTGGTAAGAATGTCCATTAATTCTTACAAATTCCCAACCAAAACTTTCCCATTTTCTTTTAACATCATTTATAGGTAGTGTGTTTTCAATAGAAAATTCATTTTGGAATCTATTTGAATCTACAATTACACAAAGATTATCTATTTTTTTTGATCCCGCATAAAGTGCAGACTCCCAGATTTGTCCTTCTTGCATTTCTCCATCACCGATTAAACAATAAGAATTCATTTTATTGTTTTTAATGGTGTTACCAATCGCGTATCCAATAGCAATTGATAATCCTTGTCCTAAGGCTCCACTACCTGAGTCTAAAATTTGTAATTTAGTTTTATCAGGATGTCCCTGTAAACGAGAGTCAAAGGTTCTGTAACTTGCAACATCACTCTTATCAATTAAGTTTAAACAGTAATACATAGAGTAAAGTATAGGTACAGCGTGACCTTTAGATAAAATGAAGTGATGTTTTTTTTTTTTATCTTTATAAATAATATTCTTAAATAGGTAGAAAATAATTTCTGCAATCGATAAAGAAGATCCAATATGACCTGTGCCAGTTTTTCCATTAAATATCATTTTAAGCATATTTAATCTTATTAAATTGGTATTTTTGAGAAAGTTTTCAGCAGTGTTTGGTAATAATTTTGGCATAAATAAAATATTAATTTATCATAAATAATCTACTATAGGTTTTATTAATGAAAAAAACTAAAGCAGACTTAATCATAGATATTGGGAAAAGCAACATAAAATTCCTTATTTTTAAAAAAAATAATGGTTTAATTTTAAAAAAAAAAGTTTTCATAAATAATTTCTTAATAAAGAAAAAAAGCTATTCAGAATTAGATCATCAAAGACTTATAGATTTAATAAAAAAAAATATTAAATCAAACATTAATGATTTTGATTTAAAATCAATTTTACCTATCACTCATGGATCTGTTTCTTTTTTATTGGATAAAAACTACGAAGTTCTAAAAAGTATTTCTGATGAAAGTAAACTTGATAAAAAATTTAATAAAAAATTTGAAAATAAAATAAAAAAAATCAAAAATAGTTATTCTCCTAATTTAGATTATTGTCACAATTTATCAAAGAGTTTATTTTACATGAAAGAAAATTATAATAAAATTTATAATAAAAATAAAATTTTACTATTATATCCAAATTTTATTTCATATAAATTATCAGGTAAAATTTCAGCAGATTTGTCTTATTTATCAAACCATTCATTTTTATGGGATTTTAAAAAACAAAAAATAAATAGTTTTGCAAAATTTTTAAATCTGGATAAATCCTTACCCAATTTAAATAAGAATAATAATGAATTGGGAAAACTTTTGCTAAATTATTCTTTGAATAAAGATGTCAGTATTTTCTCAGGAAAACATGACAGTTCATGTTGCTATTATTTTCATAAGAAAAAATTTAAAAAAAATTTCGCTTTACTTTCTACTGGCACCTGGATGATTATTTACAATGAAAATGGAAAACTGAATCAGGAAAAAATTAAAAAGGATACTCATTTATCACATTCTATTGATAATAAAGTTATCGCTGTTGCTCGTTATCCTGGTGGACACGAGTTTAAGTTATTAAATAAAAAGGTCAAAGAACATCCTTCTATAAATATTAATACAATTAATGAAATTATAAAAAACAAGGACTTAATACTTCCATCTTTTTATAAAGGAGGTGCATTTAAAGATAAAATTGGGAAAGTTATAATAAATAGAAAAATCAATAAAAGAAGTAATACATACAAGTATCATCTTAATATGCTCTATATTTCATTTATGACTTTTTATTCATTAAATCTATTAAGTAGAAAAAAAATTCCAATAATTATTGACGGTGTTTTTAGTAAAAATAAATTTTTTACACAATTTATTTCCTGTTTATCAGATTATCGAAAAGTTTATATTTCTAGGGATGAAAACGGAGTTGCAAGAGGTGGTTATTTAATAATCAATAAGTCAATGAAGTTAAAAAATGATTATATAGAAATTGAAAAAGATAAAAGGGTTTTAAAATTAGTAAGTAATTATTATAAATTTTGGAAAAAAAATTTACCAATTAACTAAACCAAGCTCCACCATCAATATTTATTGTTTGTCCAGTTATGTACTTAGATTTATCGCTTATTAGAAAATAAGCAAGATCAGCAACTTCTCTAGGTTCACCAATTCTTCCTAATGGAATTTGATTAGCAACTAATTTCTTTTTTTGTCCAATCTTAAGATTCTCAATTTTGGCCCATTTTTTATCTAGTATATCCCATAGCGGGGTATCAATTACTCCAGGTGAGATTGCATTTACTCTTATGCCGTATTTAGCTAAGGCTAAACTTGAAGATTGCGTGTAGCTAATCACTGCCGCTTTAGAGGCACAATAATGAGGCACAAGTGCTTCACCTCTTCTACCTGCTTGAGATGATATATTGATAATATTTCCTTTAATTTTATTTTTAATCATTTTTTTAGCCACTGCCTGAAGTAATAAAAACAAACCTCTTACATTTGTATTAAAAATTTTTTCGTACATTTTTAAATCATTTTTAAAAAATTCGTTAAAATCACTATATGCAGCGTTATTAAAAAGAATATCAATTTTACCAAATTTTTTATTTGCAGAATTAATAATCTTTTTAACAGAACTAATTTTAGAAATATCTGCCTGGACAAAAATATAATCATTCTTGTTAAATTTACTTTTTAAGTAATCATTAAATTTTAAATCAACTTTTCTGGATACCAAAATACAATTAATGTTATTTTCTAAAAATTTGATAGCTGTTGCTCTCCCAATACCTTTGGTTGCCCCAGTAATTATAGCCACATCTTTATTTAGTTGCATCATTTATTGCTAATTTTAATTTTTTATTTTTAATTAAATTAATATAATGTTTAAATTTAACTTTAAAATTGTCATTGATCAAATATTTTATTGGTGGTTGTGTAATATTTTTAATAAAAGTAACTGGGTCTCTATATTTTATTAAATTTTTTTTTAAATACAAATAGTTATCATCTTCAAAATTTTTTTTTTCATTTATAAAAATGTACCAAGATGCAAAAATGAGAGCAAATCTCTTAATATTTTTTTTATGTAAAAGATTATTTTTCATAGAACTACATATAAAGATTTCAAGATTTTTAGATCCATTAATTGTTGTTCTTTTTACTAAGTCGGGAACAGCTTTATTGCTAAATCTTTTTAGTACAGAATTTAAAAATAACCTATAGTTGTAAAAATCTTTCTTTAGATAGGGTATTACATCTCTACTTATAAAGCTATTGATAAACTTAATAAATTTTTTATCGTTAAAACTTTCATAAACAAATTTTTTTTTATCAAGTGATGCCAAAAATGAAGTTGAACAATGAGAGGCGTTAAGAATTTTCATTTTCATTTCTTGATAGCTTGAAATATTTTTGACAAATTTAACACCAACTTTTTCAAGCGGTGGTAAATCTGCTTTTTTATTTCGTTGAATAATCCAGCTGATATAATCTTCAGACTCAACATGGCAATTATCATTATATTTAAATTTATTTACAATCTCTTTTTTTGTTTTGCTATTATATTTAGGTGTAATTCTATCAACCATGCTGTTACAAAAAATTAAATATTTATCAATATGTTTTATAAATTTTGAATTTTTTTCATTACAAAAAATCTTGAAAGAATTTCTTAAATTTTGACTATTGTTTTCAATATTATCACAGGAAATAACAGTTATTTTTTTTTTTGACTCAATGCAGCTTTTTAAAATAAAAAAAAGCATTCCATAAATAGTTTTAAATTTAAATTCATCATTTTTTAAATCATATTGAATATCTTTATTATTTTTAGCAAAATTACCATTGTCAGTATGGTATCCATTTTCTGTAATTGTTATCGTAACTAATTTGAGAATATTGTTATCTATATTTTTCTTTATATAAATTAAGTTTTTTTTATTATTTAAAAAAAATTTACTAATTGAGCCTAAGATGAATTTTTTTATTTTTTTATTTTTTGTTAATAGGGTGTAAAGATAATCTTGTTTTTTTATACTGTTATTAAATTGTTTATTTCTTTTTGAATTAATAATTTCAAAATCAATAATAGTCCAATTACTTAATTTTTTTTTTAATAGTCTGTGTAGGTAATATGCTTGATGCGCCCGATGAAAATTACCAGAACCAACATGTAACCATTTCTCGTTTAGTTTTTCATCTACATAAGAGCAATCATTATTAATTTTTGTTAAATTTATTTTATTAAGATTCATAAGAATATAAAGAAATTATGAAATGTTATATAAAATTAAAAAGTTGTTGTCTATCGATCAAGAATTTAAAAGAGTAAAGTTGCAAGATCTGCTTGTATAATTAAGTTTCATAACCTTTTAAAAACAAAACTGATTTTGACATTAATTTAGGACTTTTTTGATTCTATTGAAGGGTTAGAACCAATTGGGATTTTAATAGCCTCGTGTTATAAGCTAAATAAAATTAAAAATGTTATAGGCATTGATAGAAATGAAAACAGGTTCAAAAACTTTTTAGATTTAGGCTATAGCAATATTATAAATACCAAGAAAGATGACTTTGAATAAAATTTTGAGACAAGAAATTCAAATAAAAGGTTCCTGGAGTTCTGTAATAGAGCCTCATAATGAATGGGAGGAAAGCCTAGATATGATTAATCAAAATAAATTAATTATTAAAAATTTAATATCACATCATTATAATTTTTCAGACGCACCACATATATTTAAATCAATGTATTATAAGAAATTTAAATATTCAAAGATCGTTTTATCTCCATAAAATAAGTTAATTAAAGTCCTTACAAAAAGTAATCTTGAAATAACTATAAACAACAGAGTGTTATATTTAACTGGATTACTAAGAAATAATGATTATTTATTGGTTATGGTTACACAATTTATAAAAAAACCATTTTTTATATATATTATTTTTTTTTTAATAATTTTATCTATTTCTAAGCAATTAGTTACATTAAATTTTGATAAACCAGTTACTAACAACCTACATAAAAACTTTAACAATTATATTTTAGATCTAAAGGTTGATTTTGACGAAAGAATGCTACTTAGACAAAAAAATAATGATATTTGCGTAGAAGTTAAAAAGGGCAATATTAATAGACATTCCTTGAGATGGGTTTTTGAAAAATTTAGACTATCAATATTTGAAAAAAGTAGCAAAATAATTAAAAATGAGAAACTTAATAGCTATTTATTTTCCTTTATCATTTCAATTATTTTATTTTCTGTATTTATCTTATTAAATAAAATTGAAAAAAAAAACAATAGTTTAAGAAAAGAGAATAGTATTTTTTTTATTTTTTTGATTTTTATGTTTTTGATTCTATTGTATTTGACTAGGCCATTAGGTGAAATTAGATTTTCTATTTTTGAAATTTTATTTGTCACTATGAGTTTATTTTTTGCAATAAATAAAAATATGCCTCTTTATCTTCTATCAATATTTTTGTGTGTTCTAAATCGTGAAAGTGGATTAATATGTGGTTTTTTTTGGTTAATATTTAATAATTTAAAATTTCAAAATAATAATATTTTTAAATTAAGATTAATTAATAAATTTGACCTAAAATCTTATTTGCCTGTATTTTTGAGTTTATCTGTTCTACTTTTATTTAATATAGATATAGTTAAGTGTTTCTTGGATATTGAATTTTTTGTACCACCAGATATTTCAGCTCAAGTACCATTTAATAACAACTTATTTAAATTAGATATTAGGTCACTAAATGCTGTCCTTATAAACTTACTTCTTATTGTATTTATAATGATAATTTTTTATAAAAAAACTATAATACAAAATAAGCTTCTAATTTTAATTGGCTTTTATCTGACAATTTTTTTAATATTTGTTCCAATCGACCAATATCAAACTAGAATAATCTTAGTTCCCATGTTGGTGATTTATATTAGTGAATTTACAAGAATTAAATCTAATATTAAGTAATAACAAGTTTATTCAAAAAATTCGTGAAATTTTCTTTTTTTTCTTTAGTATAAAATTGATTAAGAAAAATATTTTCTTTGGTGGGTATTGGGATATTTTTATTAAATAATTTAAAAATATCATTATACGATTTTACAAATAATACTCTTTTGTTTAATAATTTCTTTTGTTTTTTTTCAAAATCCCAAAGAGGGTTATTTATCACTATAATTGTTGGCACTTTCAAATAGAGTGACTCGATAAGAGTGGTGCTAGGTTGTTCTAATATTAGAAAATCAGTTTGTTTTAAAACACTTAAAGCCTGCATTTTATACATTTTTAACTTATTTAAATTTTTAGCTTTTTTTATTAGTACTTTATCTGCAAAAAAACTTAGGTTTTTTTCATTAAAGGAAACTAGTAAATTACAATTTTTTTTATTAATTATTTTAGTTAAAAAATTACTTCTAAATTTATATAAATTTAGAGGATCATTTATACCCTCGTTAAAATTAGATACGATGTTATCATTAGATTGGGCAATATAACCAATGTTTAAAAAAGATTTTTTTTTTGAAGGAATATTTTTTGTTAATTTATTAAAATTTTCAGATTCAAATGTAAGGTATTGACTATTATGATTAGTATTGAAAAAATAATTTTTTTTTATTAATATTTTTTTTTGGGTGTCAGAATAAGTCTGATAAAATGAAAGTTCTGCTTTTGGTAAATTATTATGTGCCAAATCAGGCCAAAAAAAACCTTTTTTAAAATGTCCTACTGTACCTCCATGAAGTGTAGTTAGTGTTTTTATATTTTTTTTATTAAAAGTCTCTCTAATAGTATTTGATACAAGCGTATTGTGTGATGATAAAAATAATAAAAAAGAATTTTTTTTTGTTATATTTTCAATATTTTTTTTTGTATAGATAACTGTATTAATTATTTTTGGCATCATGTACTTTAAATATTCTTTAAGGAACAAATCTTTAGTCTCATTTTTGATAATTTTTGTGTTAAATATCTTTTCTATATTAATATTTTTAATATAATTTTTACTTAAAAGACTTTCTTTATAAAAAAATAAATTTATATCATTTTTTTTTGCAAATATTTGTACTTTTTTTTGATATTCTTTGTTTAATAAATATATTAAAAAACATAATTTTTTATTTAAATTCATATTAGATAGTTCCAAAAATAATTTTTTAAAATTATTTATGCTTGGATCATCATCAGTAATAAAATAATTACTTTCATTAAATCTTTTTTTATATAAAATTTTTTGAAATTTATTTAGATATTTTCTTTTATAAACTTTTATGCCCTTAACTAAAAAATTAAAATAATCTTCTGTGTTACATTCATAATAAAAAAAGTTATATTCTTTAAATTTATTTACAAGAAAATTTAGATAATTTGAATAAATTTGTATATACAATAATCCAACACTAAATTTTTGATAATTTGAAAAATAGTTATTGTTTGCAAGAATTTTGCTACTTTTTGTAATTTTTTTATCTATTTTTTTTGAAATTAAAAAAGAATCTTTTAATAATTTAGATAAATTACTTTTATTATTTTTTAAGATATCTTTAATATAGATAAATTTTATATTATTTTGAGAGCAATGAATTGCTACCTTGTAATTTAATGCAATTATTTTATCATAAAAATGACTAGTTTTTAGATATTCAGATACATCATTTTCATTATTTAAAATTAATATTTTTTTCATTTTATTTCAGATTAATAAATTTTTATTTATTTCATATAACATAATGATTATAATCAATTTATGAAAAATTTATTTGTTATATTTTAATTGATTTTTGCTAATGTAGACTATACTTAAATTATATTTTATATATCTGACATGAATGAATTTGTAGTCTCTAAAATTAAAAAAACAAATCATCTAAACAAAATTTTAGTTGATTTAAATACTCTTTTAGATTTTTATTTAGAAAAGCCCAAAAAAAAAATTGGTCTGCCCATAATCAAAAAAAATATACATTCTAAGATGATTAGTTTATCAAAAATTGATAGAAACTTATTTGGTAATTTTTTTGATGCTGCTCAATGCTTACCTTCACTTCATTCTTTAAATGAAACGTTAGCACATGATATAAAAAAAATTTATGGCTATTCTATTATACAAATTGCAGATTACCCTAGACTTAGATTAGATTTACCAGAAAAAAATTCAGTCCATAATGATCCTTGGCATCAAGAAATAATGGCTTATGACGCTCCTAGAAATTCTATAACTATTTGGTTGCCTCTAGTTGAAATGAAATCTGAATTAGGTAGATTAATGATAAAAGGTAATACTAGCGGTTTAGGAATATTAAAACATAAAATTTTTCCTAAACGTCCCTACATTCGAGTTAGACCTGGGAGTTGGCTAAAACTGCCCACACACAAACCACATGTTAAATTTGGTGAATTTATTTCGTTTAAACATTCTGTGCCTCACAAAAGTTCTAAAAACAATTCTAAAAGCAAAGTAAGAATTTCAATTCAAATTAGATACAATTTCTTAGACAATTCAATATATAGCCCAGAAAACTACAGACCTACAACACCTAAAGTTAGAATTAGCCAAGATTTAAATTTAGATAAGTTAAGAAAATTTAAATTCTAGGAATTAATATATTTTTCTTTGATACGCCATTTTTAACAATTTTCTTTTTAATACTTTCTTTCCAAGATATCGCACAAATTATGAATTTAATTAAATGAGATTTTTTTATCATATTTTTTTTTGGATTTTGAATCAAAATTTCATTTTTTTTATCAATTTTTAGATATTTAATTTTTTTAAAATTTTCATCAACTAACGTAAGGTTTCTTTTTGAATGTTTATTTAGATAATAGAAAAGATTTAAAAAAATAGAATTACAACCCCAAAAATAAATTTCATTTTTTTTAAATCTATTAATTTTATTAGATAAATCTTTAAAATTATTCATTCGTTTTTTATTTAATATTAAAGCTTTAGTAAAAATTTTTTGAGCTCTTTTGACTAATCTTGGATTTAATTTAGCATTAGTATGTTTAATATTACTCTTCTGAAAAATCATTCTCACTGAATATTTTCTAGAATTATGTTCTTTATTCTTACCAATAAAATCATAACCGGAATTAATTAATAGATTTTTTAGCGTATCATCTGTAAAATGATGAATATGTTCTGCTGTAAGTAATGTGTCATCACTTTCATACTGATTAAGATCGGGCACTTCAATTATAATTTTACCCCCATCTTTAATTTTATCTTTTATTTTTATCAGATATTTTTTTGGATTCGGAATGTGCTCTAAAGTGTGATTGAGTAAAATAAAATCATATTTTTTATTTTTAATTTTTGTTTTAGTTAAAAAATCAGAGCCATATGCTTTGTATCCATTTTTTTTTAATATCTTTACTAGGTAGTTATTTGAAGATCCTATCTCTAAAATTGTTTGTTTTTTTTTAGCAATTTTCTTAAAAAAGTTTAGTTGTTTTTTAATGTCATAATCAGGATCTAAAGATTTATTTAAAAATTTATTACTATAAAATTTCTTTAAACTTAATGAGGTTGGTTCTGGGTTTGAATAAACAAATGAACACTCCTTACAAATCACATCAAAACATTTAAGATTAAAGATACCTATTTTTGTAGGGAAACTTGAGTGTCTACTTTTGATATTAAATCTTTTAAATTTATTCGAATTACAAACTGGACACTTTACTTTGTTAAATCTAAGTTTAATCATTTCCAGATGTTTAATTTATAATTTAAAAATAATCTAATTATAATTGAATTAAATAAGATTAAGGTATAAGGTATAATATATAAAATTTGAGACAAATTTATGACTTCAAATACATCATTAAATATTCTTTTAATTGACCCCTGTTATTCCTCTAAGGGAATTTCAAACAATATAATTCCCCTTGCTGTTGGTTTGATCGGTAGTCATGTTTTAAAAAATTTTCCTCAAGCAAATATTAAAATTTTAAAACTAAGTGATGATATAATTAAATATATAGATGAAACTAATATTGATATTTTAGGTGTTTGTAATTACTTATGGAACACAAATTTATCCTGTAAACTTTCTAATTATGCAAAATTAAAAAATCCCAAAACTTTAATTGTATATGGAGGCCCCGAAATTAATAAACTGCCAATCGATAAAAAAAAATTTATTGAAAAGTATAATCATGCAGACTTATTAGTTGAACGAGAGGGTGAACTTGCGTTTTCAATGATTGTTTCTAAATTTTTAGAAGATGATAAAAATAAATCTAAAATAAGAAATCATATTGCTGAATTAGGAAATTGTTTTTTTCTTAATGAAAAACAAGAGTTTATATCAGGACCAGAGCTTGTTAGAATAAAACATTTAGATGAAATTGAGTCACCTTATGTTAATGGTTTATTTGATGAATTTTTAAAAGCAGGTACTTTTCAACCTTTAATACAAACCAATCGTGGGTGTCCATATAAATGCACTTTTTGTCATGAGGGAATGTCTTACTATAATAAAATTCATTATCGTTCACTCGATTATGTAAAAAAAGAATTAACTTATATTGCTGAAAGAATAAATCCACCTGTTGGTTTACATATTGCAGATTCAAACTGGGGTATGTATAAACAGGATATTGATATAGCTCATCATATAGCGATGCTAAAAGATCAATACAAATGGCCCATGTATATACACTGCAGTACAGGTAAAAGTCAGTTACCAAGAATACTTGAGACTGCAAAAATACTAGATGGTGCGCTAAGAATTACTAATGCTGTCCAGTCTTTAAATAATGATGTTTTAGAGACTATCAAAAGAACAAACTTACATAACCTACAAGAATATATTGAAAGTATGGAAACTATTTCTGAGCCAGATATAATTTTACCTCTACCAAAGGAAACTTTGAGTAGTTTTATGAATGGTTTAAATACTCTATTGGATACTAAAGCACCAATTAGATTTACGGTTCATCCCACATTATTATTAAGCAATACTGATATGCTTAGAGAATATAAATCTGGCAAACATGGGATTAAAAAAAGATATAGACAAAATCAAAATTTAGTAGGCTATGTTGATAATGAGCTAATATGTGAAACTGAATGCAACGTATTTTCAACTGAAACTATGCCAGAAAATGATGTTATGGTTGCAAGA
>Ga0209630_10002343_pt1 | contig 18412 bp, 28 predicted proteins | sample COG_01_FD_184745 | JGI IMG/M metagenome (GOLD analysis project Ga0209630, IMG submission 184745) | Pelagic Microbial community sample from North Sea - COGITO 998_met_01 (SPAdes) (version 2) | ecosystem: Environmental > Aquatic > Marine > Neritic zone/Coastal water | place: Helgoland, sampling... | reverse complement strand
CAGAAGGGTTGTGAACACTTACAAGAAGATAATAAGTGTAAAAACTATGAAACTAGACCCGAAACATGTAAAACTTATAAGTGTGGAGTCTTACGTAGATACCAAGATGGAAAAATATCATATAAAACTGCACTAAATATTATTGCAAAAGCAAAGGAAATACCAAACAAACCAACTAATAGAGCAATTGTTCGTGATATCATGCACATGACCTCTCAAAAATTATAAATAATACTGTTATGAGTTATAAATCAGAAAACTGGAAAGAAAAACTAGAACAAGTCCGTAGTCACATCGCTTTGAAAGAAGGGAGTGTGGAAAAAACTGCAGACGAAATCATAAGTGAAGATATCGAAAACGACCTTCTAACTGGATTCGAAGAAGACGTTAAAGTAGTCGAAGATGAAATCACTGAAGAATTGGTTCTTGAAGCCTCAATGGGTGATATGATTAAGAAGGTATTCAATACAGATAGTGAAACAGAAGCTATGGGTATTGCAAAACTTCTTAACATGACAGACGTTAAAGTTGCACTTGCAATGCAGAAACAAAATCCTAATGGATTTAAGAAAACTACATTCGGTATGGGTGCAGACAATAAACAAAGAGACATGATTAAGGATAAAGACCTTATAAAAATGTTCAAGAAAGCAGGTGTTTCACCTCTTAAAGATTCAGTCGAAGTTGAAGAAGAAAAACCAGTAAAAGAATCAGTAGAGAAATCTGCAGAAAAACTCGTAGAAAAAAATATGCTTGGTAGACTTGCAAAACAATTACATTTAACAACAGAAGGTAAACAGAAGATGTTTGACTACTTCGAAAAAGGGGAATTAGAACAATGAAACTAACATCAATGGGTCTATCACCCGAATTACTAGAAGCGTCTAGAACAGTCTTACAGAACTCAAAAGAATACGAAGAGTTCTTTCAATCTGCACTTAAAAAATTTGGTGTAGATTCTCCTGCTGATTTTAAATCAGATGAAGAGAAAAAGAAATTCTTTGATTACATAGATAAAAACTATAAAGGTAAAAACGAAGAAGAAGTTGCAGAAGGTGAATGTGCCTCTGATAAAAAGAAAAAACAATATTAGGAACTAGTATGAACCTCTTTTACGAAGCCAAAAAGGTATTAGATAAGGACGGGAAAGTTAACCCACTCGGCCCTTATGGAAAACAGAAACTTACTGGACGTGAGATTCAAGTCTATTTCCGTAGAAACAAAGTCAAAGACAAAGTAGTCAAGAAAGCAGTCGAGGTTGCATTAGACCTTGGTGGTGCAATGGATATTGCAATCAAATCCATTAAAGACTATTACGGGGATAAAATCCTAAAAGCAAAAGAAGTTCAAAATGCACTTAAGTTTGCAAACGAAGAATCATTCAAAGATTCATTCAATATGTTAGATGAAGATTACAAAAAAGTAATCAAAATGTATCCAAGAGACAGAGATTGGAAAAAACTTATCACAAAATATAAACGTGACATTGACAAACTCAGAAACAACGATAAAGATTTACCTAAAAAAGTAGAAGACGAATTACTAACATGGGCTTCACAAACAGGTGAAGTAGGTAGTAAGGACGATGCAGAAGACTTCATAATGTCAATTATTGATGAGAAATATAAACCTTATTCCGACTCAACCTTTTCTAGATGTGTAGACTTCTACATTCAGTTCAGAGGTGGTAAAGGAGACAGAATCACTTCAGAAGAGAATAAAAAAGACTTTGAAAAAGCAAAGAAGATGATTGATTCTTATTGTAAGAAAAACAAAATCAAACAAAAACCAGTTTACTCAACACCTGAAGAAGGTTCAAGTGCATACAAAGTCGGTCTTATGATTGACCCAACATACAGTAAAACAGATGACTATAAAAATGGTGTAGACTTACAACCTTTATATGTTGAATTAGGTAAACTAAAGACTGCAGAAGACCATGGTGGTGGTTGGGATAAACCAACAAAAAACGAATCAGAAGTTTTAGAAAAGAAAAATAAAATCAAATATCGTGGTAATCTAAGTGGTTTACATGAATCTATAAAAAGTATAATGACAGAAGGTAAGAACCTTATGCCTGATTTACAAAAGATTGTAGACAAAAAGAGTGCAACTAAAGTTGGTGGTATAATGGTTGATATGTTTACTGCCTCAATGATTACACAAATCTATGGTAAAGTAAACGATAAAAACAAGAAGAGAATGGAAACATCAAATATCTCTACACTTGTTGACCTTGCACAAAGAATGATGCAAAAGTCAGAGAACGACCCACTTAAAGAAGAAACTCTTATGGAAGGAACATGGGAAGTCCCCGATTCATATCCAAAATTAGTTAAACTCAATAAATTCTTAAGTCAAAAAGCAAACTTCAAAGATGCACAAGAAGTTCATAAATGGCACGTCCAAGCAGATTCATACTTCGGTGACGATTCATTCTCAGATGATATAGATGCATACAAGACTACACTTAAGGGTGGAGAAAGAAGTTTTTATGACAGAGGTGCTCTGCATGGTAAAGAATATCTTGACCGCATGAAGAAATACAATAAGATTAAAGAAGGAACAGACTTAAGAGACGTTTTAGAGAAACAATTATCAGATTGGACTGGTGGTGTTTTGAAGTTCAAAAATCACGAGATTGTTCAAATGCCTAGAGACTGGTATATGAAAGATAACCCAAATGAAAAAGAAGATAAGTCTCCAGTAAAAGCAAAATTAGAGTCAGTAGATTACCATACAAAAGTAATCGTTGAAAAGTTCAAAAGAGGAAAAGGAAGATTGAAATTTAAGAAATCTCCTCCAATCAAAGTAGAAGGAAATGCAGTATCAAGTGCTCAACAAGCTGCAATCGCAATTGCAAAGAAAAAGAAAAATGAATCAGTCATGGATTCTTACAAAAAAATGTGGGAATCTGAAAACCTTGAAGAGAAAAAAGAATTTAAACAAAATGATATCGATAAAGTTGCAAAACTTACTGATAGAAACGAACACACTAAATCACTCATACACATTGCAAAATCAATGGGTGACAAAAAGTCATTAAAAAAATTAGAGTTAATCGACAAAATGCATAACGAATATGGTCACATGCCTAAAGGTCTTATGGACATGAGAAATGAAGTCTATGATGACCTGAAGAAGGATATGGAAAAATATTCTAATGGTAAAGACATGTATAATGCAACATAACATGAAAGATTTATTTAAAACATATCGTGAGATGCACTTACAAGAAGTGAAACAAAAAGAAGTTGATTCACTGAAAAAACTATCTAAAGATATGCAATCAGTTTTAAAAGGTTATCAGAAGATTGCTCGTATGGGTGACAAAGAAATCTCAAATGTAAAATATAATAAAGATTATGAAGCAGTTCTTAAAGCAAGAGATGTTATCTTACAACTTATTGGTAAAGTAAACACTCAAAAGATTCTCAATAAAGAAGAGACAACAGTAGACTTAGACGAAGCGAGAATGCCTGAGTATAAGAAAACTAAGTTTGATGGTAAAGAGTTTGACAAAAAGAAAGAAGTAAAAAACATCAAAAATATGATTAAAGCACTTCATAAAGTTGCAAAGATGCAAGACGACTTTCAGTATACTGCTGAAACAGGTTATACAAAAGGTGGTAATCCAAACGATATTTACAAGGGTTTAGTTGATTCTGAACAAGCACTATATACATATCTGCTAGGTGTGGAAAGAGGTCAATGGGACGGAATTATTGATATGGACAGAGACTAATGGATAGAGTAGACGCAAGATACAAAACCTTTAAAGAGAAATTAAAGAAACTCGGATACATTAAAGATTCTGCAAAACAGACCAATAAAATCGTAGAGAAAATTGGTGATTTTGGAATGATGTCTGATACAGGAAATAAAAAAATTGCTCGTGCAGTTTCACAATCAAAGAATGAAAAAGACCTGCGTGCAAAGTTAGAGAAAATCTCTACAATGGCAAAAGGTAAGTATGCTGAAGCAGGTGAAGACGAAGTAATTGATAGAGCATTAGATGCACTTGGTAGTAAAGCAAGGGGAGTTCAAAACAGACCTGACGCTGCAATGCTAATGCAACTTCGTAAGTTCAAAGACGGAACTAAAGATGGTGAGGTCAGAACAGACGATATGAAGAAAATTAAGGTAAAAAGAGACGATGCGGTGAAAGTTCATGACGTTTTAATGAAGGTTAAGACACCCATTCGGTCTAAATACCTACAGTTATTACAAAAAGACAAAAAGTCTTTCGATAAAGCATTTAAAGCAATCTTAAAGGTTGCATAACTAGGAGAAAAACATGGCACTTTGGGGATTATTAGACAACGAAGCTTCTAAACCAAAATATCTTAACACTGCTGATAAAGCAGAATGTTATGGTGCTGATACAGCTGAGGTCGGTGCGACTGCTGGTGTTAATTCAGAAGGTTGGGTTTTAAGAAAAGTAGTAGGGTCAAGAACACAGTTCGAAACATTGGTTGCAATGTCTTCAGGAACTATGGGTGCTGACGTTGCTGACTTTGATGACGACTCAGACGTAGGAACACCTGACGTTGATGACGATACAGTATTATCAGATAGTTAATAGAGGATAAATTATGAAAACATTTAAAAACTTCATTATTGAAGAAGGTGGAAGTCAAATTCCAACAGATTCTAACGCATTTTTTGTGGGTGCAGCTGGACTAAGTTCAGAAAAAGTCCCACATGATATAGATGATGCAGATGTTAAAGCTAAGGTTAATGCAATCTTAGGACAAACTGCAGTATCAGAATGGTTGAATCCAAAAGCTGCTGTTGCACAAATGGAAGCAAAACTTTCTCTATTAGGACTTAATAAAACTGGTGAATCAGACTTAGAGTTTGCATCAGAAGAAGGTTCATTCGACATTCAATTCAACAGATATGGAGTTGTCACTGGTAAAACAGTTGATACACCACATGACGAATTTGAAAGAGAAGAAAAAATCGTATCACTTAACGTGAAATACGAACAGAACGAAAACGGAACTTATAAAGTTATCGGTTCTTTAAGTTAAGTAGTTTCCCCGACTGTCTGAGTAAGGAAGGACATTTCGGGGACACCTACATACTATTACATTATGAGTCTATTTGACAAAATCACAGCAAAAAACTTTCAAGCGTTTGCAATGAAGCATTACGATGACCCTCAGTGTGAGGACTTGGAAGACTTCCAAGAAGACCTTAGAAGGTTTAGATACCTTAAGAGGTTATTACATAGATACCATGAAAATGGTGAATTACGTGAGCGTTTAATGCTGAATCACATTATCTGTATCTTTAATGTCTTTGGATATGATGCATGTATGAGAATGTTAGAATTTAAAATTAAGAACGTAAACTACTGGTCTTCCATAAAAACTATGTTATTATACCTAGAATACATAGAAGAAGGTTGGAAAATAGATATCCCTATCGATAATAAACTTGCAGAACGTTTAAGAGACCTTTAAAAATACCTAAATAGATTATATGCGTATAGTCGACACCCTTATAGTATTCCGAATTCTCAAGATGTTAACCACACCTTGGAACAAAATGCAGGCATTCAAGTTTGGATTCATAGATATGAATGGAAACAGAATCAAAGAAATTGAAGACGAGAATGGAAAAAAGGTTAAGAATGACCCAGTCACAAAAAAAGAAAAGTCTTCACTCACTCCTTTACATAGATTAGTATTCAATCTTAAAAAGATAATCAATAAAGTTCCTTTCGGTAAAACTCAATTTGCATCATATGTCACTGCACTTCTACTTTTAAAGGAAGAGTGTGATTTAGACAATGAACAGAGTGAGGAGTTATATGAAAAGTTCTATAGATTTCTAAAGGAAGAGGAACTATTAGAAGCTGAAATGATAACAGAGACTATAAATGTAGGAAAGTTAATCATAGGTGAGACATATAAAATTAGATTTCCAATCAAACAAAATGATTACATTCATCAATCAAAAGAAGATGTTTTGATTCACCAAGAATATGAAAAGATATATGGTATCCAAACATACATTGGATTTGTTAACGAGGAGAGAGTCGTATTGACTGCAGATGATGTTTATTGAAGCGATACAAGAAATAGATAACCTTACCTTTGGTCAACAAAAGGACTTAAAGAAACCCAAGTATAAAGAACTTACACTATGGGACGAAGGTTGGGAAACCATAATGTTGGGTGCATATCCTAAAGGACAGAAAGTCGTAGACGAACTTAATGAAATTCAGACATTAGTAAAGGGTGCAACAGACGAACAGAAACGTCAATATATAAATTGTGACGAAGATGCATCATGTTATATCAAACAATACATGGACGACCATGACTTAGAATACAGTCAAGACACTATAGACTTTATCAGAAAACAATGTAGTCCAGTAATCAAACACCACAAAAACCATTTCAATCGTGCAAGACCATATCAAGTTGCAGAACATTTAGGAATGAAATTTGACAGATTTGAAACAGAAACAAGTAAGACACCTTCATACCCTAGTGGACATACAACACAACCATATGTTGTAGGATTATATTACAGTAAAATGTATCCACAACACCAACAGGGAATTATGAATGGTGCAAAAATTAGTGGATTCGGAAGAGTCATAGCAGGATTGCATTATCCTTCAGACTATGAAGCAGGTGTATATCTTGGTAAAGAATTATTCAAGTATATGAAAGTCGAAGAGATAAATGAAGACGCACCAATGAATTCTACAGGAGGTGCAATTAGTATGCCTCCAACAATGCAAAAAAAGAAAAGAGATAAGAGATACGATACAGATAACATGTATAAACTCTTAAGACGATACATTTAAATTATGAGATTTTTGAATTACCTAGCCCTTATTACGTCCATTGGAATTGCAACCATAGCTGCATATTTCAGTGTTCTTGGGCTTGCAACTATATTCAGTGGTGCATTCTTAGGTATTGTTATCATGGCAGGTGCATTAGAATTTGGTAAGATTGTCAGTGCAGCTTACCTACACATGTTTTGGGAGAAGTTAAATTACTTCAAGTATTACTTAGTGGTCAGTGTTATAGTGTTAATGTTGATTACGTCATTAGGAATCTTTGGATATCTTGCAAAGGCAAGTTCGGATACGTCTTTTGCAACTGAATTTGCACAACAGGAAATCGGTCAAATAGACGGAAAGATTGGTAGAGAACAGAACAGAATTACACTATTAGAAGAACGAATCAGTGGATTGAACTCGGGTGGATTAGACGTATCAGATTCAGTCAATGCACAAATAGAGATTAGAGATGGTGCATGGGATAGAGTTCAAGGGGATATAGACTTTGCACAAGGTCAAATTGATAATTTGAGGTCTGAATTGACTGCATTGGACACTTCGGTATCAGAACTCAGAAACAGGGGTGTAGAGACGATTACAGTGGACGAGGGAGTGTTTAATGACGAGGTTAGAGTCATTGATTATGTTGCACAAGCAGAGGAATTATACCAAACTCAACAACCACAAAGAGAACAAATCCGTGCAGATATCAAAGACCAACAGAATAACATAGACAAGTATAGAGACCAAGCACAGAACACTATAGACACTTCAAATGCAGAAATCAGTAGACTCCAAACTCTATCAAACGGAAATGCAGACGAAAAAATAGAAAACATTGAAGAATACAATAGACAGATTGACACTATCTATGATACAATACAAGAGTTAAGAGAGGAAAAGTTTCCTTTCGAACAGGAAATACTCGGTTTTGAACGAGAAGTAGGGCCGATACAGTATATTGCAGAGGTCATATATGGACAAGAAGAGTCTGTCAAGTATCTTGACAATGCAATTAGATGGGTGATTTTTGCACTTATCTTTGTGTTTGACCCACTTGCAGTGTTATTATTGATTACAAGTATTGCACTTATCTCTAATCCAAGTGGAAAAAAACCAAGAGTTTTGTCAGTTTTAGATAGACCAACTGTTATAAGAGTTCCAAAAAAACCTAAATAAAAAGTTAATTAACGGAGAACAACATGCCAGACAACATGACACATGCGGAAGCTAAAGCATTTATCGAAGCAAATCCACCAGTCCTTTTATTAGACGGACTAGAGGGAGAAGCTGCTACACTTGCACAAGCATCATACGACGCTTCAATGGTGACTCATAATGAGGAACTAGTGAGACTTCAAGCTTTAATAGACGCAGAATAGTAAAAAACCACTAGTATTTTCTCTCCAATTATAGTATAATTAATGTATGCTATGGTTAGAGAGAAAATATCTTTCCCGTATTGTTTCACTCGTTGAACAGGGAAAATGGAAAAACGACAACACACTGAACCATCGGTGTCCGTATTGTGGTGATTCCCAAAAGAATCAATTTAAATCACGTGGTTTTCACTTCACAATAGGTCAATCATTCGTCTACAAATGTCATAATTGTGGACACTCAACTTCCAGTGTAAACTTTCTTAAAGACCATTTCCCTATTATTCATAAAGAATATCTCAAGGAGTGGTTAACAGAGACAGGCAGAAAACCTAAAAAAGCACAGAAAATGTTAAGTGCAAATAAGTTTAAGTTTGTTCCTAATAAAGAAGAACTAGATATGAAAAAAATAGATTTGAGTGCAGTAGCCTTTAAGGTATCAGACAAGGTAGTTGCACAAGAATTTGTTGACTCGAGACAGATTCCCAAAGAACGACAAGAAGAACTTTGGTTTGTCCCCGTTGCACAATCTCTAAATCTCTTATCACATAAGTATAGAGACAGAGTTCTTGGAAATGACCCAAGAGTAATATTACCATTCGAAGATGAGAATGGGGAATTAGTTGGTATCACTGGTCGTGCAATAAACGACTCACCTCTTAGATACTTAACCATGAGATTCCTAGATGACGTTCCACTCATCTATAACATAAAAAATGTGGACAAAACTAAAACTATCTATGTGACTGAGGGGCCGATAGACAGTTTATTCCTACCTAACAGTATAGCAGTCGGTGGTAGTGATTTCAAAAAAATAGATGACTCGTTAAAGGAAAATGCAATAATCATTTATGACAATGAACCACGAAATACAGAAATAATCAAAAAGATAAATGAGGTCATAGACCTCGGATATAATGTTTGCATATGGAATGAAAGAAAAGTGAGTGAATTTAAAGATATTAATGATATGATTATGGGTGGACTAAGTCAAGAAGAGATTGTTGAAATTATAAATTCTAATACTTATAATGGACTCTCAGCAAAAACAAAATTACAGGAGTATAAGAAGATATGAATTCAGAAATTAGAGTTTTAAAATCAGACGGGTCAAAGGTAGAAATCAATTTAGATAAAATACACAAAATGGTTCATAAAGCATGTAAGAAAATTACAGGTGTATCAGAATCATTAGTGCAGATGAATAGTGGATTACAATTCTATGACGGAATTACTACTAAAGATATTCAAAAAATTCTAGTTAAATCTGCAAGTGATTTAATATCATTAGACAATCCTAATTATCAATTTGTAGCTGCAAGATTATTATTGTTTGGAATACAGAAACAGGTATTCAACACTAAGTGGAAAGACTCAGAAATCTATCCACCACTCAAAGATATTATTCAACGAAACATTGACATAGGAGTATATGACGATGACATTTTAAAATGGTATAAAGAAGACGAGTTAGACCAACTGGATAAGTATATAAAACACTCTCGAGACCTTACCTTTACATATGCTGGATTACAACAAATAGTAGACAAATATCTAGTGCAAGACAGGTCGAGTGGAGTTGTATACGAAACACCACAATTCATGTATATGTTGATTGCCATGACTTTATTTAAAAAGTATGGTGGTGAACTAGGAGACAAATTAGAATATGTCAAAAAATACTACGACGCGATTTCGCAATTCAAAATCAATATCCCAACACCCATCATGGCAGGAGTTAGAACTCCTTTACGACAATTTGCATCGTGTGTGCTTGTCGACACAGACGACACTCTCGACAGTATCTTCTCGTCTGATACAGCCATTGGAAAATATGTTGCACAAAGAGCTGGTATCGGAATTAACGCAGGAAGAATACGAGGACTTGGTTCAAGAATTAGAGGAGGTGAAGTCCAACATACTGGAGTCATACCTTTCCTTAAGAAGTTTGAGTCAACTGTTAGATGTTGCACCCAAAACGGAGTTAGAGGAGGAAGTGCAACAGTTCACTTCCCAATATGGCACCAAGAAATCGAAGACATTCTTGTCCTCAAAAATAACAAAGGCACGGAAGATAACAGAGTTAGGAAATTAGACTACTCCATTCAGTTATCAGAACTATTTTATAAAAGGTTCCTTGCAAATGAAGAGATTACATTGTTCAGTCCACATGAAGTGGAAGGACTATATGAAGCATTTGGAACACCCGAGTTTGACGAACTCTATGAGAAGTATGAACGTGCAACTTCTATACCTAAAACTAAAATAGGTGCAAGAGAATTATTTTCTAGTCTTTTAAAAGAACGTGCAGAGACAGGAAGAATCTATATTATGAACATTGACCACTGTAATACTCATAGTTCATTTACTGATAAAATAAACATGAGTAATCTATGTCAAGAAATAACACTACCAACAGACCCAATTCAACATATAGACGGGAATGGGGAAATTGCACTTTGTATTTTAAGTGCAATCAATGTAGGTATTGTAAAAGAAGAGGAGTTGGAATCTCTTTGTGATTTATCAGTGAGAGGACTTGAAGAACTGATAGATTTCCAAGAGTATCCAGTAAAAGCTGCAGAAATGTCAACCATTGCAAGAAGAAGTTTAGGTATAGGTTATATCGGACTTGCACATTTTCTTGCAAAGAACAAAGTTAAATATGGAGACAAAGAAGCATTACAACTGGTTCATGACCTTACTGAGAGGTTCCAATATTTCCTTCTTAAATCTTCTAATAATCTTGCACGTATCAATGGAAATTGTATTGACTTCGACAGAACAAAATATGCAGAAGGACAATTACCAATTGACCACTACAAGAAAGAAGTAGACGAATTAGTAAAACCAGTTTATAAAATGGATTGGGAACAACTAAGAAAAGATATCAGAATACATGGTTTAAGACACTCCACATTGACTGCACAAATGCCCTCTGAGAGTTCCTCAGTCGTCTCTAATGCAACGAATGGAGTAGAACCACCAAGAGACTACCTTAGTGTCAAGAAGAGTAAAAAAGGAACACTTAAACAGGTAGTTCCACAATACTCTATGTTGAAGAGTGCATACACCTTGTTATGGGACATGCCAGACAACACTGGTTATATCAATATAATTGCAGTTATGCAGAAGTTTTTTGACCAAGGTATCAGTGGAAACTGGTCTTATAATCCCGAGAACTATGAGAACGGAGAAGTTCCAGTGTCAGTAATGGCAAGAGACATGTTGACAACATATAAATACGGGTGGAAAACAAGTTATTACCAAAATACCATGGACGGAAAAAAAGAGGACGTGGTAGAAGATACCCCACTTGCAATAAGTGAAGACGAAGGAGACGAAGATTGTGAAGCATGTGCCATTTGAAGATAGAACTGTAGAATTAACAAAGAACGTTAAAACCCCACAAGGAAAGAATAAAAAATTACCATTTAAAACTAATCAAATCACTGCAGATTTTATTAAAAATAGATACGTAGTTCTTAGAGATTTTGTTCCTAAAGAAATGATTACGTTTGCAATGGATTGTTGGAAAACAGTTGAACACAATCCCGAGTGGCATGGTGCATTTTGTAAACGTGAAAACGATATCATTTTCCAATCTCCTAAAAACTCATTGGGTAAATCAGAAAGTATCTATTGTTCACCATGGGGTGTTGCAATGAATAGATTTCTAAGAGATAAATTAAGAAGTGTATTGGACATTGATTTGGGTGAAACATATTCATTCACTAGAAAATACGACAGAGGTGCATATCTAGCTGCACATAGAGATAGACCTGCGTGTGAAATATCAACAACACTATGTTTAGATTATAAAACAGACGATGGTAGACCATGGAGAATTTGGGTTGATAATTCTAGAAACTGGGTCGATAGTGATGATGGTGGTGAAACAGGTATACAAAGACAACTTCAATTATTACCAAACAGAAAGAGAACTTCAACACCAATAGATTTAGAAGTTGGAGACATATTATTATACCAAGGGCCTAATGCAGTTCACTTTAGAGACTATTTGTTAGGAGATTATAGTTATCATATATTTTCCCATTTCTATAATAAAGAAGGGAAGATAAGAAGTCACCCACTCGGAACTTGGCAAGGTATTGATAACAATTTAAAACAAGTTGAAACAAGAGACACAAATAACTTAACATTCAGGCCAGGAACTGCTTTAGAACACCCTTGTGTCCTTGAACATGACGGAAAACTAAGTAGATATCACATGCAAAACGATAGACCAAAAGAATTGGAAGATGCATATCACAATTTTATTGATTCATATGAATCAGAACAGTTTGGACTGAGAAGTGAATATGCAAATAACTATGGATTAGAAGACGAATGACAGTATTTAATAAAAACAAAGTAGACTTCACAAAGAATAAGATATTCTTTGGAGAGGGATTGAACACTCAAAGATTTGATGAGTTCAAATATCCAATATTTGATAAACTCACTCAAAAACAATTGAGTTTCTTTTGGAGACCCGAAGAGGTATCTCTACAGAAAGATAGAAGTGATTATCAGAATCTATCTGATGCACAAAAACACATATTCACCTCTAACTTGAGGTATCAAACTTTACTCGACTCGGTTCAAGGTAGAGCTCCGTCCATAGCATTTTTACCATTCGTGAGTCTGCCTGAACTCGAGTCTTGTATTATCACTTGGGACTTTATGGAGACAATCCATAGTAGAAGTTATACACATATCATTAAGAACATTTATGCAAATCCTAGTGATATCTTTGACACTATACTTGACGAAGAAGCAATTGTAAAACGTGCAGAAATGGTCACAGAGAAGTATGACGAGTTTATTGCACTTGGTCGTAGAAGATTACTTGGATTAAAAGTAGAGGATTATGACCTTTATAAAGCATTATATCTTGCACTTATATCAGTTAACATCTTAGAAGGAATTAGATTCTTTGTATCCTTTGCATGTTCATTTGCATTCGGAGAGTTAAAACAAATGGAAGGAAGTGCAAAAATCATATCTCTGATTGCAAGAGACGAATCACAACACCTTGCAATATCACAACACATACTCAAAGCTTATAAGAATCAAGAGAATGATAAGTTAATGAATAAAGTAATGAAAGATTGTGAATCAGAAGTGTATGAGTTATATGAAGATGCAGTTAAACAAGAGAAAGATTGGGCAGAGTTTCTATTTAAAGACGGGTCAATGATTGGTCTATCAGTTCCTTTACTGGGTCAATACGTAGAGTTCACTGCAAACAAAAGATTACGTGCAATAGGACTCAATCCTATCTATGATATCCCTTCAACAAACAATCCTTTACCATGGACACAACATTGGTTCAACAGTAGAGGACTTCAGAATGCACCACAAGAGACAGAGATTGAATCTTATCTCATTGGTGGTATTAAACAAGACGTATCAGACGATACATTTGAGGACTTTAAACTATAATGGACGGAGTAATTTTAATAGCAATACTTTGGTTGGCACTAGTGTCATTGATAACCTTTTTCTTCTTTGACGAAGGAACTAAAGGTATTGAGAAAGACCCCTATTATGGTCGTAAGACTGGAACAATATATACTGCAAAGAAAGAAAGAGAGGAATACTTATTATGATTGAAATATTTGGAAAAACACAATGTCCATTTTGTGATAAAGCAAAGTCACTATGTGAACAAAAAGGATTAGAATACACTTACAAACAATTGGGAACAGACTTCACAAGAGAAGAACTCTTTGAAGAGTTCCCAACTGCACGAACATTTCCACAAATCAGAGTTGATGGAAATGCAATAGGTGGTTATGACCAACTTGCAGAACACTTGAAATAGTGAAAAAGTTCCAACTATATCTGAATGCACCTCAGAGACAGACAGTGCAAGATAGAAGATGGAATCACCTATTTAATAATATTGATAGAATGTATCAAGAAGTTAGAGTTTTTGTGGCTGGGTTAGATTTCTATGAACCCGAGAAAAAATACCCTCTCCCCTATGCAACATTAGACGGAAAGAAAAAGAGTTATGCAAATTTGTATAAAAAGATAATGATTGATACAGGTAAAATAGAAGACGGATATATTCCCGAGGAGGAATAATGAATTACGAACAAGGATTTAGGATTTATTGTCCTAGTTGCAAATCAGAGTGTGATATATTTCATTCAATGGAATCACACCAATACGAGATAGACCACTGTCCATTTTGTGGTCATGAAATAGACGAAGACTCAAGAGAAGAGATAGAAGACGAAGAATAATGGAAATTTACTGCAAAGACAAGAAAATGTTGAGTAAATCTATGAGTCTCGCAGAACAATTAAATATTGCAGATGAACAGGGTGTCACTGTCTATATCAAACGACTACCACCCTCTTTCAAACAAAAAGGAATCATAGAATTTCCACGACAATTCAAAGATGAGACACATATTGATATCTATATCAAATATGACTCAGAAAGATATGTGACACTTGCACACGAAATGGTGCATTTACGACAAGTTATTACAGATGGTGTCGTAGACGAAAACGAAGCATATACACTCGAAAAAACCCTAAAAATAGACTAAACAAAGCTTGACAATAGGTGTCATTTTTTGTTATACTATGTCTATAATGAGAAAACAAAAGATTAAGGAGAATACGATAAAGCTTGACAATGGGGTCAACTTTTTGGTATACTAACAGTATGGAAAATAAAGTAATAAAAAGAATCTTCGTTGATATGGACGGAGTATTAGCAGACTTCAACACTGGTGTTGAAAACCTAACAGGGAGAGAATTCCCTAATACTGACGCTGGTCACAATGACTATGACGAAAGAAAAGAAGAGTTAACCAACAAGAGATTATTCAGAAATCTTCCACCTATGGAAGATATGTATGACTTGGTTGCATATATCAGACACACTGGACTTCCTTGGGAAATCCTAACTGCTGCTGGTGTTATCAACAGAGAGTTAGTAGTGTTTGACAAAAACGAGTGGATTAGAGAATATGTCAGTCCAAGTGTTGTTGTCACTTGCACTATGACTGGTAGTCAAAAAGGTATGTTTGCAATCAAAGGAAGTGTCCTTATTGACGACAGAAAGAAGAACCTTGAAGCATGGGAAAAACATGGTGGAATTGGTATCCTTCACACTAGTGCAGAAGACACAATCAAACAATTAAAAGAACTTAGAAAAGGAGTATAGTATGGGATTAGATAGAATTAAAGATGGGACTGCAAGGTGGTATGTGGTCAACACTCAGAATCTTGAGGAGTATGGAACGAACTTCCATAAGTTCAAAGGTGGTTCCGAGTATGTGGTTGGATTCCATGTAGACAAACTGGTCTTTGAGGAAGATGCATTTGGTGAGGGTGAACACTCTTATTACAATTCCCCTTCACTCACTGAAGCTAGTGTTGCAGCTCTAGTCATGAAACACGTCAACAGACTGAATGGTCTAAGTGGTTCTTTTGATTATATCACCAACATTGAAGTGATTGATTCCCCTTTTAACACACCCGACCACCCAACGTGGAGAGGTGGTGCAGAGGACTTGATTGAGGAAATCGAGGACTTGAGGGAATACAATAAAAACTTGGTAGCATAATGACTACTAAACAAAAGAAACAAATTCGTAATATGATTCAATCCACATTAAAGATTGTCGGTTGTGCATTTTTATTCATAGGTATGACAATGTCACTTGGAGTCAGTCCACATATGGAACTCACTGCATATCTATTATTGTTCATAGGAACTATTCTAATCATTGTGCATAGTTTTAGAGAGAATGACCATATGTTTTTACTAATATCTTCTGCTGGTTTTGTTCTAGTGGGAAATGCATTTTTAGATACGGAAACTGCAATGACACTTGCAAATAATTATGGTATTGCACTAACTGAAGAACAAGGTTGGTTTGCAAAATATGGTAAAGTGTTCGTAGAAATAGTCAAGGAACTAGTTTAATGGTAGACACATACGAGATACAAAACGTCTCTTTTGGGGACTTAAAACAGGAAGCTATACATGATATCCTAAAAGATGGAAGACTTGCTTCACACTTCTTAGAACGTCAATTAGAGATATGGTATCCACATTTGACATTTGTGGACGGCAGAGGTTATGACCATGTTGACGAAGAGGGAAATCTCTATGACCAAAAGTGTTTCACCAAGGGAGGACTTGCATTTGCACCCTCTAACATGATTGGTGGAAGTAGAAGTATCAATGAGGAAGTTGCAACAGAACACTGCAAAGACATAACTTACATTGCATGTGATATTATAGACTTCCCTACAGTCAGAGTCAAATTTGCAAAAGGTTCCGACCTTATGAAGGAATACAAGAACTTTAAAATACCCAAATCTCAAAGAGAGAAATTCTTCTCTTAGAATTCACCTATATATTACCATGTTAAAGAAAATATGGTCAATCATAAAGAAATTTCCACTATGGACACTTACGTTCAGTAGGTGGTTAGTTGAATTATTCAAAAAACTCTTTACAAAGAGATTCTTAGTCACTGTATCATTCAATTCAGTATATGGTGATTCAGACGATAGACAGTTTATAACCCGAAAAGTGATAATTCAGAAAGAAAAGCACTTGAAATTTAGAGACGACCATGGTAAAATAGTAGAATACAGAAGTTCGGGTGGACTGAATTATATTATTGAGGAGTATGAAGGAAAATGAATCAATTTTTTATTGCAATTATACTTGTTCTCGGATTGGGTGGTTATTGGTTATATCAAGAAAACCAAACACTCACTGCAAATAATCTAAAATTAGAATATGCAGTAGAAGAACAAAAACAAACCATGGCAATCATGAAAGAACAATATGAGAAACAGGGTAAAGCATTACAAAACATGAGTCGAAAGAATGCAGAGATAGAATCTGAAAAAGCAGAGTATCTTGCAATCTTTAGTAGACACAATCTAGATTTACTTGCACTTAAGAAGCCAGGAATGATTGAACTCAGAATGAACAATGCAAGTAAAAACGTTATGGAGGGAATGGAAAATGACACAAAAGAATTATTTAATCTTGACGTGCCTAACACTACTGATTAGTGGTTGTTCCGTATTTGGAACAAAACAGATTGAGGTAGTATCTAAACCTATCGAGATTGATATCATGCAACCTACACTTCCAAGACCTTTGGATTTGGAAACACCACAATGGTTCGTAGTATCTGAAGCAAAGATTGTCAATCCATGTGTTAAGTCTTTATCATTCGAACCTAAGAGATTCAATGACGAAGGTGTAGAACAACTCAAAAGACCAAAAGTATGTGAACTGGAAGAAAGAGAGAATCCCGAGTGGCCAGTTGGATATACTTATCTTGACCAATTTATGGACGAGATGAAAAAACAGAACAATGGAGAAATTCTATTTGTTGCAACCACTATTGGTGATTACAAAGTCATGGCGGAAGACATGCAAGAACTTAAACGTTATATCAGACAACTTGGAGAAGTTGTAATTTATTATAGAAATGTGACAATGCCTAATGGAGAGAAAGGAGTAGGTGTTGGTGTGAAAAAGAATGACAAAGAAAATTAGTTCAACCCCATTTAGTCCGATAAGAGGAAGTGTTGCACCACTTTTTGCAGTTCCTCTATATCGAGGTATTATTCCCCTAAATCATGACATGGTTGCACAAGACATTCGGAAGAATGTTGAATCTCTAAGAGATAGTGATAACACTCAGACAAATTACACTAACTATTTCCATGACAGTTTAAGAAAACAACAAGAAGAGGAACCTTGGTTCAAAGATTTTTCAGACATAATCAAAGATACATATGTTGCACAACAAATAGAACAATGTAATACAGATTTCAGTAATATGTGTAGAGACGATATTCACCTCTTTGCATGGTCAAATCATTATACTGGTCGAAACTACCACGAAGCACATAATCACCCAACAACATTGATAAGTGGAACCTATTACGTAAAGGTTGAAAAAGACTCACAACCTATCAAATTCTTTAATCCTAATCCAGCTGCAAGTGCATTTCCAATGGGAACTCAAACAGAATGGAACATGAACGAAAACCCATTCACCAATATGACTATTACAGGACATGGTGTGAATATGATGGAGGTGTTTGTTCAACCTACAGAGGGTGAAGTGTTAATGTGGCCTTCATACCTATATCATACAGTTCCACAATCCCAATCTAACGACCCGAACTATGAAAGGATATCAGTTTCCTTTAAT
>Ga0209630_10002336_pt1 | contig 18446 bp, 9 predicted proteins | sample COG_01_FD_184745 | JGI IMG/M metagenome (GOLD analysis project Ga0209630, IMG submission 184745) | Pelagic Microbial community sample from North Sea - COGITO 998_met_01 (SPAdes) (version 2) | ecosystem: Environmental > Aquatic > Marine > Neritic zone/Coastal water | place: Helgoland, sampling... | reverse complement strand
GATTTACAAGACGGACGATAAAAGAGAAGAAGAAGAAGAAGAAGAAGAAGAAGAAGAAGAAGAGAGAAAAGACCCGCCCGCCGCTACCGAGCGAGAGAGCGCTCGAAAACTTGTAGTATATTTATTTTATTAAAAACCGTATATTACGCACACGGATAGAAAAAGAAAGAAAGAAACACACGTCACGCGTTACGCGCATTCCCTCGACCGCGCGCGCAAAGTTCTCGCGTTCGTCGCGAGAGACTCGTATTGAGGAGTACTCTTCGGCCTCGCCGCAAAGGAATTTGTACTAAACCCTAAACCAATAAATACGCGAAAGAGACCATACCAAAACCCCACAAAGATTAATTAGTTGCTTGCATTTAATTATCTCGACCTCAAACGTGGGACGAAGGACGAAAGACGACCGATACCTCGCTCGCCTTAAGTGCGTGTTTATATTGGTGGTAGCGTACCGCGTTCGTTTTTTTCTCTTTGTCGCAAGAAATAGAGAGAGAAAGAGAGAGAGAAAGAAGATCGCGTTTTAATTCCCACGAACACACACATAATTGTCGATCGCGGGGAAGAATACTCGGTTTTTGAATACGTTTTTGTTCTGATCCTCTCTGTTCATCGAGTCGTCTCGAATCGACGAGAGACATGTTTTTTCCTCTTTGCGCGGCGGCGCTCTTTTTCCTTTCCTCGTCGTCACTTTTGGATTCCGCGGAAGGGAATAATTGGCCAGTGGCACGATTTACGAACGGCACGGTTGGACTCCAAAACGAAGGAGGGAAAGTGATGGTGAATTCGAACGAACTTCACGTGATCGGAGACCTCATCGTAAAAGGGTAGCATTTAATTCCACCGAAGTGCATGCCACCGGGCGGAGATAAGTTGCAATACAACGGGACGCATTGGTTTTGCGTGTGCGCGGAGAACTGGTCGGGGGAGACGTGCGAGACGCCGCCGAGTCCGCCGCCGAGTCCGAGTCCGCCACCGCCGCCGCCGCCGTATACCGCGCCGCCGCCGTACGTGACGCCGCCGACTCCGCCGCCAAGATCTCCTCCACCGCCGCCACCGAATCCTGAGAGTCCGAACGAGTTATTAAGGAAAGCCGTTACAGTATGTTTTGAAAAAGAAAGCACTGGAAAGTGCGAGTGCACGTACGATTCGCCGTGCGGGATATATACGAACGGTGGAATGAGCGAATGGGATGTATCCAAGGTGACCGAAATGATGTCGTTATTTACAAATAAAAATACTTTCAATGAAAATATATCAAGTTGGGACACGTCGCAAGTAACTGATATGTATAGAATGTTTTATTACGCTTCTGCGTTCAACCAAGACATTGGGAGTTGGAACACAGCGCAAGTGACTCGTACGGTAGAAATGCTTCTAGGTGCTCGAGCGTTCAACCAAGACATTGGGAGTTGGAACACAGCGCAAGTGACTGATATGAATCATATGTTTTATGACGCTCGTGCGTTCAACCAAGACATTGGGAGTTGGAACACAGCGCAAGTGACGAGTACGTTGAGAATGTTTTCTGACGCTCGAGCGTTCAACCAAGACATTGGGCGTTGGAACACAGAAAAAGTGACGAGTATGCATGCCATGTTAGTTAGTACTTTTGTGTTCAACCAAGACATTGGAAATTGGACTACATCTCAAGTGACTGATATGAAATATATGTTTTATAACAGTTATGCGTTCAACCAAGACATTGGGCGTTGGAATGTAGAAAAAGTGATTGAGATGAGACAAATGTTTTTTCAAGCTTTTGCGTTCAACCAAGACCTCCGCAATTGGAATCCCCCAAGTAATTGCAACTTTTATGATATGTTCAGTGGTGCAACTCTTTATAACAAGGCGTGGACATGCCCATCGGGTCCAAGATCGTGTTACGCCCCAGCGTTCACCAGTGATTATTCGTTAGTTTTGGCCGTTCAACAGTGCTTCACGGAATCGAGCGAAGGGGATTGCTCGTGCTCGACGACGTCGTGCGGTTCGGCGGCGCAACACATTTCAAAATGGAACACCTCCGGCATCACACTGATGAATAATTTGTTCAAAGATAAAACGACGTTTAATCAAGATTTAAGCGGGTGGGAGACCGCATCGGTGACGCGCATGGACGGTTTGTTTCACAACGCGAATTCGTTCAACCAAAACATTTCGAGTTGGGATGTCACTCAAGTTCGCGATCTTCACGACATGTTCAACGGGGCGTCGTCTTTCGACCACGATATTTCCGGATGGATTCTCCCAGATAATCCAACGTCCACGGACATGTTCTTAAACGCGGACGCGTTCAACGCTAAATTTACGTGTACCGGCGGCGTTAATGGACCGCCATCGACGTGTTCGCCGAAATAGATATACACGTGTTTACTCTACAAAACCTACCGCGATATACGAGGAAGGAGGGAAGGCTTTAACAATCGCCCCAAACTATTTTATAAAATACTAAATAATACATCATCGACGAGCGCGTACGTTCCTATACATGCCGCCCCCGCGCCCGCCAATATTCTCTTCTTCTTCATCATCATCTTCGTCGCTCACCCAATCTCTTTCGCTTTCGCGGTTGGTACCCATCGTCGTTCTCATCGCCGCGCTTGCATTTTTGCTCTTCCATCGAACGAGAAACCCATCCATACTCGCCGAGAACAATTCGCACTCGCGGGCGACAAACTGCGCCGAAGTCACTCGGTCCGCGTGACACTTCAAGCGCTCCGAAATCGCGCCGGTTCGAGAATCGTACACGAGTATCGACCCGTCTTGCGAAGGCACGAAAACGTTCACGCCGTCTTCCGAGCACGACATGGTTGTTGAATACCGATACTGCGCCGACGCCGCCGACGCCGTCCCGGCACCAGCTGTAGAACCCCTACCACTGTCGCTACCCGTGTTCATCGCACTTACGCCGCTCCGAGCATTTTGTGTCGTCATCGACGACGACGAATTCGAAAATCGTTCGAATTTTGTCGCGTCGCACCGACCGGTGCGCAAATCCCACTCGCGAACCCTCGCGTCGTTTCGGAATCCAAACCCTTTCGTGAAAACCGAACGACCGTTTGGGTGTATCAATACGCTCTCTATCCCGTCCGCGTGAGCCCTCGCGTTTTCGTCGTAAAAATCTATAGGTTTCCTCAAACTGCTCCACGACCCTGATGTTCCTAAACCTTCGGTACCGCCGCCGCTTCCGCCGCTATTACTCCTCCGCCTATCCATGCTAAACAACGGCGCCGCGCACCGCCGAGCGTCCCAAACTGCACATCGACCCTCAAACCCGCACGTAATCACAGAAAACGCGTTCTCTTTCGACCAAGCGGTCTTAGAACACCCGCCCGGATGCGCTTTCGGTAACGTCATTCCCACCACGTTACTCCCGGGATCCCACAATTTCACGTCCGGCGCATCCGTCGCCACCGCGACTAAATCGTTATTCAAATGACTCGACAAAGACAAACTCACGTCCCGTATTCTCGAACCGAGCGCGACACCACTCCTTCCACCTCTCCCAGAATCAACAGACGACGCGTACGTCGCCGCCACTTCCGCGCGACTGGCGTCCCACAACTTCACCGTCCCGTCGAACGACGCGCTAAAAAACGCACTCGCGTCCTCGGGATACCACGCCACCGCCGAGACCGACTTCTCGTGCCCTTGCGACGTCCGCACGATGCGCGCTTCATTTTCACTACTCGCGATGCCATTTATATCACCGGTACGGCGACGACCAAATCTCCTGTTGGATGCAAAAATAGGCTCCACATTCCTCCTCTCGTTCCGATCGCCGTCCGTCTTTTCTGCTGCTTCTCGTCCGCCTCCGAAACCATCCATCGAGTCATACATCACCACGCTTCCATCCACGGTCCCGACTAAAGCGAACCTCTTTTCGCGCATCCCGCCAATTTCCAAGCACGTGACTCCTCCGTTCCATATTCGAGAGAATTGTTTCTCGCTCGCGATGGTAAACCCGCGGTGGATGCTGTATCTCGCGACCGAGGATTGGAACTCGAGCGGACGGAGTTGACGGTTCGTTTCCCGAAGGCGGAGCGAGGAAACGGTCGTTGGGTTTGGGAGAGGTTTGGAGGGAAGGAGGCGTCTCGGTGGAGAGGGAGGCATTGCGTTGAAGCCAATACCATGTGCGGTAGGTTTTTTGCGGCGCCGAGGCGGCATGTCCTCGTCCTCGTCCTCGCGTCGCCGTGCGTTGCGTTTCAAGGTGTGAGGGAATGCGTTTGGATTTCGATTTATACGCGTTAGGGATTGATTTTGATTACATTCAATCGGTATCGATGCCCGGGGGGTTTACGAGATGATGGTATACAAATTACGTGACGGCAGACCAACTCCTAAAGTTATGCGTGTGCGTGCACACCGCCTCGACGACGTCCGGGTTCCCTTGTTCTCCGACGACGAGTCCGTGGACTTTCAACCCGCGCTCCGATTTGCGTTGGTCGAGCGCGTCCAACAAGTCTTCTTGCATGGGTTTGATTTCACCGTCCGTGACGAGGAGGATGTCCGCGTTTTCCCACTCTTCGGTGTCTAAACGCGCCAAGGCGCGTTCGAAGGGTTCGTCGACGTCCGTGCCGCCGTGGAATGAGCCTTCGAGGAACGCGAGTAAATCGGAGAGGCCTTTGGCGGAGACTTTGAGTTCGAGTTCCATGCAATCGCCCGGGCCGGAGAAGGCGTAGAGGAAACACGGGCGGTTGGTCGTGCGCGCTTGTCGAGCGCACTCGAGAGTCATGCACTTGGCGACGGTTTCGCGGGCGCCCATCATGGATCCAGAGGTATCGAGACAGACAATGATTGGACCGCATTCCGCCGCGGGACGGGTTTCGAACCCTTCGACGGTAACCGCGGGCGTTTCCGCCCACCCGACGCGTTCGTACGTAGCTAACGTGCGTTCGGCGCGACGCGCAAAGTGTAACCGGCGAGCAGCGGCGGAGTCTTTCATAGCTAACAATTGAAGCTCGGCCGGGAGTACGCGCGAGATATCGTCCGAGCGAGTTAAACCGCTCGTTTGTTCGGGTTCCATGGGCGATCGCGTCAAGCCTTCCGGGAATCGATTGCGTTCGCGCTGTCGAGGGGCGCGTTTTAACGGGCCTCTTCCCGAACCGCGTCCTAAAGAACGCACGATGTCTCTCAGTTCCTTCAAATCTTGCAACTTTTTCCGCAACTTTTCCATCTCTTCCCAACCGGTGACTTGCCACAACCCTTTGGATAAATCAAACCCTTCCGGCCCTTCGGTTAAATCGTTCAAATCTAAACCTTCGAACGCTTTCGAGGCTTTTTCCAGTTTATCCACCGCGGGTTCCCATTGCTCTTTGAAATCTTCCATCATCTTTTCCACCATTTCTCTCTTTTGTTTCTCTTTTTCTTTCCGTTTCTCCTCCGCGTTCGACGACGCGTCGTTGTCTTTTTCCTTCGATTCCATGTTCATCTCGATGTCGTCCACGTCCGTTTCGTCTTTCCCGTCGCCGTCGCCGCTGGAGCCACCTCCACTCGTCTCCCCGTTAGGATCGCCTTCCTCTTGATTGGTATCGTCTCCTGCTCCGCTTCCATCTGGGTTCATCTCCTCGTCCTCGTTCGGTTCTTGCTCTCCGCCTCTGCTTTGACTGCTCTCCGTGCTTTGCCTCGGATCGGAATTCGGATCCTCCTCTTCCTCGCCGTCCATCGCGACTTCGTACTGGTACAAAATATCCAAAACGTTCCGCATCAGCGTCTTCAAAACCGGAGGAAACTTCCTCGTAAACCTCGCCATATCTAACTCTCCCAACGTTTCCAACAACGCCTCCCGAAACGTCTCGTCCTCCGGCCAATCCACCGCGTGGGGGTCGAATCCGTTCGCCGACGACGAAGACGACGAAGACGAAGATTTCGGTAAAAACCCTTTCTTCAAGGCCTCCTCCCATTGTTCGTACCCATCTTTCGCCTTCCTCAGCTTTTCCACGTCCCCTCTCGTCGTCGGTAGCCTGAGTAACATCGGTAATACCTCCGGCGGAATCTCGCTTAAAATTTTTGGGCCTCCGGGAAGCCTCAGCATGTTGCCGTAATTCGCCAACGCGTTTTGTTTGGACACTTCCTCGTCTTCGAGCAAACTTTCCCTGGTTCGTTCGAGGACGTCTAAAACGGTTCGTTCCGAGCTGTCCTCGGAGAGGACGATCGGGGATTTCTCGAACGGGTTCGCTCTTAATAAGGAGGGTGGTGTCGTTCTCGTTGTTGTTCTGAACGCTTTCGAGAAGGAGCAAACGCGGGGAGCAGATGACGACGACGAAGCGCCTTTATTATTACAGCGCGAAGAAGAAAAGGACGACGAGGAGGACTGCATCGTAGTAAAATTCTGCCGAGAGTGCTGATGATAATACTACCGCTCGTCGTGCGGATGCCTTCGTCGCCCTGAGAGCCGTCCGTGACGTCTTTTTTGTCTGTCGCTCGAGCAAAGTGAAAGAAAATCCAATCGACCCCTACACCCTAAATAATAAAACCCTAAAACTGAGCAAACCTCAACGAGGGGAAAATTTTCAAAATTTCTCGAAAGAGTTACGCGTTTATTAAGATGGACGACGCGAGGACGAGTAAGCGACTGAAAGTACCATCATCTTCATCAGCAGTAGGAGCAGTAACAACGTGTCGTGATGATGAGAGCTTTTTTACCGACAAAAAACAACACCATACCATTGATGGGCTGAGGAAACAACAACGACAACAAAATCACGATTGTGATTTCCCCCAACAACAACTTTTGCTTTCAGAGTACAAACTGAACGAAACCCGGACAGAAATCGTCCTCGCGGAGACGAAAAGAGACATCGAAATGGCAATCGAACGAATCTACCGCGAAGCGATGAAATTGGACCACTTTTGCGATGGTGGTGGCGATGTTTTTGGGAGGAATCAACAGTCTCTCGTGGTTGGATTCGACATGGAGTGGAAGGTCCTGTATAAGAAAGGCGGAGGCGAAGCGAAGACGAGTTTACTACAGATGGCGTATTCAACCATAGACGTTTCAACAAAGTCGTCGTCGAAATCGAAAACGAAAAATGTGGTCGTTTTGATACGACTCGGGAAACGTTTGAAGTATAAAAACCCACTCCCGTCGAAACTGGTTCGGTTTTTAGAGGACCCCGCGGTGAGGAAAGCCGGCGTGAACGCGAGAGGGGACGCGCAAAAGCTACGAAGGGATTTTAAGGTACGCGTGAACGGAGTGGTAGAGTTGGACGCGTTGGCAAAGGCGAAGAATGTTGTAAGCGGTGATGGGAGGAGTAGCGGTAAAAGTGTTTCTGGGAAAGAACAGGAGAGAGATAATAATAACATCAACGCAAGTCAGCGATGGAGTTTAGCTCGATTGGCAATACGGGTGCTCAAGAAGCGAGTGCCGAAGGACGGGAACACGAGAACATCGAATTGGGAACGGGACGGGAAGTTGGACAAGAAGCAGTTGACGTACGCCGCGATCGATGCGATGGTTGGTTTGGATTTGTGGGTCGCGCTGAATAAGATGCGAGGGGATGGGTACGAGATGGATCCGGTTCCGGAGGGGTTCGTCTTTCGCGGTAGGATTTTAGAAGGCGAATACGATCCGGACGACGACGATGAAGAAGAAGAAGAAGATGATGATGATGATGAAGTTGAGTACGATGAAGAAGAAATAGAACCATACGCCGCGCTTCGTGAAGCGGCGCTGACGACGTTAGAGAACGAGACGACGATATCGGGACAACCAGAACAACCAAAAACAAAAGAACAACTCGAACTCACTCGCGGCGCGAAACGCAAGACGCCCATTCCGGAAGACGTGGAGGAGATTTTAATCCAACATCTAGGCGGTAAAGCGGTCGAGGATATAGCCGAAACGCTCAAACTCACGTCAGCGGATATCTCCAAAAAGCTCACGATTGCGTTTAAAGCCGGTCATCCGTATTATTGGGATTTGTTAGGTGTTTCCAACGATATTTGGTTAACGTTTTTACAAAGCCGAGAGGAAAAGGCGTTGGCGACGATTCGAGAGCGCTTACCAAACGGCGCGGCTGACATGCCAAAGATTCTATTGTGCGCCTGTCGATTCGCAAGAGAGGTTTTACGAGATGGGAATCAGTTAGAAGGTGATGAGTCCGCGGAAGACGACGACGACGAAGAAGAAGAAGAAGAATCCTCTTCCGACGACGAAGAAGAAGAAGAAGAAGAAGGAAAGAAGGAATAAGATATTAGAGTGTTTAGCAGCCAGGTAGCGTGTAGCAGTGTGTTTAACGCAGCAGGTGTTTATCTTTTGATGTTACAATTGTTTGTTCTTTTATACTAATAGGTGTTCATTCATTTATTATCTCGCCATTTTCTCAAAGACGTTCTTCTTCGCGATTTCAACGACAGCCACGTGCGCCTCGTCAACATCCATGTTTTCGTTGTTGTGTCCTCCACCATTCTTAGCGACTTCCGAGAAATCTTCCATGGACTTTGGTCCCGGGGGGTGCATCTTGACTTTTGGGTCGAACGACCACGGCGCCAGCGAAGCTAACTCTTGCTTCGCTTTCTTGCTGAGGTGTCCTTGTTCTTCGTCGTCGCCGTTCGACGCAAAGTTCATCGGCGCCGCCAACGCTCTCTCGACTTGCTGCAATCTGCCGCTTTCGTATAAAGCCGGATTGTTATTATAGTTCTTCTGGTACCCAACTGATTGCGCGTTTTGCAACACGTGCTGCAAACTGACATCCGTCGCTTTCCTCGTCCTCAACCAATCTAAAGCGCTTTCGTCCAACATCGACTGCTTCTTCCTCCAGGCGTCCAACATCGGCGAGCCGATCAACTTTTGCGCGTTCGTCCCCGCCCAAGGACCCGTTTTCGGTTCCCACGGTTCGTTTATTTTCTCGGTCAGACAAGAGAGCCACTTTGATCGATTTTCGAGATCGCATCCGTTGACGATCGGCTTCGCTTCCGCGCGAACGCCGTAGCAACACGAAATGTCCGGCAAGTACGCGCATCCTTTAAATGAAACGTGGACGAGCTTCGTTGGATCGGCCAATTCTTGTTTATGCCACGAAAGCAATGCGGCTGGTATGTAATCGTATTTATACTTCTTTGAGTGCGAACTGGCGATTTTGTGCGACGCGGCTTGCGCACCGACGCCGAACGCCATCACTTCGTCTTCGCGGACGTCTATTTGTATCCCCGCTTGCGTTTGGTAACAAGGAGCGAGATGGTCGAATTTGTAGAAATGTTCGGTGTTGGCAAAGAGGTGGATGATGTCGGCGCAGAGGTCGTGACGAGCGCACGGCGTTACGGGGAGATCGAGTAAAGCATCGCGAAGCCAGAGTAACGCGGCGCGATTCTTGGAGAGTAAACGACTTTCGTTGTCGTCGTCGTCTTCGTTGGTTTCTTCATCTCCCGCTGCCGGCACCAAATCCATCATTTCTTTCGATTTGAACTCCAAAGAGGAGAGAAACGAGAGGTACTTTTCGCGCTGCGCGTGCGAGAGCGTCTTGCGTCTGGAGTGTTGCGCGATGGTTTGAGAAAGGAACAGTGCAACGCTCGGCGCGTTTTCATGCGGTTTATCTTTTGGCGCGTTACTTTCCACGCCCCCGTTGACGGTGCCGTTTTCTTCTTTCTTGGCGCCTTTCGACCACCGGCCTCTTCCTTTCCGTTTCTTTCCGGCGCCACCGTTTACTGGTGATATTGCTTTTACTATCGTCGTCGGCGGCGGCGGCGCCGTCGTCGTCGCTGTTGTCGTCGGATCATCAGAATCTGCCGCTGGCGCAACATTTGGCGGTGCCGTAACGATTTTGTTGCACCAAAACTTTTCGATGGTCTCCTTCGCGGATAATTTCGCGTACGGCGGCGGACTCGTGCCATATTTCGGTGAATCGAAACCTTCTCCTAACGTCAACAAACGACGGATTTTTGACATGCACACGGCAAGCGCTTGAATTCTATTTTCTCTTACCGCCATAGCTTCGATTTCGGCGTTTTTCTCGGTATAAACAAATTCACCTCGATATCCCGGATCCCCGCGTTTCCTCCTGTTGATGTGATGTTCCTTCGCGGCTTCGTAAATGAGCGGGGGCAACGTTTCACGTTCGTGATCGATGAAGGAGGCAACTTTCGCGTAATAATTCGTCAACCACTTTGGCGCGTCGGCGAGAATGCCGCAACCAATTCGAAAACCTAAACTTTCCAATCGCGTCTTGACGACTTCATCGTTGTCGTCGTTCCCTTCGCGCTTCTCTTTCGCCTCGTCGATGGCGTCCAACAACATCGCGTATCGATCCAAGATCCGATGTTCCGAGTCAAACACTTGCGAGTTGTTGTTCTCACCGACAAACGAAAGGTAACTCCCTCGGCATTTCTTCGCGCCGCACAAACAAAACGCCGCTTCGACTTCTTTCATCGAATCCGAGCAACTGTGATAGTTATAGCACAACTCCTCTCCTTTTTGAATCTCTCGAGTGGCGTAGAAATGAATTTCGTATTTACCGTCGACGACGGTGAGAATGACTTGCACGTTCGGTTCGCAAGAGTGCGACATTCGCGCGGCAAAATTGTTGTAGTGCATTGCGTCGCAAAAGAGTAAGCCAAAGCCGTGTTTATCGCCTCCAGGCCGTTCCATTTGCATGTTGTAAAATTCGGGCGCGCCAATATCTTTCAGTCCTTTGGCTTTTTGCGCTTGCTTGATCGCATCTTGCTTTTCCATCCACGCCCAAGGAGGGTAGATTTCGCCCAAGAAATCGACGACGAATTCGCCTTTCTGTATGTTTTTTTCGCGAATGTTCACCACACCGTAGCCTTTTCTGTGAACGACAAACAAATTTGGATTCTCTCGGGCTTTCTTGGAAAACGTCCAAAGCGCTTTGGCGCACGCCAAATTCTTCATGCCGTCCTTTGGCGACGTTATGTTTGCTCTTTCAAACTTTTCCGCGAGATCCTCCGCGGCGAGCGCTAATGATTGCGTCGCAAGAGTATCCGGGGTCATCTTTCCGTACGATTCGTTCACTTGGTTCATGAGCTTTGCGTAAATTCCCCAATGCTCGTCGTCGGAAAATTCGGGCAAAGCCTCCGCGAGCACGGCGACGGCGTCTCTTCCGGTGACAAAATCACACCCGTACGTCTCTTGTTCGCGAACATCACGTCCGGATTTTAGTCTAGGATTGCGTTCACCGACACACGGGTACCATTCTTTCGCTATGCCTTTATCGCATGGGTCGGCATCTATGATTTGACCTCCATCCTCCTCGGCATCCGCGGCGAAGCAGGAGTTCAAAGACACGTGACCACGAATCGGTTCGCATTGACGCTCGCTCGCTACCTCTCTCACATCCGCGCGGTGAACGTAATCTTGAACGAATCCAACTTGTTGTCGACTCGCGATTTGTTCTTTCTTTGCGTCTTCGAGTGATCGCGAACCTCTCGCTTTCAGAACTGTCAAAGCGGCAACTCGCCACGCTTTCGAAACGCACGCGAACCGGCCGAGATTCTTCTCGCTCTCAATGTACGCTTCTTCCGCGGTTAACCTCTTCTTTGGGACGTACTCGTTGGAAAACCAAATCACTTTCTCGCTCTGAAAGTTTTTCAATTTTTCGACGTCGCCGTCGTCGTAGGTGATTTCAAAAATAGCGTTTGCATTCGCGTCTTCGGCTTCGGAGGTTGGGATATATCGAGAAATCACGCCTGGAAAATACGCGTTTTCTTCTGCCCAAAATACCTCCACGCAACGACCAACGAGCGAAGCGTCGAACGTTTCCGGCACGGGCACTATGAACTGTTTCTTTTCCTCGTCGTCCTTATGCGCGTCGTCAAAAATAAAGTTAAACGCGCGCATTAAATCTTTTAGCGAGAGACCGTTGAAAGAGACGCAGTTTTCGTTGGAATCTGGATCTTGGAGCGCCTCCATCATGATTTGCTGAATCTGTTGTTTTTTCGTTCCACCACTCACGGTTTTCCGCTTCTTCAAACCACCAACGCCAACGTTTACGTCGAGATGATCGTCCCTTGTCGACAGCGATGGCATCGGTTGCAATCCTGTTCGATGTAACCAATTTCCAATCATTTCTTTCTTTCCCTCTGGCTTTACGATTCGGACCGAGCGTTTCCACGTTTTCGAGGATCCTTTTCCGCAGTGTTTCTCCCACTCCGCGCCTCCGAACACGTTCCCATCGCCTTCGCCGGACACTTTTAAGCACTCGTGTTGCTCGCACATGCATCGAAACATTTTTCGTCTGACGAGGTATACGCCGTCGTGCTCGTTACACGTGACGCGAATGGTTGGTGGGATTTTCGTAATCGTCGCGAGGAGTTGTGCGTCCGCGTCGAACGGTTCCGGAAGGACGCGAGGGTGCGGCGCCCCTGGCCACACGCTCGGGTCTTCTTCAGGAGATTCTTCGTCGATGAGCACGTTGAGAGCACCCTTTGCTTGTTCTTGCCTATCGATATCGCCGCCGCGACCGTGTACTTTCTTCTTCGTCATCTCCTTCTCTACTACTTCGTTTCCTCTCTCGCTACTATCGTCTTCTTTCTTGACATTCACGGCCATTTTAACCTTCTCTACTACCCCTTCTGTTTCTTTTTCTACGGCGTGAGTCAATATTACTTTTACTCCGCTTTCGTCTTCTTTTACCTCAACTTCGAGTTTCACGCTCTGCGATGATGCCCCGTTGCGCAAACAGCCTCTTTTATCGCTTTCACCGTTAAAAGTGCTCTTGCCAACCATCTTCTTAATCTTCTCGTCGATGGTTTTCTTCGCTTTAGTCTCGACTTGAATACTACTACCAGCATTGCTCTGCCGCGACGCGTTGTTGTATCGAGGTCTGGTCGTGGGCATAAACGACGCGTCCTTGGTTCTCTTTGCGAGCGTGTTAAAAATCCACTCTTTGTTATTCGAACTCGTTTCGACGCCAAACAAGACGTAAAAACACGCGCGAAGGGCACCAAATGGCGATTGCGCGGCGATATTTAAAAACTGCTCGCCCGTGATGTCGCCCTTTTTGAACGCCATGCAAGCGATGATTAATTCGCCTTGACCCCCCTTACTTGACTTGCTTGCGCTGAGGTTCTTTCTATTCTCAGTCGTTTGCGTCGACGCCTCCGATGGATTGGATGTCGTCATCGTTGTCGTCGTCGTCGCCGCCGCCACCGCCGCCATTTCTACCGCTGATGGTGGTACTATATGAGTAACAGTAGGTGCTGTAATTTTTACCGCTTTCTTTGCCCCGTCTACGACTACTTTCCCGTCTCTCGTTGTGTACGATCCGTCCACGACGTATTTCGGATTCCGTTCGCAAAACTCTCGAAACAAATTCTTCAACTGTTTCTCTTGTTCTAAAGCTTCCGTTTGCGTCTTCATGTACTGTTCAATTTCTTCGCTCGTAAACTCTTCCTCTGCGTCGCAACTCGCGAATTGCCTTAAACCACCGTACTCTCCCAGCGGACACACCCATCGATCTCTCGTTCCTAACCCGACTGCCTCGTTCGCTTTCACCCGTCGCCGCTTGCCGCACGACGCAATCTCGCACTTTACAAACGTCCACTCCGTCGTGAATTTATTCGGTAGTCTCGGAGGCACGTACAACTCGCCTTCCACCGCTTGCTCCAAGAGGTACTTCAACGTCCCTCTCTTTTCCTTTTGTACTTTCACCGTACTCACCTTTTCTTTCTTCACTCGCGGTTCTTTGACGACCTTTTCCTTCCTCTCTGTGATTTTCCTCACGTGTCCGCTCGGTAACCTCTCGTGCGTCCCGGCTTGAATCTTCAACTCGTTCGCCTCGTCGCGTTTTCGTTTGTTATATTCGTACGCTCGTTTTTTCTTCTCCTCTTCTTTCATCGCTTTCGAATTCATCTGTTTCCGCACCTCCTTCTCCGCCGCTTCGTCGGCGTCCGCCATCAGCCGGTCGATGTCGTCGTCTGAAAGTTCCTGCGGTTTCTCGCACGAATCGTATCGCGCGTCCACCACGTCTTTACACGTCCAAATTTCTCTTTTGTTGTTACTCGCATTCGTCGTTTCGGTGGTCGTATTTGTAGTCGTCCTCGTTCGCGCGTCCTCGTTTCCTTCGTCTTCGCACGTCCTCGCAATCATCCCTTTCCCGGCATCTTTCACCAGTTGCGTTTCCACCGCCGCTCTCCCTTGCTCTAAAACCTTCCCAACAATCCTCGGTATCCGTCTCCATTTTAAACACTTCTCGTTTTCGCATTGCATCCAGCACTCGAAGACGGCGTCGACGCCGGTTCGAGGCGAGAACGGTTGCGTCGCCCACGCGTACGCGATTTCTTCGTCCAGAGTATACGGCGGGAGATGGAAGTGCAAATGATTCGATGGTTTCTTCTGCGGGATGGTTGTCGGGGGGATCGATGAAACGTTCGTCGTCCTCTTTACTTCTTCTTCATTTTGCTTCTTCCTCTCTTCTTCTTCTTCCTTTGTCTTCTCCGCGAGAACGACGACGACACCTTCTTCGTGACGATGATGATGATTTCGAACTTCCTCTCCCTCTCCGTCGGAGGATGATTTCTGTTCCTCTTCACTCATCACGTATACTAAACGACCAGAAAAAGAGAGTGCAAACAAAAACGCGCCTCTTCAGAAACAACAACAACAAACGCCTCTCGAAGCAAAGAGAGAGAGAGAGAAACAGAAGAGCGTCTGCTGCTCTCGCGCAAAGAGCAGAAGAGAAAGCGATGATGATGATGATGATGATGATGATGATGATGATTGTTTATTTGTAACGACAAGAATGAAGACATTTTTTTGAAAGAAGCAACTCCTGCGAGACAGTTTTTTGAAAGAAGCAACTCCTCTCCTTGTCTGTTGCTTGTGTTTTTAACTCAAGACAAAAAAGAGCAAAAGGAGAGTTTCCTTAAAAACGCGAGAGTCTTCTCTTTTGCTTTTCTTTCAACTCTGCCAAAAAATCGAAGAAAACTTTTGAAGACTCTTTCGCAGATCATATCAATCACATGCGTGTTGTTGTTGTTGTTCTCGAGTAGTATTTACGAGCTCGTTTTCGTACGACGACGACTACTACTACTACTACTACAAATAATAATAACAACGACGACGAGTAATACTATGAGCAGAAGAAAGAATCCACGTCCGAAAAGAGCGGTGCACGCGAGGACGGTTTTGAAGGGTGAGAAAGAAGAACCTTTGGTGTTGTGTTCGAGGATTCCTGACGAGGAGGATGATCTCGAGGTGAATCATCATCAGATGCGAAAAGAAGAAACGACTGTTAATAAGAAAGGAGTGAAGAGGAAGAGAACGCAACGACACGAGTGCGATGTGTGCGAGAAGCGTTTTCGTACATCTGGTGCTTTGAAAAACCACATGCGTATTCACACGAACGAGAAACCGTACGAGTGTGATGTGTGCGAGAAGAGATTTAATCAATCTGGTCATTTGCAAACTCACATGCGTATTCACACGAACGAGAAACCGTACGAATGTGATGTGTGCGAGAAAGCTTTTCGTCATTCTAATGCTTTGAAAGATCACATGCGTATTCACACGAAGGAGAAACCGTACGAATGTGATGTATGCAAGAAGCGTTTTCGTCACTCTGGTGCTTTGAAAAACCACATGCGTATTCACACGAACGAGAAACCGTACGAGTGCGATGTGTGCGATAAAGCTTTTCGTCAACTTAGTAATTTGAAAAGGCACAAGCGCACTCAACATTAGCGCCTCTGTAGTCCTGTTGTGCATACATTCACATCACGTACTCAACGAATACTCAAAAGAACACTTTCTTCGCCATTAAGGTTTACGTCTGTTACTCGTCAGGCTTTTTCTTTTGTTTTGTTGAGTTTTATCACTTTTCTCGCCATTATTATTTGTACGTATAAAACTTGCGCGCTCTTTTGCGGAGAGTTTCGCGCGTAAGAGAGAGAGAAAAGATGATGATGACGATGACGACGAGTTGTTCGACAACGACGACGATGATGATGAGAACGACGAGCGTTTTGTCGACGGCGAAGAGTAATTGTCGACGTCGTTTTGCGTTGATGTCTTCGTTTTTGTCCTCCTCCTCCCCGTCGGGGAAGCATTTTCATCATCATCAGCGGCGGAACAACGCGAAGACGAACGAACAGGAGGAGGAGGAGGTTGAAGAATCCCGCGTAGTAATCGAGAAAGAAGACGGGCCCGTGGTTTTGAAGACGAAGAAGACGAAGAACACGAAGCACGGAGTGCGAGTATTTATTCTCCAACGGAACGAGTGCGACGCCCCAAGTTTGCTCGAAAAATACGAACGCTTACTCTCGAAACGCGAGTTGGATTCAATTCAAATCGAAAGTTTACACCCGAAAACGAAAAAGGAGAGATTACAAACCCGAGCGATGGTTCGGACGGTTTTATCGTCCATTTTGAACGAAGGAAGAGAAGGGCGGAAACCATCGCAGCGTAAAGTCGTCGATCCGTCTTCGTTGGAGTTTACGTTCAACGAGAAAGGGAAACCGTTTTTGAAACAGTCGACGACGACGACGACGAGTTCTTTTGCGAATTCGAACGAGGAAGAGGAGTCGACGAACTCGTTTTCGTCGTCTTCGATGTCGTCTGAAAATTTGAATATTCAGTTTAGCGTGTCGCACTCGAAAAATGTCGTCGCGATGGCGGTGACGACGGACGGGAGACGCGTGGGGATCGATTGCGAAGTGGAGAAGAGAAGGACGAAAGACGCGTGCTTGAAATTAGCAAAGAGGTATTTTAGGAAAGGCGAGGCGGTCGAGAGGATTGAAACCGCGTTAGCGAAAGAGGAGGACTGGGGGAGGAGGATGTTTGTCAGGTATTGGTGTTTGTGCGAAAGTTACGTGAAGGCGTTAGGGGTTGGGATTTCCGGCAGGCCGTTCCGGAACTTTGACATCGCGGTGACAGAAAAAAGGAACGACGACGACGAGCGCGAAGACATCTCACTCTTTGAATCGGATCCAGAAACGTTCGGTCGATGGCGGTTCCAGCTCTTTCGCGAGACACCGACGATAAAAGTCAAAGAGGACGAAAGAAGTATCGTCGCCGTATGCGTCGAAGACGATGACGAAGACGAAGACGACGATACCAATACTAATAGAAACACCACTTCTCCGTCATCGAAACGAAAAAGGAGACCGCCGATTGTCTCCTCCATCACGCGCGTTCGACCTTTACTCGATGATATACACGATTCGAATGACAACAACGAAAAGAGTTCTAGCGCGATAGCCGACATCGAAGACGACGACATCGAGATTTTAGCCGCTTCTTCTTGACTTTTGTAACGCATTTTTTATGCATTAAACAACATGTCAAACATTCTCCCTCTGCGTTGTCAGCGCATCTCTTGCGACTGTCTTTTCTCCGAGACGAATACAAAATGCGTGCACCACACTCAACCGCCTCAGTTTCGAGACGGCGAAAAGCTTTGGCCGTGTTGTAATAAACGAAGCAAAGATTTCAACGCGTTTTTGAGCATAAAAGGCTGCCGGGAACTGGATTCGCATTCGAGCGAAAAACAAGTCGTCTCACCACAGACGACGAGAACGACGAGCGCGAAAGAAGAGAGAGACGATGCACTCGGTGTTGAAAAGTGTCCTCGGTGTTCGAACGGCTTCGCGTGCGAAATGCACCCGGAAGAGAGCAAAAAGAACGAAGAGAAAATGAGACGAGTGAAAGAGCTGAAAGAGCAGAAGAAAAGAGAGGAGGAACTCGAGCGAGCGAAGATGGATCCGAACGCGCTACAAACGTGCAAACGAACAGGATGTGGAATGAAATTTAGAGAGAGCGAAAATACGAGCGATAATAGTTGTCGATATCACAAAGGGAAGCCGATTTTCCACGAGAGGAGTAAAGGGTGGTCGTGTTGCGCGAGCGGGAAGAAGGCGGTGTACGACTTTGACGAGTTTTTGAAGATTCCGCCGTGCGCGGTTGGGAGACATTCCGCGGTCGTGGAGGAGGAGGAGGAAGGTGAAGAAGAGTAGTAGGAGGAGGAGGTTCTTCGTGTTTCTTCTATCTAGGTTGTAGTTTTTCTAGTCATTATTAAATGCGCATTAGTCGTTATTACTCTTGGAACGCGCCTAACGTGGCCACGTCGTCTAAGAAGTTCAAGTATTGGTCGTCTTTACCCTTCTCGTCCTTCTTTTCCTTCGAGACCTTTACGACCGTTGGCGCCGGGTTAACTTTTTTCTTCCTATTCTGGTCGCCGCCTCTTTGCACTCGCAAGTGCGCCGGGACGAGTTTTTGCAACGCTGGGTTTTGCGACGGCGCGGCGATGGTGGTCGCTTCGCCGCGTATGGTGGCTTGCTCTTGAGACTTCTTTTTTACAGCCATTGGCGCGGCCGGGGAGAAGAAGTGTTGTTGCGGTGGATTGTTGCCGCGAGCATTACTCATCGAGTGTATCGGCGGCGGGCGTTGGTAGATGTTGGCGGCACGCATGGGTTGGTGGGAAGGAGGGGGTGGTCGAGATATCGACGCCATGTGCGACTGCGCCTTCATTTCCAGCGTGTTACCGAACATTGGC
>Ga0209630_10002331_pt1 | contig 18485 bp, 11 predicted proteins | sample COG_01_FD_184745 | JGI IMG/M metagenome (GOLD analysis project Ga0209630, IMG submission 184745) | Pelagic Microbial community sample from North Sea - COGITO 998_met_01 (SPAdes) (version 2) | ecosystem: Environmental > Aquatic > Marine > Neritic zone/Coastal water | place: Helgoland, sampling... | reverse complement strand
TCAAAGAAGACGCTTTCGCTTCCAAGTGCGCTGGCTTCGTTTCTGGGTTTTCGCCGTACTCCTCCGCGGAGATTTCTTCCTCCAATAACTCGCGCTGTTTTCGATCGAGCATTTCCTCTGCCTCCTCTGTTCGTTCTTGCCTTTGTTTCTCCTCAAAGTCTTTATTGCTTTCGGACGTAAACGACGTAAACGACGACGAAAAGGAGGAGGAGGAGGAGGAGGACAACCACCTGCGTTTCCCCGACAACACCGTCCTCAGAGCCACCAAGCCGCGCTCACGTCGAAGCATGATCAATGATTCCAAAAATATCTGAAAAAAGAGAGTAAAAAGGAGTTCACGATGTGCGATGCTCAATGCGCCGATGAATACTGCGTGCGTATATATTCAGAGGCAAAGATGCACAACGCAGCGCGCGTTTCGCGCTTTCTTTTCGTATCTAATCTCTTCCCGAGTATTTTTTCTCTCAACACTAATTTAGGGTTTTTGGCGTTTAAGAAAAAAAACGAACAGAAAATCTTCAGAAAAAGACTGTTGTGCTGTGCGATGATGATGATGACATTGATGACGACGACGACGCTGAGAAAAGAGGACGAGCACTGCTGCGCGTAACACTACTAATCTTTTTTGACGACGATAAGAAGAAGAACGAAGAACCTTGATTGAACCTACGACGGAAGAGTTTAAGAGAGAGAAAAAAGATGCGGATGATTTGCGTGAATTCTCACGGCGGTGTTGGGGATGTCGTTCCTCCCAGGAGGAGGAGTGTTGGTGGTGCACAAAACATCTCACCGGCCAAAAAGCAACCGCAAGGACACCAACACCAACGGTCGAGTCGTTGTCGAGGAGGAGGACGCGGTTGTCGCGGTGATGAGAGTCGTCTGTTGTTTGGGAAAAGAAAAAGTTCGACCGCAATTTCGTCGAGTGCTTCTTCAACGGATAATCCAACACCAATCCTCCGCGAGGACGGCGGATCTTCTTCTTCGTCGTCGTTTCGCATGCGCGACGGCATCGTGTCCGCGCGGAAATCGCTCTTCTTTTTCGGCGCGAAGAGAGAGATGCGCGTGTCTGTCTGTCGCGAGATGACGAGGAGGGGTGGACGAAGGCGGTACGCGCACGGCGTCGTGACGTTTGCTCTCGCTTCGTCGTCGCGGAGTTGTTGGTGTTGTTCTTCTTCTTCTTCTTCTTCTTCTTCTTTTGGAGGATTCGAGGAGAAAAGGAAAGAACTATGGCGACGACGACGACGACGACGAGCGGGGATGACGCGTCAGACATCGATGAAGGACGGAGAAGAGACGAACGAGGAATATTTGGATGCGATGAACGTGACTGGTAGGAAGATTGTTTCGGAGGATGAAGGCGACGAGGATTTTGATTTGGACGCGGCGTTTAACGAGAAGTTTTCAAAGTCGAAGGAGCGCGACGAAGAGCAACCGCTTCCGGAAGGGACCATTCGCGTTAAAGCCAAGACTTCGTCCACGACTTCGTCTTCATCGTTGAGATCTTCTCCCACGGAAAAGAAAATGAATAGAAATGGTCGAGCGGAGAAAGATGATTTAGCGTTTGATCCTTTAGCTGGCTCCGTGGACGTATCTATGGATGATTTTTCGTACGATCCGGAACAGCAACAACAGATGCTCTTGCAAAAGCAAAAAGAAAAAGAAGAGCGAGAGCGAAAAGAAGAAGAGGCGAACAAAAAGAAGAGAATGGCAACCGATGGGACGGTCATTCGTCGCGTGTCGAAAGTAGCTGCGATGCCGTTGAGAAATAAAGTGCCACCGACGAGACAATCGTTTGCAATCAACGCGGCAAACGAAGAGGCGTTGAAAGCGGTGAAGCAAAAGTTTTCGCTCAGAAATCTCGTCAGTAAGAAGAACGATGATAATAAACAGAATTATACCGCTGATTCGAGTGCGAAGCCGATTCGAGTAGGGACAGTCATACGGAAAATCTCAAAACCGGCGCGTCTAAATGATGATGAAAAGGAGAACAACGCGCAAAAAGCGCTCGCGCTCATCACGTCGCAAGCCCTGGCAGCTTTGTCGTTTCGCGAGCAACTTCTAAAAACGCTGAAGGACAGCACTCTGGGAGACGCTCTTGCGGTCTTCGATGCGCTCTGGCAAAGCTTTTGGATCCAATGGCGTTCCCGGCTCGAGAATACGGCGAAATGGGTTCTCTTTGCGTCCACGGCGCTCACGGCGATGTGTCATTACGTCATCGGCCCTGGAATGATTGGCCCGAGATTACCGCAAATTGGAGAGTTAGCATCATCCGTTGTTGGTCGTCCAGTGCGCGTAGGCAGATGCAAACTCTTTTCGTTTCCTGGCATTTTAGGTTTTGGACCGGTTTTAGAAGTTGGGCCCTTAGTCGTGGGCGCGGAAACGACTGGAGGCGAAAAATCAATCGTCGAAGTCGACACCGCGAAAATTTCATACGATTTAGTGCGCTCCATCACTCGGAGGAAAATAGTTGCGGAAATTCGGTTGGATGGCGTCAAAGCGACTTTGAAGCAAGGCGTCAATCAGTCTTGGTTTGGGTACCCGGAAGATTTACCCACTTTTCAAGCGAATTTGCCCTCGGCGCGACCGTCGTTTAATTTAGATGCCGTGAAAAAAGCGAGCGCGGAGGCGACGAATGCAATCAGTGAAAATAAAACAGCGAGTGGTCCAAGCTTTGAAGTGCGCGTGATTAAGCTCGAACGTGGCGTTGCGGCTTTGCACATGGCTGGAGATTCTCAACCGAGGAACGTGAAGAACCTTTCGGCGACTATGAAAATATCGCCGAAAGGTGAGCTCGATCTAGACGCAAAGTTCAATCCAATTTCTCGAGTGACGCCTCCAGAACAGAGACAAAACACGTTCATCGCGAATTTTGCGGCCCGAAATCTTCGAGGTCACAACTCTGACGCCGAAGAACGAAGTTTGAAATATGAAAAGAGTCGTACCGATAACGGCGGCTTGCTTAAAGTGAACGTGCAGTATAAAAATCCCGAGAAGAATCAGAAACCAATGGGTGAAGACGATATAGCCATGCCAGATTTGAAAGTTAAAGTGAACGCTTCCAACACTTCTGCGGCGTTTGTTGACCGATGCATCCCGGGTTTACCGATCGATATGCACGCTGGGCGCTTGGACGGCGAGATTAACATCTTGGCGAAAGACCAATCGACGTGGCTTTTCCCAGAGTTTTCCGGCGAGTTGAGAGGGAAGCACTTGCGTTTCCACTTTTACGACGCCACGGATGACTTCGCGGACACGGAGTTAGATTTAGTTTTCCAGAAAAGACGCATGTACATTCACAACGGGAGAGGTCACTACGGTCACGTTCCAATTACAGTCACGGGCGATTTGGATTTGAACCCGCTTCCGGTGAAAAGTTTACTTTTAGGTCCGGACGCGAAAGTTCACGCGCCGAGAGGAGAATATCGCCTTTCCGGTCAAATCGCACCAATAGAGGCACACGCTTTGCGAGAAACACTAGGTGTCCGTCCTCCACCGAGACCGCTCGCGGGCGCCTTGAAAGGATTCTTGTACGTTTCTGGCCCTTTGGAAGCGCCTGTCTTCACCGGGCAAGCGGAAACGACAGATTTTTTACCAGAAGAGAACGCGAAAGATTTCAGCGCTACGATGGAAGAGGAGAAAGCCTGGTCGTATCGCGCGGTGAAGAAGTACGAAAAGGAAGGCGCCGTTGCAGCTTACGATCGTGTTCCCATTCGGAACGTGAAAGCGACATGGACGGTGGAACCAAAGAAGGATATTTTCGTCTTGCATTCGGCAGAAGGTCAGTTGGTTGCGGGCGGCAAAGTGCGTGCGAGCGGATCGATCAAGATAAATCCGGACGCGTTGCATGACCCAGCCGCGATTAACGTGGAAGCAACGGCAACAGACGTTGATCCGAGAGCATTAGCGAGACAAGTAGCAACAACAGGATTCGATAATAGCATTAGTAACGCGAATGGGAGTGGGGACGAAAACTCGCCATCGACTAGTAATAGCACCACTGACGCAGAAAATGAAATCGGCGCTTGGATTGACCGCGTGTGTCCTCCTGGCTACGCGGATGCTACGGCGACCATCGAAGGTGCACATTCCGGTCCCAAGGTTAACGTTGACTGGAACATAGATCACGACGCCGATGTGGGCGGTAGAGTAACAATAGAACGGAAAGGTATCACCGCAAAGCTGAAAACACCTTCAATTGAAATCGATGCAGACGTAAAGACGGAATTTCCTCCCTTAGAAAAAGCGTTAGCTGCTGTAACCGTGGAAGATGCGATTGAAGCTGGGAAGCCTGCATACACGGCCGCTGAAGTTGATGGACGAGCGAACGGTTTTGATTTGTTTGATTTAGAAGATGGTCGGGAAGAAGGTGGCGAAGCTGTTTCGGAAAAGTTGCGATACGTTCGAGATCCCGACCGCGTTCGATTGCGAGTAACCGGGCGCGCGCGCGTGAAAGGTAAATTTTCAACTCCAACGGCATCCGTCGCCGGTGCTGAGAACTCCGATGGCGTCGCTGCAACGGATGATAAAGGTAGCGAAATCGCCGCGAGTGACGAAGAGAAGAAACAAAGTAGCGCCTTCCCGACGTTTGAAGGTACCGCGCAGTTGGATAACTTGAAACTGAACAAACTCGAGCTTGCTCCGAAATTGACCGGCAAAGTTTTCGCCTCGGCCACTGATGGTTTATCGCTCTCGGCGAAAGGCAGATCAGACGAGTCGTTGTCGGCGGAAATATCTGCCGACGGTAAAGCATCTGCGGCATTACGTCGCGGCGCTTTACGAGCGGGCGTTGAGTTTGGTGATTTTGCAGGCGCATTCGAACTCGCTGGCTTGAAATTGGACGACTTGGAACTCGGATCTTTGAGAGGTCGCGTGGACGTCGCGTCTGCGCGATTAGATTTACGAGAAAAAGTTGGCGAAGGGGTTTTACGCGTCGAAAAGCCACGTCTGAGTGGTTTCACCGGCGATTTAGCAGAAGGCGAGGTTTCTTGGAGCGGTAAAACGGTAAAACTTCACTCGGCAACTCTCGAGCAAGCGCGTTCGAGGTACGAAGCTGATGGCGAGTACATGTTACCGGACGCCGTGTGGTCCAAATTGCCAGAATCTAGAGTCGAGAGACAAAAACGAACAATGTCGGAAGGCGATGCCTCGCTATTGTCTGACCTTATTGATGTCGATTTAGTCGCGGAAGCAGGTAAAGAAGAAGATGCCGTAACGGAGCCAGCGTTAGCGGTGACGTCGTCAGAGAATGAAACTTCTTCAGTCGTCGCCGCCGCCGCGGCGGATGCGATGAAGGAAACCAAAAATAACGACAACAACAACAATAGCAACAATAAAGGTTTATTTTCCGGATTCTTCTCTGACATGAAAAAGCACCCGGCGGCAAACTTAATCAAGGAACAGCAAACACTTTCATCTCCATCGACTCAGGGTGACGACGAGATCAACAAAGGCGAGGAAGTTCGAACGAAAACACCGGAAGAGTTGGAAGAGGAAGCTCGCATCGTGCGCATGGAACAACTCGAAATGCAAGAGCAGATTGACGAAGACGCAGACGAAGACGACGCCTTTGACCGAGAACAATGCCAACAACACGATAAAGCGACGAAAGCAACGCCAACAACGTCATCGATGATCTCGAGCGAATACACGGACAACGGGTCCGTGAAACCGTACATCTCTCCTTTTGAAGAACGTAACGTGGAAACTCCGTTTGGCTCTATCGCGTCGGCGTCCACCTCACAACCGTTGTCCTACGAACGCGACGCGTGGTTCCAAGAAAAGATGAACGACACGCCGTCAACGGAAACCCAAGCCGTGAAGAAAGATCGCTTCTCGAACGTGTTTAAACAGTTTAAACCACGAAACCGCCGAAACGGAGATGCTGATGGACGGAATCGCACGAGTGGAGCGCCAAATTTCAACAAACCAGGTGCGCCTTCGTTACAGAAGCTTCCGCCCATGAACCCCGAGGAAGCGCCAAAAGCAGAAGGCGAGTGGCGTTTCCGACTTGCGGTGCCGTCCGCAGACGTTGAAGAAATGCTCCCCGCTGTTCGCCTCTTTGCGAGTTTACGCGAAGAGTCGACGCCGCAGGAGTACGGTAGAGCCAAGGAGGCGTTCGTGAATGCGATTTCTCAAGCATCGGTGATATCGCAAGACATATCTCGAGACGTGTTCGAACAGTTGATGGAATCGAGAGAGAAAAAAATGACCTCCAACGCAGTCGATAAGAAAAAACAGCGACAGAATAACAACAAAAAGAAGCGAAAGTCTAAACTGCAGCGTCATCGAAGAACGACGGAGTTCATCGACGTCGACGACATCGACGACGATTTAGCGGATACAGAGAAGAAGGCGGTGCAATTGCCCGGGTTACAAGATTTGAAAGGTGAATGGCGTGGAGTCGTGCAAGCGTCGGGAAATTCAATCAAGAAGACAAGCGTCCCAACTGCACTCCTCGATGAAGAAGACGCCGGTAAAGACGAACAGGCTGCAGCGAATGGCGACTTTTTCAAAGATTCCTCGAGAGCGTTTAACACCGCTTTGAGTAACTTAGAAAGTTCACATCCGACGTCCGTTCAATTCGACGTGTCGGGTGAAAACCTTCTCTGGGGGCCACACGTTGTTCGAAAAGCTGAGGCGTTAGGTTCCGCGAACGAGAAAGACGGCATGAAGCTCGAACGCCTTGAAATCACCTCCGACGCTGCATCCTTGTCCGCGCAAGGCGCCGTCGGCGGCGAGGTGCAAGACGCCAACTTTAGTCTGCGAGACTTACCGATTGGTTTTCTTACCGAGGTTTTTCGACCTTTATGGCCATCTGCGCTACCTCGAATCGACGGGAACTTGTTAGTGCAAGGGCACTTGGGAGGTTCCGTGGAAGAACCGACTGGGGACGTCCTCGTTCGACTTCGCGATGGTAAGATTGGATCCACGAAGCTCTCCGCGGTGGAAGCGAGAGCGTTGTTGAACGACCAACAACGCGTTGAATTTGATTTTGAAGCGTCGCCGATGACGAGTGCTTCTGATGGCGGTTCGAGTGGTATCGTTCGCGCGTCTGGTATCGTACCATTACCAGAAGCTGACGATCAGTCTTTAGCCGTGGATGCGAAAGTTCGAGACGCCGGGATGTGCATTCTGTGCGCCGCCGCTTCCGGTGGTACCGATAACGTCGAATGGCAAAGCGGGAACGCGGACATCGCGTTACACGCTCGAGGTACATCTGAAAACCCAGTGTTCGATGGAGTTGCTGAAATAAGACGCGCGAAAATTGTCTCTCCGTTCCTGGCGAAACCTTTTGCGCCGACGAACGCTACGATTCGAATTCAACGAAACACGCTGTACGCAGACGATATCGAAGGGAGATGCGGTAAAGGTTTCGTAAAAATTAAAGGCGCAATCCCAGTTATTCAAAGGCGAAAGTCACGAGGCGGAGATACATGGGATAATTTAGTCGCTCGAGCGGATACGCAAGCTGGATTGAAAGTTGATATTCAAGGATTGGACGTGCGCGCGAGAAACGCGTACAACGGTCAAGTCAATGCCGGTCTCGTTTTGAAGGGAACAATCAGCGCACCTGAAGTCGGAGGGTCCATACAACTTTCAAAAGGCCAAGTCACCGCAACGCCTGGTCAGCCGGAAGACGCCGCACTTTCAGGAGCCGAAAATGGGAAAAAAGATGTCGACATTCCAGGCGCAAACAGAGGCAAGGATGATTTGCTTTCGCGTATCGATCGCGAAGGCAAACAATCGACAGATTTGGCGAGCGTTTTGCAACGCGCGGCTATTGCGAATGACCCAGAAGCTTGGGCAGCTTTAGAGAAAGCGCGGTTACGTCGGGAACGTAACTTGGACAAGCTCTCGGATGTTCGCTTTCGCGGTTTAAAAGTCCAAATCGGTCCGGAAATGTCCATCGTGTATCCGTTCGTTTTGAACTTTGGCGTCAGCGGCGAAGTGACCATCGATGGTGCAGCCGACGCGAAGCGTTTACGCCCATCTGGCGTGATTAATTTTGATAGAGGCGACGTGAACTTGGTCGCTGCGCAAGTCCGTTTGAACCGAGAACACCCGAACCGCGCAGTTTTTATCCCAGAAAACGGTCTCGATCCAATGGTGGACGTCTCCTTACTCGGCGCCGATGTCCGAGCTTTGATTCAAGGCCAAGCTTCAGAGTGGTCGAAAAATCTCGTCTTATCTTCAGCGACGGAATCTGCGTCTGGTTCGGGTGGCGAAGGCGGCGGTTTAGCCAGTCTCTCGAGTTTATCTCCCGAAGAAGCGGCGAGGATTTTCGAAGGACAGCTCTCGCAATCGTTGTTAGAACGCGATGGACGAATCGCGTTTTCCTCCTTAGCCTCGTCGACATTAGCGTCGTTGATGCCTAAAATCGAAGCCGGTGGGAACGTCGGTAACGCGCGATGGCGCGTGACGGCCGCACCTTCCCTCCCTGGTCTCTTGTCGCTAGATCCTGGCATGGACCCGTTCGCAACTGGTGCGCAGTTTACTCTCGGTTCCGAGGCTGAAATCGCGTTTGGTGACTCTTTGCAAGCGTCCATGTCTCGAACGTTAGCAGCGGATGAAACGCAAACCGAAACCCAATTTTCGCTCATGTATAAGCTGACTAAAAAGTTGCGCATGCAACTCGTCTCAGTGTCCAGCGCGGCCACTAGGCTTTTGTTCGAGTATACAAACCGGGACTAAGAAAAAAGAGGAGAGAAAAAGTGGAAGAAAAGAATTCATCGTCATTTCTGTAGTTGTATTGCATTCATTGCTCGTTTTGTAAAAATACACTTATTGTTTCTAAATCTAATAGCTAATGCATCCGCGCGCGTTCTCTCTCTCGATGAACCCGTCCACTGCTTTGACGCATAGTCTTTGTACCAATTCGTCCCTCGCAATATGCGAATATGCGACCGCGTTTGACCACTCTTTTTCTTTCTCGTTGTCTTCGGAAAGCGTGGCAGCGCGAACGATGCGCTCGGCACCTTTCCGAGGATGTTCTAGCAAACCAACCGTTCGCATGGGAATTTCGTACAACAAACGCAAAGCTTTCGGCCACGTTCGCGTGAGTTTCGTGCGGCACAATCCCGGATCGACCACTTTTACCCTCACGAAACTATCGTCTCTATCTTCTTCTTCTCTCATCTTTCCGAGCGCGTACGCGGTCACCATCAGCTTGCTCAGCGCGTACCTCACACCTAACGTTTCAAAATCTTTCTCTTTCCTTGCGCTCGCGCACCGATCGAGACGATTTATCCACTCTTTCGCGTTCGCTCGCGTGCATACCCCAAGTCTCGCTCGATGCGTAAACGACCCGACAAACACCACCGTTTTCTTCATCGCGCCGCCGCCGCCGTCCTCGCGGTTATCGTTTACGCTCATTTCATCTCTCCACAGCTTGGTCAAAACCGCCGGCCCGAGGACGTTACACATCGCCTCTCGATCTACACCACCTTCTTCGAGCACTAAAACCTTCCTCTCCGCGTTGCACTCCGCCGCGCAGTGAATCAAAACGTCCACCTCGTTCTCGGCGAAGTACTTCCTCGCTCGCTTTCGAGCGCCGGCGTCGATGGCCAACGTCGCGCAATCCAAATCAATCTTTGCCAAAACAATCCTGTTCTTCTTCTCCTTCTCGCCCGTTTCAATTAAACCTCTCGATTTCGCCGCGTTTCGCAGCCTTTTTCCCGCATCGTTTGCATCTTCGTCTCCGCCTTCTCTCAAACGCCCTTTATTACCCACTCCTCCTGGGGGAAAAGCGCGAGTTGGCAAATGCAACTCCACCACCATTTCTTCTTCTTTATGTCCTTGCAAAAGCGACAAACACGTCTCAAACCCGATGCCAGAGGACCACCCAGTCACGAAGTACGCGACTCTTTTGCCTTTAGGTTTTCGTTTCGGTGGTACTCCTTTTTCCCGCCCGTTCTTCTTCTTCTCGCGCGCGTATTCGCGACGACGAGAAAGATTCCAACGACGCAGAACGTGTCGACGCTTCGAAACGAACATCTGTTCCGCGTACGCGAGGAACCACGCGAATAAGTGCACCATATTTCGCACGCTCCACACTGACGAGGGAGAGAACTTTGTCATCGTTCGCTTCTTTTTCGCATCGTTTTATGTGTGCGTGTATTCATATACGCGTGCATACATTTTGTGAGTGAATTTGGGGAAACTCCCCTCACTAAATGAGCAGCACTTTCGCTGCGCTCAGACGAAGAATGTCTTCATCTTTTTCTCTCGCACCTGCACCACCACCACTCCTGCGTTCGAAAACGACGATGGCTTCGACTTCTTCGAGTTGTTCTTCCTCTCGGTGCGTCTTCGTGCCGTCGTCCTCTTCAAAGAAGGGATTACATTCATTTTATCCAAAGTCTCATCCGTCTTCGTCGATGGGTTTGTTGCGTTCTTCTTCTTCTTCTCCTTTCCGTCCTCGAAAGCTCTCCGTTATCTCCTCCGCGTCGCAGACGTCGTCCTCGGAAGGAGCATCGGGTGAAGAGAAAAAAGAAAGGATGAAACGGGTCTTATCCGGCGTCCAACCGACCGGTTCCATCCACCTGGGGAACTATTTCGGAGCGATTCAAAACTACGTGAAATTGCAGGACGAACACGAAGCGTTTTACTGCGTGGTGGATTTACACGCGATTACGGCTGGCGGACACTCGCCGAAAGAGCTGGAAGAGAGCACGAGGAAATCGGCGGCGATATACTTAGCCGCTGGGGTGAGTCCGGAGAAAGCGTCGGTTTTCGTGCAATCGCACGTCGCCGCGCACAGCGAACTGTGTTGGCTGTTGAACTGCGTGTCGCCAATCGGATGGTTGGAGAAGATGATTCAGTTCAAAGAAAAAGCGAGGAAACAAGGCGAGGACGTGTCTGTTGGACTTTTAGATTATCCGGTGTTGATGGCGGCGGATATTTTGTTGTATAACGCGGATTTAGTTCCAGTTGGGGAGGATCAAAGGCAGCATTTAGAGTTGACGAGAGACATCGCCGGGAGATTTAACAATTTATACGGCGGGAATAAATGGAAAAAACGAGGGAAGAACGAGAAGTCGCCGAGTGGGAGATTTCGGGGGAAAGACGTATTGATTGTACCAGAGGCGTTTACGCCGAAGAGTGGCGGGCGGGTGATGAGTTTGACCGATGGAAGCGCGAAGATGAGTAAGAGCAACCCGGCGGAAGGGAGTCGGATTAACGTTTTGGATTCGCCGGACGTGATCGCGCAGAAGATTAAAAGGTGCAAAACAGATGCCATAGAAGGGATGAATTACGACGACGAACGACCAGAAGCGAAGAATTTGTTGACCATGTACGAGTTATGTACCGGTATGAGTAGAGAGGAGGTGTTGAATGAGTGCGCGAGCATGCGATGGGGGGAATTCAAACCGGCGTTGACTGAAGTCGTGGTGGATCATTTGAAACCGATTCAAGAAAAGTACGAGGAAATTATGAACGAGGAAGGGTATTTAGACTCGGTGTTAGAACAAGGGGCGGTGCGAGCGAACGAGGTGGCGGAAAAGACGTGCGCGGACGTGAGAGATGCCATGGGATTTGTTCATAGAAAGAGCAGATATATGTGATTTTTATTGTCTATATTTATAACTCCGCGTGCACTTTCGTCTTCTCCTTCTTCTCCTCCTCTTCCTCGAGGTTCTCTTTCTTCAAAGGCACGTACTCCGCGCACTCGTCGTCTTCCGGGAACAGTTCGCAAAACGGTACCGAAGCGTCCGCGCTCGAGTTGATCGTGTTGTTATTCGCAGTCGCGTTTACCAACAAGCTCGAATTGTTATTCTTTAAATCTCCTTCTAAACCACCACTCGCCGCGGTCGCATTCGCGGACGTCTCGTTAGAACCTTCCAAAAACCCTTTCTTTAAGTGAAATTGTTCCAATATCGCATCGTGCGCTCTCCCGACAATCTTCAACGCCTGCGTCTTTTCCGGCGCGATTTTATACACCCCGACCAACGCGCCGCTTAAAATCCCTGTCCCTAAAATTCTCTGCACGATTCCAATCTTCCCGACCACGTTTCCGCTCGCGTCCAAATCGTCAAACATCCACATCGGCGAAAACACTTCGTTGATTGGAATCTCGTCGCTGGCAATGTTTGGTAAAATCCAAAAGTGTCTCCCCGAGACCAACCACACGCCGGCGAAAACCACCCCTCGCGCGACCAAAATAACCGTAAAGAACATCAAAATCGCCACACACAAGTACAAAATAATCTTCTTGAACCAAATCGGCGCCAACGGAAACAAGCACGCCAGCATGACCAAAATAGCCACCGCCCAAGAGGCGATCAAAAACGTCCAACTCATCGGCTGATCGTACGTCCACGCGTAAAACGAATCGTCGTCGTTGGACGGATACGCGAACGATTGATTCTTCGTCTTCTCCAAATAGTGCGGATATTTCACTCGTTTCGTCCTCCCTTTCCTCGGCGCCTTATATATCCGTTCGCATCTTTGAATCAACCCGCAGTGTAACAACACGTTCCCGAGATATTCGATTTTATCATCCATCGTCTTCCCTCCGATCGTGCACTCTTTCTCCACGAAATCCGGATCTTCCCGTAAGCTCCGGTAGAAATCTTTCGCGCGAAAAAACGACACCCGGTCGTCTCGTAATCGCGCCGACCGTTGTTCCAACGTCGAGTGTTTCGACGCTCGCAGGTAATGCGCGATCGATCGCGCTTTTTCTTTCAACTGTTCCTGGTGGTTTAACGCTCGCTTTTGTGACGATGATGATGATGATGATGTTCCATCTTGTTGTTGTTTACTCTCGTTCGCAGCATTGCGCGACACCCCGGATTGACTCATCGGGGAAAGAACGCGCAATACCACGCACGAATGAATCTCTCTCTTTACACTCTTTCGTTCGATCGATAGTATTTTGCGCTTTTCCGTGCAAAAGAATGAAGAATTTGGAGGAATTTCGATGAGATCTCGAGAGGAAAGTCGCCACAAAGAAACACGCGAGAGAGAGGTGTTTCGACACACAAACATGTCCTCAATTCCCTCTTCAATCGATAAAGACGCGAAAAACGAGGAGGAGGATTCGTACGCCTCCGAAATCCTCCAGCGTCTGGACGATTTGGGCGTCTCAATTCCTCCAAACACCTCGCCGAAAACGCTCCGAAATCACAAACATTCTCCGCTGGAATTTACAAAGATAGCGCAGCACTTAGCGTGCGCGATTGGACCTTTAATCAAAATGACCGGCGCGGATAACGTGAACTTAGCGTTGCAATCGTGCGTGACGCTGAAGAATATCCGAGGGGCGAGCTACGAGGATTGCGCGAGCCGAGCGTTAGGCGCGCTGGCGGTGTTAGCGACCATGCTGGACGAACGATTCAGAGATAAAATCGGGACGTTTCGAGTGTTTGAAATACTCGTGGCGTATTTACAAGCGGCGAGATTGATGAAGGAAAGCATGGAGAAAAAGCAACGAGAGAAGGAGAAGACATCACAGCAAACGACGAAAGATGAAGATAAGATGACGATGAAAAGACCGCCGACACCGAACCCGTTATTTAACGAGGTGTTTCGAGAGTTGGAGCACGCGGCGGGGGAGAAGGCGTACGGATATCACGCGGCGCACACGGCGAAAGAGATTGCGATTGGCGCGAAGCGCGTCGCGGAGACGTTTGCGGCGAGCGCGAAGGATAAATCGGTGTTAGATAAGCATAAGGGTCAAGTCGTTGAACGGAGAGAGATCGAAGCAATGACGGAACAGGAAGTGGAGATTACGAGAGAGGCGAACGACGCGATCAAGGCGGAGTTCAAGAAGAGGAAAGAAATGATTGCGAAGAGAGCCGGCGTGAGCGTCCAGTCGTTGACAAAGAGTAGCAATAATAACAACACCAACAATAGTAGCAATCAAGGAACGAAACGGACGAGAAAGATGGAAGATTTGGATAGCGAAAAGTACGAAAATGATGCGTTTTCGTTGGCTTCGTACGATGGAGGTAACGGCGGCGATAACCTTGACATCGCCTTTCCGGATTCGTTGTTCGATATGAGAGGCGCAGATGTCGCAAAATCTGGTCTGAAAGCTGGAAGTGGTAGGAGTAGACAAAAAACGAGGTTAGTTGGCGACGATGGGTTCGATGCAAAGACAGTAACGATTGGCGCGGTGCCAGACAGAGGAGGTCGAGTGGACGAGAGCGGAAGGTTCGTCGCTAAATTCAAAGGCGGAAAGCCGGGAGGAAGCAAAGGCGAAACCAGCGAGGCCACGACGAATAACAACAAGCGTCAATGGAGAAAGCGAAAGTAAACTAAAATAAGCAGTAGCAGTAGTAAAAGCACGCGGTGTGTTGGCCATTCTTTTTCATCACGCTATTGTAAATAAACCGAAAATAATGTACATAGGTTCGTTCAAAAGAGTTCTAAATTTTGTAGTAACATAGTATATTATTAGTTCGACGACGACACCATCTTTTCCGCTTCCATCGTCGCTTGTAACGTCTCTCCGATCGTCCGCAAGCGCTTCCCAGCGCACGTTTGCACGACCATACCCGCCACTCTACTCGGCACGTTTTCTACGTTGACGACGCGAATCTCCGCCGACTTCACCTTTGGCCACTCCAAAGGCACTTCCAAAACTGCCACTGGTCTTGGCTCCGTGGACGAAGACATTGCCGCTCTCACGTTTGCATCAAACGCGGACCATTTCAGGGGCGTTCGACTCGCGGCTGCCGCCAACGCTTCGCATCTTTGCGCCGTGGCGGCGATTCGATCGCGAATGTTGCACAAGGCGCTCGCGCAATCCGTCGTGCCTAAGAACATCCTCGCCACGTCTTCAATCGGCGCATCCGCAGGATCTAAAGTGATTGAGTTCAACCGAGCCGTTTTCTCGATGAAGCCTAAAGTTACCACGTGCGTTACTCTCCCCACTCCTCTCGCTCGTGACGACTCCATCGCTTCAGTATCCGTCTCCGGCAAATGGCTCGCCAATCGCAGCGAAATCGAGTCTTCGCCAATCTCCAACAACTCCGTTCCTTGCAACGCACTGACCAAGTTCATTTGCTCTTGGATTCTCATAGACATTTCCGCTAACGTCTTGGATGCCTCCGACTCTCTCGCCGCCGCTTTACTCGCGCCAATGAGATACTTCGATTGCGCTCTCAACTCTACGAACTGCGCGTCCAACGGCGCAATCTCCTCGTCAATCTTTCGACAACTCGCCTCTTTCTGCGCAATCCCTCGGTTCATTCTCTTCAGCGCGTTATCCAACTCCTTCAATTCGTTTTGTAACTCCTCCTTCGTCTTCTTCTCGTCCAGCAACTCCGACGCTCGATTGCTCGTTTGCAACCCTTGACTCCTCGCCAACTCTCGCATCTCCGCCGCTTTCGACTCGTCCTCCAACTGCGCCACCTCGTCGATAATCTTCTGCAGCTCTTCTTTTTCCTTCACGTATAAACCGTACTCCTCGTGCACACGCGCAATCGTTTCCTCGGTCTCCTTTTCTCTCTTCTTATTCTCCTCTTGTAACTGTTTCACTTCCGCGTGCAATTTTTTATACTCCTCCGTCTCCTCGAGCGCCGACTTCGCGTGTTTCCCAAACATAACCTCATCCTCCTTTCCAGATAACAACGCTTTCAAAAAACCTTGCTCCGTGCTCAGTTCAATCGTGCCAAACTTTAAGCGTTTCAACGCCGCGCGTATGCGATCCAGGTCTTGTTGATTGTTCCCGACTGCTTTTTCCTTGGCCACTTCGAGTATTTTTTGAATCGATTCCTCCGTGTGGTTTAATTCTTTCAAAGCGCTGTTTTGTATAATTTAGACAAAAGAGATGTAAAAAGAGGTCAGCGGCATGCTTTTAAAGAACGGAAACAAAGAGAGACTTATATGTACTAAACACGCGCTTTGTCTCTTCCTCCCGACGACGACGAAAACGACCCCTCCTTTAAGAGTCTTGAGAGAAGTCACTCCGTAACGAAAAGAATTCCAACAAGGGGAAAAATTCAAATTTTCAAATTTACCTTCGTAAACTGTGCGCGTTGGGATCTTTCTTTGCTTTTTTAATCAACGTCACGTCTTCTTCTTTTTCTTTGTTATCGTTACTCTTAGTACCGGGAAAGAAGTAACGCTCGTACTCGGTGACGCTCTGCGTCAACTCGTGGGTCGCGTCCACGAACGTGAGCTTTTTCGCCGGGAGTAAGTCTTGCGTTAACGTCGTGTCTTGCATCATTTCTTCGTCTACTTCTGAGGAATGATTTGCTTTGTAAAGGGGGAAACAAAAGCAGGTATATTTAGGGTTTTTGAATTTTAGCAAGCACAGAGCTTTAATATTAAGAACGCACTGTACTCAAATCAAATCAAATTGAACGTGACGACGGCGCCATGACCAGTGGCTATATTCCTCATCAAGTTATCTTTCCAATTGTAGTTGATCCATTTTTTTGTGGTGAGATCTACAGGTTTGCCACCTAAAGGTAAAAAAATTCGACACACGTCGACGTCTTCGCGTTTCATTCCGGAAAGCACGGACGCGGTCGCGACGTAGGACCAACATTTTAAGCTCGTCTTGTTTTTCGCTTTTTTAAAGTGCTTCAGCTCGAGAATAAAGGCTGAATTTTCGGGGATGTGTCCAACTGTCGTTTGAAAGCAGCACTCCGCGCCGGAGGTGTAATAAATATTCGAAGTGCCGCTCAACTTGCGCTGAACTCCTTCTCGCACCTCTTCACTCACGGCGTCGTTTCGAACGTCGAGACAATTCCATCTCTCAATAACATCACCTTCTTTACTCGCGAGCGACAGCGTCACACTCACTCCTTCCATGAGTTCCGCATCTTTCAAATTCGTAAACGCGTCGACGCGCATGAATATCGTTCTCGTCGACTCGGCGTTTACCACGTCGGCGAGCGTCTCGATGTCCGCGCTACTCTCCACCTTGGCTATTTCGAGCTCCAGTCTTTCTTTTTCTCTGTCCAAAATCCGTTTCCCTTCCTCCGTGTTGTTTACAATCTCCAACAGTTCTTTATTCGTAAACTCTCTCTGTTCTCTTCTCGAGAAAAATTTCTCCTTCTCTTCCAACTTCCTCGCGATTAACCTCGCGCGTTCTCTCTCTAACTTCTCTTCCTCTTCCTCTTTTCGTCTTAACTCTTCTTCCTCTTCGATTCGTTTTTTTTCTTCCTCGATTCGTTTCTCCTTTGCCATTTGTGCCATCGATTCTCGTTCTTCCGTGTTTTCGCGTTCGCGTATTATTTTCGCCACCTCGTCCGTGTACTTTAAAAGCCTCTCTTCTCCGCTGCATAATACAACCGTCCGGAACTCTCTCTGTTCGTATTCGTTCAAGTAAGTGCAAAAGAGATTTTCGTAGCATTTGGAGCACACGACCGGGTTCATTTCATCTGTTGTTGTTATTCTTTTCCCGCACTTCGAGTATCCCAGGTAGACTTTGTCGTCTTCGTTTTCGTTCGAATGAATATTCTCATCATCATCATCATCATGTATCTTCTTCTTTGTCTTCTTCTTATCTTTCGTTTTTAATTTGTTGATAAACAGTCGGCATGAAAACGAAGATGATTTTACCGAATAAACCTTGTCCACAAGTCTCACGAAACGAGCGCACTCCTCGGGTGAATCCCGGAAAGGAGTAATTACTCCTACGCGCGTCTCCTTTTCGTCGTCGTCGCATTCAATCTCGCTTTTGTTGTCGGTGGTGGTCGAAGCGCTCATATTGGTATTACGTTATATTGTGTTGTGTTATCTTCAATTAAAAAAAAGGCCTCTTCAATTAAAATAAAGAAAAGGCGAACAACAGAGGAGCAAAAAACGTAACCATGCCTGAACCCGCTAAAGATACGGCGATAGAAATCACGCCGAAACCGCGAGCATCTTCGGTTCCTATTCCGAGGATTGTCGCGGAAATCAACCGCGTCGCATCTCGCGTGAGAGACAGAAATAAAAAAGAAGAAGAAGATATAGATGATGCCGATGTTTTGGAAAACGACGCACCTGCGCCGTCGCCAAAACCTGCGGATATTCAGATTATACGGGAGAATACACACTATCGCGGGAAGAAGCGTTTGAATATTCTCTTAGCGTTCCTTCTCGTACTCATCAGCGTTCTACTTCTCGCGGTGTGTGTTTTTCTCGCCCGTATTGACGAGAATATTCGTTCGGGTGGTGGTACGAATGTACAGAGTTTGGCTTCACCACCACCACCACCACCTCCACCAACCGTCATCACACCGTCCTCATATGTGAGTATGGAACACAAAGCTGTGTTTTGGGATACTGTTCTTTCCGATTTCAAAACTTCGGCGGAAAATGAAGGTGTTTCCACGACCGATATGGATGCGTGTATTACCGTACTTTATACTTACTGGTATAGTTTACCAAGGCTGGAGCAAAAGTGTTTAGTGGAACTCCTACTGAGTACCTTGGCGAAAGAGAATTGGACTTTAATAACGGCTCACGCTTATGGGAGTAATACCTACAACAATGCCTACCACTTCACGAGACCAGTTCAGACGAGTTAGTTGTTATACAAAATA
>Ga0209630_10002327_pt1 | contig 18500 bp, 17 predicted proteins | sample COG_01_FD_184745 | JGI IMG/M metagenome (GOLD analysis project Ga0209630, IMG submission 184745) | Pelagic Microbial community sample from North Sea - COGITO 998_met_01 (SPAdes) (version 2) | ecosystem: Environmental > Aquatic > Marine > Neritic zone/Coastal water | place: Helgoland, sampling... | reverse complement strand
ATGACATAACGGACCTATTGGGTCGCGTCCAGGCCGTGGTGCTGGGGCCTGGTCTAGGCCAAGACGCGTGGGCTCAGAACCTGTTTCGACAAGTCATTGCCGCTGGTAAACCCCTTGTCCTTGATGCGGACGGCCTAAACCTGCTGGCTCAGGCGCCCGCCGCCTTAGTGGATTGCATCATTACGCCACATCCCTTGGAGGCCGCAAGGTTACTCCGTCGTGATCAGGTTGACCCGGACCGATTGACCGTCGCGTGTCAACTGCAGTCTGAGTACGGCGCCGTGGTGGTGCTCAAAGGGGCTGCAACGCTTGTCGCATCGGATACGGGTATCGCGATTAATGTATTGGGCGGGCCGGCAATGGCAACGGCTGGGATGGGCGATGTGCTATCAGGGCTTTTGGGGGCTTTGCTTGCTCAGGGGCAACCGCTGAGTCGCGCCGCTGAATTGGGGGTTGCGCATCATGGCCGAGCCGCCCAGATGGCGACCGCTCAACAGGGCGAAGTGGGGTTGCTCGCGCGAGATGTGGTGCGGCACGTGGGTCGCTCGCTTTCGGGAATGACGTTATGAGCTGGCTGCTCAACTCAGACAAGGCGACCGAGCAATTCGGCGGGCGCTTGGTCGACGTGCTCGAAGGATCCGGAATCGTTTTTTTAAAGGGTGATCTGGGCGCGGGAAAGACCACGCTCTGCCGAGGTATGTTGCGGGCTCTTGGTTATAGCGGGGCGGTGAAAAGCCCGACCTTTACGCTGGTCGAGCCTTACGAGTTGCCAGTGCATCCGGTCTATCACTTCGACCTTTACAGACTCAGTGATCCAGACGAGTTAAACTATCTGGGCGTTGATGAGTATTTTACAAGCCAAGCGCTGTGTTTAATTGAATGGCCAGAGAAAGGACTCGGGCTATTACCTAAGCCGGATCTGGAGATTGAAATGCGGGTCATTGGAGATACCAGCCGCCGCTTGTTTGTGCAGTCAGGCACAGACAAAGGAGGGCGTGCGCTCACAAGGTTGCCGGCATGACCGTAAAGTTACGCCTCAGCGCTGTTGGGTCCTGGGGCCTTCAAAGATGCTGCGGCTTAATGGTGTCGTGCCTCTTGGCTTCTGCTGCATTGGCGAGCCCAACCGTTAACAGCATCAGACTCCATGCCTCACCAGAAAAGACTCGATTGGTGTTCGATGTTAGCGAACCCTTAGACCACACGCTGTTTGTCCTCGAAAACCCGCTGCGCTTAGTGATTGACCTGCCAGAGACGACTTTAGCCAAACCAGCGCGCCGGCAACCGCTTGGATCAAAGGACTTCAAAGGCACGGCGGTCACGAACATCCGGTTTTCATCGGACAAGCAAGCGGATTTACGAGTTGTTTTAGATCTATCTGAGTCGGTTAAACCGAGAAGCTTTTTACTCAAACCCATCGCCCAATATGATGATCGGTTGGTGATCGATTTGTTTCCAACGCTTGCCGCCCAATCGGTCCCCGCGACCGAATCAAAAATTGAGCAACCACTGAGAGACATCATTGTTGCGATTGATCCGGGTCACGGTGGTGATGACCCGGGCGCCATTGGACCCGGTAACACGTATGAAAAAACGGTGGTTTTGGCAATCGCGAAACGGCTTGCTGATCGGTTCAATGCGGAACCGGGTTTCAAAGCGGTTTTAACCCGCGGCGGCGACTACTATGTTGCGCATCGAGCCCGAACTCAGCTGGCACGAGACAATCAAGCCGATGTTTTCATTTCGATTCATGCGGATGCCTGGAAAACGGCATCCGCCAGCGGGGCATCCGTCTTTGCGATTTCTCAGCGGGGCGCGACCAGTGAAACTGCCCGCTGGATTGCCGAGAAGGAAAACCGAGCGGATTTAATTGGCGGCGTGGGCAGCGTGAGTCTGGACGATAAGGATGATGTTCTGGCAGGCGTGCTGCTGGATCTGTCGATGACGGCGAGTTTGAGTGCGAGTTTAGAAATGGGTGCAGAGGTCGTCAAATCGATCGCGCCGATTAACAAGTTGCACAAGGCGAACGTTGAGCAAGCGTCCTTCATCGTTCTGAAGTCACCTGACATCCCGTCTATCTTGGTTGAAACTGGGTTTATCTCAAACCCAGGCGAGGCTAAAAAATTACGGACCGTGGCCCATCAGAAGAGAATGGCTGGTGCAATATTCAAGGGTGTTTCGACCTATTTTTATAAAACTCCGCCGGAGGGCACGCTGTTGGCCCAGAAGGTCTCGCAAGCAAAGCGGGTGGTTGCCTATAAAATAAAATCTGGCGATACCTTGTCTGAGATTGCGCAGCGATATCGTGTGTCTCAAGGCGCTTTGAAGTCTTTGAATGCTCTAAAATCCGACCGTCTTAGGGTTGGCCAGGTTTTAAAAATTCCGGAGCGCTCGTGAATCGAATCCAACTATTATCCAGTCGATTAGCCAATCAGATTGCCGCCGGGGAAGTGGTAGAGCGGCCAGCATCGGTCGTCAAAGAGCTCGTTGAAAATGCGATTGATGCCGGCGCCTCAAGAATCGATTTAGTGCTTGAAGCCGGTGGCAGCCAGCTCATTCGGGTTCGGGATAATGGTCGCGGCATTCCGCGGGACGATTTGGCGCTTGCCCTGTCGCGCCATGCAACCTCCAAGATTTTTACAGAGTCGGATTTAGAGGGCATTCGCTCGCTGGGTTTCCGGGGGGAGGCATTGGCCTCAATCGCCTCGGTGTCTAAGTTGGTGATGACCTCGAATGCAACCGCTGAAAAGTCAGGGTATTCGGTGCAAGTTCACGGCGAAGATATGACCTCTGAGGTCATCCCCGCGCCGCATCCTCAAGGGACGACGGTTGAAGTTAGGGATTTATTTTTCAACACGCCTGCCCGGAGAAAGTTTCTGAGAGCGGAAAAAACCGAACTCGGTCGAATTGACGATGTGATTCGAAAAATGACGTTAAGCCATCCGGCAGTTGCGATCATGGTGACGCACAATGGAAAGGTTTATCGTCAGTTTCAGGCCGCAAGCGCCATCGAGGATCAACACCATCGTATTAAAGCGGTTTTTGGGCAGAGTTTTTTAGATCAAGCGCTGTATTTTGAAGAGCAGATTGGGTCGATGCAGCTAAAGGGCTGGATTTCGCTCCCTACGTATTCCCGAAGCCAAGCCGACCAGCAGTATTTTTTTGTGAATGATCGCTGCATTCGTGACAAGGTCTGCAGTCACGCGGTGCGGCAGGGTTATAAGGACGTGCTCTTTCATGGCAGGCATCCAGTGTATGCCATATTTTTGAATCTGGATCCGAATTTGGTCGATGTGAATGTCCACCCAACCAAGCATGAAGTTCGCTTTCGCGAGAGCCGTGGCGTTCACGATTTGATTTATCGGACGATTCACCAGGTCTTGGCCTCCGTGCGGCCAGAAGGCCAGAGCGGACCCAATCAAGTGCTGGAGGCCGGCTTTGACGGCGAGCAACCACCGCTCGGATCGTTTGATCCCAGTTATGTGCAGCGCAATATGGCCTTCACCAATCGCCAGAATCAGTCCACGGGATTCTTTGGCTTGTCCCAGTCGCCCAGTCAGATGCCGAGCAACTGGACCGGATCAACCGTTGGGTTGGATGCGGGTCAAGACGATGGCGCGTTGATTCCGCCTTTGGGCTATGCCCTCGGCCAATTACACGGGGTGTATATCCTCGCTCAAAATGTGAATGGCTTGGTTGCAGTTGACATGCATGCGGCTCATGAACGGATTACCTATGAGCGGTTAAAGCGGGCGATGGATGCAGATGGCCTTAAAACCCAGCCCCTACTCGTCCCGGTTAGCCTCGCACTGAGTGCCCGCGAAGTGGCATTGATCACGGATCGTTCTCATGAACTGACTGAAATTGGGCTCCAGCTTGAGGTTGTCTCTGAGGAGAGCGTGATCATTCGTGGGGTTCCGTCCATGCTGAGCCGAGACAATCCAGAGCAGTTGGTGCGCGATGTGTTATCGGATTTCCTTGAATTTGGTTCCAGCAATCGAATCAATGATGGCCGGGACGAAATATTGTCGACGATGGCTTGTCATGGCTCTGTGCGCGCCAATCGGAAACTGTCGATCCCAGAGATGAATGCGTTGTTGCGGGATATGGAAGAGACCGAGCGTAGTGGGCAGTGCAATCATGGCCGCCCAACTTGGTTTCAGCTGACCCTTTCTGAGCTCGACAGCCTATTTATGAGAGGACAATAAGCTTGACCCAAGCCCTAGTGATTACTGGGCCGACTGCCTCGGGTAAGTCAGCGCTTGCTTACGCATTGGCCGATCGATTCAATCTTGAAGTCATTACCGTCGATTCGGCTCAGGTCTATACCGATATGGATATTGGTACGGCAAAGCCCGATGCCGCGCAGCAGGCCTTGGTGCCACATCATTTGCTGGATATTCGCGCGCCCACCGAGCCCTATACGACCTTTGATTTTTGTCAGGATGCTCGGCGCGCAATTGCCGACGTCTGGGCCAGGGGTCGTTTGCCCGTTCTGGTGGGTGGCACTATGTTGTATTTGAAAGCCCTCCGTGATGGGATCGCAAATTTACCGCAGGCTAACCCGGCGGTCCGCCTTGAGATCCTTCAGGCGGCCGAAGCCAATGGTTGGCCCTGGCTGCATGATGAGTTGAAGCGGATCGACCCGGAGGCGGCATTGAGAATCAAGCCGACTGATCGTCAGAGGCTCCAACGGGCGCTCGAGGTTGAGCGTCTGACCGGTCGAACCTTGACCGCGCTGCAGGCGCAAGGTCAGGTTGGGCTCGGCGCGAGCCTCACTGAGGTGGCCATCATGCCCGAGTCTCGAGCGTCACTTCACCGCCAAATCGAGACGCGTTTTGATGAAATGCTGAATCAAGGATTGGTCGCAGAGGTTGAGCATCTGCGCGAGAAGTTTGCTTTGCATGAGGCGCTGCCTGCCATGAAGGCGGTCGGCTATCGTCAGGTTTGGCAATACTTAGAAGATGATCTTGGTTTTGATGAAATGCGGCAAAAAGGCATTATCGCAACCCGGCAGCTCGCCAAACGCCAGTTCACGTGGTTGCGTTCGTTTGAGACGGTCAAAAAAATATCGACGCCATCGCTCGATGCGCTCTTGAAAATCGATGCAGTCGCCAACATATTGATCAAAGCATAGCAAGGAAGCAGTGCGCCGACGCCGTCGGTATATTGGAATTTTCCGAGCAAAGCGGTAGGTAGTTTGAGCTCGAGCAAGCGCGATTGGCGCCCATCAAGCCTTGGGACCCTATTGTTAACACGATGAGGGCGTTGGATTTCCAGCGTTGGCAAGGAATTAGGAGCCATTATGTCAAAAGGTCAGTCTCTACAAGACCCATTTTTAAACGCGCTGAGGAAGGAGCGAATCCCGGTTTCGATCTTCTTGGTGAGTGGGATTAAACTTCAGGGGCAAATTGAGTCGTTTGATCAATTTGTAATTTTGTTGCGAAACACGGTGAATCAAATGATTTATAAGTCAGCGATTTCAACGGTTGTGCCCTCGCGAGCGGTTAACCTTGATTATGATGATCCGATGGAGACGCTCGATTAAAGACCCAGGCTGCTGTTATGTTTTTTGATCGGCCAGCGCCCGGCTCAAAGGCGATGCTCGTCTTCATTCGGAATAAAACCTCTGATCTTGCGACGCACGAAGAGGTTGAAGAGCTGGCACGGTCGGCTGGCATGGCGGTCGTTGGATTGATTGAAAGCGCGCGCCGGGATCCGCATCCAAAAACGATGGTGGGGTCGGGCAAGGTCGACGAAATAAAAGTGGCGGCGGAAGCGGCGGGTGCCAACTTGGTCTTGTTCAGCGAAGACTTGTCGTCGACTCAGGAACGTAACCTGGAAGGCGCTTTAGACCTTCGAGTGCTGGGTCGAACGGGACTCATCTTAGAGATTTTTGCGCAGCGAGCTCGAACCCACGAGGGTAAGCTTCAGGTTGAATTAGCTCAGTTGGAGCACAGCGCGTCCCGTTTAGTGCGAGGCTGGACCCACCTTGACCGTCAACGGGGCGGCGCGGGCGCGGGGCTTGGGGGTGCTGGCGAAACGCAATTAGAAGCGGATCAACGGCTGCTGGCAGCGCGTAATAAAAAAATTAAAGAACGATTAGAGCGCGTTCAGCGCCAAAGGCACCAAAGCCGGCGCGCGCGGGCACGATCGGAAACCGCAACCGTTGCCCTTGCGGGCTACACCAATGCAGGCAAATCAACGCTGTTTAATCGGTTAACCCAGTCGGCAGTGCATGCCGCAGATCAGTTGTTTGCGACGCTGGATCCAACCCTTCGCCAAATTAGCCTGCCGCTCACCGGGAAAGCCGTTATCTCCGACACAGTGGGTTTTATTCGGGCGCTTCCCCATGGTTTGGTTGAGTCCTTTAAGGCAACGCTTGAAGAGGTCACCGAGGCCACCTTGATCCTGCATGTGGTGGATGCGTCAGCAGGCGAAAAACAAGAACGCATGGATGCCGTGAATGGGGTCCTAAGTGAAATTGGCGCAAGAGAAGTGCCCCAACTCTTAGTCTTAAATAAATCTGATATACAAGGGGTGACAGGGCCCTTGGTGCGCCGAGATGCCGCAGGAAAGCCTTATTCCGTTCAAGTCTCTTCCCTGACCGGGGTTGGATTGCCTGAGCTTTTATCCTGTATCGATGAGTTAATTTCAGACGATGTGGTGACAACGGTCCTCACACTCAAGCCGGAGCAAGGGATGATTCGCGCGAAATGCTTTGAGCTCGCCGCGGTCATTGAAGAGGTCATGGATGAAAATGGCTCGATCGCGATGCACCTTCGTATAGAAAAGAAGAATTTGGCCAGACTGAATGCGGCGTTAACTGCGATGAAAGCAGGTTAAGCAATGCAACTTGATGCAATAAGTGGGAAGATAAACGAAATCTCAGGATTTGGAGAAGACTATGGCGTGGAATGAACCCGGAAATAATGGTGAGAAAGACCCTTGGGGCAGTCGCCAAGACCAGGGGCCGCCCGATTTAGATGAGGCGTTTAAGAAACTTAAAGAGAATTTAGGTGGTATGTTCGGCGGCGGGAGCGGCGCTGGCGGGGCTTCTGCCGGCGGGGGTGGATTGAAATCGTCCCTGGTTGCCATCGTGCTAGGGGTGCTTGTCATTGGTTATGGCTTTATGGGCATCTATACATTGGACGAACAAGAACGCGGCGTTGTCCTTCGATTTGGTAAGGTTCAGGAAGCGGTTGTCATGCCGGGTCTGAGTTGGTACCCACCGATTGTAGACCAAGTGATCATCCACAATACCTCAAGAGTTCGCTCGCATCCGCACGACTCGGAAATGCTGACCGAAGACGAAAACATTGTGAAGGTTAAGCTCACGGTGCAGTACGTGATCGACAACGTGAAAGACTACGCATTGCAAGTCAGAGAGCCAGAAAAAAGTCTGCATCAGTCCACCGAAAGTGCCGTTCGGCATGTGGTTGGCAGCACCGAAATGGATGAGGTGCTAACCGAAGGCCGGGCCGTGATGGGGGATGAAATCAAAATCCGAATTCAGGACTATATGAACACCTATGGCACAGGGATCTTTGTGACACAGGTTAACGTTGATGAGACTGCGCCACCGGACGCGGTCCGGGAAGCTTTTGATGAAGTGATTCGAGCGCGAGAAGACGAAGTTCGGGTTCGTAACGAAGCAGATGCCTATGCTAACCAAGTAATACCGGAGGCGCGAGGTGAGGCGCAACGTTATCTGGAGGAGTCTGAAGGTTATCGGCAGCGCGTTGTTGCGCAGGCAAACGGTGAAGCCCAGCGGTTTAGCAAGCTCTACGTCGAATACAAAGCCGCGCCAGAAGTGACGCGCGAGCGAATGTATCTCGACACGATGGAAGCCGTTATGTCGAATGCGTCGAAGGTCATGATCGATGTTGAAGGCGGTAATAACATGATGTACCTGCCACTTGATCGGATGATGCAACAAGCCGGCGCGGTGTCAAGACTCAATGGCGGTATGGCCGGATCGGACTCGATCTCCCAGCGTCCGCAAGATAACACCTCCGTCCGAACCCGTCGGGATCGACAGTAAAACCTTAGGAGAGACACCATGTCGAATCGTTTAGCAGTCATTATCGTTTTCGTGGCCGGCCTATTGTTTGTCGGTTCTAATTCTATTTATATCCTCAATGAGATGGAGCGCGGGGTATTATTGCGGGTGGGTGCTGTTGTGAATGCCGATATCCCAACGGGCATCCACTTGAAACTGCCGTTTATCGAGGAAGTAAGAGCCTTTGATGGTCGGGTCCTCACGGTGGATGCGCCAGCCGAGCGGTTTTTAACCTTGGAAAAAAAGGCGTTGATTGTTGATTCTTTTGCCAAGTTCAGAATCAAGAAAGTTGAGAAATACTATACCGCAACCTCCGGTGATCAGCGTCGGGCAGAAGAACTGTTGAAGCAACGAATCAATAATGGTCTGCGAAACGAGATCAGTAAGCGCACCTTACATGAAGTTGTGTCTGGACAGCGCGATGAGTTAATGATCGATCTGGTTGCCAGCCTGAATGAGGTGGCGGACCAAGAGCTCGGGGTAGAAGTCGTTGATGTTCGAGTCAAACGCATTGATTTGCCCCAAGAGGTGAGTCAGTCGGTTTACAATCGAATGAATACTGAGCGTGATATCGAAGCCAAAGAGCATCGTGCGAAAGGCCAGGAACTCGCGGTGGGTATTCGAGCGGATGCGGACCGGCAGCGGGAAGTCATTTTAGCTCAGGCCTATGGTCAAGCTGAGATCGTTCGGGGTGAGGGCGATGCAGAGGCGGCTGGAACCTATGCCAAGGCATTTAATGAAGACAAAGAGTTCTACAAGTTTTATCGCAGCATGGCGGCCTATAAACGCACCTTTGCGCAAAAGAGCGATATGCTTATTTTGGATCCCAACAGCGACTTCTTTAAATATTTGAACAACAGTACCAAAGAAAAATGATCATCGCCCTCAGCTTGTAGGTAGGTAAGGTTTGTCAGCAGATGACGCTGGATCATCTTTGGATCGCACTTTGCCTGGTGCTGGTTATTGAGGGCCTGTTGCCGTTTGCGTCACCTAAGGCTTGGAAGGCAATGGTGATGCAGGCTCAGGGACTCGATGAACGAATGCTTAGAATAGTCGGTCTGGTATTGATGGTGCTCGGCACCTTGATGCTGTACTGGTTGAACGGTTAGGAAGTAAGGGCGTTATGACCATAGAGCACTGGCTCCTCCCAGATGGTGTCGAAGACATCTTGCCTGAGACCGCGAGCAAGATAGAGCAAGGTCGCAGGATTCTGTTGGACCTCTTTCGAAGCTGGGGATATGAGTACATCATTCCACCAAAGCTTGAGTATCTGGAATCGCTGCTAACCGGCACCGGGCGAGATCTCGATCTAAAAACCTTTAAAGTGATTGATCAGCTGTCAGGCCGGATGATGGGTCTGCCTGCAGACTTGACCCCTCAAGCGGCACGGATCGATGCACACAGCTTGGGTCAGGATGCGGTGACCCGACTATGCTATGCGGATTTTGTTTTGCAAAGTCGCCCGGCGCACATGCTGGCATCGCGTAGTCCTCTGAAAGTGGGTGCCGAGCTCTTCGGTGAACCAAGCCTTGCAGGGGACGTCGAGATCATCAGTTTGATGATTGAAGCGCTTAATCAATTGGGCATGCAATCGGTTCAGCTTGAACTGGGCGATGTGCGATTTTTTAGGGCGCTGATGGCCGAGACAGCATTGCCGGAACCGGTTCAGACGCAATTCTTTGATTTGGTACAAAAAAAAGCGCACGACGAATTGGCGGAGATGACCCAGAGGCACGCATTGCCCGACGCGATCGCTGAATTGATCTGCGAGCTCCCGATGATGGCTGGTGACAACCGAATTCTTGATCAAGTCAAAGATAAATTCAAAGATTGGCCGGGCCTCGTTGCTGCAATCGATGACTTGGCTTATCTCAGCGAACTGATCAGTGCCCGAAATCAAAATGTACAAGTGAGCTTTGATTTATCGGAATTGCGCGGGCTGCATTATCACACGGGCATGGTTTTTTCGGTGTTCCTCCGAGAGTCGGGTCAGAGCGTGGCTCGGGGCGGCCGCTACGATAATATTGGCGCTGTGTTCGGCCGGGCGCGTCCTGCCACCGGATTTGATATCGAACTGCTGATGATCAGCGAAACCATTCCAACCGTGCCAGACGCCAGGCGTGTTCATGTGGTTGCCCATGCCGATGGCAATCTGCAAGAACAGTGGCGAATGATTGAACAGCTGCGAGCCTCGGGAGATATTGTGCTTGAAGGCGAAGCGATTAAATCTCCTGGCGATTGGGACCTGGTTTGGCTGACAGACGAGTGGCAACTTAGAGAGATTACGAGTGAATGAATCGTGGTCGATGGGATAAGAGATAAGGACATCATGACAAACAAGAATTTAGTGGTGATCGGAACCCATTGGGGTGATGAAGGTAAGGGCAAGATTGTTGATCTGCTCACCGAATCTGTCACCGCCGTTGTGCGCTTTCAGGGCGGGCATAATGCTGGTCATACCCTGGTCGTGGAAGGCAAAAAAACGGTCTTGCATCTGATACCCTCAGGAATTCTGCACCCCAAGGTGCGCTGCTTTATTGGCAACGGAGTAGTCCTTTCTATTCCTGATTTATTAAAAGAAATTCAAGAGCTTGAGGCCGCAGGGGTCGCCGTTCGGGATCGATTGATGATCAGTTTGGACTGCCCGATTATCATGCCGTATCACGTGGCCCTTGACCAAAGCGTTGAGCAGCGTCGGGGTAATCAAAAAATTGGCACCACCGGTCGCGGTATTGGTCCGGCTTATGAAGATAAAGTAGGCCGTCGCGGCATTCGGCTTCGGGACTTGCTCGATCAGGAACAGCTCATTTTCAAGTTAGAGGCGCTCTTGCACCAGCATAATTTCATGCTCGAGCAATACTACGGCGCAGCACCTGTGACCCTGCAGGCCTGTCTTGCAGCAAGTTATGACTTCCTAGCGGAATTAAGACCGATGATGGGCGATGTTTTGAGTACGCTCGCCAGTTATCGAAAGACTGGCGCGAGCGTGTTGTTTGAAGGCGCTCAAGGGGCTCTACTCGACATTGATCATGGCACCTATCCTTTTGTGACCTCATCGAATACCACCGCCGGTGCGATCAGTAGCGGATGCGGGGTGGGTCCGCGCTACCTCGACTATATTCTCGGCATCACCAAAGCCTATACGACGCGTGTGGGTGAAGGACCGTTCCCGACGGAACTAAAGGATGATGTTGGCCGACATCTTGCCGAGAAGGGGCATGAGTTTGGCGCGACAACCGGCAGACCTCGTCGCTGTGGTTGGCTGGACGTCCACGCACTCCAAAGGGTGGTGGAGATGAACAGTTTAACCGGGCTCTGCATCACCAAGCTGGACGTGCTCGATGGTTTGAAGGAAATCGCATTGTGCACGGACTACGAAGTCGATGCCGTGGGCACCTCAACGCCGGTGTACGAGATGATGCCAGGCTGGGACACACCCACCGAGTCTGTTAAGTCGTTCACCGAATTGCCGGAAAATGCACGGGCGTACCTGGCACGGATTGAAGCCTTGTGCGGTATCCCGATTGATATTATCTCAACCGGACCGGATCGGTCAGAAACCATTATTAAGCGAACGTTGATTTAGGCCGCACAATCAGGGCGGGGCCTTCCGTTTGCGCGGTCTTATCGGGTCGACTCATAATGTGCTCGTTCGATCAAGACTTCATCAAAAGGGAGTGGGATGTTTAGCACGATAAAGGATATGCCTGGAATTGGGTTTGGGTTGTGGAAAATACCCCAGGCGGGATGCGCAGAGGTTGTGTTTGAAGCGGTAAAAGCCGGTTATCGTCATTTTGATTCTGCTGCGGATTATGGCAACGAGGCGCAGGTGGGCGAAGGCCTGGCCCGGGCACTGGCTGCTGGGTTGTGCGCGCGCTCTGATCTTTGGATTACCTCTAAACTTTGGAACACCTACCATCATCCAGACCACGTTCCCATGGCGCTTGATCGGACGCTGCGCGATTTACAGCTGGATTATTTGGATTTGTACCTGGTTCATTTCCCAATTGCATTGGCGTTTGTGCCCTTCGAGACGCGCTACCCGCCTGAATGGATCGAGGACCCTGACGCAGTTGAACCCGTAATGCGCCTCGCGAAAGTGCCTTTGCAGGATACTTGGGCGGCGATGTCGCAGCTCAAGGCTTCTGGCCGGGTCGGCCATATTGGTGTCTGCAACTATAATGCGGGGTTGCTTCAAGACCTGATGAACTATGCGGCGACGGCCCCAGAAGTGTTGCAGCTAGAAGCCCATCCTTATTTAACCCAAGAACGGATGATTCGATTTGCCCAACAAAAGGGCTTGGCGGTTTCGGCCTTTTCACCGCTTGGTGCGACCTCGTATTTAGAATTGGATATGGCTGATGCACAAGAGTTGGTGCTGGATCATCCAACCATTCGCGAGATAGCGGGCGAGGCCTCGAAAACACCGGCGCAAATCGTGCTGCGGTGGGGCGTTCAAAGACAAACATCGGTCATTGTTAAAAGCGTTCAGGGGCATCGAATGCGTGAAAATCTTGCGATCACAGATTTCGTGTTATCAAAAGAACAGATGGATCGGATTAGTCGGCTGAATCAAAACCGTCGGTTTAATGATCCAGGCGCTTTCTGTGAGGCCGCGTTTAACACCTTTCATCCGATCTATGATTGATCACCTCGTTTGGCAATGCGTCACCTAAAAAGCGTGCGCTGTTGCCCCAGATATCGGCTGGATCCTGCGCGCAGGCCTCGTGTAATCTAATTTCAGAATGCTGCGCCAAGTTTTATTGGGTCTGCAAGACAGCATCACCAAGGTGTCTTTTGGCGTGTCCGCTCATTAGAGCAGTCAAGGCGATACGACAAAACGGGTACAACCTATCCTTACAAGGAGCAGATCGATGTTAATAAACCATGAAAAACTGAAAGGGTTTGCGCAGGCTGTTTTTGAGCGCCTAGGCGCGCAACCGGACAAAGCCTTCGAAACCGCCGATCACTTGGTTGAGGCAAACTTAAAGGGTCACGACTCTCACGGTGTTGGCATGATTCCAAACTACGTGGGCAGTGCGCTGCGGGGCGGTCTACAGGTGAATGCCGACGCAAGAGTTGTGAAAGATCAAGGCGCTGTCTTATTGGTTGATGGCGGCTTTGGCTTTGGTCAGGTGGTGGGTCGTCAGGCGACTGATTTAGGGATCGAGAAAGCCAAAGCGATGGGCATAGCTTGCATTGGTTCTCGAAACAACCATCATTTAGGCCGGATCGGGTCTTATGCAGAGCAGTGCGTGGCCGCAGGCATGGTTTCAATTCACTTTGTCAACGTGGTGGGGCATCCACCCTTTGTTTCAATGTGGGGTGGGCGCGATAAACGCCTTCAAACCAACCCGTTTTGCTGTGGTGTGCCGACTGAGTCCGAGCCATTGATTCTGGACATGGCGACGAGCGCCATCGCTTTGGGCAAGGTTCGCGTGGCGGATATGAAAAATGAACTGGTGCCTGAAAATGCCTTGTTCGATGCGGCAGGCAGACCAACGCGAGACCCGGCAGTTATTGCCGAAGGTGGATCACTCGGGCCTTTTGGGCAGCACAAGGGTTCTGGTCTTGCCCTCATGTGCGAGTTGCTGGGCGGCGCCTTAGCGGGCGAATGGACGATGCAGGATATTGATCAGCAGAAAGAGATCACGGTCAATCATATGTTAATGCTGATTCTTGACCCCAACGTGTTTGGTGGCGTGCAAGGGTTTCGTCGTGAAGTCGCGGGCATGCAAGCCTATGCTCGCAGCGCAGCCCCAGCCGAAGGGTTTGATGAGGTGCGCTTGCCCGGTGATCCCGAGCGGGCATCCCGGCGTGAAAGGCTTTCCTCGGGGATCCCGATTGACCCGCAATCTTGGGGTGCGATTTGCGAGGCTGCCGAAAATTCGGGGCTAACAAGCTCCGAAATTGCTGGTTTGGTCGACTAGGGCCCGTAGGGTCCTTGGCGTTGATTAACCGTTGGTGAGAAAATCTAGGGGTCATTGCCAGCATTGCGTTACAATGGCGCGCAAGATGCTGGGTGTGAAGCTCAGTAGAGGACAGATCAGCGGCTTTTCAATTGGTGCCGAGGAGACGCCCTAACCCCCTATAAAACCCTATGTTTTTAAAGGCTTCTTGGCCTTTTATCAGTTAAAAGTATACCGAAAGTATACCGAGATGCCTTTAATATCTTTCCTTGTTGATGCACAAAGTGGCTACGGCTACGGCTACGGCTGCGAGTTGGGTAGGTGGGCGTTGTTTTGGGGCACGGGGAGGAGGTCTTAGTTGTTGCCATTGGCAGTAGTAGCTGTGGAGACACATTAGAAAGTGATTTTAAAAAAAGGCAACCACTGGGACTGCCCTCTCCGTTAAACCAATACGACAGTAAATTAGAGCCTCAGTCGTCACAACCATCAGGATCTAGGCGTCCGTCAGCATCAAATGCTAAAACACATTCTTCATCACTACCTCCACTGGCAATGGCAGCCAATATCGCCGCGCCTCCAACCCACCAAACCCATTTGGGTATCCCACTACTAGCCTGTTGACTCCCACTTTCCGACTCAGGATTGGTATCGCCGCCTGCTACTGGGGCTGTACTTGCACAGCCTGTAACTAAGCTGAGGCAAAAAAAACCTGAAACAAGAATTGCTAACACTCTATTAATCATAATCAAACGCTCCTTTTTTTTCTACGTTACCGCGTATTTTTATCTGCTGTCAATAATCTTTAATTTCGACAATTAACCGTGGACTTTGCTTCACATCAACTTGTCCACCACACCCTACTACCTAGACATAGGAGAGCTTGGACATTTTTAGAGGTTTTGCCAGATTGAATTAATTAGCAGGCTAAAGTAGCCAATAGTTAGATTTTATATACTTGACATCCCCACTAAAATAAGCTAATCTCAGATACGTCTGTAGACGCGCTGAGTCGGCTTTTAGGGCTTACTCTAACCACCCATTACTTCCCGCTTAAAACGCCTCAGAATGCTTCTACGGGCCTCTCAGAGCCTATTCTACGGCCTATCCACCTTCACTCTAGCCCTTGCAGCACCACTACTGGCGGCCACACGGCTCCAAGCCTCTAACATTGTCCCTATTGCCCATTCCTCATGCTTTTGTTGCACTGCTACTGCGTCATGAACTGGCAAGACAACAATCCCTTTGTCCACGCCCTGAAGCATTACGTCTCTGAGAATGGCTCCCTCAAGATTCTGTGCGTGGATGCCCCAGTCGTCGTACAGCTTCAGCATTGGAAAACGCTTCATGGTTGCGGCTTCAATTTCACGGAAGTTGCTAGACCCCAACGTGTCCCTATTCCAGCTGCTATGCGCTGCCTCACGACTGGATGCGCCCATGGCTTTGGTGATAAAGCTTTTGACTAAGTCACGACTCCGCTGGCGAGCTAGGTCCATGATGTCTTCGTAAGGGCTGTCGCCAGCGTCCTCAACATGCAGCACAGCAAGGGCTAAGCGGAGATGGTTGGCATTGAAGTCCACTTCACAGACTGACTCACCATCAATTCTGGTATTGATTCTGATGCGGAACCTTCGGTCAGGAAGCTGCTGATGGTCTGTGTACAAGCGTCCCGATTGGAAGACAGTATGTTTGTACTTCAGTACCACAGGGCCTTTACATGCCCAAGCATGATCCTTTAGAAACTCATTTATTTTAGTTAAATCAGCTTTGTCGGGATGGCCCTTTGGGAGCTGTGCAACCGTCTCGCGCCAACCGTCTTCACCTTCATTGAGCAGCACGTAGGGCGGCTTAATCTCTGAAGAAGACTCAAGGAAGTGCTTCACCATTAAAGCTGCCATCTCTGGCTTGGGGTACAGTCGGGTTCTCGCAGGGTTGTTGTTGTATTTCTTTCCCTTTAGAACAACAGCCTGATTGTGACGCTCAAGATAATCAACAATGGCTTTTATTGGAGCGTGAAGCAGACCATAGGACTTTAAGGTCTTGTCGTGAGCGTAAGCTGCTTTATCAAGAGACAACACCAGCCATTTGTTGACCATTGCGGCTTTGCCCAAGCTCAACAAGATATAGACAAAATGCCTTCTCAATTTGGCAGCAGCAGTAGCGTGTCTACCGCCTACAAGGTTGTCCATGTGGGCATCAACAATTGAATTAAATTCTGCATCATTTTCTGAGGGCTGGAGTGGCTTCAGGTGAAAGTGATGATCGTAGTCGTCAGGAGGTAAGACAGAATCCTGAAGGGCCTCCTGTAGCTCTTTAAGCTCTACGATCAACTGTGGGCTATTGTCGGTCATGGCCATAAAAGTATCATAAATAGAAGGATAGGGAGCAGTGGTCTGTATATACCGCCGCGGGTGGCCGCCGAAGAATACCTATGGTAACTAAAGGCTACCAATGGATACTTACAGCTATCCACTTAATAAATCTTCTTAAGTAGTGAGCAGAAGGGATGGCCAGAGGCCACTCTACTTACTTCTACTGCATCTATCTAAAGTCTTTTCTTCAGACATCTCTTTTGATTATTCCATTATAAAGTATAATTAAATAGGACTTTATAGTGGTAGTAAACACTTACATACTTAACTCTAAGAGGGCTTGTTATTAACCATAAATAGCTAAAAAGGGGGCGATTTAAACTCAAAATGAAACAAGATTGTAGCTGTAGGGAGCTTAAGGGGCCTTCACTCTTTAGAAAATGGGAACAGCCACAGTAAGCATGGGCCTGCATCGCCCCACAGTCTCATTAATCAACAGAGTACAGTGGCCTGTGATTTAACTGTATCTAGGAAGATCCTCAAGAATCTTGTCTGTAATTTGTCTCATCTGTTCAATGTAGGGTTTTGAAAAGATACCAGCTCTGCCGTAGTTATCTTTGACTTCTCTTTTATTGCCAGTCCACCCAAACATAGTTTCCATAACATCCATATGCCCAACGCCCTTGGTGTTAGCAAGGAACTTCCCTGTATGTCTGCAGCTGTAAGGTACTAACTGACGGTTGCCCGTGACTTTTCTAAGAACAGCAGCGAACTTTCCGCTGTGGCCCGTTTGGTAGGCCACTTCCTCTCCTACTACATAGCCCTCTTTGAATTTAGTTAGGAGAGCAAGATGGGTTTGGTTGATGATTATCACTGGACGTTGTCTGTTCTTCTGCTTCGTGCCGCCCAATATGTAATAGCCTTCAAGCGCATAGACGTCTTCAACCTGTGTTTGAACTATTTCCGCTGCTGACGCGCCGCTGAAGATTCCAAAGATGCTGAGTCGCTCAAACTGGCCGTATTGTTCGTTATGGGCTGCTTCCCAGAGGAGGGGTAGCTCCGTTTCAAGATCTAATACTGGTCGCTGCTTGCTTGAGGCCGCTTGTCCATCAACCTTTAATTGAGTGATGACTATATTGGTGGCAACTTCGTCTGCGTAGCGCCTTAAAGCAGCAGCAGGAACCGTAAGTTCGCGTTTAGCCGTGCTTGGCTTTTTGAGTTCGTGACTAATAAGGTGGTTGCGATAACGCCTTAGTTCTTCGTTGGCATTGTCCTGCGTAAACTCTTGGTTCCCAGTGAAATCCAAGAAGCCGTCTAGACGTTTACAATCCTTTTTAAACTCTCTGCGTTTACGTTCTCTTTCAACTCCAGTCCCTCCAAGTTTGTTTATCTCGGATTCTTTGAAGGCTTTGTAATAGTCAATTGCGTCGGAAAATAGATGAAACCGCTTACTGCCTTCGCGATGCTGAAGGATTTCATAGATGGCATCAATGAACTGCTCTGGCATCCTCTCTGCATCTGGATAAACCTCATCCCAGCCTTGTCGGTGTTGGTCTGCGTTTACCCCTAGTGCCTCATCCATTCTGTAGTCAAACTCGTGGGAGCCAACCTCAACGTTTTTCAGCGTTCCTGCCTTTAGCCCCTTTACTTTTAAATAGGCTGTAGCGGTTTTCTCCCAGTCTGCACTACTCACCGCATGATGGTCGGTTTGCTCAAGGAATCTGAGCAACGTTTCAAATTGCTTGTTGCGCTGCTCTATGCGGGTGACAACCTGTACTTCACTGGCTCCAATGGATAGGTCCAAGGGCAACGTAACGACGGGCTTGATGTTGTAAAGTTTCGCTTTGCCTGTAAGATGCAGCGGTATCTTCCTCTGGAAGGCCAATGCCCCGCTGTCCCTTCTTTCTTTGAGAAACTTTACTTTCACTGTAAGCTGGCTCCGTTAGCAGCCTAAAGTATACCGAAAGGCACTGTATTTTTACAGATAGAAAGTCAGAAAGTATACCGAAAGTATACCGAGGTGAGGAAATAATAATCAGTTTTAATTGATTATTGTTATAAAAAACAAAGGCTTGAAGCTAGATTGATGCTTTCAGTTGGTGCCGAGGAGAGGACTTGAACCTCCACGGGGTTTCCCCCACTAGCACCTGAAGCTAGCGTGTCTACCAATTCCACCACCTCGGCAACGAGGAGCCGCAGATTACTAGGCGCTAGTGAATCTGT
>Ga0209630_10002324_pt1 | contig 18503 bp, 12 predicted proteins | sample COG_01_FD_184745 | JGI IMG/M metagenome (GOLD analysis project Ga0209630, IMG submission 184745) | Pelagic Microbial community sample from North Sea - COGITO 998_met_01 (SPAdes) (version 2) | ecosystem: Environmental > Aquatic > Marine > Neritic zone/Coastal water | place: Helgoland, sampling... | reverse complement strand
TGAGCATCATGTATGCTTCTCAGATTACATAAAAAACAAAAGAAAGGACGGCTCGAGGTCGACCCTGCCAAAAGGCTCGCGACCCTAAATGCTTGGCGCGCAGCGCGTGTCGCTATTTGCAACCGACCAGTGATCGTATGGTAACACCCTGCCGACCGAAAGTCAACGATATAGGGGGAATCGTGTATTGCTTGCTTGCTTGATAGAATAATAATAATATAATATTAAATAATATATATATTAATACTAATAATAAGATCTATATAGAGATTTAACTCGTACTTTTATGAGTTAACTAATATTTTAATACATCGAAATGCATATGTTCATAGAGCAAACAGTGCAACGACGTTTCGGCTTCCATGTATGGAGGAGAGTCGAGTCAATAGACCTTGAAATTTATATGGGAAGTTTAACTCGTTCATTTGAAGGTCTAAATTATATTCAGCACAGAGCAAACAGTCTGAGTGTTTCTCAACTTGCCATCACACATATTATGAATATATCTTATTATTAATATCATATTTAATACCTTCGAAGGTACATAATATGGACATCAGTCCTGTCATCAAAAACTATGTCATTTAAGATCTTAATAACCAATCCTTACATGCAGGGGCTACGCCGATACACCTGGCTGGGAACAACACGCAATCACGTTAAACACTACTACCGTTGGTTTCCTATCTAGAAGATTTTTATTAATAATAATTTTAAATATGATTAATCTTAATAATAAAATAAAAGTCTTTAATATTCATTCAGATAGAGCGAGAGCCAGCGAGCGAGGTTGATATTGCTTGTACGAGGTACGAGGTACCTAAAAGTAATAATAAGGTTTCGTTCGAAATTAGTGCAACCCTTTTTTGCTTACGAACGTTTTGCCCGAAGTGCCTTCCCCGAGTACAGGCGAGCACTGCCGATAAGAACGGCAACACGCTTCCTGTTGCTCATTGCCATATCTTATTGCGTCTTTCGCTTCACATATTTGGAAAATGTCACTGGGGATCGCACCCCATCAAGTCGGCGCCTTCAGTCTTGCGAAGAATCTGTCAGACTTGATGCCCTCTGGAGAGGACCTACTGTTCGAGGAAGAGCTACTCCGTGCACCGAACAATGTTCAACTTTGGTCACGGTATCTGAACGCGAGAAAAGAACCAGGTTGTCCTCGACGTCCGCTCATATTCGAGAGGGCCATCCGCGTTCTCCCCGGAAGCTACAAGGTATTTCTTTTCTTCTTTTCCTCGCAGAAATTAATTTGGTATCGCTAACAAATGTTCGCGCAGTTATGGTACGCCTATCTGAAAGAACGTTGTGAAGCTACGCGCGATCTCTGTATAACAAGTCGGGCGTACGAATCCTTGATCATCACTTTTGAGAGGGCTCTTGTCACCATGCACAAGATGCCGAAAGTCTGGGAACTCTACATGGGTATCTTGATTAAGCAACGGACTATCACCAAAGTAAGACATGCATTCGACAGAGCTCTTGCGGCCCTTCCGTTGACTCAACACGATCGCATATGGAAGATGTATCTAGTAAGTTTGACAAATGAGCGTGACAACGAACGAGTTTAAACTTTACTTTGTTTCACTCCATAGGCCTTTATCAGGAGGGACTTTATACCTATCGAAACAGCTCGCCAGATTTACAGGCGCTATCTGAAGTTCGAACCAGGACATGCGGAAGAGTACGTCGAATTTCTCAAGGCCAGGCATTTGTGGAATGAGGCTGCAACTTGGACTGCAAAAATTTTGAACGATGACACTTTCCAGTCGCTTGCAGGTAAGACAAGGCACGATTTCTGGGTAGAGTTGTGCGAAATTGTGACTAGGCACCCTACTGAAATTGAAGTAATAAATGTCGATGCTACACTCCGAGGAGGCATACAAAAAGTGGAGGAGGAGGCAGGGAGACTCTGGACATCCCTTGCTGACTACTATATCAGGCGAGGCCTGTTTGATAAAGCATGTGATGTGTATGAGGAGGGAATCACGTCAGTAAACACAGTGCACGACTTCTCTTTGGTTTTTGATGCTTATGCACAATTCGAGGAAAGTATACTAAATGCAAAGCTCGAAGTTATGCGTGATGAGGTCAAAGATGAGAAAGAAATTGGAGATGACGGTATCAACTTTCTAATCTGCGATACAGGCGATGATGTGGACTTACGACTCGCCCGTCTTGAGACACTTGTAGGGAGGAGGCCTGAACTTATATCATCAGTGATGCTGCGGCAGAACCCCCATAATGTTAATGAATGGCAGAAGCGTGTTTCCATTTTCGAGGGTGATCCTGAACGACAAATTCTAACTTTTACTGAGGCAGTTCGGTCTGTTGATCCGCTACAATCCGTTGGAAAATACAACATGCTATGGGTCGACTTTGCCAAATTTTATGAGGATCACAATGATATCATAAATGCGAGAGTTGTGTTTGAAAAAGGTGTCCGGGCATATTATTGCAACGTTGATGATCTTGCCTCTGTGTGGTGTGAGTGGGCAGAGTTCGAGCTGCGCCAGAAGAACTTCTCGGGTGCACTTGCCTTACTTCGTCAGGCCACTAAGGAGCCGTCAAAATCCACCAGTGAGGTGGTGTCTGCGAAAGGCATGCCGCTACATGTGCATCAACATGTTTTCAAATCATTAAAGCTTTGGACATTCTACTGTGACCTGGAAGAGTCTGTAGGGTCTTTCTTATCTGCTCGTGCTTGCTATGACAGAATGATCAACCTCCGCATTGCAACTCCACAGACAATCCTGAACTTTGCGACATTTCTCCAACAAGGAGGATTCTATGAAGACAGCTTTCAAGCCTATGAGCGCGGGGTCAGTCTTTTCCAATTTCCCCATTCTCGAGATATTTGGAAGACATATCTCCACGAAGTCATCAAACATTTTGCCGGAAATAAAATTGAGCACACGCGCAACCTGTTTGAACAGTGCTGTGTCGCTGCACCAGCAAGTGATGCTAAATATTTTCACCTGGAGTATGCGCGCTTGGAAGAAGATTTCGGCGGTGCACGGCATGCTATGTCCATATATAAACGTGCCTGCAAGCTTGTACCTGATGAGGAGAAGTTAGAAGTTTACGGGATCTACGTCACAAGCGCCATGCATTTTTTCGGGATTGATTTGGTGAGGTCGATATACCAGACAGCGATTGAAGAAGTCCTTTCCAAAAGTCTTGTGATTGATTTAAGCATGCAGTACGCTCACTTAGAAAGAAAATTAGGGGAGATAGACCGCGCGCGCTCATTATATGTTCATGCCAGTAGGATTGTGAACCCGACAGAAAAATCTGGATTCTGGGATGAATGGAATACGTTTGAAATTCACCACGGGAACGAAGACACCTTTCGCGAAATGTTGCGAATCAAGCGAACAGTCAGTGCTAGTTTTAGCCAGATGCATTTCAATATGGTAACCACTGAAATTCCTTCAGTCGCCATCACGACCAAATTGGGAGACACAGAAGGAGATCGGATCCCGGGACGGGTCATGTCTGCGGTCCGATATACTGATGGTCAAGACGCGACAAATTCGGGACACCAAGATACCTCTTCGAAACGTGGATCTTTGGTTTCGTCCCATAATCCAGATGAAATTGATATTACTGTGGATTAATCAAGTTAGCAGCTGGCTTCAACTTTTTTCAGAGCAGAATACTATTCTTAATAAGGAATTAACATGGTCGATCGAAATAAAAGCTATTTTATGTGAGGACGACCGTGTAGTCGGCATCGGATGATGCTTTTGTTTTCTTCTTGTTCGTCTTGAGTTTACTATCCAATGGTTCGCGTATGTAATGCAAGCAACACACGCCTTAGCAAATTCTCGTAGTTCAGTCATTCAATATTTAAACCTGATGAAGTTCACAGTTTGTTTGATTGTTCTGACGAGCACTAACTGTGATATATGATATGTCGAGGATCCGCAGCCAGGGATATGTTAGTCCCTTGGACCAGGGGAATCATGACGCAGAGGTCAAATAGTTCAGAGTACGTATGTCAGCAATTTTGGTGCGAGAATTGAATTCAGATGCTGTCTTAGTTACTTTTTCTCAAGTGAAACAAGCAGAAAGCGCCCATGATATCCAGCGTCGGCCCCGTTCCTCAGGGGGTATGAGCGAATCATTTAAAGATACTCAGCTCGAAAAAGTAAAAAGCAACATCTGCCAAAAATCATCTTATATCACGTTTGAGTTGCTCAACCTAGCAGCAATATAATCCCCTCTGCAGCAGGTGTAAGTTTCCAGCTTACAGCAGTGAAGCGCACTTGGCCGAGTTGCCCCGTCGAATCTCGCGGTTTGGAAGAATCGCCTCTCAACCAATCTGAGTGAAGGCTTGATGCATTTTATCTGTTGCATGTATCTATCAGAAGTTTGTGCCTGTATCGCGTGTTGTGCATACTAATAACCTTTGCAGGTACCGTTTTTGTGGAGATCTGCAGCACCAAGATATCAAGATGGGTTTTTATTTTGAGTCACTCAGTGACGTATCGTCGCATCAGCATCAGGCAAGTTTTTCGGCAGCAAGTAGAAGTGCCTTTGGATCAACTGATTGAACACGATGATTTGATCTTTGATCCTCAGCCGGGCGTGATACGCAATAAAAAAAGTCGGATTTTGTTCTTCCAGCTTTTGCCAAACAAGTGCCGTAAAACTAGGATCAATTTTGGCTTGTTTCTGCAGAACACCTACCACTTCACGCTGATTCATGTAAAGTTGAAGGCACCGTTCGACCAGGTTCTGAACGAGCTGGATATCCAGGGAGCACAAGTTTTCGTGCAAACCGTTCGAAATTTCAGGTTGATCTGCGGATGTCCCCTTGACTTCAGCAAGGCCTTCGGCTTCGGCAGCGATGCCCTTCGGTCTTCCATGTTTGATGGTGCCGGATTCGGTCTCGATGTTGATTGATGTTGTTTTGCTCAAAACCAGACCTTTCGGCCTTGACATTTGAAGCTTGCCAACGTGTTTAGGACTGTACCTGTTGAAATGACAACATTTTTCAAAACTTTTCATTTTTAATACAGCGTCCTCCGTTGCGTCGCGTGACATGGTAAATTATCGATCACGAGTCGGTTCGACTATATGAGTGATAACAAGTGATAGACTACGAATGTGATAGCTGAAGGTGATGTCTCGATGGGAGAGTCGTAATTTGCATTACAATATGCTAGTTAGGGGACACTCTCGGAGAGAAAAACCCGATGACGCTCATGAGCTATGCAATCAAAGGGCGGCCTCAAAAAAAACCGCAGAGGGACATCCTCACATGCAGCCCAGCGCGATCGCCTTTCCGTGGGCACTACAGGCAAAAAACACATCGACCCAACGTGCTTGGCGCGTTGCGCGTGGCAGTATTTACGACCGACCGCAGTTACGAACAGGGAGTCAACTATCGATATGCAGAGCTGGGTCAAGCAAGGACAGTCAGTTTCTGGCCCACCCATACATGATCTAATAAGATGATTCCGAACTTCCCTCTCTAGAAAAAGAAGAAAAATTCCATGATAATATGTCAACAGCTTGCCATGCTTCACCAGTACCACTCGTGAACCCGATCCAAGCTGTGCTATGATTAGGCCTTAATATCGTTCCCATGGACAAAGGAACCGTCAGTACTGGAATGTCCATTTCATCTACAAAGATAGAGAGGATACCAAGATCATCGCTGACAAAATGCCCTAGCTTCTGAGTTGATCCCTTCAAGTTGCCTGACTCAAGTGCTGCAATAATATGATCGTAGCTAGCAGTTGGCTCAAAGGATATCCGCACAATATGTACGTCTCCGTCAGTAATGTTTGGAACATTCAAACTGAAACCCAATTGCGTGTCGTGGTGAGCATCATTCGGATTTGCTCCATTCGTGTGTACAGCGATATGATGTCCAAAAGGCTCAAAATTTTCAGGGTTATGCCATGTGTCAAACTCCACAGCAAGGCTATGTCGTAAGCCTTGATAGCCTATACCAGGTCCATGATCTCCGACGTCTGCGGCGGATGGACTTTCGGCTTTGTCGTCGCGAATGACGAAAGCAAAACCATCACCACCGATTAAAGAGCATTTCCGATGCATGTGTGTGTGGACAGCTTCTGAGAATGACCGGGATACTTTATAGACATCTTCGCAACGCTCTGTAGGCTCAGATAAGATAAAACCAAAAGAGCATTCCCAGTGTGCCTTCACGTTTTCCCTTTTATCACCCCACAGTGCTCCCGCAGTGTGGCTTTTAGCCTGTGATAATCGAGCTGCAGAATAGCAAGTCCGATTTCTAGTTAAATCACGATTATTAGCATTAGATTTGTCACTGACGGGGCTAAAAGTCATCAATGAATGTGTCCCGCCAGCATCCAATCGCACAGGTCCTCTCATCGCATCTGACCCGAAACCGTTTCCTGATCGAGATAGAACCAAAGATGGTTCAGCTTGACTGACTTGTTGCGCCGAGTTGCGACCACCATAATCCTGAACCCACCAGCCACCGGAAACACGCCAGCTTCCACCTTGCCATGATCGTTTTTGGTGTATTGTAAAACGTTCGGTGTCATTCGCGTATTTGTTGTGTGTAATGGGCCAGCCTTCACCAGTCTGCCCCTCCCAGGGAAACCATACCTTCGGGCAGGTCGGGACTATTGGCTGACTATCATATTGCCATTCTCTGGAGCAAGTGCATTTCTGGTCTATCCAGTCTCCCGATACATCATAGATATATTCATCAAGTGGATTCCAAGCTCGGTCCAACAAACCATCTGTGTCCGTAATATTCTCAGAAGTAATCAAACCTAGCGAGTTCCCCGGGAGCTTCTTTCCATGTAGCCTGTGCATGTTGCCTCTCCACGTCGAGCCTGTGCAATATGGGTAGATTATGCGTTCCATGCCTGGCATAAGCGCAATCGGCATGAAAACTCCTCCATTCCACAGCTCACTGACATGCCCTTCCACGATCACCGCGTTATCTACCCCTGGCTCACCTGGGCTGTCGACGATTCTGCTCGCGGATCTCTCTTTCCAACCTTGCACTCGGGCCTGATACTGACTGGTGTAGCCGTAGTGAATAGTCTGTTTCTGCGTGTAGCTTGTCAATTGAGAAACCAGGGTCGTGGGCAGCAATGGAACGTTCACTTTATCACCCGTAGTGCTATCGATGACTGAAATGGAACCCGATTCAAGCTCATGTATACTGTAAGGGCCTTCTTCTTTGCCATATACCTTAACTACCCATTCCCGCCTCTCCTGCAATCCAGGAGGAGGTGGGGGCTCCAGGAACATGCGACATTCACCTTTTGCATGGTCTGTAAATCTCGGTACTCCAGGATGATTGACACGCTCGTACCACGTAATGGCCTTATGCCCTTTGCCGTCCGTGCCATTTGAAAAAGCACTCCAGTTTATCCACTTGTCAGGGCCTTGAGTACGAACAAACTCACAGGTCTTATCCATCCCTGTCCAGCCGTTCCCGGGAGAGATACAATCATATGGCAATCCCGTTTCCAAAGCTGTACACGTGGAACAGTCACCCCCACACACACCACATCCATCAACAACTAAACCCGAACCGTGTACTCCATCACAGCCAATGCACGTAGATCCGTTATACCCTAAACCTTGACATTCCCCACATTCATCAAACAATCTGCGGCCAAGAGGGGTAAAGTATGCAACGTAATTCATAGAATAGGGGTCAAATGGTACACTGGCCGTCTTGTCGACGAGTACATCGTTGTAACAGTCATGGTCGTAGGCTCCCGAGCCACTGCAAATGCAGCAGTGATCGTAAAGCTCTCCCGAAAAAGCAATTCCATCGCATCCACTGCAAGACGCGTTCACCAAGTGTGCGTTGCTGGAATTCTTTTGGTCCAGGCATTCAAAACAACCATCAAACGTTTTGCCACTATTTGGCACACCGTCGCAGCCACAACAACCGCCCTCGCCAGCATCACAGGCCTCTAGGAATTCTGCAGGCTCACTACAACCACTTCCAACGTCACCAACCTCACCTATGAAGCTCAAAAAGCGAAAGTCGGAGGATCCTGCACATCCGTCAATCAACTTACCACTATTCGGGATCCCGTCGCATCCGATACATGTTCGGTTATCTCCAAAGCAAACTCCACACTCATCAATTTGTAAGTTGCTTCCTCCGCAAATTATGCAATCATCCAGAAAAAGCCCATCAATTGGTATCGGCTCACCAAGACGGTTTGTGTCTGTGGGAACACAACCTGCACAGCTGCTGTTGTCTCCATGACAGACACCACATATATCTCTTGGATTTGAAACGTTGCTCGCTACGTAGATATCGTTATAGCACGAGCTATTATCGTCTGCAATGAGTGGATCTCTCATTGCTCGCCAGCCTTGTGTGAAATGCTCTTTGGCTTCTGTGTGTGTTTGGTAAATTGCTTCAGCTCGAGCAAAAGGTGCCGTCCCTGTGCGGTTCGAAAGATCGAGTTGAAAGGATGCAACTAGCCCTGCCACGTCCCTCATCATTCTTTGACCCGTCGACCACATATGCTCAGCAAATGCATGGCTCGCTGGAGGGCCGTTGAAGATAGAACCAGATAGTGCTTTCCAATGTGGCTCACGATTTACGCACTCACAACAAAAGTTGATGAGATGTGGTCCAAATGGTGTTCCTGCACAGTCACAGCACCAGCTACGCTTCAGAAGATCTTCTGGCGCACAACCCATACCGGAACAAACCCCACACCTGTCGAGCTCATTGGCTGAGTTTGCTACACCATCGCAACCAATGCAGCCGCCTGTAAAGTAGTTTTGTCCCCCCTGGCGTGAGAAAAGCTGGTCTGTTGGATCTACACACCCCCCGCAGTCGTCAATAACACCACTGCCGTGCGATTGCCAATCGTTACCGTTGCTCGCATCTACCCTGCAACTACTGCAAGTAGCGTTGAATAGAAAAGATGAGCCGAACGGGTTTCCGCACCGACCGCACGCGTCCAGCACCAAACGCGAGTTAGGATTCCTGTCGCATCCTTGGCAGCCGGTGGCATCTCCGTCACACAAGCCGCAAATGTCGTACTTTTTATTATAATACGCGCCCGTGCCCGAGTAAATCACCGGAGACTCGGCAGTGAGCGCAGAGAGCTCGATGGCGGCGTTCGCCCGATGCGATATGCGCGATAGAAGGATCGAGAGAAACAAGCTGACAAACCTACGCATATAACTCGCTTGAAAGCTGCTATCTTGCAACTGTCAGAGACGTTTATGAAGGCTCCATGCGCGGTACACTGAATGTTTTGTTTGCGTCAATAGGCATGGTGTCTAAGTTGCGCAGGTAGAGCATTTCGTGGAAGCCAGCATTTCGAACGAAGTAATAACGAAACAGAACGAAGTATACCATACGTACGAGACCATACGTACGAGTATATATTGTATTTTCATATTTATTTAATAAGCTCTACAATTACGCAAGCAAGTATATCTGCTTATATTATTATTAATATATCTTATTATTATTATTGTATATCAAGATTATTATGATATTTATAAGATCTTATTATATATTACGAACGAATGAACGAACGAACAAAGTAATAAGTAGTAATAATATGTAATAATAAGATAATTCATCAAGAGTTTATTTATTACCTTCGAAAACTTACCTTCGAAGGTATTTACGTGTTGAATTCGAGGAAGAGTTTGTTCCCAGGTGTATCGGCATACCCCTGACTTATTAATTAAAACATGATGAGACTGATGAGGGTACGTACTACATACGTACGTTTATTTATCGGTTGCTTGGTCGGATGGTATGATGTGATATTGACATGTCTAATTATCATATGTGAATTAATTGAGTTATATTGACCTCACGTATGAGTAAACATCGTCGGACAAATTTTCAACACGTGACTCAATAAAATTTGTTCAATGAAGGCTTCAAAAATAAGTAACGGTGAACCAACGATTCTGAGTTAACGATGTGACAATGTATGGAGCAAATAAACCATCGACCTTGATTAACGATACCAGGTGGGGTGGAATTATTTTTCGTGAAAATCCCGTAAGATCGGATATGCCGAATAATAATATACCTTCGAAGGTAATATAATAATGATAAAAATTATACCTTCGTTCGTTCGTTCGTTCGTTCACTGTAATATTACCTTCGAAGATAGATTATCAATCAAGCAAATGAAAAAGCTTATTTTCGCGTAATCCTTAATTACTACCGAGTGTCGCAGTGCCTGGAAAACGGAAAATGGGACCGCCCCATTAACGCATTGCCCAACGAGTCTCTGTGGCCGACATGACGCACGTTACGCGATCGTATTCTGATCAGCTTCGCTGAGGTTTTGACTCATAGTCACTTCTATTGCCGTAGAGAACTTCTTCCTTCTGAGTCGTTACTGTCGAAACTGCTTTTCTCGCAGATTCGGACGAATTACACGCTCACTATGTGCGACGCGTTCGTTGGGGAGCTTACAAAGATGTCTCCACCAAATCTAAATATGTTTCAGTTGAAAATGTCTCTCCGACTATCCCTGTTTGTTATTACCCCGGACTGTTTTCCAACTCTCAAACTTATCGACTTGTCAAGCTGGCTTGGAGTGTGTGCTCATCCTAGCTAGCTCCTTGCAAGTCCGATACCTATCTCATTGCACCGGCCTTAGAAAATTGGTACTAGCATGCCCAGCCTGCGGAGCGTTACCCTGGCTGGCTGCACAACTCACCAGTTAGATCTTGACATATCTCAGTGTCAACGGCTGCACGTGAACTCAAGCGCGGGCAATCTGAATTTAGATTTGAGGCCTTATACGCGTGATGTTGTAATTTGTGTCGACATCTATCGCCAAATAACGTGTGATCATCGCGTAATACTTTCTTTCGAGTAAAAGAAGCTAGAACACATTATGCAGTTCCATTTTTCAGGTTGGAGCCACTTCAAAATGCGAGGTGCGCGGCACATCTTTGAACAGCAACATATTTTGGCTTTTGGCGCCACTGTACACATGTACACGTCCTTGCCTTCGCATTGCCGAGTTCGAGCTATTGCGAAACATATACCACGTTTACTCATCTTCTTCGTCATCTTTCTTCGCTGGTTTTGGATTTTCTTCATCATCGTCAGGATCTGTTCCGGGTTCACCCGGGCTTTTCTTCCTTTCTTCCTCTTCCTCTTCTTCATCTGGCATTTCTGGGTCAGCGGGCATCGGATTCGGCATCGGTTGCTTGGGTTCTTTCAAATCAGGGAAGATATCAGGTCGACGGCTTGGAACGGCCCTTACGTACTCCTGTCATTTGCACGAAAACTAAGTTGAAAAGAAATCCACTCCTTGGGGACTTTGAAAAGATGCTTCACCTCCGGAAAGTCAAGCGCGGACCCTTCTTCTTCTGTATCAGGTTGCGGGCCTTGGACGATGGATAATGCGCCTAATGGCATGACATGGCGTGGACATGCGGTCTGCCGGATTTCCAACGCCACAAAGTAGCTAGAGCTGCAAGACGCGCCGCTTTCGCGACGCAGCTTGATGGCGGCGGGTTGGGTAACGAACATGTATCGGCTACCTGGCTTCAGGCAAATGTTGCGCGGCGCCCGGAAGGTCGTGGCTATAGTGCAATATACCGCCACGTAAGACATTACTCGATGATGTGTACCGAAATTCTTCTCGATTACTCTGCGACTGTCGTGAGCCCTTATCCTACTTATCCACAATACGACGCTTTCGCTTTATTATCATTTGCGTTAAAAAGTTTTGCGTTTAAAGTTTAGTGTTTTTTTTATTCAGATTAATAAAATCTTAAGATCTAATATCTTAATAATAATAATCTTATTAATAATCTAATTTTATAATGATAAGAACATATATTAAATAAATAAAGAACATAAGAACTTTTATATTTATTTATATAATTTTTGATAATATTTAATATACTACAAGTACTCGATCGTTCTCGATCGTACGTTATTAATACCTTCGTATATATTATCATTATTATTATTAGTTACCTTCAAAGATATTTAATATTATTTCGTTTATCATATTATTATTTATTAAATACCTTATTATTATTACTTCGTTCGTTCGATTCGAAGGTAATAAGAGTTATATATATAATGTCAGTACAAGTATTTCCATCCAGCAGTTGAATGTCCATTTTTTTTATCATTATTAGACAAGGTGCCTGACAACAAGTAAACCCCCGGAGCGACCGTGTAAGGACCCAAGTTTCCCATTAACCACTGCAAGAGGTGCTCGGAGACGATCGGCGTGGAAATGCGTAGGCAGGAGAGACAAGCAAAACGTGCGCACACAAAGCGTTGCCACAAAAGCTCTCCACGCTCAAAGGCGGGAAAGGCGGCGCAAAATGACGAGCCAGGGTACGTACCCCCGTTCATATCCGCTTCCCGTATCGATTCCTTTTGCGTTTGATGTAGATGCTCAAGTTTTTATTGCAGCGATCCATTCCTTCCCTGTCGAGTACACTTTCTAACTAAGATTGCCCAAAAAGTTGCATGCAACGAGATGTTCGTGACGCTGTTTGTCCACTCTGGTCCTTACCATACGAAGAACAGTTATCAATGAAATTCAATAAAGTCCAGGATGCTTTGAACATCCTAGCTCGAGGCGTAATAAAGAAGTGCAGGCGAGAAAGGGCGGGGGGTGGCTATGCCACTTTACCAAAATGGACTTTGACTCGAAAAGGGCAGAGTGAAAATCCAGTACAGTTGTCGGGCATTGTTCGATCGCCTGTGTTGGATGGATATCGTAATAAATCAGAATTTACGGTTGGTCTCGATACTGATGGCGAACGCTCTGTAGGTTTCAATGTCGGGCTTTTCAGAGATGGTGTGACCGCGGTATCTTCCCCTCAGGACTGCCGAAACATCAGTCCGATAGCAAAATGTATTGCAACAGCATTCCAGCTGTTTCTTCGATCAGAAGCCAGGGACAGCCTTGAATCAGGGTCATGCCTTCTTCCTGCATGGGACAAACGACGAGCAGTGGGCTTTTGGAGGTTGCTGACGGTACGAGAAGGGGGCTTTGCTCCCAAGTCAGGTTCATGGTCGGATTGGGTAAGGCACTTTCCATCTGCAGAAATGATCACGAAAGATGACAACACTTACAGCAGTAGCGATAAGGCATTGGTGTCTAGCGAAGAAGATATAGGTTTACAATACCCCAAAATGCAAGCAAGCTCGGAAGTTATGGTGATATTGCAGGTGAGCATGTCAGGATATAATGCTTCAACTGCTCGAGCCTCGTGTGTACGTGCTGCTTCTGCTCTTCGTGAAGCTGCTTGTAATGCAACCCCTGATCCATTCCCTTTGACTCAAATCCTCATGCAAGTACATGAAGGTGTCTCGAATGCAGCGCATCCAGAGTCGCCCCTTTATGATGTGGAGACAGTAACAGCAGTCAGTGCTCAGAGAAATGTCATTCATGAGAATCTATGTGGGTTGTCCTTCTCACTATCAGCCTCTGCATTTTTCCAAGTAAACACGTGCGGGGCGGACGTAATGTACCAGCTAGTCAGAGAATGGGCTAGTCCCCATGGTCGAACACTGTTACTTGATGTATGCTGCGGGACTGGTACAATCGGGCTCACCCTGGCAAAGAACGTCAAAACAGTTTTGGGCATTGATGTGGTAGCGAGTGCTATCGAGGATGCAAGAGCAAATGCTTCTTTGAATGGAATCGACAACTGTGACTGGATAGTTGCAAAAGCAGAGGACGCACTCCCAGCACTCTTCAACGAATATGCGCCGCTCGTCATGCCAAAGAAAATAACCTATAGCAGTGAGCATGCTACCTCTGAATCTCAAGTTCCCAGCTCAGAGGTAAGTGATAGTGATGATGGATTGCCAATTTACATCGATGAAGGGTTACGAAAGACTTCAGTAAAGCCAAGGAGCCTGGATAAATGCGCCGAAGATTATGAATACGACGACATTGTCGCTATTGTGGATCCGCCGCGTGCTGGACTCCATAAATCTGTCCTTCATGCACTTCGTAAACAGACTTGTCTCCGGCGAATCGTGTACATCTCATGTAATCCTGAGTCGATGGCATCCAACTGCATTGAGCTATGTACCCCGCAGGGACCAGATGGAAATAGTGGGGGTTCGCCATTTACACCTACTAAAGCATTTGCAGTAGATCTTTTCCCTCATACAATGCATTGTGAAGCAGTGGTGTTGTTGGAGCGATGATAATTGACAAATTTTCACGTCCACTTGCATTTTGCACGCACGACCTTTAAAGTTACCTGCGCGACAATTATGAGCTGGTGCTGAAACTGAGTATATTGCTGATATTTCTGAAATGAATCTTCAAAAAGTCTCCCCAGCCAGTCAGCCAGCTGTTTCTTCGATATATATATATGTTTGTGGAGTATATCAATAGCAATATGTGTCATTTATTACATTATCATGATTCCTGCTTGCATAAATAATATGTTGAATCCAGTTCGTGAAATCCGAGGTCAACATATGCAAACACCAATAATGACATCGTTCTGATACTAAATAAATGCAGTTGAAACATGTATGGGGTTGTTTTTAATAATATTAAGCAAGTAAGGCACATCATTTTATTCGTACGTATGTAGATAAAACTAATAACTCTTAATTGATGAAGAGTCAGATCCTATATATCAGAATCGCACAATTCTCCGTTGTAGGTGCCTCCCTGGTGATTGAGAAACGATAGGAGTTCGCGGGAGGCTTGTTTGGGACTAGTCTGGACGGGCTCGAGATTGTAATTAGGGTTAATTACAATGATCGATGGAGCTTCTAAATAAGAGACCGCGATGGATGGTTTTGCGATAATTGACGTTTACACCACTGGTGACTAGACTGGTCCGATTTTTTATGTAAATTTCACGTCCCTGACTGTTTGCCACATCCCCCGGCTACATTATAATCGAAAAAACCCTTCGTAACACTTACTTACTAAATAAAGTACTCGCCGTATAAAAAGTGTTTCCCTTCGTAACTCTTTACGAAGGTAAAAACTAACGAGTTTCGAAGCGAATTTGATTCGAATCCAAAAGGACAGCCCAATCCCCGACGTTCCTGCTCTCGATTCAAGCAATAAAGATGTCAGCTTTGCCTGTTCGTCCCATGATACCACCCGTAAACAGGAGCACAAGCGGCAAAAATATCCTTGCCTCACTGCCTCGTCGTGTTGCTACGGCAATAAGGGCTTCACCTCAGACGCCCTACAGCGGCAGTTGCGCGCTGACCACCAGCGTGATAGCATGCACGATGTCAGAAGCGCTAGGGGAAATCAATCAGGCAGTCGAAAGTGGAGCCGATATTGTGGAGCTTCGAATTGATTTTCTAAGGAGCTTCAACGCGGCTCGAGATATTCGCGTTTTGCTTGATGCTTGTCCGGTTCCCTGCATCGTGACCTACCGGCCGGCTTGGGAGGGAGGCCAATACGAAGGCGAAGAGGAACCCCGGCTTGCGGCCCTATGGACCGCGGTGGAATGTGGTGCAGCGTACATTGACTGCGAACTTCTTGCGGCCGGGGAATTTTTCGCTGCCGCTCCGGAAGGTACCCGTGAGCGCTCAGCCACCCAGATTATCCTCTCGAGCCACAATTACGAAAACGTGCCCTCAGAAGAGGAACTCGCCAAGATTCATGCACAGTGTGTCGCTGCAGGGGCAGACATTGTCAAGATTGCTGCTATGGTGAATGATGTGACCCATGTTGCTCGGCTAGAAAGCCTCTTGGCCGGGGCGAAATGCTTCTCTGGGCAGGACACTATAGTACTCGGTATGGGGGAGGCAGGGCAGGTATCTCGCCTGCTAGCTGCAAAGTTTGGCAGCTTTTTGACATTTGGAGCTCTTCGTTCTGGCGCCGAGTCTGCACCAGGACAACCAACACTCGCACAGCTACGGGACATATATCGCTTGCCAAAGCAAAGCACCAAAACGAAAGTCATGGGCGTGATTGGGAACCCAATATCGCAGAGCAAATCCCCTGTCCTGCACAATATATCTTTGGAAGCGGCAGGCCTCGATGCATGCTATGTCCCTCTACTTGTAAATGACATAGGCGAGTTCCTATCAACACCTTTGTTTACAAGTGATTCTTTCATGGGTTTCAGTGTCACTATACCCCACAAAGAATTAGCAGTCATGTGGTGTGAGGAGCTTGACCCTGTTGCCAAGAAAATAGGGGCAGTCAACACACTTGTGCGACTGCCAGGTGGAAATTTCAAAGGTTATAACACTGATTACAGCGCTGCCATCACAACTATTGAGCGGGCATACGCAGCGCACCTGAGTGGGAACACGTGTGATACAGAAACGGTACTTCGTGGGAAAACGATTATTGTGGTAGGGGCTGGTGGTGCTGCCCGCGGCTTAGCATTTGGCGCGGCATTCAAGGGGGCGGGAAGAATCATCATAGCTAATCGCAGCTTTGAACGAGCTCAGGCACTTGCGTTAGCATGCGGCGGCGAAGCCGTCACGCTCGACGATATTCGTAGCGGGGCGGTGAAGGGCGATGTTCTTGCGAACACCACATCCCTTGGAATGTACCCGGACAGTGTTGATATAACCCCAGTGCCAAAGGAAGCCCTTCAAGCTGCTGGCTTTAAAGTTGTGTTCGATGCTGTGTACAATCCCCTTGAAACTCGCTTACTCCGTGAAGCCAAGGAATGTGGATGCACGCAAGCGAGTGGTCTGGACATGTTTGTTGGTCAGGCAGCGCAACAGTTCGAACTGTTCACCGGCAAGAAAGCAGCAGAAGCTTTAATGCGCAAGGCTGTTCTTGAAGATATGGGACTTGAATATGCTGTGAAGCTTTGAAAATGTTTCGTCGACTGCCTGCGGTAACAACTGAGAATATTCGTTCGCGCTGAAGTGTGTGCTTTGAGCGAAAATGTTTTAGTCAGGAAGACATGTTCATTAAAGGAGGAAATAGTGGTCACATGTCGGTGTCATTTTTTGTCGTGGTTGAAATACGAATCGCTTTGCTTGTCTTTCAAGGCATCTCAAGACAAAATATGTTGTCCCTATGAGCCTCACATCACCATTCCTCCGTCGATGTTGAAGACTTGGCCAGTCACGTAGGCAGCAGCCGGGTCTAAAGCAAGGAACTTGACCAAACCGGCAACCTCTTCCGGCTGGCCATAGCGTCCAAGTGGTATGGACTGCAAAATTTTAGCCTCAACAGCTTCACCGAGTTCGGCCGTCATATCAGATGCAATGAAGCCAGGAGCAACTGCATTGCAGTTTAAATTTCGACCTGCGTATTCTCGTGCAATAGTCTTTGTCAAGCCGATGACACCTGCTTTAGCAGCAGCATAGTTTGCCTGTCCTGCATTTCCAGTGACACCAACGACTGATGTTATGTTGATAATGCGACCCTTAACCGGTTTTTTCTTTCCCATTGCCTTAGTACCTGCCTGGCAGCACATGAAGACGCCAGTCAAGTTGCAATCGATGACTTCTTGCCACTGTTGCATTTTCATCCGCATCATCAACGTGTCGCGAGTGATGCCCGCATTATTGACAAGGACATTGACTTCACCAAAGGCATCAACAGCTTCTTTGAAAAGGTTGACGACGTCTTCTTCAACAGCGACGTTGGCTTGTACGCAAATTGCGTCACCTCCTGCTGCTTTGATTTCTTTGGCCACGTCCTCTGCAGGACCAGATGACGCGGCATAGTTGACGACTACACGAGCGCCGGCCTTGCCTAGTGCAAGAGCAATGGCAGCACCGATCCCGCGAGATGCGCCGGTGACAATACAAACAGGCCCTGGTAGAAAGAATATTACCAATAAACCAAACAACGAGTGTCGAATGCTACAGACCTTCAGCGGTTGCGGAAACCGACACACAACGTTTGGATGTGGATTTCGCTGCGATTTTCCGGGGCGCCGCATCGTAGCCAAGGCCGCGAGCGTAAAAAGTTGCACGTTTTTTGCTTGAACTATTGCTTCGCACATTCGCTGCGAAAAAATATTAAGCGTCAGGAGCTCTCAACCGAATCAGATGCCCGTCCAGGCTTGAAAAGTTATACAAGGTTGATCACCAACACTCACCTCGAGCCATACTAGGCAAGATGGAGGAGGGTCGACAAGGTTTTGAGAAACGTATGACGGCGGAGCGCGAAACCGATACGGCGGTGGAAGAAAGAATTGCAACAGTCGCCATGACTGATAATGTTTTCGGGTTTACGAGGCGCGCAAGGAGTTCACAAAGAAAGAAGTCACAAGGGAACGAGAGTTGATTCTGGCTTGGCCTATCCTGAGAAACCCCAACACCTGGGTGAAAATACGAGTCGAGCTTGTTACGTACGTACCTTACTTCTTCGTATTCGTTCGTACTTTATTTATTTATTACCTTCGTACAAGCAAGTACATATTCTATTAAATATCTGTGTTTCGGTTTTTTTTTTTGGCACGGCAGCGCGAGGCGCGCTTCAGGTTCCAAATAATGTTGACTGTTCGGTTCAACTCAAGACATATCATCGATCGTTAGCCCTCTTTACCAGTCACTAGATGGGCCTAGATTA
>Ga0209630_10002322_pt1 | contig 18524 bp, 3 predicted proteins | sample COG_01_FD_184745 | JGI IMG/M metagenome (GOLD analysis project Ga0209630, IMG submission 184745) | Pelagic Microbial community sample from North Sea - COGITO 998_met_01 (SPAdes) (version 2) | ecosystem: Environmental > Aquatic > Marine > Neritic zone/Coastal water | place: Helgoland, sampling... | reverse complement strand
AGGAAATCGGATGGATTCTTTCCTATCGATGATAATTGCGAGACTGAGAAACGTCTTGGGATTTGTAAAGTTCAAGTGTCATCAAATGATGACGACGACAAGAGAGAGCGCACGCGATGTAATATTAATTTTTGTTTGTTTGTGTAATCGCTCTCTTATTTTATATATATTTTTCCGAATAAATAACCTCACTTTTGAAACGCGTAAGACGATACTTCCAAAACAAGTAGTCGTAATCCTGCGCGGGGAAAGGAGTACGAAGACTTCCTCTTCTCATTAACCATCTTTATCAACGGAACTTGCCTTCGGCAACGCGCGTAAGTAAAGAAAAGTTAAACATTCTCGATCGCGTTTTTTTTCCACAAAGTTCGTCGTTTTTCCCGAAGTCACGGAAGTTACTAAGGTCACGAAGGTTGGGGGGATGAGCGATTATCAAACACCGTAGAAGGAAGATGAAGTTGATAGAAGCTTGGACGAACGGGACGATTTGAACGATGGGGAAAACGTTGCTCCCACTTCCCAGCTTTTTTAAATTAAAGCTAAAACCTCTCTTTTATTTTGCCACCTGGCTTTTTAAAAAAAACAGTCTCTTTTAGAGCTCTATACATCGACTACTTGTCATGCGAGTAACAAAGTATGAAAATGTCGAATATCTGGTTTGGATGGATACTCATTGTGGGTCTCATTGTCATTTCAGGTGTAAGTGCTACCCCAGGAGATACTTGCACCACTCACAGTCATTGTGAAGCTGGAGAATATTGTTATGGTGCGGGAGAAGCATGCTCTCAATGTTACAACAATAACGCATGTGCTATCTATGGTAACTCAATAGATGGGGATTGTAGCAAATGCTCTACTTCAAGTTCCTCCGACCCAGCCCCTTCGTCAAACGACCCACCGCCGCCTCCACATGCATCATCAGGTGTAAGCGCTGACTCAAAACTCCAAATTACTACTCTGATTCTGGTGTCGTTGGTCCACTTGATTTTGTAGTCTCACCGCACTCGGAGACTGGACGTGATTGTATGAATTACACCATTACACTCTCTCGCACACACACGCCCTCTCTCTCTCTCTCTCTCTCTCTCTCTCCCTCTCTCTCTCTCTCTCTCTCTCTCTCTCTCTCTCCCTCTCTCTCTTCTATACTGAACGAATATACTCTCATATACCTATCCTTCGCTGAAATATTTTCACCGGGAAAGCTTTGACAAAAAATATCTGAAGGACTCTCAATCTTAAACCCTAAGCAAAAGAGAGAAGAATTTTTGTGAAGAGGGAGAAAAACGGTGGTGAAACGCCGAAGAAGGATGGTGGAAATGTCGAGTACAAATGTGCCCGGGGAAAGGGGTCGCGAGCGTATTTGAGACGCAAAACGCATCCCAATACATCCCTGGGACATTTGTGCGCGCGATACTGGCCTTATCCGCGTGGAAAGATGTTTTGAGTGCCCTTTTCTGTCCTCGTTTTTACATCCAATTCCGCAGTGAAAGATCCAAGAGGACAGTGACTGTGGTTTAAGATTTTTTTGCTCCAGTAGAGCACAGACTTAGGAAAAATAAAACTTCTGTCTTTGTAATGAAACAAGTACACCACAATCCACAATAAAAAAAACGTGCCAACACCCTTTTTCCTCAAAAAAAAACACGCGTCACGCCCATAACACACTCAATCAAAATCACTCTTTCCTGGTATCTTTATCACGGAAATCTTGGTCGAAGAGCGCAAGCGAGCGAGCAAAAGTGAGGAGAAGTGTGCACGCAACGCTCTTCGCGCACACAAAAGAAAGGCGAGAAAAGCGCGCACACATTTTCAATCAAAACTCAAATTCGAGCGTGGTCTTGTATCTGATTTTCGATACGTCGTTCTTCGCGCGCGCGACATTAAAATGACGTCATCGAAGAAGAGCGAATCGTCTGCGAAGAAGAGCGAATCGTCTGCGAAGACTTTCGTGGTCGCGATTACCTGTGCTTTGCTGTGCTCCCCGTTTGCGATCGAAGGAACGAGCGCGACGGAAAATAATAATCGGTCTCCGTATGGTGTTACACACTCATCGTCTTCAACGAGCGACGATGCGCGTCTTCTCGAAATGCCGCCTCGCCCTCCGCCGGGGAAGAAAGGGGAAGAACAACAAACGGCGTTGGGCGCTGGTAACAAAAAAACGACGCTTACTGCGAAAAACGTGGAAAGTTACTCGTCCTCGGACGCGTGGTTGGAAAGAGCGAGCGAAATGGAACGCTCTAAGGCTCCTCATTCCGGGGAGAAGGAGGAGGACGCGAAATTGCGTCCGTCGTCGGCGTCGGCGTCGTCAGCCTCCACCTCCTCCTCCTCCCATAACGATTGGGATTGGATCGCCGAGCGTTACGCGCATGTGCACAAATTATACACGGGAAAGAAGAAACACGAGGCAAAAGTTGCGGAGAAGAAACTCCAAGAGCAGTTGGAGAAAGAGGAGGAAGAGACGAAGAAGAAATTTTTCGTCGGGAAGCCAAAGTTGGTGGACGGGAGGTACCAACACGTGAGTAAAAGTCGAAGCAAAGGAAGTTTTGCGTACGAACACAGCAAAAAGGATAAAAATCGCCAATCCGCGATCGCGTCTGCGACTCGTGAAGGGAATAAGTACGGTTTGCACCATCACAACTGGCAACAAAAGCATCATAAGGGCTTCGTCGAGTCCTTGGAAGGCACTCATAAAGGCGGCTACACGCCGTTGGATACTTCTGGACTCGGAGAAGAGATGAGCAACTGGATGAGAAATCACTTGCAAACGGCAACACCGGCGGAGTTGGGTGGAAACTTGACGAAATTTTTCATGGATCATCCGGGATACGGCGAGGATGAACATGAATTGGACGGTTTTGCCGACGAGGCTGACGAAGAAGAAATGGGTTCCTTGGGTGGTTGTGGCGGAACCAGTTGCGGAGACTGGTACGATGTCAGTGGATGTTCCAAAAGCTGCGACAGTGGCTTAAAAGCGCAATGGGTTTGGTGTACGAAACGTTGGAAACGTTGGTTCAGATGCAAAAGTCGAAGTTATGTTGTGCAGAGAGTAGTTTCGTGCAACACACACTCTTGTCCGCCGCCGCCATCGCCGCCGCCGCCGCCATCACCCCCACCATCACCACCCCCGCCGGGTGAAAGCATAAATAAACCAGTCATTATGATCGATAATCCGCTCGAAATTATAAGCGAGCGAGAGTACGATTTTCGCATCACTGTATCTGATGATGGTTGTTTTGGTGAGCCTCATCTCGAAGCCGCGAAAGATGGGAGCAAGAAATTGTGTCTCGCCACGGAAGTTAACGTTGCAAATAACGCGGCAAAGGGTTTGCATTGCAAAGCGTACGTCGGAAACGACCATTGCACGTATGAAAAAGCGACGGATAGCTTTCCGTGCATGAAGTGGGATAACTTTTTCAACCCGAAAAAATCTCGAAGTTTTCGAAAGAGTTTGACCTTTAGAGACAACGACGGACAAGTCGCATACTCTAAAACGTACGGCAAGTACTCAATTCATGCAACCTGCGGTTGGTTTTACGACGCCCCGCACTACACGAAAGAAGTACCGGGAACCTCTACCGGAGGCTTTGCGAAACTATACGAATTTGAAGTAGAGAAGGGTTGCAATGATTGGATGGAAGATCCTTCGGCCGATTCGAAATTGATCGCTCAACTTTTCTTGCTCAGCGCGCCGGATTTTATCAATTCAAAGAAGTGTGAATACCTTGACGTAATGAAAGAAATGATGTTTCGGAAGTTTGACGTCGCGCCGATGAATGGTGTTTTATCCTCGGATGAAATTTTAACCGCCTTTCGCAGGCACGACGTGGACACTGGTTATGTTGAACGTCTCATTCAGAGCAACTTTTTCGCGGATTTAGCAAAGTCAGGTTTGTTGCTTCATGACGTGAAGGGATCTCCGGCTACACCGCTGGCTTGTGCGGATACGCAAATCGAGGGAACACAAATGTATTTCATCAACGTCACGTATCCAAGAAGGACGACGACAGAAACGCAGTGTGCCAATGAGAAAAATCGTGTAGACTTGGCGTGGGACTACATCAAAAAACCTGCAGAAACGGACAAGCAGTGCATCTTTGCCGACGGTAGATTTTTCGAAAAGACGCTTGGAGCTGACCAAAAGAGCATAAGCGATTATCGTCCGCCGTCGTTCGTGGGACCTGATCGCGTAGAACTCGTGTCCCAGTTAACTTTTGATTCGGCAAGTACGAAAGTCCCGAGCGGGTTTTCAAAAGAGTTGGGCGAACCGGGAGGATTTGTGTTAGAGAAGACTTCATCGACGAGTGATTTGTACACGATTGAAGTCGACGCACCGATGGAAGATAGCGCAATCATGATGTGGGCTTCCATTTATGATAATGGACACAGCGAAACGTTTCTGTGGTACGCGCACTCCATGGGGGGGGAGTCCAAGTATACAAAATATCTCAAGGTCAGGGCCGATATGAAAGTGACGGCCAGTTTTTTCCAAGATAATTACGTCGTCGAGTCGAAATCGCCATTAGTAGAAGCCACGTGGACGCACATCGCGATGAGTGTGAATAAACCGCTCGGATTATCGATTTTTGTCAACGGCAACAAGGATGATAACGTCCGCATAGTTGATAATACAAAAATGGACTTTCCCGCGATAACGCCAATCCATGCTTTGTTCGACGAAGCGGCAATACGATCAAAGTTTGATGATTTTAGAATGTATACGGGTTTCGTAACCAGTCATCACGTGGAAGCTGTGTATAAATGCGGTCGCATTATGGAATGTGCAACTAGAGCGCATGCAACTCCGCAGAGTCGAAGAATTTATTGTGTGTTCCCTCATTACCGTGATTTGGGTAAGGACACTCCTCCAACTCCTCTGTGTACCACGGGTTTATTCTATTACGGATCAGCCTTGGACCTCGAAGAGTTTGCAGATCATAAGGGCGTCATGTTTCAGTTTCGAGACACCGCTGTCGGTGAGATTGGTTACGAGGTATTGCGTAGAAGAGCGGATGGGGCGCGAGTGAACGACGATTCACAAGCGGTTGCAACGTCGGATTATAAGTCTGTCGTTTTGATTGAAGCTAGTTTAGGAGGATGTGCCGCCATTTTCTCTTCGCTGACGTTTTTTGACGATGTTGCGATTAGAGAACCCGGGGTTATGTGGGAGTTTGCTATTCAAACGAAATATCAAGAAGCTCAAGTAGCTCCTATTGTTAGCGACCCGTCTTACTATCTCGTACCCTGGGTCGGCCTTGTTCAAGGTACCGTCACGTCTGCGCGAAACGCTATTCCAGTGGGAAAAGTTCGAGTATGTGCGCGAACCAACGCGACAGTTGAGCTTGCTCGCGCTCAAGAACAGGAGATTGCCTCAGACAAGGCGCGATTTATGCCAGTCATGCATTCGAACCATGCAAACAAAGATAAACGATCGAAAGCGTGGAGAGTGACTGATGATGACTTTACCACGGGGGTAAATATTGGCTTCGATGAGTATTTGAATATCACTATGTCTGGGTTTACATTTGTGACAAACATTGAAGTGTGCTGCCAAAAGCCAGATAACGTGGCGAAATTCGAACCTGAATTTGACGTCCGTGTTTTAGATTTTCCCGATCCAAATGATCGTGGCGATAAAGGTGCACAGTGCACGGCTATTTCTGCCGGGAAAATGGCAAAAGCCAACGTCATAAAGGATGCGTCTGCAAAATCCGAAGTTTCTTGCCAAACGTATACTTGCGCAGGAACCAATGTGACGGCGTTCATGGGACAATACATCACGGTTCGTTCGCTCAACGAGGACGGCGATGAACCGACTATCGTGGATGTACAAGCGATTGGTACGAGCGCAAACTGTCCGTATTACGCGTTTTCGGACGATCAAGGTAACTTTGAAATGGATGTCATAGAGCCGAAGGGTAATTTGAACAAGAAGCAAGAGGTTGGGGTGAAAGCGTACAGAGAAGATATTTTTGATTCCGTTGAGATGTTCTTCTTGAACGCTACGGACAAGGTCGGGCCAGAAATGGTGGTAATTGCGTTAGATGTAAATGTAGATAGTTTTGCAGCTTTGAGTAAAAAAGTGACCAAAGGGTACGCTGCTCCTCCGCCACCGGTGAACACGTTTGTGCACTGGAGGGAACCGGAGGACGGGAGCAAAGAAGCAGTAGAGGCGGCCCATGCCGAGGATGCACTGGAAGAAAAGCAGAGGGATGCGAAAAATGGAAATAAAATTAGTGCGTTAGGTTTAAAACGTGGTGCTTCCTCCGTTCTCTTCTTTTCTTATTGTCAAGGCAACTCCACGTGGTATAATTACCCACGCATTGATGTAGGTCCAGGAAAATTCGCTCAGTTGTATACGTGGGAGCACAACGTTCTCTACAGAAAGTGTCCTGGATGCGATGCCTCGCATCAATTCATTTACTACAAAAGGTTGACGGAAATTTCGGGAGAAGACGTGTACAATCTCCTCTTCCACAGCTGGACGAACGACAATAACATCTTGGGCAAGGACTTCAACTTATTTTCCACGCTCATGGACGCGCACCTCGGGCAAAATGCTTGGAAGACGTGCAATTATGACGACACAAATTCCTCGATCGGGTTTCCGTATAATTGCGGTCCAGCTTACGATTTTGTCGCGGACAACTGGTACAGAACATCTAACGATACAGAAATTACCAAAGCGCCAGCATACCGGGTGAGCCCGAAAGTGGAAGCATTGCAATGGTACATAATGCCTTCAGATTTGCCTCCGACGCCATCGCCGCCACCACCATATGCACCTTCCCCGCCACCGCCGCCGCCACCTTCAGATATGAATAACGATAAGTTTGTCGATTACGCGGAAATTGTGGAATATGCCAGGAACAGAACGCAATACATTGGCTCGCGCTTTATCATTCCGCAGTCGTTCTGGGATATTGCCGATGGTGATGGAGACTACAAGTTGAACCCATTGGAATGGAAAATCGTGGAGATAGGGTTTGAAAGAGGCATTGTTTTTGGAACCCCTTGGTTCGTTTTTCCCTCCATCAAAACGAAGCATTTAACGGGTTTTCGCACTGTCTATTCAGACGAAAAACACAAATCAGCTGCCATTGCTTTGGTTCCTGCGGAAACGGCTTCTATTCCGTTTATGGAGGAAGAGTGGCAGGTGTGGTACCAGAACATGTCCATCGCAAATCCAGGAATGACCGTCACTTCTGCTGCAGACAAAGGTAAATTCGACAAAGACTCTGGTTTGCTCTCGATGGGATTTCAAACCTCAGTTCTTCACGATGCAAAATACGTCGTTCCTTTTGCCACTCTCACGGATAGCACGCATATCAGCTTTAAGAAAGTCGTTCCTTTGAAGGATCTGATCGCATTGAACGAAGAGGAAAAAGGTTTGCTTCGTCGCATGTTTGGTACTTCTTCGATCCAGCTTCGTGCGGATAAAAGGCTGGAAGACATCGTTCACGTGTTCAACGATAAAGGAAATGAGGATATAACTGAAGTCGTGCACCTTTCGAGCGCGGAAATGAAGATCCAAGATAAAACTACCGTACCTGTGAGTGGTTTTGTCCGCTTTCCATCGAACCGAACTCAAAGATACGTGTGTGGGTTGCAATTCCCAACGATTTTAGCATATGAAGGGCAATTGTGCGATTTTGATGAACTTCACGAGTGCAGTCCACGAGGATACAAGTATGAAACGAAGCCAGACTCGTACGAGGCCGACGAATTGGGACACTTTGACTTTGCCCTTTCTCCAGGGACTGCGTGGGCGATTGTTGCCAGCTATGATGGACACGACATTTGTTTTGGAGGGGATTCTTTAGATGCCGAGGCGTGCTACAAGAAGAATATTACGGAGATGAAGTTCCACCCAACTACGAATACTGCATACAACGTCCAGAGAACTGAAATTCAAATGGGTGAAGATAATTACACGACGAATGCGTTCTTTGAATTGGTTGAGGTTGAAGGAGGCGAGTTCTTGTCCTTCTTTGATGTGACGGACCGATCGGTTGATATTGGTTTGTACGCCGGCGCGTGTTCGCAAGAGTATAAGGATTATACTTTGATGATTACGCCCGCCAACGGATGTGGTACCACGCAAGCCTTCTCTGATACGGACTTGCAGTCGTGGCCGATGGCGGATCCGTCAGATAAAGAATCTACATATCGCATCTGGCCATTCGCGGCGATGGATTACTACATCGAACTTTATCAAACTCCAGACGTGAGTGCTTTAACAGAAAGTGTTCTGTTAAAAAACAATGTTGGCGCCGAATGCACACCGCCTGGAACTGATATCATGCAATTCTTTCGAGATCGCAATTTGTTGGTACAAACGTTGAAGTTGCTGGACCGAACCGAAGCGGATGCAGTATACAGGTACCATGGATGGCTGTGCGCCAACCCAACATTTGGAAGATCCGAGTTATCATCTATTGACATACCATTTACGAATATCCGCGCCGACGAAGTATGTCTCGGTAAGGAATTGAGCAAGGGTGACTTGACTTTGCCACATTTGATTGGGGTTACAAACACAGAATACTCCAAGCTTTTACCGTCGGATGTGTCTAAGGATAAGTATATTTCGGTACAAATCGTCGAAGCGCACTGGGCAAACAGTCAGAACGAAGATGATCCAATCTTTTACTGCCCGAAGTTCACGTCCACCGTAAATGATGCTCCTACAAAGCTTGGCTTGACTGTCCAAATCCAACAAGATATTGAACCAATGGCAAGTAACAAGTGCCATCCAAATAACGAACCAAGTGCCGATTGCATCATGAATGCCGTGAACGAAGTCGGCTTAGTTATGTTCCCAGCCGCTGGGCCTGACGGGGAAGACAACAAGGAAACGCACGCTTACAAGATATCCTCAATGAGTGCCGTGCCCAATCTTGTTAGTCCGTACAGGCGTGAGGTTGTAGCATCCATTGAAAGGTATGACGGTTGGGCATACACATCTCTCATCGTTTCTCGAGAACTGGTTACTCTGGCATCGAAGACTCGTGGCGGAGGTGATGATCCTAACGCCCGATATCAATCTGATACGAAATTCTACTGCACGGCGCCCATTCGTGGTTTAGTTTTTACCGTCGTCCACGATCCCCCTGGTGGAAATTCGTTCGCGTCTATTGCGCAAGGCACTCGAATTGAAGTGAGCATGGAAATGCACACAACTCGAGGTGCGCGCAGAAGCACTTTCAGCGAAGAGGACTCCGAGAAAGACGTTCAATACGATTTTGAGATTGGACCTGATATGGGCACGGGTTACCTCAACGTGGCATCCAAAGTGGGCGGTACTGGTTTTCCTACCATTCATATGCGTCAGAAGACTGTCACCCATACGGACTACATTGGGCCAGAAGTCAGTGCTAGCGCTACCACAGACCGGGGATGGGATTTTCACATGGTTTTGGATCGCAATCTTCAATCAAGCGCCAATCCTGGGATTCCTGGTAGGCCAGGCGACACTTTGCTCGGCGGGGGCTTTGAAATCGTGTATATTCGCATAGATACAGTCGACGTCCGGCCACAAGAAGAATCGAGTAGCTTACTAGGAACCGAAGGTGCTGCCACGGATCCAAGTATGGCTCAAGAGTCTGCGGCAGATGCGCTTGATCCGGAAAATACGGTTGATCAGGAAGGTGAACGCGGCCCGCCAAAGTGCTTGGAGGTGATTCATGAAATTCAATGGCTCCCACGAAAACCTACGAGTTACGTTATGGAGATTTACACCATCGAATCCCGCATCCTCCCAGAACTTCAAGGGTTGATCGCAGAATGCGATAACATGAAATCTATCCAAACCGACGCTGAAATGGGAGACAAATCGAACAAAGAGATTAAAGCTGTGTGGAAGGCGAGATTGGTGCAGAGTGTTGATGATTGGGAAAGGACGATTGAGTGGTCGTCACCTGATTTCAATCCAGAAGGCTTGAACGCATTGTCTGCGGATGAGAAGAAAGCGAAGCTGGACGAAATCGCGGCAAGATGGGACACAGCAACCGCTGCGTTGAATTCAATCGATGCGTTGATGGGAAAAGCTATGCAGCCCCGCATAGATGATGCGTACGGCATGTATACCCAGAACTCAGAACTGTCCGAGAACACGGCCGAGGTGGATTGGCAAGATCTCTCGTTCGTATGGGAAAGAATCAAGGATGAAAACCTACCGGTCAAAGGTATTCCAGAGATTCGACGTCAGGATCAATATAATCCGTACGACGGCTGGACGGCGAATCGCAAAGCTGCAGGCTTGGACAATTCTGCGGCTCAAAGCGTCCTAGGCCTGATTGCTGCCATCACTGGCATTGATATTGCACAAATCTTGTTGATGCAAGATAGTATCAAGAATCCAAACCCTCACGGTTACATGGACACGGAGGCTTTAGTTAACATAGTCTTGGGAGAAGACGTTCCCTCTGAGGAGTACAAAGGCAACGATTACATGAAGGCCAAGTATGCCGAGTTCCAAGACAAGGTTAGTATGGTACAAAAGAAAGTGGATCAGATGAAAGCGTTGGCAAAGTCGGCCCAAACAATGAAGGAGATCTTGCCGCAACTAACAAAGAGTGACATGTCATCCGACGAAGCCAGCGAAGTGTACAGCAGCGATGCTGTACAAGGCGTCGTATCTTTGCTCCCGTCCCCAAGTGCTGGGCTCGGTGGTGCCAGTATCAATGACGCTGAATTAGGAGATGGATTTATGGATACTGCGGGAAATTTTGGACAGAAACACCTCACCGAGATGCTGGAGCAGTTGTTGAAATCGGACAAAGTTCAAAAGTTTTTGCCGAAAGGTATGGATCTGCATGTGGCGCAGGAGCTCTTCAACAATAGGATTATTTCTACTATCATGCCGATGATTATGGACCCCAAGTCTATCAAACCTTCCGATGCTCAAAAGTTGTTGGACAGCGAGCCAGTCCAAGCTTTCTTCAAGTCTGACTATTTCAAGTCCAAGTTACCGTCGGGCATAAACGTCGACGCCATCCTCGAATTTATGAAGTCCGATGCGTTCAAGACAATTGTACCCTTGATTAAAGATCCAAAGAGTCTCGATCAAGAAGATGCTGAGATCATCTTCAAGTCGAAGCCCGTGCAAAACGTAATGAAGTCAGATAAGGTCACGAGTATGTTACCCGAAGGCGTCTCAATGGATCAGGTCAACGCGTTTTTGAACAGCGATTTAGTTCCAATTATCAGCTCTATTGCGAAGAATCCTAAAGATTTTGATCAAGATGACGCAAAGGCGATAATCACATCCGAACCAGTCCAAAAGCTTTTAGCTTCGCAGGAAATTGAAAAGCTCATACCGGATGGTATTTCCATCGAAACCATTCAAGAAATTCTCAAATCGGATATTTTTGATGTCATCCTTCCTTTAATATCTGGCGAAAGCGACTTCAAATCCGAAGATGCGAAGAAGATTATCACTTCGAATATGGTACAAAAACATTTGTTAAAGTCTGATCAAGTCAAGGCTATATTACCCGAAGGCGTTGATTTGTCGCAAGTTCGTGAGGTCATGCAATCGAATCTTACAAAAATAATCGTTCCTCTTTTGAAGAATCCAGAGTCTTTTTCACACGAAGATGTACAAATGATCGTTTCATCAGAGCCAATCCAGAAATTGATGACTTCTGATAAAGTTAAAGAAATGTTACCGGAAGGCGTTGATTTGGTACAAATTCGGGATGTCGTGTCGTCTGACTCATTTAAAGTTATGATGGCTTTGTCGAAAGTTCAGGGTTTTGCGTTTGGTTCTGGTTTAGGCTCTAGTAAAGGCGATAAGCTCACCATCGACGATGCTAAAGCTTTTCTCAAAAGTGAGCCAGTTCAAATGCTGTTGAAATCTAACATCGTTGCAGACCACTTACCAAAGAACGTCAACCTTAGCACTGTCGCGAAGTTGATGAACTCTGACGTAGCAAAGGTGATTATTCCATTACTCAAAGATCCAAAATCGTTCGATAGCGACGATGCAAGAATGTTACTGAACTCCAAGCCGATGCAAATGTTCTTTAACTCCGACCAGATGAATTCCATGTTACCAGCTGGCTTGACCTTTGCCGATCTAAAACAATTCGGGACGTCTGAGAATTTCGAAATGATGAAATCACTTGTCAAAGATCCTTCGAGTTTGTCTGCTGAGGACGTGAAAGCGGTTGTCAATAGCAAGCCATTCCAAAACGTTTTGAATTCCGACGATTTTGATTCGATGTTACCAGACGGCGTCACGTTAAAGAAAGTTAAGACATTCATAACGGACAAAAATTCCAAGATTATCATTGCACTGGCGAGGGATGGCCAATTCGATGAGCACGATGCACGCATGTTGATTGAGTCCACACCGGTTCAAAACTTTTTGCACTCCAAAAAGTTTGACGAATTGTTACCGGGTGACTTAAATTATGACGATTTAAAGGCAGTGCTGAGTGGTGATATCGTGGAGGTCATCGCCATATTGTTGAAAGGGACCCAAATTACCGCCGACGATGCGAAGGTACTCGTGGCTTCCAAACCAGTGCAAAGTTTTTTAAACTCCAAAGAATTTAACGAAAAGTTACCAGGTGATCTCACGTATGATACCTTAGTTAAAGCAGCTAAAAGTGACGAGATGAAAATTTTGGTCTCTGTTGCGAACTGTAATTCTTTTAGTATCGATGATGTCAAAACTATCCTCAATTCGGAGATTTGGACCCAATATTTAATGTCCAGTCATGTTCATTCTATGTTAAAGACTGGTAAGTCCTTGATGGACTTCATGGAATTTCGCGATTCTGAAGAGTTGAAAACTTTGAAGCTTTTGGCGAAAGGAGAGAAATTCAGCATCGAAGATGCGAAGTCTCTGGTGAATTCTAAAACAGTCCAAAACTTTCTCGCCTCAAAACAATTCAAAAGGAAGTTACCTGCGCATATTACAGTCGACAAGATCAAAATCTTCATGGACGACGAGATGATAAACAAAATCATTGCAATTGCCAAACAAGCCAATTACAAACCCTCGTCAACATTGACTGCGGAAGAAAAACAACTCATCAAAGAGTCTGACGAGATAAATAAATTTCTCGAAAAGCACCGATACTTTGAACCATTGCTAAAAAATGCAGAGGATTTAAACAAAGAAGATTTAAAAGTTTTGGTCGAGTCCAAAGAAGTTCAGAAAATAATTGTACAGAAAGCACCGGAATTTTTACCTAAAGGTTTCAAAAAATGCCGCACGCTTGAAATTGAGAGTTGTGAGTACGACATGCAAAAATTGAGGGAATTCGAGAATAGTTTTTTGGTACGACATCTCTTGCCGTTAATGAGAGATGAGGAAGCTGCTTCGCAAGAGAACATGATTGCTGTTTTTGAGTCCAAAGAATTCAAGAGCACCGTTGTTAAATATAGCACATTTCTCAGGACAAAGTATGATATTTCCAAGAATGACATGTCTGCTTTTATGGAATCTTCTCAGTTGAAACCGTTCTTACCTCTTTTGAAAGTTACAAAGTCATTATCTTCGGTTGATGCGGTTCATATGGTGAAATCTATGAGTTTCCGCGACGTAGTTCTCGAACAGTGCGTTAAGCTTCTGCCGAAAAACATTTCTGTTGGCGATGTCAAAAAGTTCGCCTCTTCGGGAACGCCAGAGTTCGTTTTATCTCTCGTGAAGGATCCGGGAAGCTTCTCGCCTCAAGATGCGAAGAAAGTTTTGGCATCAAAACCAGTTAAAGATGGGATTTACGAAGAAATTGAGAAACATTTGCCAGAAGGTATGTCCATCGACGATGTCAAGAGTTTTGCCGAGAAAGAATCTGTGAAGACGCTCCTTCCTCTTTTGGCAGATCCGAAAAAAGTCACAAAAGAAGATTTAAAGAATTTCTTGTCCAAGTCGGAAATGAAGAAGGTAATCTTTGATAAAGTATCGACTGTTTTGCCGAAAGCGGCGAAGGTGGAAGACTTCAAAAAATTTATGGGGTCGAACGCCGGGAAGAAACTCATCCATTTTGTGCAAGGTGACGTGAAGGATCTTGATGGGAGGGATGTGATGGACTTGTTCAGTTATCAATTTAAATATTGCAAAACAGAGGACGAGTGTGTACCATTCAGTATAAAAGGTTTCATCATCGATCAAGCTCAAGATTACATGCCAGAGGGCATGGATACCAAAAAGGCAGCGGAGACTTTTTCCTCGCCGCAGGTGCAAGCTTTACTTCCGTTGCTTAAAAATCCAGAGGACTTCAGCACAGAAGACATGAAGAATTTGTTGAGTAACAAAGACATTAAAAAAGCGCTCATGGACAAGGTGCAAGAAATTCTCCCAGAAGGCGTGGACTTGTCAAAAGCAGAAGAGATCTTCTCCTCGAAAGAAGTGCAGAACTTTCTTCCTTTGCTGAAGAATCCGAAAGATCTCGGTCCTGAAGACGTTACTGCGCTTTTGAAAAACGATAAGATCAAAACTATGCTGTTCTCCCAAGTCGAAGATTATTTACCGGAAGGATGGAGTATTGCGAAGATTGAGAAAATGCTGAAATCAGAGACTTCGCAAGCCTTGTTGCCTTTGCTGAAGGATCCAAGCGATTTCGGCGTCAATGATTTGAAGATCGTGATGAAGGATAAGAACATCCACAATATGATAATAGACAAAGTCAAACAAATGCTCCCCGACGATGTAGACTTGGAGCAAGCGGAGAAGATCATGAAGTCCGATACTGTTCAATCAATCTTACCGTTGTTGAAGAACCCTGAAGATTTTGGTGTTGACGATTTAAGGAAGATTATCTCTTCGGACAAGGTTAAAGGTATGATTTATAAGAAAATTCAGCCGTTGTTACCGAAAGGTTGGGACTTAAAAGAAGCTGAAAAACTGTTAAAGAGCGACGCAGTTAAAACCCTTTTGTCTTTGATGAAGGATCCAGACGATTTCACCGCCGACGATGCAAAGGCATTGTTGATGAATAAAGATATTCAAGCCGGCTTACTCGAGGAAGTCACAAAATTATTCGATCAGTACTTTGGTGAAGACGCTAAGAAAAATTCATCATCAAAGCATGGGTCGCTCGGGCATCACGAAAAGAGGCCGAAACTTTATTTGCACGGGAAGAAACATGCGGGTCTCGGCAATGACGAAGCGGCGAGCATCATGGACTTTTTCAAGTCTGACACGGTACAAACCATGCTTCCACTCTTGCAGAATCCAGAGAACTTTAGCACGGACGACGCGACGAAAATCTTCGATAACAAGGAAGTTCGAAAAGTGATGTTTTCGCAGATTAAAGACAAATTGCCGGAAGGCATCACCATCGATATGGTCGAGACGCTCTATTCATCCGCTGGTGTCATTCAGAAACTTGTCACCGACCCGTTCTCGTTGTCCGCTGATGAAATGGTCCAAATTTTAGAGGCTGCAGGCGAGATGGATACATCTGGTACACAAGGTGGAAACGAAGTGCAACAAGCTCTTGATGCTATCAACGCTGGAAAGAAAGTCACAGAAACCCACTCGAAATCTGGCGGTGACACGGACTTTTCGGTTGCAGAAGCATTCGGCATTGGAGCCGACGCTGGCGAATATGAAAAAACTTGTCAGGTGAAATGCGACAAAGAGAAAGGCTGCGACTCGACGTCTACTGGCGAAGAATGCTTGAAGTGTTACAAGACATGCAGAGGTATGGCGAATACCGTCATAATGATAAACAAATTTGTTGACAATTACGAGACGAAGATCAAACCAATGATGAAGAAGTTGGGTATAGATGTGGATTCCATCTTTTCCCAAGAAGATTTAACGCCGGAAAAGGAGAAGGCACGTCCGCATCCTGAACGGTGGGAGCCTCGTCCGGAGTACGGTTTATCGAGCTACGACGTTTCAGCTGTTGGCTTTGAAGGTGCAAACGTTTTTGAATCCACGGAAGATTCACACTCGTACGGCATCTTCTCCAGAGGAATGAACCGAGTCAGCGAGTCTGGTATGTTTAATCGTTCTGGATTGGACATTAATTCCAACTTTGTCAAGAACGGATATGCAGAGAATTTCATAGATGCCTCAATGTTTGGATCGCAAGCAGCCTTTTCATTCGGAGGAGGTGGAAGTGATCCCGATCCTAAGAAAGATCCCATGCCGAGTGGGAAGACCCAGGATATTTTCTTGACGTTTTCAGGCGGCGGCCACGTGTTGGAGTTCACCTCGAGCATTGAAGATCGCCTCGATGGCATGGGATACGGGTGGAATTTCAGAGCAGACGCTGAGGGAAAGACAGATGTGAACATGGAGTATGAGATCATGATCAAAGAAGGTGCGATGGAACAAACGACGTTGTATGGGAAAAACGACGGCATCGAACATGTCATGGCTTGGGCGAAATATGGAGAACTTTCGACGACGTATTCACTCGGAGATTCCGATCCGTTCGATAAGTTTGTCATCAAGGTTGCCACCGATAAACGATTTGGCACTCCAATTTTCAAAACTATTGGCGGCGCTTCGAGATGCCCAGCGGAGCCGAACACGATGTGGAGAGAAACTGGGATGATACTAGCATCCAAGGCATCCTCTGGAATGAACAACAAATTTATATCTCCTCAATCTTCTGCACTCTTCGACGTCATCATCACAAACGAATCGCCGTACCGAGAAACTGTCAACTATGGCGTCATGGTCATATCTGGCAAAGAATACACTGGCGACTTTGGCGGTAACATGCTTGACCTTAAATTCAGAATTAACGGCGAATACGTTCGTCCGTATGGCGAGATGTTACCGCTACGAAACATCGAATCGGTAGACGATGAAGGAAATCTTAAATACACGCGTTTGTCACTTGAGATTGAGAAAGGTAGATTTGCCGACGAGTACGCGAGCATCGGCTTGAAGTTAGTGTCTGAGTGCGAATCTGATCTCGCCAGAAACACGGCTCTGTACCGCGAACCGTTAGCCTCAAACAATGCATTCCTCGGGGATATCAAGTGGGAGCGCGAGTGTCCAAAGGTTGATTGGGACGTCACCACGTACAACAGATTCTTGCATCACACGGCGAGCAAGAATACAGGTTCCTACATTAACATGACGTTGTTGAATCCAGATCCTCTCAACTTATGGTCGAAAGACTACAAAGAAGGTGACACTAAGAAAACGAATCACTTGGTCCATCCTCATTTGGAATTCGTGAGAATCCAATGGAGAACGTTGGGCAAAGGCGAATGGTTAAACGCGTGGACGATGGTCGGAAAGGAAGAAAGCATTTGGAAAAACGATGTCGAAGACGAAGACGCGCATTGCGAGTCGGCGCGCGGGCAAGGGTGTTCTTTCAAATGGAACATCGAACGACAATACTTTTTGAACGGACTTAAAGACGGTGAGTACGAGATAAGAGCAAAGGCGTTCTGCTCTGGATACGACTCGTTTGCACCGATGGAAGTGAAAGGGTCCGAGACAACAGAGAATCTGAATATCGTGGTTGACGTCGTTGCGCCTGTTGCAACGGAAACGTCGACATTGGATAACGCGCTGAGAATCGACTATTCTGAACCAATAGTTTGCCCGCAATTATCCATCGAACACATGACGTATGAAATTACGCAAGTCAAGACGTGCGCGGGTGATGCGGTTGAAAGTGGAGATATCGCGGTTAAGGACGTCTATTACAAGCACAAGTTCGTATGCTTGATGGAAAAAGGCTCTCTTGTTGTGGAGTTCCCGCCAGAAGCAAATGGTGTTTACGAAGTTACTGTCAACGTCGATCCAAAGGGTCCAAAAATTATGGATGCTGGGGGCAACACCGTTCGAAAACAAACGTTTTCTGCCACGATTGGTTGCACCATCGTGGGCAGTCGCCAAAATAAAGAGCGCAGCAGCAGCGCGAGATCAAACATGGGTAAGGCTTCGACATCGAAAGAAAGGGAGCACAAAATTCACGACAAAAAGCTCGCGCCTGCTCTCGGTGAGGCTGAAAACTCTAACCCGAGATGGTCTTTGTCAGTCTCAACGCCGACGGTATTCGTTGCGGTCATCATCGCGACGCTTTCGCTGTACGCCATCAAGTTGACTCGAAAGGTCCGCGAATTTGAAGCCAAACTTATCAGCGAAGACGACAGCATATTGTACGGTGATGAAACAGTAAAAATGCAACAGCAATCATACGGAGCTATTTTATAAGCGACATTGTGCATAGAGAAAACAAGGGTTTTTATTTATTTATTTAGTTTCAATTTTTATTTACACAGACTATCTTTTACTCTCTCTCATTCAGTAATAGATACACACGCATTTATACAGTACACATACTAATATACTCATTATAATTGAAAAGAAGAAGAAAAAGGAGAAGAAGAAAACGAATATATATACAGATGTATATACAGACAACTTCCAGACAACTTTAAGACAATTTCGAATAGGAACGCGCATATATTTTATTCCGCCTCTAAAGCGAGGGAAGTGAGGAGATGGTCGAAAATTTCTTGATGGTGTTCTGAGAAACGCTTCTCGGTGAAGACGACGTCGCTGTACGGCGGATTTGCGAAGTTCGCGAATT
>Ga0209630_10002321_pt1 | contig 18537 bp, 19 predicted proteins | sample COG_01_FD_184745 | JGI IMG/M metagenome (GOLD analysis project Ga0209630, IMG submission 184745) | Pelagic Microbial community sample from North Sea - COGITO 998_met_01 (SPAdes) (version 2) | ecosystem: Environmental > Aquatic > Marine > Neritic zone/Coastal water | place: Helgoland, sampling... | reverse complement strand
AATCCCATCCTCGACGAGTTCGCCAAGCTGACGACCGGCGCCATGGGCCTGGCCCAGGCCGCGGGGGAGGAGGCGAAAGCCGCCTTCCGCGCCCAGACGGACCGGGTCGCCGCCGAGATGGACCTGGTCCGTCGCGACGAGTTCGACGCCCTGAAGGCCGAAATCGCCGCCCTGCGGGCCGAGATCGCGACCCTGAAGGGTGCTCCGCAGGCGGAGAAAAAGGCGGCGAAGAAGCCTGCCACGGGAACGTCCACAGGCGGAACTCCCGCTTCGGACGCAGCCGGTTGAGCCGAATCCGCGAACACGTCTACCGTCCCGCCATGATCGATGAGTCGCGGCTGTCGCGGCCCATCGACCGGGCTCTCTTGCTGATCGGGGAATATTGATGGACGCCGTGAGGCCTGAGGAGGTCGATGTTCCCTACGATCCGCTGGACGTCGTGGAACACGTGCTAAACGCTGAAAACCTGCCCTTCGACAGGACGGACGACGGCGACCTGGCCTTTGCCCTGGCCGGCGACTGGAAGGACTATGAGCTGTGGTTCGCCTGGCGGCCCGAGGGCGACTGCCTGCAGCTGTGCTGTGCGCTCGACCTGCGCGCGTCCAAGGCCCGCCGCGGCGCCGCCTATGAGCTGGTGTCGCTGGTCAACCAGCGCACCTGGATGGGCCATTTCGAGGTCTGGTCCGAGGACGGCGAGATCGTCTTCCGCCACTCCCTGGCCCTGCCGCACGGCGAGCGTCCGACCCTGGCCCAGGCCGCGTCGATGATCGACGCCGCCGTGGAGACCGCCGACCGCTATTACCCGGCCTTCGACTTCATGATCCGCGGCAACAAGAAGCCGCAGGACGCCATCGACGCCTGCCTGTTCGAGACCGTCGGCACCGCCTGATGGCGGCTGGCGACAGGCCCGTTGTCCTGGTCGGCTGCGGCCGGCTGGGCTCGGCGATCGTCGAGGGCTGGCTCCTGACCGGGGCGGTCGATCCCGCCGAACTGATCATTCTCACACCCTCCGAGAAGCCCGTCGCCGAACAGGCGCGGGCCAAGGGCGCGCGGGTCAATCCGCCGTCCGAAGCCCTGACGAACGCCCGCGCCGTCGTCCTTTCGGTCAAGCCCGCTTACTGGAAGGGCGCAGTCGAGCCGTTGGCTTCCGCCCTGCCGGAAGACGCGACCCTCGTCTCGGTCATGGCCGGGGTGCGCGCCGCCGCCATCGGCGAGGCCCTGACGTCGCGCCCCGTCGCCAGGGTCATGCCAACCACGGCCGTCGCATCAGGGAATGGCATCGCCGCCGTCTGGTCCGCCGATGATGACGCCCGGGCCGTCGCCCACGCCCTGTTCCAGCCCCTGGCCCAGGTCGTCGATCTGGCGGTCGAGGACCTGATGGACGTCGCCACCGCCGTCGCCGGCTCGGGTCCCGCCTATGTCCACGCCTTCGCGAAGTCACTGGCGGCGGCGGGGGAGGCGGCCGGGCTCGATTCCGCCAGCGCCCTGACCCTGGCCCGGGGCGCGGTGCGCTCCGCCGCCTCGGCCGAGCCGTCCGACAGTCTCGACGCCCTGATCGCCCGCGTCGCCTCGCCCGGCGGCACGACCGAGGCTGGCCTCAAGGCGCTGAACGGCGGCGCGGCGCTGGACGACGCTGTCGCCGCCGCCGTCGGCGCCGCCCTCAAGCGGGCGCGGGAGCTGTCGAAGGACTGACGGTCCTTACGGATAGTTGACCTGCAGCCCCCTCAGCACCACCGAGCCGCTAGGCCGCGAGGCGGTCCAGAAGAAGCCCGCGCCGCCGAAGCGGTTGGGTTCGATCGTTCCGGTCAGGGCCAGGGTTTCCCCGTCCTTCGTATTCGACCCGGTGACCTCGACGGCGCCGCCGTGCGTCCGGATGCGGATGGTGGTGGTCGGCTTGATCACCCCGGTCAGCCGGTCCTCGCCCATCGGCGTCCCGTGGCCGTCGACGATGCGGTAGAGCTGGAACACTACCGCCGTCGCCGACCGCGTCGAGCGCCAGAAGCGCAGGGAATAGCCGGTCCGCGTCGCCGGGTCGTATTTGAACAGGATCTCGGCATAGGGGCCGCGCTTGCCGGTCGCATCCGGAATGTCGCTGGGCGAGCCGGGGATGGCGAAGCCCTGACCCTCGTATTTGTCGGTGTCCATCGCAACGATGACGTCCATGTCGCTCGCTTCCGGATGGCCGACATAGAGGAGCGTCGAGTCCTCGCCGCCGACGCGCATGCCCCATGAGCCTCCGGGGCTGGCGGGCGCTTCAGAGGTCCAGACGCCGGTCAGTTTCCAGTCGCCTTCCCAGCGGCGCTCGACCGTGGTGTCGGGCAGGCTGCGGAAATCGACGGCGGCCGTGGCGGCACCCATCTCGACCGGGATGCGGGTCGGCTGGCTGGTCCAGGTGTGGCCGGGCAGGCTGAGATCGTGCGCCGCCTGGACGTTTGCGATCACATACTGACCCGAGAGGCTCGCGGGCATCGCCAGTTCGCGAAGCGGCGCATCTCCGCGTGAGATGGCCATCTTGTACGGGCGGGCGCAGGCGGCGTCAGGGCAGGCGAACCAGCTGACCAGCGACTGGTCCTCGCGGCCGGGCGGCAGGGCGATGTCATAGTCGATGCGCAGACCTTCGGGCGTCGGCGTCAGCACCGGCGGCGCGGCCAGCGATGGAGCCGGCCGATAGGCGGGATCGACGGTGATCCAGGCGGTCGAGGCGAAGCCATTGTCCGCCGTGGCCCGGATCGCCACCGTCTGGGTCCGTTCGGTGGGATTGTCGGCAGTGACCCTGATCCGCTCGCCCTCGGTCGCGCTGAGCTGCACCAGCGGCGACTCCGTCGTCCAGCGCACCCGCGTCGTGCCTGAGGGCGGATAGACGGCCGCCGCGACGGTGATCGGCGGCTCCTGGGTGCGGATGCGCGACACCCCGCCGGTCAGTTTGATGCGCCAGGGCAGGGCAGGCGTCTGACCGCCGTACCGCGCCACATAGCCTGCCGGATCCCAGCCGTCGTCGGCTCCCTCGGGCGTCCAGCGCAGCAGGTTGAAGCTGTTGAAGGCCAGGACCTCCACGTCCGACAGCTCATGCGTCAGGGTCCGGCGCGGTTCGCCGACCACGCTGTCGAGGATGTCCACGGGCCGGCCGCTGTCGGTGGTCGTGTGGTAGGTCAGGGAGTATTCACTCGACCGCTCGGGCGCCGCCCAGCCGAACCAGGCGACCGGCACGTCGGGCAGGGTCGACTCGATCAGGGCCACGGGCGCGACCGGCACCTTGTAGAAGGTCATCGGCTTCGTCGCCCGGAAGCGGGTGCGGAAGAAGGTCGTGCCGCCCGCGAACAGGATGCCGCCGCCCTCAATGAAGTTGATCTCGGAGTCTTCCCATACGCTGGCGCCCGGCGCGCCGAGGTAGTCGTCGGTGCCCTCCAGATAGGCGTGGGTGAAGTATGACCGCTTGGTCCGGTTGAACATGGTGTCCAGGCGGCTGAGGATGGCCACGTGGGAATAGACGTGGCGGTCGCCCTGCATCTGGACGGCCACGGCCTGGGTGATCACGTCCGACCGCTTCTTCAGGCTCTTAGTCGGATCGCCGGGGTAGTCGTAGTCGAGGTTGCAGTAGTTCAGGATGGTCAGATTGATCATCGAGAAGCCGTCGGCATCGACCATCATGGTGAAGCCGTTGTTGGCCGCCCCCTGCTTGTTGCCCCGGTTGTCGGCGATCACCACGCTGCGTCGGTCGCGCGTCAGCCCCATCAGGGTGATGTTGGCCTTGGTGATGGTCAGGCCGGTGTCGGTTTCCGTCCCGTGCAGCTGATAGACGTCGGGCATCAGGCCGATCACCGTGGGGCGCTCGCGCGTGCCCTCCGGCGCGGCGGCGTAGGCGGCCTGCAGCGTCTGGTAGCGGTGCGCCGCGGCGTCCTCGGGCCGGGAGGCATCGACCAGGATGTCGTACCGCTCGGCGGTGGTGTCGAAGACCACGTCGGTATAGCCGCGCACGGGCCCCAACCCGACAAGGGTGTCCTGGGCCATGACCGGCTGGCCAGCGGCGACGATGATGGCGAGCATCAGCCCGCCCAGCGCTGTTCTGTGCATCCTGCTTCCTTCCCTGTGACACCGGTGTCAGCTTCAAGCCGATCTTGTCTGCCGAAGGGGAGGCTAGCGCATTCCCGTTCGAGGCGCACCGGGGCAGGCAGGTCAGTGGCAATCCCGATCATCGACCTCCCGATCCGCGCCTGCGACGGGTTGACGCAGCCCTGGCCAGAGCGTCCTCTCGCGTATGAAACCAGGGGCGAATGCGATGCTGAAACTTTCGACGCTTGAGGTCGGCGTCGACGTCCCCTGGGTCACCAGCTGGACCGGGGAGGCGATCGACGGCGCCGCCCCTTGCGCGACGGTCGGCGGACGTCTCGCCCTGTTTCAGCACCATTCACCCGGCGTGGGCAAGCCGCAGTATTCGAAGAACCACCTCGTCCGCCAGCGCCTCTCCGTCGTGGAAATGCGTTGCCCCATGTGCGGCGAACGTACGCGGGAGCTGGATCGCTGGACCCAGATCGCGAAGCGCAGGACCGCCGGCGAACTTCGGGCCAGAGGCGGGAACATCCGTTCGGACATCGACGACGATCAGGTGCTGATAGACGCCGGTTCGATCGCGCCTCTGCATCGCCGCTGCGTCGATCGTTCGATGAAATACTGTCCGCATCTCAGGGCGAGCGACGACGTCCTGATCATGCGTTTTCCTTCGGACTGGCTCGTCCTGCCCCTGCTGGTGCGGGCCGAAAGCGGCGCCGGCGTGGCGGTGGCCTTCCTTCAGCTGTGCGGCGTCACCCGGACAATCGATCGGCGGTGGCGAGGCGCGAATGGGCGCCTCAATGCCTGAACCGGCCTGATTTTTCGCGCCTGATCCCTGTCGCGACGGGCATTGTCATCCAATCCATCGATTGACGACCGTTCTTTATGAAATATATTGCGCAATATATTTCATGATTGGGTTTTCAATGTCGTCACGTGTTTCCCTACTGCTGTCCGCCATCTTCGCGGTGGCGCCGGCCTCGGTGTTCGCGCAGACCCTCGATCTTCCGGCGCAGCGCGAGGTCGTTTCTCATCTCGAAGAGGCGTTGAAGCAGAACTACGTCTTTCCCGACCGTATCCCCGCCATTTCCGCCGAGCTCGGCAGACGCCTTGGATCCGGACCTGTCGAGAGCGCGCCTTTCGCCGCCAGTCTCGCCCAGGGGCTGGTCAAGGCAAGCAACGATCTGCATTTCGCCGTGGCCTTCGATCCTGACGCCGTCGCGGCCCAACAGCGGGCGAAGGCGAACGGCGAGGAAACGACAGAGGAGCAGCGCGACAGCGAGCGGGCGGCCAATTTCGGCTATCGGGATGCGCGACGGCTCGACGGCGGCCTGGCCTATATCCGCTTCGACTTCTTCGCCGACCCGCAGTACGCCCAGGAGACGGCTGTCGGGGCCATGCGGTTCACCGAGGGCGCCAAGGGGATCATCATCGACCTACGCTACAACAACGGCGGCGTTCTGGAGATGGCGCAGCTGCTGATGAGCTACCTCTGCGCTGCCGGCAAGGAACAGAAATTCTTCGACTATTTCTACAACAAGGATGGAGTTCGGGTTGAGCGAAGCCAGTGGAGCCTCGCCGCCGTGCCGGGCCAAAGGCTTGGAGATGTTCCCGTCGTGGTCCTGACGGGATCGACCTCGTTTTCCGCGGCGGAATGGATGGCGTTCTCGTTGCAGAAGCTCGGTCGAGCGACCGTGATCGGCGAGCGAACTGCGGGCGGCGCGCATCCGGTCAACAGCGTGCCGATCGACGACCGCTTCATGCTGCAGGTCCCGATCGGCCAGATCCGGGACCCGGTCGACGGCAAGGATTTCGAGGGCGTCGGCGTTGCGCCGGACATCGCCGTGCCGGCTTCTGACGCCCTGCTGACTGCGCAGAAATTTCTGCTGCAGAGCCGGGCGGAGGCGGGCGACGCCGACGCGAAGTGGGCCTTGGTCCCGATCGCGTTCGCGCTCTCGGGGGAGACTACCACCCCGGCGGATCTGGATGAGGCGGTCGGCGCCTACGAGGGGCGGACCCTGGTCCGAACGCCGACGGGTCTGTCCTACCGCTGGCGCGGGCATTTCGTGCTTGAGCTCGATCCGATCGGCGAGGATTGGTTTGCGGTCGAGGGGACGGATGACTACCGGTTCCGGCTGGTGCGCGAGAACGGCCGGGTGAGCGGCCTGGAGCGCGTGTTCAAGTCTGGCGAGGCGATTGCCTACCGCCGTCTGGATTGAGGAGCTGTTGGACGAATGACCGGGTTGAACCGCACCTTTCTGGGCCTGCTCAGCGAACAGTTGAGCGACCTGATCGAGCAGCAGTCGGCCGAGGTGTTCAGGCGCGCCGGCCTCGTCATCCCGGTCAAGTCCGCCTCCCTGCTGGGCGCTGTCGCGTCGCTGGGGCCGGTCTCTGTCTCCGATCTGGTGCGCGCCCTGAACCGGTCGCACCAGCTCATTCAGCAGAAGATGCCGAAGCTGGTGGCTCTGGGCCTCGTCACACGCCGGCCCGACCCTGAGGACCAGCGCGCCGTCCTGATCGAGATCACCGACAAGGGGCGCGAACAACTGGCCCTGTTCGAAGGCCTCACCCAGGCCTTCGAACGCGCCTATGCCGGGATGGAGAAGGAGGCGGGGCCGGTGTTCGACGCCCTGAACCGGGCCATCCTCGCCCTCAAGGCCCGGCCCCTGGTCGACCGTATGGATATCTGAGGGCCCGTCACCGACCGTCGAAATGAAACACCTTCGAGGGTTCCAAATCGAAGCCGAGGCGTTAGACCCGGCTCAATGAGCGCCTCTCTCGTCAATCCTCTCGATCACGCCGTCGCCGCCGGACAGAAGGTCGTCGCCATGGACGCCGCCATGGTGGCCAAGCTGACCGACATGGCGGGCGACTTCGCCGTCAGCGCCGTGATCGCCATCCTGATCCTGATCGCGACCGTCTTTGTCTCGCGCTGGGCGGCGTCGGGGACGCGGCGGGCTCTGGGCCGGGTGAGGGGCTTCCGCCACGATCCGACGGTGCTCAGCTTCGCCGTGCAGGTGGTGCGGGTGCTGGTCCTGCTGATCGGCGTCATCGCCGTGCTGCAGCGGCTGGGCGTGCAGACCACCTCGATCATCGCCGTCCTCGGCGCAGCCTCCCTGGCCGTCGGTCTGGCGCTGCAGGGCACGCTGTCGAACGTGGCGGCGGGCGTCATGCTTCTGGTGCTGCGGCCCTATCGCGTCGGCGACCTCATCAACATCAACGGCAATATCGGCAAGGTTCAGCGGCTGGACCTGTTCACGACCCAGCTGATCGACGCCAACAACGTCAAGATCGTGGTGCCCAACTCCAAGGTCTTTGACGGCACCATCCTGAACCTGTCCGGCCAGCGGACGCGGCGGATGGAGCTGAAGATCGGCGTCGGCTACGGCGCCAACCTCAGCCAGGCGCGCGACGTTCTGGTCGCGGCGGCGGCGGCGCATGAAAAGGTACTGCCCGATCCCGCGCCCTGGGCGGGGGTCACCAATCTGCTGGACAGCTCGGTCGAGGTGACGCTGCAGGCCTGGACCCTGTCGGGCGACTACTGGCAGGCCAAGGCCGATGTGCTTCAGGCCGCCAAGGAGGCCCTGGACGAGGCCGGGATCGAAATCCCGTTCCCGCATCAGGTCGCCGTCCCCTATGCGCCTGAAGAGGGCGCGCCCGAGTATGACGAGACAGCCGCGGCGCGGAGGCGTAAGCCCGGCAAACCCACGTACGAGACGTCAGCGGACAACCGCGGCGCAGACCAGAGTGAAGGCTAGGGCGGGCATGCGTTACGACTTCGGATCCGACAACACCGCCGGCATGGCCCCGGCGGCGCTTCAGGCCGTGATCGAGGCCAACTCGGGCTTTGCGAAGGCCTATGGGGCTGACGAGACGACGGCGCGCGCCGCCGACCAGATCCGCCAGAGGCTGGACGCCGACGCCGAGATCCGCTTCGTCTTCTCGGGCACGGCGGCCAACGCCATCGCCCTGTCGATGCTGGCCTTCCCGTTCGAGGCGGTGCTGGCCCATCAGGCGGCCCACGTCTGCACCGACGAGACGGGCGCGCCGGGCTTCTTCGGTCAGGGCGTCGGCCTCATCGGCTTGCCGGGGATGTCGGGCAAGATCGACAAGCGCGCGCTGGAGGCCGCCCTGTCCGAGCCGGTGGTCGGCCATCGCCAGCCCGCGGCCGCCCTGTCGCTGACCCAGTCCACCGAATACGGCACGGTCTATACCGAGGAAGAACTGCGCCACCTGATCGAGCCGGTGAAGGCGATGGGCTATGGAGTGCATCTGGACGGGGCCCGGCTGGCCAATGCGGCGGCGGCGGGCTTCGACCTGACCCAGATCCCACGCCTCGGCGTCGACATCCTCGTCTTCGGCGGGGCCAAGGCCGGCGCCAACGGGACCGAGGCCATCGTCCTGTTCGACAAGTCGCTGGCAAGGCGTCTGGACAACCGGCTGAAGCAGGCCGGGCAGACGGCGTCCAAGGGCCGCTTCCTCGCCGCGCCCTTCCTCGGCCTGCTGGAATCGAACGCCTGGGAGGACGGCGCCGCCCACGCCAATCTGATGGCCCAGCGGCTGGCCGACGGCATCGAGGCCCGCTCGCCCTTCGTCCTGGCCCACCCGGTCGAGGCCAACGCCGTCTTCGTTCGCATGCCGGAGGAGGCCCACGCTCGCCTCAACGCGCTGGGCTGGGCCTGCTACCGCTTCGACGACGGCTCGGTCCGCTTCGTCTGCTCGTGGCAGACGGAAGAGGCGGTGGTGGATGAGGTGATCGAGGCGATTTCGACGCTCGGTTAGGGCCTGAACGCCTCAACCGCGATCCCGGGGAAGTCCGAGAAGACCGCGTCGACGCCCAGATCGCGGAACTGCCTGAGCTGCCCCGTCAGATCGCCATGGTCGGCCATGGCCTCGCCACGGCGCAGCTCGGTCGGCAGGAAGGCGTTCTCGGCGCGGAAGGTCCAGGACACCACCTTCAGCCCCGCCGCATGGGCGTCCGGGATGAGGGATGTCGCGGGCAGGGAGACGCCGTCCGGGCCGCGCGGGACGATCATCGCCGTTTCGACGCCAATGGCCCCGGCATAGGCCCGGATCGTCTTCAGCCCCTCGGGCGTCGCCATGGCGGCATAGGTCAGGCCGGGCTTGTCGACCGGGCCGCCCGCGCCGCTCATCAGCTGCAGCAGGGACGAATGGATGCGGCCCGACAGCCGTTCCAACGGTCCGACCTCGAAACACTGAATCAGGATCGGGGCCTCGGCGCCGGTCAGGCCCAGCCGTTCCAGCATGGCGACGAAACCGTCCTCCATCAGTAGGCCGATGGACGCGAAATACGAGGGGTGCTTGAGCTCGGGCGCGACGGAAATGGTCCGGCCGGTGCGGGCCGAACCGGCTCGGGCGATCGCGACCACCTCGTCGAAGGTCAGGATGCCGTCCTGGCCGTCGAAGGCGGTGTTGGCCGGGCGGAAGGCGGGCAGACGCTCGCGCGCCTTCAGCGTCCGCAGCTCGGCCAGGGTGAAGTCCTCGGTGAACCAGCCGGTGGTCGAGACGCCGTCGATGACCTTGGTCGTCTTGCGGTCGGCGAACTCGGGATGGGCCGCGACGTCGGTGGTGCCGCCGATCTCGTTCTCGTGCCGGACGACGAAGGCGCCGTCCTTCGACATCACCAGATCGGGCTCGATGAAATCGGCGCCCTGTTCGATGGCCAGCTCATAGGCCGCGCGAGTGTGCTCGGGCCGCAGCCCCGAGGCGCCGCGGTGGGCGATGACGACGGGATGGTTCTGTGCCGGAGACTGGGCCAGTGCGGGCGCTCCCGTCAGCAGGAGAAGGGCGGCGGTCAGGATGGCGCGGATCATGGCCCATGGGTAGGGCAGGGGCGCGACAGGTTGGTGAACCTGTCGCCCCGAAATCAGGCGGCCTGAAGCACCTTGCGCAGCTGCGGGTGCAGTTCGGTGTTGGCGGCCAGAACCGACGAACCGGTCTTGGGATCGCCGTCCTGCTCGATGGTGGTGACCAGACCGCCGGCTTCGGTGACGAACAGGATGCCCGCCGCCACGTCCCAGGGCTTCAGGTTACGCTCGAAGAAGGCATCGTAGCGGCCGCAGGCGACCCAGGCGAAGTCCAGTGCGGCGGAGCCCAGACGGCGGATGCCGGCGGTGCGCTGGCCGATGGCGTGGATGTCCTTGATCGACTGGGCGTGGCCCGATTTCCCGATGAAGGGCAGGCCGGTCGAGATCAGGCTTTCCGACAGGTCGCGGCGGCCGGCGACGCGGATACGCTGGTCGTTCAGATAGCAGCCCTTGCCCTTTTCGGCCCAGAACAGCTCGTTCATGACGGGGTTGTAGGTGACGCCGGCGACGATCTCGGACGAGCCGTCCGGGGCGAAGCGCTCCAGCCCCACGGTGATCGCGAAGTGGGGGATGGCGTGCATGAAGTTGGTCGTGCCGTCGATCGGGTCGACGATCCAGCGGTGCGACTTGTCGGTGCCCTCAATCAGGCCGCGCTCCTCGCCGAGGAAGCTGTAGCCGGGGCGGGCCTTCATCAGCAGCTCGAACAGGGTGTCCTCGGCCTTGATGTCGGCCTGGGTGACGAAGTCGCCGGGACCCTTGCGCGAGACCTGCAGGTGACCGACTTCACCGAAGTCGCGCAGCATCGGACGGGCGGTCTTGCGGACCGCGTCGGTCATGACGGAAACGAGGGCGGAGGCGAGGGCCATGGTCGGAATCTCCTGGTCCGTCTGTCCTTCAGAAGGCTGAAATGCCCGGACAGACGGAGAAGTTCATGTGCAAAGGCGCAGGACTGCGCCTTCGATAGTTCGGTCCGTCAGGCCTATTCGGCGCGGCGGACGTATTCGCCGGTCGAGGTGTCGACGACGATGCGTTCGCCGGCCGACATATAGGGCGGGATCATGATGCGCACGCCGTTGTCGGCGATGGCGGGCTTGTAGGACGACGAGGCCGTCTGGCCCTTCACGGTCGGCTCGGTCTCGGCGACGGTCAGGGTGACCTGATCGGGCAGCGACAGACCGATGGGACGGTCTTCATGCATCTCGATGACGACCTTCATGCCGTCCTGCAGATAGGGGATCGAATCCTCGCCGACCCAGTCCTTCTGCAGTTCGATCTGCTCGTAGGTGGCGTCGTCCATGAAGACCAGGGCGTCACCCTGTTCGTACAGGTAGGAAAAGTCCTTCTGCTCCAGCGTGACGCGCTCGACCTTGTCTTCCGAACGGAAGCGTTCGTTCAGCTTGTTGCCGGTCTCGAGGTTCTTGGCCTCGACGTTGGCGAAGGCGCCGCCCTTGCCGGGCTTGACGTGGCTGGCCTTGGTGACGACCCACAGGCCGCCGTTGTGCTGGAGCACCATGCCGGGCTTGATGGTGTTGCCGTTGATCTTCGCCATGAGATTCACTGTCTGAGGGGCGCAGCCGGTCCCGTGACGGGCGCGCGAAAGAGGGCGCGATCCCTAGAGGAAGCCGGTCGAAAGGGCAACCCGGGGCTGACGGAGGGTCAGTGAAGCGTGGGCCCTAGTGCAGCGTGCGTCCGTCGGCGGTGTGGCGGGCCTTGCGCTGGATGAAGTTGGCGACCCGGGTGCCGGATCCCATGGGGGCGGCCATCTTGCCCGCGCCCTCGTCCAGCTTGCGGGCCTCGAAGGCGAAGGCGGCGGCCAGGCCGGCCGAGGACATGGCGGCGGCGATCTGGCTGCGCATCGAGGCCGGGCGCAGGCCCAGCCAGACGGCGTTGATCGTCTGGGCCGCGAACCACAGACCCATGGCCAGGGACCGCTCGCGGCTGGCCGGGGCGTTCCAGACCCGCACCGCCGACAGGGTCGTCGCCGAGAAGACGGCCGGCAGGATCAGGCTGAAGGCGCCGCGGGGCTTTTCCATCACCGGGGCGGCCCGGTCGAGCAAATGGCGTTCGGTGCGTTTGGGCTTCAGCGTATTGGAGGCCAGCGCGGTGGCCAGAAGGGCGAAGCCGACGGTCAGGACGATGCCGGTCGCGACATGGGCGCCGCTACGGCCCTCGGAGTTGAGCAGGTCCGTCGCCTGGTCCTGCACATCGTCGATCAGTTCGTCTATCGCGCTCATGCCCGTCGTCTCCCGGTAGCCCGCCTGAGCAATGAGCGGGACCCGGATCAGTTCCGCCTGCTCTTCATCGGCTTATTCCTCGTCAGTATGACGAAGGTCTTCCGGATCGAACGCATAGTCCAGCAGGTCGCCGGGGCGGCAGTCGAGGGTGGCGCAGAGCTTCGCCAAAGTGCGGAAGCGGATGCCCTTCACCTTGCCCGAACGGAACAGGGACAGCTGGGTCTCGGACAGGCCGACCTCGGCGGCGAGGTCGCGGGCCTTGAGGCCCTTCTTCACGATCAGGGCGTCGAGGGTCACGCGGACGGGCATCAGATCATCTCGTCCAGTTCACCCTGCACATGGTCGGCCTGATCCACGACCCGGCCCAGCAGGAACAGGGCCCCGCCGATCATGCCCAGGCTCATGGATGCGACGTCCCAGTACAGATAGCCGCCGCGGATCTCGCCGAGCATCCGCAGCAGGTTGGTGATCACGAAGACCTGCAGCACCCCGCCGACGCCCATCGCCAGGCCGACACGGCGCAGGGCGCGGGCCAGGGTCGGCTGGATCAGCCGGCCCTTCTGCAACTCGCCCATGGCCTGACCGATCGACCAGACGCCGAACAGATAGCAGACGGACGGAGAGGCCCGGATCAGCTGTTCGAGGATGACGCGGCCGTAGTCCGGAATGACTCCCCGCGCGCCGAGAACCCACGGCGAGATGACGTGCAGCAGGGCGAGCACGGCGCCGACGCTGACCACCATGAAGACGGCCAGCCAGCGGAACTGGCCGCACAGGCGGCGGAAGCGGGCGATATCGGTCTTGCTCATGGCGGCGGAGGTCCGGTCGAATCCTGTCTTGTCTTTAATCTTGACTTAAAGACGCGCTGTCCGCAACTTTATCTCAGAGTTAAATGACTGCGAGGGCGGACAGCATGGCCATGGCGATCGAAACACGCGATCTGACGCGCCGCTTCGGGGCGCGGACCGCCGTCGACCGGGTATCGATGACCGTGCCGGAGCGGGCGGTCTACGGCTTCCTCGGCCGCAACGGGGCGGGCAAGACGACGACGCTGAAGATGCTGCTGGGCCTGATCCGGCCGAGCGCGGGCTCGGCCTTCGTCGACGGGGTCGATGTGGCGCGCGACCGGATGGGCGCGGCCCGGCGGGTTGGAGCCCTGCTGGAGGCGCACGGCTTCTACGTCAATCTGACAGGGCGGGAGAACCTGGACCTGACCCGCACCCTGCTGGGCGTGCCCGCGAGCGAGGTCGACCGGGTGCTGGAGGTGGTCGAGATGCGCGACAACGCCGCGCGCCGGGTCGCCGACTATTCGCTGGGCATGCGCCAGAGGCTGGGTCTGGCCCGGGCCATGCTGGGCGCACCGCCGGTGCTGGTGCTGGACGAGCCGACCAATGGGCTGGATCCCGACGGCATCGCCGACATGCGCCGCTTCCTGAAGAGCCTGCCGGAGCGGACGGGGGCGACCGTCCTGTTGTCCAGCCACCTGCTGGGCGAGATCGAACAGACCGCCACCCACATCGGCATCGTCAACGAGGGGCGACTGGTGCTGGAGGGGGAGCTGTCGCGGCTGAAATCCGATCTGGCGCCAGAGATCGCGGTGCGGACCGACGATCCCGTCCGCGCGGCCGAGGTCCTGCGCGGCTGGGACCTGACAGTGATCGCCAGCGATGACGGCCTGACCGCCCGGCTGCGTTCCGGCGATGACGCCGACCGCAGGTCCGCCGAGCTCAACCGCGCCCTGATCCAGGCCGGCCTGTCCGTCTTCGCCATCGGGCCGCGCGCCCGCTCTCTGGAGGGCATCTATCGCGACGTCTCCCAGCCGTCCGCCCAGCCCCAACCGGAGACCGTCCGATGATCGCCGTCCTCACCGTCGAAGCGCGCAAGCTGAACCGGTCGCTGGCCGCCCTGCTGGCCGTCGCCGCGCCGAGTCTGATCGCCGTCTTCCTGTTCTTCAATCTGCTGAGGGGCGGCAAGCCCCAGCCGTGGGAGATGTGGACCCAGTCCTCGACCGGCATCTGGGCCTTCTTCATGCTGCCGATGAGCGTGACGGCCCTGACCGCCCTGGTCGCCCATATGGAGCACGGGCCGCGCGCCTGGGATCATCTGCGCGCCCTGCCGGTGGCGCGCTGGAAGCTCTATGCCGCCAAGGCGATCTGCGTGATGGCGGTGGTCGCGGCCATGAGTCTGCTGAACCTGGCCCTGACGCTGGCGGCCATCCATGGCGCGGCGGCGATCAAGCCGGAGATCATGCCAACGGGCGCGCTGGATGTGACCGCGCAGGTGATCCTGATGGGCAAGGTATTGCTGGCGGCGATCCTGATGATCGCGATCCAGCTGTGGACCGCGCTGAGGTTCGCCAGCTTCGTCCCGGCTTTGGCGCTCGGGATCGGCGGGACCTTCTTCTCGGTGGTGGCCACGGCGGCGAAGCAGGGGGTCTTCTTCCCCTGGCAGATGCCGGTGAACATGCTGGCCGGCGAGCCGTGGCGCGCGGCTACGGCCCTGACGCTGGGGGCAGGGGCGGGGACCGTCGTGCTGCTGCTCGCGATCACCCACCTGTCCCGGCGCGAGGTGCTCTAGTTGCCCGTCGCGGCCCCGTCGGTGACGATCTCCTTCATCGCCGACTGCAGATAGTTCTGGGCGCCCATCAGCTCGATCAGCTTGTGCTGGTTCTCGAGGAAGTCGATGTGCTCCTCGGTGTCGCTGAGGATACGCATCAGCAGGTCGCGGCTGACGAAGTCGCCGGCGGCCTCGCACTGGGCCACGGCCGGGGCGGTGGTGGCGCGGCCGGCGTATTCAAGCGCGAGATCCGCGCCCAGGCATTCGATCGGATGCTCGCCGACCTTCAGCTTGTGCAGATCCTGCAGATTGGGCAGGCCGTCGAGGAAGAGGATGCGTTTGATGAGCATGTCGGCATGCTTCATCTCGCCGATCGATTCCTCGTAGATCACATGGCCGAGATGGGCCAGGCCCCAGCTCTCGAACATGCGGGCGTGCAGGAAGTACTGGTTCACCGACGTGAGTTCGTTGGTCAGCACCGCATTGAGGGTGCGGATGATCGCGGGATCGCCCTTCATGGCCATGGTCCTTGCTCGTCTCGCGGACGGGACGCCGGGGCGCGTCCAGACTCATCCGCCGTCTGTTCAAACGGCGTTTAGCACAGGAAATCGGCTGTTGTTTATTTGAGAGTATTTATCACGCGCATTGATATTGCGAGTGATTTTTGGCCGCGACTACTCGGCTGCGAGTGCGAATGCTTCGCGGCTGTCGTCGATCATCTGGCGCATCTCGCAGACGCATTTGGCGCACTGCGCCTGGCACTGGTTGCGGGCGAAGATTTCACGCGGACGGGTCGCGCCGGCCTCGATGGCGAGGGCGACGTCGCGCTGGCGCAGGCCGTTACAGTTACAGACGTACAAGAGAGGCGAACCCAACCCGAACTGAGAATGGTTCTCTGTAACACATATGAACGCGGCTGCAAGTGGTTCGCATGCGCGTTCGCAATGCGCGACTATCGACGGGGCCGTTGACGGGAGGGGGCTTAAGGGGGCAGGGCGGGGCCATGGCTCGTGCTCCCCAAATCCCCGACCGTCCGGCGACCCGTCTGTATCTGATCACTCCGTCCGCGATCCCGGATCTGGAGGCCTTCGCCGCCGATCTGGAGGCCGCGCTCGGCGCCGGCGACGTCGCCGCCCTGCAGATCCGGTTGAAGCCCGCGACCGAGGACCAGATCCGCGCCGCCGTCGAGCGGCTGGCGCCCATTGCGCGCAGGCATGACGTCGCCCTGATCCTGAACGACCGGCCCGATCTGGCGGCGGCGTTGCACTGCGACGGGGTTCATGTGGGGCAGGAGGACGCCTCGGTCGCCTCGGCGCGGCGGCTGATGGGACCCAACGCCATGATCGGCGCGACCTGCCACGACAGCCGCGACCTGGCCATGGAGGCGGCCGAGGCCGGCGCCGACTATGTCGCCTTCGGGGCCTTCTTCCCGACCGACACCAAGGAAACCACGCACCGGCCCGAACTTGACGTCCTGACCATCTGGCAGGAGACGGTCGAAGTGCCGTGCGTTGCCATCGGCGGGATCACGGTCGAGACGGCCCGTGTGGTGGCCGAGGCCGGCGCGGACTTCGTCGCGGTCAGCGCGGGCGTCTGGACCCATCCGAAGGGGCCGGCTGCGGCGGTCGCGGCCTTCAATGCGGAACTGTCCGGCGTCTGACATTTCCCGCTGGGACGCCCATTCCGCCGCGTTAACTTCACGGGATATTAGGGAGCAAGGGCTTAGCTGACGCATCGCAGTATCCTCGAGTCGTCGCCTATGTCGCTCAGCCCCGTGCTGGAAACCCGGTCTGGAGGTCACGCCACGACCCCTGTTCGCTCCTCAGCGACCCCCGTCACGGCCCCCCTCCCGAGCGCGGCCGTGCCGACCGACGCCGCGCGCCTGTTCAGCCAGCCCCTGGCCCCGTTGGCGACGGTCTGTTCGGTGCTGTTGCTGACTGTCTTCTCGGTTCAGTTCGGCCGCTCTTCCGACGGCATCGTCGTGATGTGGCTGGCCAATGCCGTCGCGGTCGCGGTCTGGCTGAGAACGGGACGCGGGGCGTCGTTCGACGTCTGTTTCGGCGGGCTGATGGCCATCGCCATCGCCAGCGGCGAAATCCTGGCGGGTCACACCCTGGCCAATACCGTGATGCTGACGGTGGTGAACCTGTTCGAAATGGTGGCGGGCGTGACCCTGGTGCGCCGGTTCGCGCCGGACATCTCGCTGCAGACGGTCAGGTCGACCTTGCGGCTGGTCGCCGTGGTCGCCATCGCCGCGCCCCTGATCGGCGCCGCCGCGGGCGCGGTGGTGTTCTCGGTGATGCGCGGCGCGCCCTTGCTCCAGAGTTTCCAGGTCTGGTGGTTCGGCCATGCGCTGGCGATGATGCTGGTCGTGCCGCTGATCCTGTCGATCAACCGGCAATCCTTCGCCATCGTGAAGCAGCCCTTGAGGATGCTGGAGTGGACGGTCCTGCTGGGTCTGCTCTTCGCCGTGGCCTATGCGCGCTATTTCCACGGGGTGACCTTCGTCGCCTTCTTCCTGAACATGCTGATGGTGGTCATCGCGGCCAGGCTGCGCATGGCCGGGGTGACGATCGCCATCCTCGGCTCCTGCATCCTGATGTTCATGGCCATGCTGCACGGCCATCCCGGCGCCGTGGCGACCGTGTCGGCGATGCAGATCCTGAATGCCCAGCTGATGATGATTTCCGTGGTCCTGCCCTTCATGCTGGCGGCGGCCCTGCTGACCGAGCTGGATGGTCTGTCGGCCAAGGCCAAGGCGGGCCAGAAGCGGGCTGAACTGGCGTCGGAGGCCAAGTCGCGCCTGCTGGCCAACGTCGCCCATGAGATCAAGAGCCCTGTCGGCGGCGTCATCGGCATCGGCGAACTGTGGTCCAGCGGCCAACTGGGCCCGGTCAACGCGACCCAGAAGGAAATGGCCGAGATGCTGGTCAAGACCGCGCGTCAGGTCGAGGCGTTGGCCCATGACCTGCTCGACGTGGCCCGCGCGGAATCCGGCGCGGTGAAGGTCGAGCTGCGCCCCACCGACGTTCTGGGGCTGGTCGAGGACATCCGTCGCGCCACCGCGCTGCGGCCCGAGGCCCTGAGCCTGAGGCTGGAGGTCGTGCGCGACGGCGAGGGTCTGGTCGCCCTGGCCGACTCCCAGCGGCTCAGCCAGGTCATCGACAATCTGGCCACCAATGCGGTCAAGTACGGCGGCTCGGGCGGGGTCGTGACCTTCCGCGTGGCTCGTGTGTTCGAAGGCGTCAGGATCGAGGTCACTGACCGCGGTCCGGGCCTGACGCCCGAGAAGCAGACCCAGCTGTTCGAGCCGTTCAATCGTCTGGGCCTGGAGCGATCCACGGTCGAGGGACACGGCATCGGCCTGGCTCTGGCCAAGCGGCTGATCGAGCTGCAGGGCGGCGCCATCGGGGTGGAGTCCGTTCCCGGCGAAGGCGCGACCTTCTGGATCGAGCTGCCGGCCGCCTGAGGTCGTCGCCCAAGGTCGCCTGACCGGTTTGCGGTCTTGCCGTCCGTCCGCCGAGAGGCGATGGTCCGGCCCATGAAAATCGCCGCCCGTACCCTTAGCGTATCCCTGCTGCTGGCCTGCGCCGTCCCGGCCCTGATGACGGCGCCCGCCCTGGCCCAGAGCAGCGGGACCCAGACGACCTCCAGCCCGAATTCCGCGCCGGTGCGCGCGACAGGCCAGACGGCGACGCCCTCCACGACCCAGACGCCTCCTGGTCAGCGGCCGGGCAGCGACCTGACCCGCAGTCTGAACGGCGGCGCTCCGGCGCGGTCCGACTATCTGACGCCGCCGCCCGCGACGGTTCCGAATCCGGCTCCGGCGACCACAGCGCCCGTCCGGTCCCCGACGCCGGCACCCGCGACCA
>Ga0209630_10002314_pt1 | contig 18560 bp, 10 predicted proteins | sample COG_01_FD_184745 | JGI IMG/M metagenome (GOLD analysis project Ga0209630, IMG submission 184745) | Pelagic Microbial community sample from North Sea - COGITO 998_met_01 (SPAdes) (version 2) | ecosystem: Environmental > Aquatic > Marine > Neritic zone/Coastal water | place: Helgoland, sampling... | reverse complement strand
TATTATACATTAGTCCAAACCTTTTGTCAAGCACTTATAAATAGTTTATGTAATTCAAAAGCAATCTTTATTAAAGGAAAATAACAATGCATGAGTATAAAGTAAACATTTTAAAAGTAGTTGATGGTGATACTGTTGATGTCGATATAGACTTAGGTTTTGGCATGTGGCTCAAGAACGAAAGAGTTCGTGTTATGGGTATTGACACACCAGAATCAAGAACAAGTGATAAGATTGAGAAGATATTTGGTCTTGCTGCCAAGAATAGACTAATTTCTTTATTAGGTGCAGAAGCAATCTTACACACACAAGTCAGTAAAAAGGGTGAGGATATGAAAGGCAAGTTCGGTCGTATTCTTGGAAACTTCGTATCAATTAATGGCGAAAAATGTGCTGCTGTTTTGATTAGAGAAGGACATGCTGTCGAGTATAGTGGGGGTAGTAAAGAGAATGTCGCAAGTCAACATTTGGCAAATAGAGAAAGATTAGTTGCAGAAGGTAAAGTTGTAATACCTGAAGAATTAAAAACAGCATCAATAGCGCCTGTGAAGAATCCGGCACCACTAGAACCAAATGATGCCCCTATAGTTAAGACTGCAACTCCTAAGAAAACAACTGCTAAGAAAACTACAAAGAAAAAAACTGCTAAGAAGAAGTAATGGCAGCCGTACAACGAAACGGTGATGCCAATACTGGTGGTGGAGCAATTAGTTCTACTGCACAATCAACTGTCTTTGCAAACGATAAGTTAATTTCAGTAAACGGGTCTACAGTTACAACACACGGCATATATCCTAATGTGCATGCTGGTGTTACAACTGCAAATGGAAGTTCGACTGTGTTTGCTGGTGGGATTGCAATTAATAGGACTGGAGATGCAGACAGTTGTACACACACTAGAACGGGCGGTTCTGGTGATGTTTTCGTTGGGTAAGATATAAATATTACAAAAGGATGGGAATCTAAATGTCAAGATATGACGCCACACAAACTAATGAAAGCACAAGAAGTTCTAAGATTTTTAAGGACCTCAATTTAGACTTTCAACAGAATACTGCAACGAAAGATATTCAGAAAATTACTGATGCTGAGTCAGTAAAAAGAAGTGTGCGAAATCTAATTAATACGAATCACTACGAAAAACCTTTCCACCCCGAAATTGGTTCTAATTTGAGAGCAATGTTGTTTGAGTTAATGACTCCTCAGATGAATCATGTAATCACAAAACAAATAGAAAATTTAATTAACAATTACGAACCAAGATGTAGATTAGTTCAAGTACATACACAGCCAGAATTTGAAAGAAATGGCTATAATGTTCAAATATCTTTTTATGTACAGAATTATCCTGACCCTGTAGTAGTAGAATCCTTTTTAGAGAGATTGAGATAACCTATGGCAACTAAACTAGAAATTTCAGAATTAGATTTTGATGGCATCAAGTCTAACTTAAAAACATTTTTATCACAACAAGACGAATTTACAGACTACGACTTCGAAGGTTCTGGTATGTCAGTACTTCTTGATGTACTAGCATATAATACTCACTACCTTGGTTACAATGCAAACATGCTTGCAAACGAAATGTACCTTGATAGTGCAGACTTGCGTTCTAGTGTTGTATCACTTGCAAAACAAGTTGGTTATACTCCAACAAGTTGTACATCCTCAACGGCTACTATTAATGTTCTAGTCAATAATGCCTCTGGCGCTTCTCTCACAATGTCAAGAGGAACTAAGTTTACAACAACAGTCGATGGTCAGTCTTATAGTTTTGTAAATAACGCTGATGTCAGTATCACGCCTGTTTCTGGAGTATATCAATTTAGTAATCTGACTATCTACGAGGGTTCATATTTAAACTACAAGTATACTGCAAACACATCTGATATTGACCAGAGATTTATTATACCAAACGATAGTGTCGACACAACAACATTAACTGTTAAGGTTCAAGAATCATCTTCTGATGCAACAACAAACACATACACACTTGCAACTGGTATTACAGGACTAGACTCAACATCTAAAGTTTACTTTTTACAAGAAGTAGAAGGCGGTCGTTTTGAAGTTTATTTTGGTGACGGAGTTACAGGTAAGGCAATTGAAGATGGTAACATTGTCATATTAGATTACATCAACGGCAACAGAGATGCTCCGAATGGTGCTACAACATTTACCCTATCAGGAACAATTGGTGGATTTTCAAGTGCAACAATCACAACAGTCAGTAATGCTTCAGGTGGAACTGGGCTTGAGTCAATTACTTCTATTAAGTATAACGCACCAAGAGATTACTCTGCTCAAGACAGAGCCGTTACCACAGAAGATTACAAAACACTTGTTAAGAGTTTATATGCAAACGCACAGGCAGTTCAAGTCTATGGTGGTGAAGATGCAGAAACTCCTGACTATGGTAAAGTTTACATATCTATTAAGGCAAAGTCAGGCTCTAATCTGACAACTGCTACAAAAGAAAGTATTGTACAGAGCCTTAAATCATATGCTGTTGCTTCAGTAACACCTGTGATTATTGACCCTGAAACGACTTACATCACACTTGTTGTAAACTTCAAATATAATTCAGGTATAACGACAAAGGATGTATCCACACTTCAAACAAATGTTTTAACAAAGATTGCAAGTTATAACAATGACACATTAGAGGACTTTGCCGGCATGTTTAGATACTCAAAATTAATCGAGGCAGTTAATGACGCCGATACATCTATTCTTAGTAATATTACAACTGTGAAGATGTACAAGTATTTCACACCGACACTTAATTCAGGAATAAAATACACACTTAGTTATAATAACGCATTGTATAATCCACATTCTGGACACAATTCATCTGGCGGCGGTGTTATTTCATCATCTGGTTTCAAAGTAAACAACGACAGTTCACTAAATGAACATTTCTTAGATGATGATGGTGCTGGTAATTTAAGATTGTATTATCTAAGTGGCACAACAAGAGTTTATACAGATACAACATATGGTACTATAAATTATTCAACTGGTGAAGTTGTTCTTACATCGGCACATATTACTAGTATTTCAAATGTAGACGGCGCAACAAGCACACAGATAAGAGTTTTTGCAACACCAAGTTCTAATGACATTGTGCCAGTAAGAAATCAAGTTCTATCTATTGATACATCAAACTCTACAATCACTGGTGAAGTCGATGGCATTGAAAGTGGAAGTTCACAGGCAGGAACAACATATACGACAACATCTAGCTACTCTTAATCAATGGCAACAAAATATAAAACTAACAAGAGGAAAATATCCTCACTTGTCAAACAACAAGTACCTCAATTTGTTTTAGAGGACCATCCTAAGTTCACAGAATTTCTGTCATCTTATTATTTATTTATGGAGTCGGCAGAATTAAATCTGACCGACATCACAGAAGTAGATAACATACTTTTAGAAACTGAAGGAACTGCAAATAGTTATTTGCTATTAAATCAAACAGATAAAAATGGTTTAGATGCTGGTGGTCAGATTGTTGAAGAATTAAATTCAATCACAAGTTCTTTTGCCAAAGGCGAAACGATTACAGGCTCAACATCTGGTGCCACTTCTACAATTCTTGCAGAAGATACACTTACTAACGATAGACTATTCATCTCATCAAACAATGCTTGGATTACAGGAGAAACTGTAACAGGCTCAACATCTGGTGCAACTGCAAAAGTTGGTAAGTATCGTGCAAACCCTGTAGAAAATCTTCAACAACTTCTAAACTATTCTGACCCAGACCATACGATAAACGATTTCTTGGTTCAAATGAAAGAGGAGTTTCTTAACACAATTCCTAAAGACACACATAGTAGTGTAGACACTAGAAAACTTGTTAAAAACATTAAGTCATTATATCGTGCAAAAGGTACTGCAAAGGCCAATAAGGCATTCTTTAGATTATTGTTTAATGAAACCTCTGAAGTTTATACACCAACAGACGATATGTTGCGTGTGTCAGATGGTAAATGGAATAAACAAAACTTTATTCGTTGTACACAAACAACAGCACAGGCCGTAAATGATTCTATTCTTTTAGTTGGTCAAACAATCACACAGGTAGATAATCCAGCAGATGACAATGTGGGTGATGCAACTGCAATTGTAGAAAACATTACCAAGTTTCAACAAGGTTCTATTGAGATTATTGAAGTAGAAATTAATCCAGACACAACAGTAGGAACTTTTGTAACTGGACAAGTCATTAGTGGTGTTAGTAAAGACGACTCTGATGTTATCGTTAAGATGACAACAAGTTCAGGAATTGCAACAACAACAATTACAAATGACGGAAGTACACTAACTGTTGGAGATGAGGCAACAGTATCAGGTGGTGCAGGCGATGGCGCAAGAGTACAAGTCGGAGAGATTTCTGGTGGTGGTATTGACGAAGTAGTCATAAACGCAGCTGGCACAGGATATCAAGAAGATGATGTAATTACTTTTGCTTCTGGAACTGCCGAAGCAAAGATTGCTATAGTTGGTGGTGGTTTTGCACCAGAAACTGGAAGTGTTGATGTTCATGTTGAATTAGAATCTGGTACAATTACTGGCAGCGGTTCTGGTGATTTAGTATTAGAAACATTTGGTGATGGTACAGAAGGCAAGTTCTTAGATTCATCTTCAACTATGGTTGACAGAGAAGTCAAAATAGAATTAGAAAATGAAGTAGGACATATGTTATCTGAAGAAGATGGTGGTACAAACACATCTGAAAGATATTACATTGTAAACCAAGAACACGAATTAGACCTTCCTTATAATATGTCTGAAACTGACCACATAGTTCAAGAGGAAGAAACACAAGACGATACTGAATATCCTGGTGATAAGTTAGTACAAGAAAACGAAACTGGTGATGGCGACATAACTGATATAAGAATGATTGCAAGTGGTTCTGGTTATACAACTTTACCGACTGCAACGATTACTATTGGTGATAGATTCTTACGACTAGAGGACCAAACTAAACGACAAAGATTGTCTGCTATTCAATTAGAACAGGGTGGTTTTGTAGAGTTTGAACAAAGTACTGGAAATATTTTAGACGAAGAAGATTCATTACAATCGATTACTGATTTTGATACTGTCGGTGCAGGTCGAATTGAGTTTGAAGATGGCGGTAGAATGTTGAGTGAAACATTTACTGGTGCTGATGCAACAATTGTGCCATTTGGTTCTGAGATTGGTCGTGCAACATCATTCCTTATTTCTGAACATGGCATTGATTACACATCCGCGCCTACACTTTCTTTCCCTCATTATGCAGTATTAAAAACAATTTCAGGAACAATAGCGATTGACGATACATTCACATCTAATGTGAGTGGTGCAACAGGAACAGTTACTGGATTTACCAACCCTCTTTTAAAATACACAGCAACAACAAGTGCATTAGTTGTTGACGATACAGTTACATTCTCTGGTGGCGCTACTGCTATTGTGGCGAAATCTGACCCACTTACAGGAACAGCAACTGTCGCTAGTAATATTTCAACCGATGGTAAATATATTAATGAAGATGGTTTCATTAGTGAATCATCTAAAAAAATACAAGACAGTTTATATTATCAAGACTATTCTTATGTAGTTAAAGTTTCTGAAAGTATTAATAAGTGGAGAGATGCACTTAAACGAGCAATTCATCCAAGTGGATTCTATGTAACGGGTGAAGTAAACATTGCAACATCATTAAGCGCTCAAATCAGACAACCTGTTGGCTCTACAATCTCTGGCGGATTGTTCACAGGCACTTCAGACAGTCCTATTTACATGAGATTGAATTCTTTATTCACTACAGTATTTGGTAGAAGAACAGGTGTGGCTCTTAGTAGTTCATTTGGTGGTACTCAATTAGACGAACTAACTAAACGAACAAGAGCGGCTGCAAATGCAGGGTACTCGCCTGATGTAAGTAGTGCATTTACAAGTTCACACTATTCTGCTCGTGGGGCAGATGTAAACTTGACACCTGAAACCACACTTCAACTAGAACAAAGAAATAGAAATAGTTTCTACGATTTAAACAGTTATACTGTTCGTAATGTAGAGGTTAGAAATGGTTACGCCTATGGCGGACCAAGAGTTAAGAATTTAAGTGACCGTGCATTTTCAACCTTTGCGGCTAATAATGCAATCACTTTAGAAGGTGGTGCTGGCGATGGAGAGATATTATTAGAAAATGAATCTGGTGTTTTACAACATCCACAATCAGATTCTTGGTCTACTACAATAGCAGATTGGAACACATTACGCTTCTCAGGCACACTAAATAGTAATGTAGATGGTACAACAATGAGATTGTCGGACATCAACGGAACTAATTCAAGTCAGGACCATAAAATCAACTTCGCTTTTCCTACAGAAGTAACGAAAAGCGCTTAGTAAATCATTATAAATAGATATAAAGTATAGGGAAAACTAATGGCAGCAATTATCACAAATAAATTCAGAATAAATAATGCGGAACAGTTCGTTGAGTCCTTTTCGGAAACATCTGCTGAAACTTATTATTTGTTTATAGGAAGAGCACACGCCTGGGCTTCAGACGCTGATGTTCAAGGAAATACAATCGCAGAAGGAACAGACGCTTCGCCGCCGACACCTAATGATGATGTAAGTTCAGAGTTCTATAATTGGGACGATATGTTAGGTGCAAAAATTATAGCATCTACAGATGTGTCAAGATGTATACCAAGAAGAAACTGGACTACAGGCACAACTTACGATATGTACGAACACAATATCAGTTCATCAAATGCTACGGCTAGTGGCGCAACAAATCTTTTTGATTCAACTTATGTTGTAATGAATAGTGCATATGCAGTTTACAAAGTTATTGAGAATGATGGTGCAACAGCATCAACAGTAGAACCAACTTCTACATCAAACTCAATATTTTCAACTGCTGACGGATATCGATGGAAGTATATGTATTCATTAACATCTGCTGAAACTCTTAACTTTATGTCAACAGACTTTATCCATTGCTCAACTGACGATACTGTATCAGCGGCTGCCGTTGATGGTGCATTAGATACTGCATTGATTGTTGCTGGTGGTTCGGGTTATAACACATCTTCAGGTTCTACCATTTCTGCAATCCCTATTCGTGGTGATGGTTCATCTGGTGTTGCTTCGGTTACAATTAGTTCTGGTACTGTAGCATCGGTTTCTATTACAACTGCTGGAACAGGATACACTTATGCATATATTACAAACGCCGACATCATCGCTGCTACAAACGCTGGTGGTTCTGGTTCTGGTGCAAACATTAATGTAATCATTCCGCCTAAAGGTGGTCATGGTTCAGATGCACTTAAAGAATTAGGTGCTTTCTATGTGATGATGAACAAATCACTTGTTGGTGCAGAAGGCACATCTGATATTGGTGTTGCAAACGACTTTAGAAGAATTGGTCTTGTAAGAAATCCTTACAACTTCGGAACAACAACAGTTGCAAGTGCGGATACAAGACGACAACTTTATGCTGCTGTATTCTCATCTGTATCAGGAACATTTGTTGCAGATGAAGAAATCAATCAGGCATCTACTGGTGCTGTTGGTAAAGTTGTAGAGTATGATGCAACAAATAAATTACTATACTGGTATCAAACACGATTCCCAGATGTCGGAACAGACTCTAATGGTAACGCAACTGCATTTAGTGGTGCAAACGCAATCACAGGACAAACATCAAGCGCAAGTGCAACACCATTAACAAGTAGTTCTACTGATGTGAATGGCGTATCAATCACTTCTGGTTATTCAAATCCAGAACTTGCAGCTGACTCAGGAGATATACTATATGTCGAAAATAGAAGTCCGATAACAAGGGCATCTGACCAGACAGAAAATATTAAGTTAATAATTGAATTTTAAATAAAGGAATACCATGGCATCTAAAACTGATTTTAATGTTAGTCCTTATTATGATGACTATGATGAAGCCAAAAAGTTTCATAGAGTCATGTATCGACCAGCGTATGCTGTTCAAGCAAGGGAACTAACAACACAACAATCTATCACACAAAATCAAATTGAAAAGTTTGGTGACCATATGTTCAAGCATGGTGCAATGGTTGTTCCTGGTCAAGTTGAACCAGACATGCATTATAATGCTGTTAAACTAACTTCTTTTAACGGAACATTAGCAAATTATAATGGCAACACCTTAACTGGTGGTACTTCTGGCGTTGTTGCTGATGTTGTAAATGTTGTCGCAACAGACGGTACTGACCCAGATACTCTATTTGTAAAATATAGAAATTCAGGAACAGATAATGCGAGTAACACTTTTACAGACGGTGAAACATTAACTAGTGGTCATTCATCTGCCTCAACGGCAGTTTGTTCATCAACGGCACAAGGAGCTGCTGTTAAGATAGAGGCTGGTACTTACTATATTAATGGTTTCTTTGTTGGTGTAGACGAGCAAACTCTGATACTAGACAAATATACAAACACACCAAGTTATCGTGTTGGACTTACAATATCAGAAACTTTTGTTACATCAACAGACGATTCATCTCTATTAGACAATGCGACTGGTTCATCAAACGCAAACGCAACTGGTGCTCATAGATTTAAGATTGAATTAACACTTGCTAAACTTTCTTTAACTTCAACTGCTGATGCAAGTTTTGTTGAATTGTTAAGAATCAATAATGGTACAGTAGTTAATAAAGTTACTTCAACAGACTACTCAGTATTAGAAGATACTTTGGCAAGAAGAACATTTGACGAGAGTGGTGATTATGTTGTTCGTAATTTTGATTTAGACCCAAGAGAACATTTAATATCAGGAACAAATCGTGGTATCTATGCAGCCGATGCTACATCAGCTGATGGTAATACTGCAAGTGAGTCTAAGTTGGCATTAGGTCTTTCACAAGGTAAGGCATATGTTAAAGGTTATGAAATTCAAAAGCACGGAACAACCTATGTCGACATAGACAAGGCGAGAGATTTTGATACTGCGAGTGGTATTGTTACTCGTGTTTCACAACTTCCATTTGTTAATGTTACTAATGTCTATGGTACACCTGATGTCGGATTCGTTTCTGGAGAAACAGAAGCATATAAGAAAGTTCGATTAGTAAGTGCAGTTCACGACACAAGAGGAACAGAACAAGTCAACAATGACGGTACTGTCTATGACATTGGTCGTGCAAAAAGTAGAGGCATAGAATATAACTCTGGAACTGCTTCTGGTGTTTTCATGTCAAGTTCATCTCTAACATCTAACACATATAAACACTATCTATTTGATACTGTAATGTTCTCTCACTTAAATGTGTATGGACCTGCTTCAGGTGCTCTCACAACAGGAGAAACATTAACTGGTGGTACTTCGGGTGCAACCGGTATCGTTGAAAGTATTACATCTTTGGGTGAAGCAACAGTAACAGGAGTTACACAAACACAGCCGCCTGTTGTAACATGCTCAGGCGGTCATAATTTCTTAGAAGGTCAACAAGTCAAGTTTGCAAGTGTTGGTGGTATGACTCAACTTAATGGCAACTTCTATACTGTCAAGAATCCAGATGAAACAACATTTCAGTTGCATGATGCTTCAACAGCATCAATAGATGCACCAGACCCAGTTGACGGAACTGGTTATACAGAATACACATCTGGCGGAACAGCATCACATACAATTGTCATTCTATCAAGTATAAAAGGAATATTCACAGAAGGTGAAACTGCAACAGGCGGTTCTTCTGAAAATACTGCTGTCGTACAGTTTGATGCATTTGGTTGTAAGGGATTTGAACAAAAAGTATTTGCACAAACAAAAGGTGTTTCGATGGCGGGTTCGCCGACATACACTGCTGATGTAGATTTAACATCAACATTTGGTGCTCACAAGAAACTAACAGGAACAATATCAACGACCGCAGCTCTTTCGACTGCTGGGGATATAATATTAGATGGCACCACAGGCGCTTCAGCAAATGCTGGTGATAAGATTTTACTAGAAGATAATAGTGGTGGTGTAATTTCTCAGGAATCACAGGCAGCGGACACAGTATTTGGTTCTGGAACTAAGTTCACAACTGAGTTGCAGATTGGCGATTCAATTACATTCACGGATGATGCCAACAACACAGTTACAAGAATTGTAGATAGTATTGCTTCAGATACAAAGGCGGAGATGTCTAGTGGTTTAGGTAGTACAACTGCAACAACAGTACAGTTTACAAGAAGAAGAACAAAAATACAATCGCCTACAAACGATAGTTTAATATTTAAGTTGCCTTACAATGTAACTAAGACATTATTAACAGAAGATAATTCAGGATTAAGTGATACATCATTTAAGATTCGCAGACAGTTTGTTTCAACCCTTTCAAGTTCTGGTACTGCGACACTTACTGCTGGTACTAACGAAATCTTTACTGCACATTCAGAAGCAGATGTTACTGTTTCTGTGATGACTAAAGGTGGTAGTGCTACGGCGGGTGAAGTCGGAGATGTGATAACACTTTCAAGTTCTGGCGACTACACACTTGGTGGTTCACCAACAGGTAAAACTTTAACAATTGATTTGGGTAGTACATTTAACGGAAGTAAAGTTAAGATTCTTGCAACTATTTCTGCTTCTGTTGTTGGTGCAAAAACAAAGACTGCAACAACAGATGTAACTAAAACTGTTGATACATCAGCTCTTGCAAGTTTAACTGAAATTAATTTAAACTATGCTGATGTTTACAATGTTCAGTCTGTTTACATGGCAGCCGATTTTGATACTGCTGCTACTTCAACCGACTTAGATATTACACATAGATTTGATTTAGATACTGGACAAAGAGATAACTTCTATGATGTTGGTCGTCTTGTAAGAAAGGCAGGCGAATCTGCCCCAACAGGTAGACTTCTTATCACATATGATTACTACGCCCACGGCGCTGGTAACTTCTTCTCTGTTGACAGTTATTCTGGTATCAGTTATGGCGACATACCTTCTTATACTTCTGATGTTACTGGTGAGAAGTTTGAATTAAGAGATGTGTTAGACCTTAGACCAAGAGTTGATAATGCTTCAACTATTAATGCTGGCGATGGACAAGACAGACAATATAGTGGCACAGGCGCTTCTACAGTTGAGTTTGCAAAATTCAATACAGACATTACTGCTGACTTAGAGTTTTATCTAAGTCGTAGAGATAAAGTGTTCATGGCATCTAATGGTGACTTCAAAGTAATCTCTGGTGCTTCGGCAGTTGAACCTATCGAACCTGAAGGTATTGCAGATGCTATGTTATTGTATAAGATGTTTATACCTGCATATACATTTAGTACAGAAGATATTAAAATAACACCACAAGATAACAGACGATATACAATGAGAGATATCGGTCGTATAGAAAAACGACTAGAGAATGTAGAATACTACACACAACTATCTCTACTAGAAGCAGAAGCACAGAATATGCAAATACAAGATGCTGACGGCTTTGATAGATTCAAGAATGGTATTATCGTAGATAACTTTACTGGTCATGGAATTGCAGATGTAACAGATGCAGACTACTCAGTTTCTATGGATATGGCAAACGGCGAATTACGCCCTGCATTTCATCAAGACAATATTAATCTGATAGAATCAGATAGTTCATTGGCAAATAGTACTGCAATGACCGATACAATTAGAACAACTAATGGTTATCAAAAGACTGGTGATTTAATTACACTACCGTACACAAGTGTTTCATATGCAGAACAACCATATGCAAGTACTACAGTTAATTTACAACCATTTAATGTAATTGATTATGTGGGAACTGTAACACTTTCTCCTGAAATGGATGAGTGGATGGCAACTGAAACATTACCTGATTTACAAGTTGATATGCCAGGCACATTCGATACATTGACAAATCTTGCTTCTGCTGGTGTGTTAGATTTAAATCTTGGTACTGTTTGGGGTAACTGGAACGAACAATGGTCTGGTTCAGTACAAGAAACAAACAGAACACAAAATACACAGGGCGGATTTGGTTGGAGAAATAGAACAACAACAATTACAACTGAACAAAGAGTTGGGCTTAGAAGAGCAGGAATTCGTACTGGTTTAATACCAAATGCTGTAAGAACAAGTTTTGGTGATAGAGTGGTGAGTGTTGCGTTTGCGCCATTCATTAGAGCAAAAGATGTTGCGTTTACTGGAAAAGATTTAAAACCTTTAACAAGAGTTTATCCGTTCTTTGATGGTATTGATGTTTCTACTTATGTTACACCAACAGGAAGTAGTGCAGGCGCAGCCCTAACAACTGATGCGGCTGGTGAAGTAACAGGAACTTTTGCGATACCTGACCCTGAAACTTCTGGTGCGCCTAAGTGGAGAACGGGTAAGAGAACATTTAGATTAACAACTAGTTCAACTAATACTCTAACTGGTGATGTATTTACATCTGCTGAGGCCGATTATACTGCAAAAGGGATGATACAACAAGTTCAAGAAACTATTGTGTCAACGAGAGAGGCTCAAATTTCAAGAACAGATGTTTCGGAAGACCAGACTGTAACAAGAACTAATATAACAACAGAAAATACACAAGTTTGGGGTGGCAATCCGCCACATAGACATCCAAACAGGGATCCTGTTGCACAGTCTTTCTTTGTTGATTCTAGTAACGGCTTGTTTATTACAAGTGTTCAACTATACTTCTCAAGTAAATCAACTAATACTCCTGTGCAAGTTCAAATCAGAACAATGGTTAATGGTTATCCATCTCAAACAATTGTTCCGTTTGGTCAAGTCTTTGTAGATGCTGCTGATGTAAATACTTCGACAGATGCTTCTGAGGCAACAACATTTACATTCCCAAGTCCTGTATTCTTAAAAGAAAATACAGAGTACTGTTTCGTTGCGAAGTCAAATGATGACACATATACAATTTATACTGCGAAGATGGGACAAAAGACTTTAGATGGCAATAGATTGATTTCTAAACAACCATACTTTGGTGGAATGTTTAAGTCGCAAAACGGAAGTACTTGGACTGCTGAACAGAACGAAGATGTGAAGTTTATTCTTAATCGTGCTTCATTTACAGAAAACACAACTGGTACAGTTCATCTAGTAAATGATATAGTTCCGACTAAGACATTGAAACAGAACCCACTTACAACAACTAGTGGTTCTTCTGTGATTACAGTTCATCACCGAAATCACGGTATGCATAGTACATCTGCTAATGTTACGATTGCAGGCGTTCCGTCTGGTTCACACAACGGTATTGCACATACAAATATTAATGGCACATATACTACGATTGGAAATATTAAGTTAGATTCTTATACGATTACTGCACAAAACTCTGATACTGCTTCGGCATCTGGCGAGTGTGCAGGTCTTAACAATGTAACTGCAACTCGAAATATATTGTATGATGTAATTCAACCTGTTGTCGGCGCATTGCAACCGCCAGGAACATCATTGTCTGCTACAATGAGAAATACAACTGGAAAAACACTCGAAGGTTCTGAAAGTGAGTACTCATTGGCTGCAACATCAAAGGCAATATCAGTAACATTTAATGAAGATTATTATATGACTGCGCCTCATCTAATTGCTAGTGCAATTAACGAAACGAATGAGATGTCAAGTAGTAAGTCATTTAATCTTGCAATTTCTATGTCAACACCAACAGACAGTAATAATATTTCGCCTGTAATTGACACACAAAGATTGAGTGCGTTCTTAATACAGAATAGATTGAATAACCCAATAGACGGAACTACTCCTGACTTTGTTGAAGAAACAACAAATACTGGTGGTAGTGCTTCTGCTAAGTATATGACAAGGCCTGTTATATTGACTAATGATGCTACGGCGTTAGATATTAGAGTTTCTGCAAATGTTCGCTCAACAAGTGCAGTTAAATTATACTATCGTGTTACAAGTGCTGAGGATGCAAGAAAACTAGGCGATGTTGCTTGGAGAGGATTCAATGGTGACGGAACTTCTGATGCAACAGTAGACCCTGCAAAAGATGATGTTACATTTAAAGAACTTAAATTTAGTGCAAGTGATTTGCCAGAGTTTACTGCGTTTCAATTGAAAGTTGTTTTAACTGGAACAAATAGTTCGTATCCGCCTATCTTACGAGATATGAGAGGAATTGCCTTGGCAGTTTAATCATATGAGTGATACTGCAAAGGTTAAAGGACACGCAAACTTAGTTAGAGATTTAAAATCTCAGGCAATCATCAATACTGATTCGGATGCTTATGCTCGATATATGTCGAGAAAAAGAAAGCAGAAAGAACAGACTGATGAAATCAGAAGTGTAATTCGTGATGTGAATGAATTAAAAACAGAAATGAGAGAGATTAAAGATTTACTTATAGGTTTGGCAAATGGCAGATAGAGTAGTAGCATCCACAGACACACTAAATTACTTTAGACATGAGTTTAATGGTACAGCTGCTGATGTCGGCGATATTCAGGCTGTTTTAGATGCAAGTAGTTATATTGCTTCATCAACTGATGTTATAGAAGCGATTGTGGCGCTTAATGCAGAACTTCCTGAAATCACAACAGATGCGTTTGTATTTCCAGCATCAACTATGGTTTGGGAAGGCGCAACAGATGATGATAATGAATTAACTTTATCATTTACAGACCCAACTGCTGACCGTACTTGGACTTTCCCAGATGGCAGTGGTGGGGTAATGTTGACAGATAATGCTGACACATCAACTGCAAAAACACTTACGACTCCTACTATAACAAGTGCTGTATTGAATACTGATGTTTCAGGAAGTGCCGTACTTGATGAAGATGATATGTCGAGTAATTCTGCTACTAAAGTTGCAACACAACAAAGTATCAAGGCATATGTAGATAGTCAAATAGATTCAGATATGGATTTAGTTTTCGCTGGAGATAGTGGCGGAAATCTACAGATTACAATGGACTCTGAAACATTTACGATTGCTGGTGGTACGGGTATTGATACAGTTGGTTCTGGCAATACTTTGACTGCACAACTTTCTAGTGAAACTGCTACATTAACAGGAACTCAAACACTTGCAAGTAAGACATTAACTAGTCCTACTATGAACAGTCCTGTATTGAATACTGCTGTTTCAGGAACTGCTGTACTTGACGAAGATACTATGAGTTCTAATAGTGCAACAAAGGCTGCAACTCAACAGTCTATCAAGGCATATGTTGACTCAACTGTTGGTGCTATGGATTTAGATATAGCGGCAGATAGTGGTACTAATATTGATGTTGATTTAAGTAGTGAGGTGTTTACTGTTGCTGGTGGTACTAATGTTGCTTCTTCTATATCGGGAACTACTGTAACATTAACAATTGATTCTGCTGTTGCAACATTGACTGGTACTGAAACACTTACAAATAAAACTTTTACAAGTCCAACGATAGATACATTTACATTTTCGTCAGGAACTTCAACATCTGGAATGATAGTTGGTGGAACAGGAATAGTTTTTGAAGGCTCAACTGCTGATGCACACGAAACAACTTTGACGGCTGCAGAACCAACACAAGATAACACAATTACAATACCAGACTCAAGTATGACTCTTTTAACAACCGCAACACATGTTAACCAAGCGACACATATCGTTAGATGTATTGCACTAGGATAAGATAAATAGTATTATGGCAGACAGAACAGTAGCAACAACAGATACTTTAGACACACTAAGAACGACTTATAATTTGACGGCAGCAGATGTCGGCGATATTTCAAGTCTAACTGGTGCAAGTGGTGTAATCGCAAGTTCAACAGATATTGTTGAAGCGATTGTCGCTATGAACACAGAAGTAACTGGTATCAAAACAGGCGCAACGACTTTTGAATCTCAAATTACATTTGAAGGCTCAACTGATGACGCTTATGAAACAACACTTGCGGTTACAGACCCAACGGCAGACAGAACGATTACATTCCCTGATGCTTCTGGTACTCTAGTCATAACAGATGCAACTCAGACACTTACGAATAAAACTTTAACTGCACCAACAATCACAAGTGGTGTATTTAATACTGCAATATCTGGTTCTGCATTTCTTGATGAAGATGGTTTCGATAGTAACTCTGCAACTAAATTAGCATCTCAACAATCAATTAAGGCATATGTTGATGCACAGATTACTGCACAAGACCTAGATTTTCAGGGTGATAGTGGTGGCGCATTAAGTATCGACTTAGATAGTGAAACTCTGACAATTGCTGGTGGCACAGGTATTGATACAACGGGTTCTGGAAACTCACTAACGATTGCTGTTGACTCAACCGTAACAACTTTGACTGGTTCTCAAACACTTACAAATAAAACTTTAACATCACCAACAATCACAAGTGGTGTTTTGAATACTGCCATTTCTGGTAGTGCGTTCTTAGATGAAGATAACATGGCATCTAACTCTGCTACAAAGTTAGCATCTCAACAATCAATTAAGGCATATGTTGATTCGGCCGTGGCTGCTGAAGATTTAGATATTGCGGCAGATAGTGGTTCTAATATTGATGTTGCTCTTGGTAGTGAAGTACTAACATTCGCTGGTGGTACTGGTATTGCCACTTCGGTATCTGGCACCACAGTAACTATTGCAACAGATGGTACACTTGTTACAAAAACAGGAACTGAAACACTAACGAACAAAACAATAAATGGTGCGACATTTAACTCACCCACATTTAACAGTTTAATTGCTACTGCATTAAATTTAACAGACTCTAGTATTGTATTTGAAGGTGCGACTGCTGATGCACATGAAACAACTTTAACAGTAGTTGACCCAACGGCAGATAGAACAATTACAATACCAAATGAAACAGGAACTTTAATCACATCCGCAAGTGCGGCGACTAATGCATTTTCAGTCGCTTTGGCAGCTGCACTTGGGTAATTGTTATAAATAGTCATATACTAAAGGAATAAAAAATGGCATTATCAAAAATATTAGAAAATTCGATAACAGACGGCGTAGTATCGTCTGCTAAACTAAAAGACTTCTCGGCCGCAGTTGACTTAAACGGCGTTGAATTAATCTTAGATGCAGACCAAGATACTTCAATCACGGCAGATACAGACGATAGAATCGACTTTAAGATTGCAAATGTAGAACACTTCTCATTTTCAAACAGTTCTGGCGACACGGTTGTCAAACCTATGGTCGATGCGAAAGATATTATCTTTCAACAGTATGACGGCAACAAGATACTAGAAATCAATGACGGCAACTATGTCGGTATTGGTGGTAACTCTGCTGGCGCTGGTGAAATAAGAATTTACGAAGATACTGATAATGGTACTCACTACACAGGATTTAAGGCAGGCAACAATACTGCTTCAGTAGCATATGTGTTACCGACTGCTGATGGTAGTTCAGGACAAGGACTTACTACAGACGGCTCAGGAACTTTGTCTTGGTCAACTTTAAGTGCAAACACTCCAACTTCTGCTGACGGACAAGCATTAGGTTCTGCTTCACTAGAATGGTCAGATTTATATCTTGCAGACTCTAGTGTTATTTACTTTGGTGCTGACCAAGATGTTACATTAACTCATAATCCTGACACAGGACTCACACTAAACACAGTATTTGCAGCTGCCTCATTAGATATATCTGGTAACATAGATGTAGACGGAACAACAAACTTAGACGCTGTTGATATTGATGGTGCTGTTCAATTAGACGCTACACTAACAGTTGGCGCAAACGACCAAGGTTATGATGTCATCTTATATGGTGATACTGCAAGTGCTAATGTTACTTGGGACACTTCTGCTGATGATTTAATCTTTAATGGCGCTGCTGGACTTATTGTTCCTGATGGGCAACTAACACTTGGTTCAACTGCTGTTACTTCAACGGCTGCAGAACTAAATCTATTAGATGGCGTTTCTGGACTCGTTCAGGCAGACTTAACTAAACTTGCTGCTGTTGACTCAACGGCCGCAGAACTTAATATCGTAGATGGCGGAACTTCTGCTACATCAACTACTGTCGCTGATGCAGACAGAGTTGTGATGAATGATAATGGCACAATGGTTCAAGTCGCTGTTACTGACTTGGCTGCATACTTTGATGACGAAATTACATCAATGCCTAATCTTACTACAGCGGCTGCATTAGTTACTGTAAGTGCATTAAACTCTGGTTCAATTGCAACAGGATTTGGTAACATTGACAACGGCGCTTCAAATATTACTTCAGGTGGACTAGTTAAACTAGATGTTGACGCTGATGCAGATGATGTTACTGGTGATAGTGCAACAGGTAGATTAACTATTGGCGCTGGTGAAGATTTAAACTTGTATCACGGCGGCACTAACTCTTATATCGTTAATGATACAGGAGATTTGATTATTGATACTGCTGGAGATATTATCTTAGACGCTGACGGCGCTGATATCGTATTCAAAGATGGCGGAACTACAATTGCAACACACACAAACAGTTCAAGTGATTATGTAATTACAACTGGTGTACAAGACAAAGACTTTGTAATTAAGGGTAATGATGGCGGTTCTACAAT
>Ga0209630_10002308_pt1 | contig 18589 bp, 20 predicted proteins | sample COG_01_FD_184745 | JGI IMG/M metagenome (GOLD analysis project Ga0209630, IMG submission 184745) | Pelagic Microbial community sample from North Sea - COGITO 998_met_01 (SPAdes) (version 2) | ecosystem: Environmental > Aquatic > Marine > Neritic zone/Coastal water | place: Helgoland, sampling... | reverse complement strand
TGTTGCAGCGACCTTTGAAGGTGCATTAACTGGTAATGTCACTGGTAATGTCACTGGAAGTTCAGGTTCAACAACAGGTAATGCTGCTACAGCAACTGCACTTGAAACTTCAAGAACAATTGGTTTAAGTGGAGATGTTTCAGGTTCAGGTTCTTTCGATGGAACAGGAAACCTTACAATCACAGCAACAATCGCAGATGATTCACATAATCATGTCATTGCAAATGTTGACGGATTACAGACTGCTTTGAACACTAAATACGAGAGTGGTTCAAATGCAACACTAGGAACAATTACTACAACTAACGCTAGTAATTCAGGTGGATATGTGAGAAACATATATCAGTCAACTTCAACACCTTCCTCAGGTGATGGTGCAGTTGGTGATTTATGGGTATACTACTCTTAATAGAGTAAGGTGAAAATAAATGGTATCAGGTAATCAAAAGGTTAAGACCCCAACTGGCTGGAATTCCACCAGAGGTGCGTGGGTAAAAACAGGTGCTGGCACTTGGAAAGATGTCGACCAGATTTATGTAAAAACTCCAACAGGTTGGAACAACGCATCAGGTCAGGCAATTGTTCAAGCACCTTATCCTTATATTGCTAATGCACAGCAACCATATATTGCGAATGCTCAACAACCTTACCCTTATATAGCAAATAGTCAGACTCCATATATTGCTAATGCTCAACAACCATATCCGTATATAGCAAATGGTCAACAACCATACATTGCTAATGCTCAGCAACCATATCCGTATATAGCAAATAGTCAAACACCTTATATTGCGAATGCTCAACAACCATATCCGTATATTGCGAACAGTCAGACTCCATATATTGCAAATGCGAGACAACCGTTTACATATCAAAACAGGTCTCCGTTTACATACAGAAACCCTGTAAATGGTCAACAACCCTATATTGCTAATGCTAGGTCTCCATTTACTTACAGAAACCCTGTAAATGGTCAACAACCCTATATTGCTAATGCTAGGTCTCCATTCACTTACAGAAACCCTGTAAGTTATCGTGTACCTTATATTGCTAATGCTAGGTCTCCATTTACTTACAGAAATCCATTTACATATCGTGTACCTTATATTGCGAATGCTAGACAACCATTCACTTATAGAAACCCATTCACATATCGTGTGCCTTATATTGCGAATGCTAGACAACCATATATTGCTAATGCAAGGCAACCATATATTGCTAATGCACAACAACCATCAACTTATAGCTTTTTGTATCCGGCACCTTATCCGTTCTTCTTTAGCGGTGATGGTGGTGGTGGTTTCCAACCAGGCGGCTTTGCTGTGGAGAGAGTATAATCATGAGAGGAGAAAAATAACATGGCCATCGGATTTTACTTTGCACCTGCAATAGGAAACACCAGGAGCCCTTTTACCTATCAGGCAAGGACACCTTTTACGTATAATGCTAGAACACCTTTCACTTATAATGCTAGGTATCCAGCAAATGCTCAGTCACCTAGTAATGCAAGGGCACCTTTCACTTATAATGCTAGGTATCCAGCAAATGCTCAGTCACCTAGTAATGCTCAACAACCATTTACTTACAATGCAAGGTATCCTGCTGGGTATAGAAATCCAGTAAGTGCTCAGCAACCATTTACATATAATAATAGGTCACCTTTCACTTATAGAAACCCTGTAAGTGCTCAGCAACCATTTACATATCAAAACAGGACACCATTTACATACAGAAACCCTGTAAATGGTCAACAACCATACATTGCGAATGGTCAGACTCCGTTCACCTATCAGAACAGACAACCTGGTACATATGCAAGGCAAGGTCAGACTCCGTTCACCTATCAGAACAGACAACCTGGTACATATGCAAGACAGGGTCAAACCCCATTTACATATCAGAATAGGTCACCTTTCACATATGCAAGGCAAGGTCAGACTCCGTTCACCTATCAGAACAGACAACCTGGTACATATACAAGACAAGGACAAACTCCTTTCACATATCAGAACAGAACACCTTTCACCTATGCGACACAAGGTAGAACACCAGTGTCTCGTTGGGATGGTGACTTGAATCAAACTTGGCCAGCAACTCCAGTATCATCATAAAATAACACCTAAATATCTGTATTAACAAACTTAATACAGATATTTTATGGCAAATCCAGAATTTATAAAAATCGAAACAGTTGATGATGTCAACAAAATTGTACCTGTGGATTTTACAGATGTAGAAAATGCTTTTTCTATTCGACACAATACACCACAATATTACCTAGGTTCTCTTAATGTTAATCGTTGCATTAAAGATATAAATCCTTGTTATCAAGTCCTAAAAAAAATCTTCGAAGAGGGTAAAGTTCCACCTCTAAAATTGTTTACATATGGTGATGTAATGCAAGATAGAAGAGATGACGAGATGGTGACTATGCATGGTCTTAAACACCATTCTTTAACATATCACACCTTTTTACCTCATGGTTATACTTGTTCACCAACACCAGAAATGTTTCCGTTAGGAATGAATACAAAGATGTCTTCGATAGAAGAAGATTTAGAAGGAAAAAGGTCTATAATATCAGGAGCTTTGAATGTAGATGAAACTGATATTGAAAATATTAACATGAAGGAAATGTGGGATAGTTCTTACTATCACGCTGCTAAAGGACATTGGTTAACTCAAAGTATAATCGAAGAAGGACTATGGGCACCAATTCAAGGAGTTATTCTAAAAGATACATCATGGGGTGATGAGAAATATAAATTCTATGTTCATCCAGGTTCTGTTCGTTCAGGTGTTATTGAAGAGATGCAAGACCCTAGTATGATGTGTCATTTCTTTGACCCACATAATAAAATTCCTGAGGTTGAACCTGCAACAGTAGATGAAATGTTGGACTACTGGAAAGATTTACTTGCAAAAAGAGGCATAACACAAGACAACTTATCGTTTATCATTACAGGTGGTGTCATTGAAATTTCAAGTGAATTTGCAAATGTGGGGGACTTTAGACCTAAAGTATATGAATTTAATAAAAGAGTTCATAAACTTGCTAAAGGAAAACCATTAAACATATACATTGGTTATGATTCAACACACAATAAAATAGAAGAGATTACAAAATTTTCTATTGAAAGGTCGATAAAGAAAAGTTTTTCACATAATCAAATTCAAAACCATTTTATACCTGAGATAAAATATCTTGACATATCAAAGATACCAGAGTATAATAGGGAGTATAAAAATCAATCTACTGCGTTTACATACAGTAGATTTTTGATACCATACTTAGAGAATTATGAAGGATTCAGTATGTTCATTGATGACGATATCATCTTTGAAGAAAACTTATTACCTATGTTCTATTATCTAAATCCTGATGATGCTGTTGCATGTATTCAATATCCACAATACAAACATGATTCTGTTAAGTTTGATGGTGAAATAAACATAGATTATCCATGTAAGTTGTGGTCTTCATTAATGATATTTAATAATGGTCATGAAGACTGTAAGAAACTAACACCAGAAGTTGTTAATACATGGACAGGTGCTCAGTTGCATCAATTTGAATGGACAGATAAATTAAGTAAGATACCTGAACACTATATTTTTACTGAAGGATATGATAATCCGGAAACTAAATGGGGTTGTTCAGGTTATCACTACACAAGAGGTGGTCCTTGGATAGATAACATGGACACATCTAACATAAAAAGATTGTCTCATTATGAGAAAATTAAACTTGAAATGGGCAACCTAAATAATTTAAATAGAGGATAAATTATGAATGATATTAAAAATGCGTTAGTTTTTTGTGAGAACAGAAATCTATTTATAAGAAAACCAAATGGTCTTGAATATGACTTTCAAAATGTTGATAAACCTGCACTAGGTTTTGAATTTGATGTTGTAATCTATGATGAAATGGAATCAAAAGTTATGTCTTGGGATTTTTCTAAGTCTTTTGATGACCAAGAACACATTGAATTGACTCCAGAAGAAAAGGAAATGATTGAACAATACATTTCAAATTCTGAAGCACCAGAAGGAGTGAATCTACAAAGTCAATTTGCAAATCAACTTGGAGATTACATCAATGGACAACATGACGAAATTGCAGAAATATATGGTTTTCGTAATCTACAAATAGTCATCATTGCTGGTAGAGAGGGTTCAAATCATCCTTTAAGAGGAAATGCAAGAAGAGTTTTAGAGTATATTGACAACACTCACTCCATATTCTATAGTATGATAGACGAAATCTTTGCAACGAAAGAAGATTTACTACAACCTTTTGACCATTATGTGAGACAAATACCTACTGCAAATATGTCAACAGGTCATGCTGAATTAGGAAACACATAAAGAATGAAAGTCGTTCACATTGATAAACCATTTAAGATACAGGATATGCCCTTAAAGGACATCTATGTATTAGACAATTGGTTATCTACTGAACTACATCATTACTTTGATAAATTTATTTCTAATAGTTCATGGTGGTCTAAAACCAATTCTGTAAGTAGTCAGAGTCCTACAGGTCTTCCACATCATTCTTTTTGGGGTGCATCTTTCTTTAGAGATAACTTAGAAATAGAACATGATATGAAACCTGAAGACACATTTTTTGTTAGATATCTAATAAAAAGACTCGAAACAGAATTTGGATTTAAGTATACTCGTTTTCAATACGCGGGTTTAAACTCACAAACACAAGGTTGTCCAGGCACCATACACACTGATTGTAAAGATGACGATGCTTGGAATATCTCATTCTTGTATTACCCAAATCGATTTTGGAATAAAAATTGGGGTGGAACATTAAGACTACTTGATAAAGGACATCAAGGGTTAGATGGTAGAAAAGAACATATTGAGAAACATCAGGTAGCCGAAACAGAATTTGTACCAAATCGTCTTATTATGTTTGACGGAAGAATACCTCATGGTGCAGATGCACCAAATGAAAGTGCAAGATATATGGATAGAAAGTCTTTGGTGATTAGAGGTGATGAGGTCGAATTGGTAAAAGACTCAAATCTATTATATAAAGACTTTGTTAGACCTACAGAACCAGCTGGTTCTCTGCAGGACCATATTTTAAAATAAACTTATAATGCCAACTATAGAATTTACAGCATATAATGACAGGACTTTAAAAGAGAGTAGACCTGTTCTTGCATCTAAGGTTCAACCTGAATGGTGGAAGAAGTTGAAGATTAACGAGATAGTTAGAGGTGATAAACAACAAACTATCAGAGCATGTCCTGCGATGCAAGATTGGTTAACTATGGGTTATTATCTAGTTGCAGAAGATGATGTTTTTATTCAAATAGGTAAAGATAAATATGATGAGGATGGAAAATCATCACATGCGTGGTCATTCGATAACCCTAAGATAGGTTCTTCATCACATCCAGACACACAATTTGGGAATGCGTTTGTTCCTGAAAAACGAGATGGACTTCCAGTAAAAGATGCATTTAAGTTTAGAAATCCTTGGAACATAAAAACACCTGAGGGTTATTCAACATTTTACTTAGACCCATTTCTACATCAAAACAATTTCTTTTCGGTGTGGCCTGGAATTATTGATACCGATAATTTCAACAAAAATATGGATAATGCACAAATCATATTTTATCCTAAAGTGAATCACTCTTTTATTATACCAAAAGGAACTCCCCTAGTTCAAGTCATACCATTCAGAAGAGAAGAATGGTCTTCAAGTGCTCATATAAAAGACCCTAAAACTTATATTGATAATTTATCAGACCATACATCAGAGTATAATGTTAAAGATGTGTCTCTACAGGTTCAATATTCGGAATTCGAACAAGAAAAAAGGAAAACAGCAAGAGACATGGACAAAAAGTTAGACACAGCTAAAAACAAGGCAGTTCAAGCAGCTATTAATGAAGCAAATTTACTAGACGAACAAGGATTAGGTCCTTATAGAAAAGTAGGTATGCATGTGCCAAAAACCAAACTATATAAGAAAAGAGACAATGAATTAGAAATACCACCAGAGTGTCCAATGCATGGTAAAACTAAAGAAGAAATACAATTAGAATTATTTGGAGATAACAATGCCAGTTAAACACCTATTTCCACAACCAATCTTTATGTTTGATTTGCTTGACGAGAAATATGGTATGGATGAAAGTTATTTTAAACAACTTCAAAGAGAAATAAATGAGATAAGAAAGAATGACCCAATAGGTCGAAGAGTCTCAAATGCAGATACAGGTTGGCAATCAAATGATGGTATCGATAAACACCCAGCATTTATAAAGTTATGGAATGGTGTGCAAACTGCGGTCTATGATGAAATATGGCCATATTGGGGATTATGTAAATCGAAAGGACATATTTTAGATTTGCACAACTCGTGGGCAAATATAAACGACAAGGGTGCATGGAATAAACCACACAAACACAATGGTTGTTGGTTATCAGGTGCTTTATACGTTCAAGCAGACGGTGATGAAGGTTCTTTTATTGCTATGTCAGATACAAGTAAAGTTATGGGTGATTTTCCTAATTCCGTTAGGGTAAATGAAAATGAGGCCTTCTCACCTAGAACAGGAATGTTGTTAGTTTTTTTGAGTGGACTAACACATATGGTAGAACCAAATCTTACAGACAAAGAAAGATTTAGTATTTCTTTTAATGCAGGAATAACATATAGAACAAAACACAAATCATTTGAACCAAAGGGTTACAATCCAGCAGAATCACTTTTTGAAATATCAACAGACGGAAATATTTCTTCGTTATCGACTGGAGAACAGTAAGATTCCATAAATAGTTGTATGGAAATAATCGTAGATGCACATGTAATTTGGAATATCCTTATAACGGTAATATTGGCACCATTGGGTTTCCTTATCAGGTCGGTTCTAAATGAACAAAAACGACTTGATATCTTAGTTAATAAAACCAGAGAAGAGGTCGCTAGAGACTATGTGACCAGACAAGAAATAGAAATAGACTTTGAAAGATTGATGAGAAAAATTGAAAGAATTGATGAGAAGATAGATAGACTACAAACTAAAACCTATTTCCAAGATTAGAATCTGTATAAATAGTAATAGACCTTAAAATGGAATATTACTATGGCAACACCAAATAGCAAAGCAACCTTTAAAGAATACATCAAAAGAAAACTTGGTGCACCTGTCCTTGAAATCAATGTTGATGACGACCAGATGGATGACAGAATCGATGAGGCAATGCAATACTTTCAAGAGTATCATTACGATGGTTCTATAAAAACATACCTGAAACATCAACTCACATCTGCTAATCTAACTCAAATGAAGACTAATACCAGTATGGTATCAAATCCTTCTGGAACACACGATTATTCAAACACAACATTTAAAGAACAACAAAACTATGTCGTTCTACCAGAATTTGTTCTTGCAGTCATGAATATATTTCCTTTCAATGACAAACATAATATGAATATGTTTGACCTAAGATATCAAATGCGATTGAATGATATCTATGATTTAACATCTACAAACATTCTTAACTATGAAATGGTACAACAACACATCTCAATGATGGATAATATCTTGGTTGGAAGAACACCAATCAGATACAATACACATCAAAATAGATTATACTTAGATATGGAGACTTCAAATATAAGTGCTGATGAGTATATCATCATAGAATGTTATAGAAAAATAGACCCTACAGACATGACTGATATCTACAATGATATGTGGTTGAAGAAATATGCAACTGCATTAGTTAAGTATCAATGGGGTGAAAATCTATCCAAGTTCTCAGGTGTTGCATTACCAGGTGGTGTGACATTAGATGCAACTCAGATGAAGACTGAAGCACAAGAAGAGATTACAAGATTAGAAGAAGAGTCAAGGTTGAATTTTGATATGATGCCAATTGACTTAATGGGTTAACATTATGCCAACAAATGTATTTTTTAACCATGCAGTAAACACTGAACAACACCTTTATGAGGACTTAGTTGTTGAATCACTAAGATTCTATGGACATGAAACTTATTATCTACCAAGAGAGATTGTAGAAGAAGATACAATTCTTGGAGAAGATGTGCAATCAAAATTTGGTGATGCATATTCTGTAGAAATGTATTTAGATAATGTTGAGGGTTTCGAAGGAGAAGATTTATTCTCTAAGTTCGGTATTCAAACACAAGAAGAATGCACATTTACTCTTGCACTTCGAACATGGGAAAGATTCATTTCCCTAGATTCAAATTTAGTCACATCACTTAGGCCTAACGAAGGAGATTTAGTCTACTTTCCTATGTCAGGTTCTATGTTTGAAATCAGATATGTTGAAGACCAAAATCCATTCTTTCAAATAGGAAAACTTTTTATATTTAAACTTAAATGTACATTGTTTGAGTATAGTGGAGAAGACTTTGATACAAATATCGATGCAATTGATATCGTTGAAGACCAACAAGCATACACAATTCAATTGACATTAGATTCTTCTGGTTCAGGTGACTATGCAGCGAATGAATCAATCACCATTGGTGGTACCACCATTGGAGAGGTAACATCTTGGAAAGCATCAACACATTTACTTACAATTAAAGATGTCACCACAACGATTCAGGTTGGTGATACGATAACAGGTGCGGTCAATGGTGCAGTTTATACAGTTTCAAGTATAAGAGATATTCTAACTATGAATGACGGAACAGGTGCTGATAACGCAGACATAGAAACTAAGGCAGATAATTACCTAGACTTCTCAGAGACAAACCCATTTGGTGAGGTAACATAATGTTCGGTACCTATTTTTATAATGAAACAATTAAGAGAGCAGTTTCAATTTTTGGAACTCTTTTCAATAATATAACTCTTAAAAAAACTAAGTCAGACGGAACAATTCTTGCAGAACAGATAGTTCCTATATCATATGGTCCAAAACAAAAGTGGTTAGAAAGAATTACTGTAGACCCTAAAGAGAGAGATGGCAACATTACAGGTATGACCTTTCCTAGAATGGCATTTCAACTTTCAGGTTTTGAATATGATGCGTCTCGACAACAAAATAAATTAATTAGACATAGTAAATCTGCATTAGAAACAGACGGAGTTAAAAGAGGTTACCAATACAATCCTGCACCTTATACTTTAAACTTTACATTATCTATTCTAACTAAGAATATGAATGATGCATTGCAAATCGTAGAACAAATACTGCCCTACTTTCAACCTGAATATACAGTCACAATGAAAATGATTGATTCTATGGCAGACCATAGAGATGTTCCAATCGTATTGAATAGTGTTCAATTTGAAGATAATTATGAATCAGGTTTTGAAGAAAGAAGATTTATAGAATATACTTTAGAATTTAAAATGCATCTATATTTCTTCGGTCCTGTTTATACAGGAAGTATTATTAAAAATGTTATTGAGAGAGATTATATAAACTCAGATAAAGGTGGTTTTACTTCAACACAAATTCAAAGTTCAGGTCTTGTAAAAGAAGTTAAACATTATGAACCTGCCTTTGACGCAGTTGCAAATGCAGTATCTAACTCATCTACAGTGAACTTTGCAAGTGCAATAAATAGTAAGATAGGTGTAAATGATGAAGTATTTGGAACAAACTTATCAACAAATCCTACAATATCATCAATTGCAAGTGATAAATTATCAATAGTATTGAACAATGCAATTACTATTGATGCAAATACGAAGTTGTTATTTGTTGGTTCAGTAGACCCAGGTGATACATTCGTGGTTGCAGAAACAGTGAGTTTTTATGATGACGGAGGTTCTACTACATATTCAGAAGACCTCATAAGTGATGCTTAATTATGCCAAAAGATATAGATAAAAAATTAGATGATGTTTTAGACATTCAATCTTCAATTAAAAAAGAAACAACTGCTGTAGTTATTCCTAAAGAAAGGTCTCAAAACATTGAGACTGATTACAAATATACTAGAGAAAACTTATATGGTCTTGTTGAAAGAGGACAAGATGCAATTGAAGGAATCTTAGATGTTTGCAAAGAGACTGAAAATCCTCGTGCATATGAAGTCGCAGGTCAATTAATTAAAACAGTCGGTGAAACTGCCGAGAAACTCCTTGATGTTCAACAAAAACTAAAAAAACTTGAAGTTGAAAATGAAAGTATTAAGACACAACATAATCACTTGTATGTCGGAAATACCGCAGAACTCCAAAAGTTCTTAAAGAAAAATAAATAAATTATGGTTCAAGCAAAAAACGAAGGTTACTTAGGTAATACTTTAATCAAAAGGTCAGGTGTAGAAACTAAGTATACCGACCAACAAATGCAAGAATATGTGAGATGTTCACAAGAACCTTGTCATTTTATTGAGAACTATACACAAATCATATCACTAGATGAGGGTATGGTACCCTTTAAACTTCGTGGGTACCAAGACAAACTCATAGACCACTACAATTCAAATCGTTTTAATATCGTTCTTGCAAGTAGACAGAGTGGTAAATCAATAACATCTTGTGCATATCTATTATGGTATTTACTATTTCATCCTGAAGTGACTGTAGCAGTTCTTGCTAACAAGGGTGCAATTGCAAGGGAGATGATTGCAAGAATGGTCACTATGTTAGAAAGTGTTCCCTTTTTTCTACAACCTGGAGTAAAAATACTTAACAAAGGGTCCATAGAATTTTCAAATGATAGTAAAGTCGTTGCAGCTGCAACTTCTTCAAGTTCAATTCGTGGACTATCAATTAACTTACTATACCTCGATGAGTTTGCGTTTGTTGATGATGCAGAGACATTCTATACTGCAACATATCCTGTGGTCACATCAGGTAAAGATTCGAAGGTTATCATTACATCTACTGCAAATGGTGTTGGTAATATGTTCTATAAGATATACCAGTCAGCAGTTCATGAGCAGTCTGAATATAAATCATTCTTAATTAACTGGTTTGACGTGCCAGGCAGAGACGAAACGTGGAAGAAAGAAACTATTGCAAACACTTCAGAAGCACAATTCGAACAAGAGTATGGTAATTCATTCTTAGGAACTGGTAATACACTAGTCAATGCGAACACATTATTAGGAATGATGGCAAAAGAACCAGATTGGAACAGAGACAATGTTAACGTATATGAGAAACCTAAAGAAGGACATACTTATATCTGCACGGTTGATGTATCTAAAGGTCGTGGTATAGACTATTCTACATTTACTATTATGGATATATCTGTAAAACCATTTAGACAAGTATGTGTCTATAGGGACAATATGATATCTCCTATGTTATTTCCAGACCTATTAGCTAAGTACGCAACACCATATAACGAACCATTAATCATTATAGAGAATAATGCAGAGGGTGGTATGGTTGCAACACAATTGCACTATGATATAGAATATCCAAATGTATTTGTTCAAGGAATGAGTAAGGCAGAAGATATTGGTGTGACAATGACCAAAAAAATAAAAAGAATTGGTTGTTCAACATTAAAAGAATTATTGGAAGAAAATAGAATGGAATTGTGTGATAGGGATGTTATCACCGAACTTATGACTTTTATAAGTAAAGGTACCAGTTTTGAAGCTGACAGAGGGTTTCATGATGATTTGGTTATGAATCTAGTGTTATTTTCATGGTTTGTCACAACAGACCACTTCTATCATTTAACTGATAGACAAGTCAAAGAACTATTGTACTCAGAACAACAAAAGAAAATAGAAGACGATATATTACCACCAGGCATATTTGATACAGGACAAAACAATACAGAGTCCTTTGTCGATGCAGATGGAGATAGATGGTTTTTGGATTAACTAAATACAAGTATATATTGTAAAAGGAGCATTCATTGGGTTATTTAAACTTATAAATAATCTAGTAAACAACTTTTTACATTAACAGGAGAAAAGTATGGCATTTCAAGTATCACCAGGCGTTCAAGTCTCAGAGATAGACTTAACAAATGTTGTGCCCGCAGTTTCAAGCACCACTGGTGCCTTTGCAGGTCAATTTAAATGGGGACCTGTTGATGAAGTAAAAACAGTTTCAGACAGTAAGGGTTTGATAGATGAGTTCTTTTCACCTGCAAACACAGATGCTGGAGCTGAAGACTTTTATTCAGCAGAAGCATTCTTGAAGTATGGTTCATCATTAAGAGTAGTTAGAATTTCTAACATGTGTTATAGTGCAAACGCAGCGGGAGCAGCGACATCACTATTAAAAAATGATGCAGAATACGAAAGCACCTATAAAGGTGGAACTCAATCCGGCACAGTCGGAGTTTGGGTGTCAAGATATGCAGGTTCTCTAGGAAACTCTTTAAAGGTTTCTATGTGTGCGTCAGCAAACGCATATTATAACGATTCAGTAACCACAGTCGGTGGTTCTGAAGCAGTAGGTCAAACAGTTATTTCAGTTGCAGATTCAACTGTATTTAATATTAGAGACCAAATTCAGTTCCAAGGAGACACAACTTTTTATAGAGTTCTCTCAAAACCTGATGCAACATCAATAACAATTCAAGCATTAAATCAACCATCAGGAACAGGTCTTGTCGTTGCTCAATCAGTGGGTGCTAATGTCGATAGATATTGGGAATTCCACAACTTGTTTGACAAAGCACCAGGTATATCAGCAGGTCAATCTGCGGTATCAGGTACTGCTGATGAAGTTCATGTTGTAGTAGTCGATGAAGATGGAACAATAAGTGGAACACCTCATAGTGTTTTAGAAACACACGGTTTCTTATCACTTGCATCAGATTCAAAAGACACATCAGGAAGAAGTAATTACTACAAGAATGTAATTGCAAGAGACTCAAAATGGGTATGGTGGTCAGGACACGAAACAACAGTTATTTCTAGTTCAACAGCAGATAGAACACACTTACAATCAGTCACAGATGCATTTTTAAGACCAGTCTTACCATTCAATTCATCACTTGCTGGTGGTTCAGATGGAAGAAGTCCAACTGCCGGTCAAAAATACGGTGCATGGGACACTCATTTCGCAGACGGAGATACAGTAGATATCTCTTTCCTAATTTGTGGTTCTACAAGAACAGACAATGGTTCAGGTGTTGACCAAGACATCGTAGCAGACCATAACACAATAGTCAACCAAGGTATATTACTTGCAGAAGCAAGAAAAGACTGTATGTTTATATGTTCACCAAGAAAAGCATCAATCGTTGATGTTTCTTCAGAATCTACACAAGTTGCAAATGTTAAAGCAGACTTTAGTAATGTGACTTCAAGTTCATATGCAGTATTAGATTCAGGTTGGGTATATTCATACGATAGATTCAATGATAAGTATTGTTGGGTTCCAGGCAACGGACACACCGCAGGTATCATGGCAAGGTCAGACTTGTTGAGAGACCCATGGTTCTCACCTGCTGGATTCAGCAGAGGACAATACTTAGGTATCACTAAACTTGCTTTCAATCCAAAACAAGCAAGTAGAGATGACCTATATCGTGCAAGAATTAATCCAATCGTCACATTCCCAGGACAGGGAACAGTGTTATTTGGTGACAAAACAGCATTAACAACACCTTCAGCATTCGATAGAATCAATGTTAGAAGATTATTCATAGTATTAGAGAAAGCAATAGCAGCAGCTGCTCAAGCACAATTGTTTGAGTTCAACGATGCATTTACAAGAGCACAATTTAGAAGTGCAGTAGAACCTTTCCTAAGAGATGTTAAAAACAGAAGAGGATTAGTAGACTTCTCAGTTATTTGTGATGAAACAAATAATACAGATACAGTGATTGACAGAAACGAATTTGTCTGTTCAATCTTTGTAAAACCTGCTCGTTCTATTAACTTTATTACATTGAACTTTGTAGCTGCGAGAAGTGGTGTCGAGTTTAGTGAAATCTATTCAGCAGTTTAAGGAGAGTAAAGAATGGCAACAATAGACCAATTTAAAGCAAACTTAATCGGAGGCGGCCCAAGAGCTAACCGATTCAAAGTCTTTATTCCTAGAACAGGAAACAAAATAGAGTTTCTATGTAGAGCTGCGTCATTACCTGGTTCATCATTCAGTGATATCTCTATCAAACATATGGGTAATACATTAAAATTACCTGGTGATAGAACATTCGAAGATTGGACTGTAAGCATTTTAAATGATGTAAATTTTGAAGTCAGAAATGGTCTTGAAGCTCATATGAATGAGATTGCAGGAACATCTGATTCAAGAGGTTCTACAACTTTGGATTATATGGTAGACAGAGCATTTGTTGAACAACTAGACAAATCAGATAGTGTTTTAGCTAGATATGAATTCTTTAATATGTATCCTAAGACTGTAAATGCAATCACATTGGATTATGAACAAAGTGAAGGTATAGAAACATATGATGCTGTCTTCGCTTTTTCCCATTGGGAAAGAGTGGTTTAAGAATCATTAAAGTGAAAATAACACTTATAAAGGTGTTATAAATAATAGTATGGAAATATTTGGATTTGAAATATCTCGAAAGAGAGACGAGTTAAGAGCAACAGAGGTTGACAAAAAAGCAATCTCTTTTGTGCCTCCAGTCGATGACGATGGCACACCAGTTATACAATCACAACCAGGTGGTTTTATTACAGGTGGTGCATATGGGTCATACATCGATATGGAAGGTGGTATTAAGAATGAGTCAGAACTCATTCGTAGATACCGTGAAATATCTTTAATACCTGAGTGTGACTCAGCAATTGAAGATATAGTAAATGAGTGTATTACTTCTGATACTTCGGATAGGATAGTGTCACTCGACCTCAGAGATGTTAAACTCTCTGATAGTATCAAAGATAAGATACAAGACGAGTTTTATCACATCCTAAACATAATGAGATTCAATCAGAATTCTCATGAATTATTCAGAAAATGGTACATCGATGGTAGAGTCTACTTCCATAAGGTCGTGGATTCGAAACGACCTAAGGCAGGTATCGTTGACATCAGAAATATTGACCCTGTAAAGATTAAAAAAGTTCGTAATATTGAAAAAGAAAGAGACAATAAAACGAATGTTGAAAAGATTACAAAGATGGAAGAGTTCTATCTTTTCAACGACAGAGGATTTGATAAGAGTGGTTCTGGAGAAGGAAACACTGTTAAGATTGCACCAGAGGCAGTATGTTATACAACTTCTGGTCTACTAGACTACACTAAAAATGTTGTAGTTGGTTATCTTCATAAAGCAATGAAGACTGCAAATCAATTATCAATGATAGAAGACGCACTTGTTATTTACAGAATATCAAGAGCACCAGAAAGAAGAATCTTCTACATCGATGTTGGTAACTTGCCGAAAGCAAAAGCAGAACAATACTTATCAGAGGTTATGAACAAGTATAGAAATAAACTTGTTTATAATGCACAGACAGGTGAAATCAAAGATGATAGAAAACACATGTCTATGCTTGAAGACTTCTGGTTACCAAGAAGAGAGGGTGGAAGAGGAACAGAAATCTCTACACTCCCAGGTGGTCAGAATTTAGATGACATTGCAGATATAGAATACTTTAAAAAGAAACTATATCGTGCATTGAATGTACCTATATCTCGTATGGAATCAGATAACGGTTTCAACATGGGTAAATCATCAGAGATTACGAGAGATGAATTGAAGTTTAATAAATTTACTAATAGACTTCAAAAGAAATTTGCAAGGGTTTTCAATGATATATTGAGAACTCAATTAATTTTGAAAGATATTATAAGTGCAGACGAGTTTGATAAAGTTAAAGACTATATCCAATTCGATTGGGCAACAGATAATCACTTTACAGAATTAAAAGATGCAGAAATTATGAGAGAGAGAATGGATACTCTTTCACAAGTAAGTGAGTATGTCGGTAAATATTACTCAGACGAATATGTCAGAAAGTATATACTAGGACAAACTGAAGAAGATATCAAAATCATCAATTCTCAAATAGAGAAAGAGGGTGGTTCTGGTGATGACAAAGAAAACGAAGACGACTTCGGAGGATTTTAATAAATGAATGATATCACAAAAGAAATAGTAGACCAAATCGAAGATGGTAAAATGGAGAATGCCAAAGAAACTATCTTTAAAGGTTTACACCAAAAGGCTGCTGAGAACATCGACATGAAAAGAGTCGAAACTCAGGTAAATTGGATGGATAAGAAAGAGGACTAGTATGAAATCGTTTCAGCAAATGACATTAGAACTTAACGAAGCAAAAGTAAAGTTGCCTAGTGGTCATAAACAACTTAAAAATGAAGTGGTTAAAGCTGGAAGTAAGAAGTACGACTTAACTTATTCACAAAAAGGTAAAGATGTTTTTGTATTTTTAGATGGAATGGACACAGGTGATACATACAAAAACTTAAAAGATGCTGAGAAAAGCATGAAAGACATTAAGAATGTCTTAAAATCTATGGGAGAATCATTCTCTATAGACGAATTTAAGGAGTTATTCAATGAAACTAATATCTGAATATAACGATTACGCAATATCACCTGTAATCATCGAACAAAACGAAAAAGGTGAGAAAGAATACTACATCGAAGGTGTATTCATGCAATCCGAAATCAAAAACAGAAACGGCAGAGTCTATCCAAAAAACATTATGGAAAAAGAAGTTGGTCGTTATAGAAAAGAATTCATTGAAAAAGACCGTGCATTCGGTGAGTTGGGACATCCAGAAGGACCAACAATCAATTTAGATAGAGTTTCACATTTAATTACATCACTAGAAGAAGATGGTGATAATTATGTGGGACGAGCAAAGATTTTAAGCACTCCAAATGGTCAAATCGTAAGAAGTTTGATATCAGATGGTGCTAAATTAGGTGTTTCATCAAGAGGTTTAGGTTCACTTGAATCAAAAGGTGATGCACAATATGTTAAGGGTGACTTCCAGTTGGCAACAGCGGCAGACATCGTTGCAGACCCAAGTGCTCCAGAGGCCTTCGTTGAAGGTATATACGAAGGAGTAGAGTGGGTAATGGAGAATGGTATTCTCAAAGCAGTTGAACTTGAAGCAATGCAGAAGCAAATCCGTACTGCTCAAGCGTCAAAAATAGAGGAAACCAAGTTAAATTTATGGAAAAGGTTCGTTGAGAGTCTATAACATATAAATAAAAAGTAAACTATTATAAATAAGTTTAATACTCAAACAGGAGATAAAAATGGCAGAGTTAGAAAATAACCTAGAAACAGTTGATGAAACTGTTGAAACAGTTGCAGAGGCAGGACAACCTGACGCTAAAGCTGAAAAGGGTGACAGTAAACCTGTTAAGCAAGGTTCATCTGATGCGGAGAAAATAGAATCCGGAAAAGGTGAGGTCGTAAAACCTGAAGAAAATCCTGTTGACAAGTCTGTCGATTCAGTTAAAAAAGCTGGAGATGGCACTAAACAAGTTAAGGATGCAGTAAACAAATCTGCACCTGCTCCTGAGAAATCAGAAAAACTTAAAGAAGATGACGATTCTGAAAAAGAAGTTGTAAAAGCAACTAAAATGGAATCAATCAAGGCGATTGTCAACAATATGAAGGATATGACCAAAGAGGAACTTCAAAAAACTTTTGGTGAAATGTCAGAAGAAGAAGTTGACGAGACCTTGACTAAAGCAGAAGTCGCTAGAAAAATCGTTGAAATGCTAAAGGGAATGGACGAAGCATCAGTGCTTAAAATTGCCGAGAAGTATGAAGACGAAGAAGAAGAAGAGGAAGAAGAGCAGAAAGAATCAGTTGAAGAAACTGTTGATACTGCTGAATTAGAATCTTCATTAGTAGAGATAGAAGTTGAAGACGACCTCAATGCAATCTCAGAAGCATTAGACTTATCAGAAGAAAATGCCGAGAAAGCTAGAACAATCTTTAAAGCAGCAGTACAAAGTAAAGTTGCAGAGATTAAAGAGTCTTTAGAATCTCAGTATTCAGAAGAATTAAAAACCTCAGTAGAAAAAGTTAAAGGTGACCTTGCGGAAGCAGTTGACAAGTATCTTACCTATTGTGCAGAAGAGTGGACGAAAGAAAACGAACTTGCTATAGAAAGAGGTTTGAGAGCGGAAATGACTGAAAACTTTATCGAAGGAATGAAAACATTGTTCGTAGAACATTATGTTGAAGTACCAGAAGATAAGTATAACGTCATGGACGAACTCGCAAATAGACTCGATGAAATGGAAGAAAAACTCGATTTAGAAGTTTCCAAAAATATGGAAGTTTCTGAAGAGTTAGATTCATTGAAAAGAGCAAATGTGATAAGGGAAGCGTCTAACGACCTAACCGAATCACAAAAAGAGAAAATGGAATCACTTGCTAATGGTGTAGATTTCAAAGATACAGAAGACTTCGCTGAGAAGATTTCTGAAATCAAAGAAGCCTACTTTCCAACAGAAGGTGACAACATTGCAGAAGAGATGACTGTAGAAGAAGGAACAGGTACATTCGAAGAAGAATCTTCAGAGATTGCACTTGACCCTACTATTGCAAGATACTCATCTGCTATAAGTAAACTAAAACCATTAGGTTAATTTAAAGGAAAAATGTAAAAATGTTTTTATCAGAAAATTTACAAGAAAAATGGTCTCCTATACTTGA